>Ga0194133_10000664_pt1 | contig 66738 bp, 76 predicted proteins | sample TA2KigOf40mmetaG_FD_155448 | JGI IMG/M metagenome (GOLD analysis project Ga0194133, IMG submission 155448) | Freshwater microbial communities from Lake Tanganyika, Tanzania - TA2015055 Kigoma Offshore 40m | ecosystem: Environmental > Aquatic > Freshwater > Lake | place: Tanzania: Lake... | reverse complement strand
GAATCAACATTTGTACCTTTTGTTTCAAGATTTTGTAAGCGTAAAATATTATTATTTTGATTAACCTCTAAATCATATATTCGATAATTATTGGTATTTAAAGTTGTATTTATAGTATTAATTGATGAATCAACATTTGTACCTTTTGTTTCAAGATTTTGTAAGCGTAAAATATTATTATTTTGATTAACCTCTAAATCATATATTCGATAATTATTGGTATTTAAAGTTGTATTTATAGTATTAATTGATGTATCAACATTTGTACCTTTTGTTTCAATATTAGTTAAACGAGAACTATGATTTGTTAACGTAGTATTTATAGTATTAATTGATGAATCAACATTTGTACTTTTTGTTTCAATATTAGTTAAACGAGAACTATGATTTGTTAACGTAGTATTTATAGTATTAATTGATGAATCAACATTTGTACCTTTTGTTTCAATATTAGTTAAACGAGAACTATGATTTGTTAACGTAGTATTTATAGTATTAATTGATGTATCAACATTTGTACCTTTTGTTTCAAGATTTTGTAAGCGTAAAATATTATTATTTTGATTAACCTCTAAATCATATATTCGATAATTATTGGTATTTAAAGTTGTATTTATAGTATTAATTGATGAATCAACATTTGTATTTTTTGTTTCGAGACTATGTAAACGAGAACCATGATTTGTTAACGTAGTATTTATAGTATTAATTGATGAATCAACAACGTTATTATTCATTGTTTCTAATATTTCTAATCTAGACTTGTATGTATCTAAATTCGTCTCTATATGATTAATACGAGTGTTTGTTGTATTTAAGGTAATGTTAATAGTATTAATTGATGTATCTACACTATTTATTTTTGTTTGTAGACTTATTATTTCCGAATCATTAACACTTCCTAAAAAATCATTTATAGCATTTATTTTATTTTCAATTCTGTTTGAAAATGATTTTAATGAATTTAAACTTATATCATTTTTAATTATAATATCTGAACATGACATTAATCCATTTACATCTAATTTTACTACTGGATCTGTTACACCTATTCCAATATTTCCATTTTTTTTTATTGCGAAATGATTTGACCAATTTATATTTTGATTTCTTATTCCTGGCTCAGAATAACGAATAATAAAATATGGATCTAATATCATAGGGATACTCATGTTAAAAGCTGGTTCACCAGATGAAATATATTTGTTCTGTTCTGAATTCCAGTTCCAATTTATACGTCCAGTTCCATCCATAGTTTTTATAGATTGTCTTAGAGTATTTGGTTGTCCAAATAAATATAGATTTCTTGACATATTATATTTTGATAAAATAATTTATTAAATTTTTTTTCATTTGCTTTGAGAATAGACAAATATAGTCTTTTAGGAAACATCTAATAAGAAATATAATATATGAAATAATATTATAAAAATAATTGTAATATTATATATTATGGATACAATTGCTTGGAATCTAATCGATAAATATTTTAAAGATAACCCATATAATTTAGTTTCTCACCATTTAGACTCTTATAACGATTTTTTCTCAAAAGGTATTTTTCAAATATTTCGTGAGAATAATCCCATTAGATTTATTGAAAGAGATTCTGAAGATAATGAAACAAAATCTAGCAATGAATGTTTAATCTATATTGGAGGAAAGTCAGGAGATAAATTATATTTTGGTAAACCAGTGATATATGACGATGAACAAGATGATAGTGGAATAAAACGCCCTTATCCTCATTACATGTATCCAAATGATGCGCGTATAAGAGGAATGACATATGGACTAACAATACATTATGATATCGAGGTTGATTTCAAATATAGAGATACTGATAATAAGATTATCGAAGTGACAAAATTATTTGAGAAAATATATCTTGGAAGATTTCCTATTATGCTTCAATCAAATCAATGTATTTTACGTGGGCTTTCTCCTCAGGTTAGATACAACATGGGTGAATGTAAGAATGACTATGGTGGTTATTTTATTATTAGTGGAAAAGAAAAAGTTATAGTTAGTCAAGAAAAATTTGCTGATAACATGTTGTATGTGCGTAAGTTTAAACCAGATGAACTATATAGTTACTCATGTGAAGTACATTCTGTATCAGAAGATAGTTCAAAACCAATTAGATATACATCTGTAAAAATTATTGCGCCAGACTCAAAGTATTCAAATAATCAAATTGTTGTTGATATTCCGAATGTAAAAAAACCTATTCCATTATTTATTTTGATGAGAGCATTAGGCGTATTATCTGACAAAAATATTATAGAATATTGTTTACTGGATTTAGAAACAAATTCAAATATTGTTGATTTATTTATACCATCTGTTCATGATGCTCATAATATATTTTCTCAGCAAGTGGCATTGGAATTCATATCAAAATTTACAAAAAGACAGACAATATCCGCAACACAAGATATTTTGATGAACTATTTTTTACCTCATATAGGAGAGGATAACTATTTAAATAAAGCATACTTTATTGGATTTATGGTTTACAGAATTCTAAAAGTTTTTACAGGAAAAGAAGAGCCAACAAATCGTGATAATTTTAAATTTAAACGTGTTGAAGTATCTGGTACATTAATTTACGATCTCTTTCGTGAATATTATTTAATACAAAAACGTAATATATTTTTAAAAATGGATAAAGAGTTTTATTATCATTCTGGAAAATATAGATCTAATTTTGTTAGTTTAGTTGAAGATAATCTAAAAGATTTTTTTAAGGAACGTATAGTTGAAGAAGGTTTCCGTAAAGGGTTTAAAGGAAATTGGGGAGCTGACGCAAATACAAAACGTCTGGGTATTGTTCAAGATTTAAATCGATTATCTTGGTTTACATTTATGTCTCATCTTAGAAAAATAAATCTTCCATTAGATGCTACTGCGAAGGTAGTAGGTCCACATTTATTACATAATTCACAATGGGGATTAATTGATCCAGTTGATACACCTGATGGAGCGAATATTGGTCTTCACAAGCATTTAGCAATTAGTACTTCAATAACTAATGGTTATTCTTCTTTTCCTGTAATAAAGTGGCTAAGGGCAAATACTCCATTAAAATTACTTGGTGAATTTGTTCCAAAAACACTAGCTGGCTATACAAAAGTATTTGTAAACGGAAATTGGATTGGTGCGTTAGAAAATCCTATTGAAACAGTTAGTACTTTAAAATTATTTAGAAGAAATGGAGTAATCCCAGTATATACAAGTATATCATTCAATTATGAAACTAACATATTATATATTTATACAGATAGTGGACGTTTAACAAGACCAATATTTTATAGGGATTCAAAAAAAGATAATGGAAGAATAATATATGGAAATTTATCTTATAATAGAGGAACAATTAAAGATATAATTAGTTCAAATAAATATACTTGGACACAAGTTGTATCTGGATTTGAAAAAAAATCTGATCCAAACTTTAATCTTCGTAATAATATTCTATATTCTGTTCATGATTTATATCCAAATTTTAAAGAATTAGATAAACTTTTAGAACATTTTGAGATGAATAAAGCAATTATTGATTATATCGATACATCTGAAGAAGAAAGTGCTTTAATTGCTATGACAAAAGATGATCTGAAATCTAACAAATATATTACTCATTGTGAAATTCATCCTTCCTTAATGTTTGGAGTAATGGGAAATAGTATTATATTTCCTGAAACAAATCAATTTCCTCGTGATTGTTTTTCATGTGGTCAAAGCAGACAGGCTGTTTCTGTTTATAATTCAAATTATCAAATGAGAATGGATAAGATGGGAGTAATATTAAATTATGGTCAGACACCTCTAGTTAAATCTAGATACTTAGATTATATAAATAATGAAGAACAACCATACGGAGTTAATGCTATTGTTGCCATTATGTCTTATACAGGTTACAATGTTGAAGACGCTATATTAATAAATGAAGGTTCTGTAAAACGTGGTATTTTTAGAACAACTTATTATACTTCTTATGAAGCTAGAGAACAAAGTTCTAAAGTATCTGGTTCTCAAACAAGTACTGTATTTGCTAATATTCAGTCAAAACCAAATGTTAAGAAGTTAAAAGATGGTTTCGACTATAGTAAATTAGATAAATACGGTTTAGTTGAAGAAAATACTGAGATAGATGATCGTATTATACTTATTGGAGAAGTTACTAGTAGTTCGGAAATGAGGGGTGTCTATATGGATAACTCAGTAACCACTAAAAAGGGACAACTTGGCTATGTTGACAAATCATTTATTTCTGAAGGTGAAGAAGGATTTAGAATAGCTAGAGTTCGTATTCGTGAAGAACGTCTGCCAGCAATTGGAGATAAAATGGCAAGTCGCGCTGGTCAAAAAGGAACATTAGGACTTATTATTCCTGAAGAAGATATGCCATTTACTGCCGATGGTGTACGTCCAGATCTAATAATTAATCCTCATGCTATCCCGTCTCGTATGACTATTGGTCAACTAGTTGAAACACTTTTAGGAAAAGCTTGTTGTACATATGGTGCTTACGGTGACTGTACAGCATACGAAACAAAAGGGTCTAATTACAATACGTATGGAGAAATGTTGACAAGAATGGGATACAATTGTTCAGGAAATCAGATATTGTATAGTGGTTTCACTGGTGAGCAATTATATTCAGAAATTTTTATTGGACCCACTTATTATATGCGCTTAAAACACATGGTAAAAGATAAAATTAATTATCGTGCTACAGGTAAACGCAGTATGCTAACAAGACAAACTAATCAGGGACGTGCGAATGATGGTGGTCTAAGAATTGGTGAAATGGAGCGTGATGGAATAATGGCGCATGGATTATCTTATTTTTTGAATGAGTCATTTATGGTACGTGGTGATCAATATTATATGGCCGTTTGTAATAAAACAGGAGCAATTGCTGTGTATAATACGGATAAAAATTTATTTTTAAGTCCATTTGCTGATGGACCATTGAAGTTTCATACTAATGTGGAGGGCGAACAAGTATTGGATGTGTTTAGTAAATTTGGACGTTCATTTAGTTTAGTTAGAATTCCTTATGCTTTAAAATTACTAATTCAAGAGTTACAAGTTATGAATATTCAGATGAGAATTATTACAGAAGATAATATTGATCAGCTTCTTAACCTATCTTATCAATCACAAAATATACATAAATTACTTCATTTAGATCCTAGTCAGAGTATTCAAACAGTTGTTGAAAATTATAAAAATGAGTTGAATTCTAAGATGGTTCAACTAGATAAACAAGTAGTAGATAAGTCAAAAACAGGATTTTTGGTTCAAGAAACAGCTCAGGATATTGAATTAACTTCTGACACATCTGGCTATATACCTCAATCTCCTGGGTATAATCCCAATTCACCGCCATATGCTCCCAACTCGCCACCATATGCTCCCAATTCACCGCCATATGCTCCCAATTCACCACCATATGCTCCCAATTCACCACCATATGCTCCCAATTCACCACCATATGCTCCCAACTCGCCTGACTATAATCCTGATACACTATTATATGCTCCCAATTCGCCACCATATGCTCCTGAAATGTCTCCTTTATTCAGTGATTTAGAATTAAATAATGCGTTTGAACAATTACCTGTTGACAAAAAAATATCTATGTTAGATTATCCTCCAGAAAAAAGAGAAGAAATTATGAGAGAAATATTAAAAAAATCTTCTCAAATAATTGGAGGAACAAATAAAAATACAGGTTTAGACACATATTTTAATGCCTTACCTGCAAAAGATCAACTAAATGCGTTAAAAACAACTTATAAACAAAAAGCAGATGAATTTGGTAAAATTGGAAAAGAAGTTGAGAAACCAACAATTACAATATATAAACCACAGAGTGCTAATGATAAAATTTATTCAGAGTTGCCTTTGCTAAAACCTATTGATGAACTAAATAATAATGATAAAAATAGCGATAATAATAGTAATAGCGATAATAATAGTAATAGTGATAATAATAGTAATAGTAATAGTAATTCAGGTAATTTTAAAAAAATTATAAAAATGTAAAAAAAATAAAATTGAAAATAAAATATAATATAATAAAATCATTATATTTTATTATTATAGAATACAATGACCAGTCAAAATATAAGTAGTCTAACTTCCGCCATTTATAAATCTCGTTTAACCATTTTAAAACTAATGGAAAAACAAAAATATAATATTAATGATTATGAAGGTTTTAGTATCAATGAAGTAAATACAATGAAAAATAATAATCAAATGGATATGATATTAGAAAAAACTCAAGAACCACATAATAATACAAAAAAAATATATATAAAATATTTTCTAAATAAATCTTTAAGACCGAAAAATTTACAAGATATAATAGATGATTTATTTAATATTGAACAAATACTAGATAAAAAGGACACTTTATTTATTGTTGTTAAGGATGAAGTAAATGATACACTAAAAACTATGTTAAAACATATTTGGGAAAAAGATAAAATATTCATAATAGTAAAAAATTTGAAGAGACTTCAATTTAATATTCTAGAGCATGTTCTAGTTCCACCACATAGGGTACTATCAGAAGGTGAACTAATACAAATTAAAAAAAAATATAATATCATCGAAGATAGTCAGTTTGCTGAAATATCGCGTTTTGATCCTGTTGCTGAAGCAATTGGAATTAGACCAGGTGAAGTATGTGAGATAATTAGACCTAGTAAAATATCTTTAAGTGAACCATATTATAGAATATGTATTTCTTAAATAAAATAAAATAACTATAAAATATATGTTTAATGAAAATGAATTTATTGGAGAAACTCAACAAATAAATGATAAAATTGATGGGATAAAATCTTCTTTTTTATCTTTATTAAATGATTATAAAAAATATTATGTATTTTATAATTCTAATCCTGATGTAGAAGAATATCAACAATCTTATAGTCAAACAAAAAATCAACTAACAAAGCTATCTAAAGAATTATCAGATATTATTTTTGTTATTTATAATAAAATAAATAATTTAAATAATGAAAGTAAAAGCTTATATGATAATTTAGATAAAAATAAAGTAGATAATAAATTGTTAAATAAAAAAATACAAAATCTCCAAGGTATAAATAAAGGATCAAAAATACTAATAAATGACTTTAAAAATAAGTATGATGAACAATTTTACATGAATATGGAATTATTTTTAGGAATTTTGTTAGTTGGAGGAATATTAAAGATCACATTTACATAAAATATACGCTATAATATACTATTTAAAATATATAATCTATATATTATGATTATATATTATATACAACGAGTAAGAAATAAAGAAGTTTCAAATATAATTAAAGAAGCAACTAAAAAATATATAGAAAATATTAATAATAGAAATAAAATAATAATAGATAAAAATACAGTTCATGATTGCTATAATAATGTCATTTTAGCAAGTATTATTGGGTTTTTTATTGGTTATACATTTAGTTCAAGTAACATAATATTGAACTAGTATGATTATTTTTTTAGTTTAGAATAAATATCAAGATATTTATCGTTTTGTTTTGTTTCCAATAGATAATTCATTTTTCTTATTAATTTATCTATTTCGTCAAATGTATAATTATTTGTGTAAAGCTGAGCAATAATATTTGATGGGTCTAGTGTTTCGACTACTAAATTATTTATTACCATAAGACCATGTTTTTCAAATAAAATATTATATAAATTTTCACCTTGATTTGTAACATAGACTACATTCTTATTGTAATTAACAAAGTTTGAAATAGGTATCATTGTACCGTTATAGTATATTTTATGATTTTTACTCATAACAATATCTTTTGAAGGTATGTTTTTATTAAAAGCATGTTTTTCAACCTTAACCAAATGACTTTCTGGCGATTTAGTACAAGTAATTGCTTTTATTTTTCTACCATTAATTGTATTTATATTGGGTTCAATATTTTCTATATTAATAATACCTTGGTCTGTTACAACTGGTGTACCAGCAATAAAACATACAGGTGAAATTGCTGGTGGTAGATCCGTTAACCATTTTGTTTTAGAATATCCAATTTGAAGAAAATCTTGATATGTATATTTTGTTTTAAGATAAGCTATATTCGTATCAGAATATCTTACTAGCTTTTGAAGGGGTAGACCTTCATATGTTAGTTCATCTTTTGTATATTCACCTTCACTTATAACTTTCATAAAAGAAAATCCTGTTTCAAATTTTAATTCGTCAAATGAATAATTTTCTGTTTTTCTTAAATAAATTATATCTTCTATTCTACATTTTGATATTTCCATAACAGGTTGGGTTGGATTATAATAAAAAGAGTCATCTTCTATACCTATTCCACATTGGCCATTCCCATTTTCACCACAAGACCATAATTCTCCATTTGACATTTTTATAAATGTTGTTTTTTTAATAGCAAATATATCAATTGGAACTAGATTAAAATTATCTGGAAAATAATCCATTTTTGTCAATATAGGTACTGTTGTATTAGGTATTAATTTAATTCCGCATTGATATTTTTGATTATCTCCACAACAATAAATTGATCCATTAGGATCGTCCATTAATACATATAAATTATCTTCGCTGCTAACTATTTTTTTGGGGTTTAGTCCACTTGGAATATTTGTTGTAATCATTGGGATCAATGTTTTGCTCCAATTAAGATAGTTACCACCATTTCCAGTAGCATTACGATTACTATCTCCAGAACTATAGAGTGTTCCATCGCTCATTAATACGACAAACCATAATAGACCTGCTACTATATCGATAGGAACCTTATTATCGGGTATTGGAACTTGAATAAGAGTACTAAATAATACTTGTGAAGTATTTATTCCAAAACTACCAGAACTACTATTTTCTCCACAAGCATATACTGATCCAGAAGCATCGTCTAGAAGTACATATAATGTAGTCCATCCTGCAACTATTTTTTTTGGTTTTGTTCCACTTGGTAACATTGATAAGTCCATGGGAACAAATGATTTATTTTGTGTTATTAAACTTTGGCCGTTACCGAAAATACCATAATAATTCCATCCACAACTATATATAGTATAATCATCTAATAATATATGAGTAGAATTAGTACTGCATGTAACTTGTAAAACCTTTTTTCCAGATGGAATTGTTAATGGAGTTTGCCAATTGGCAACATAATCCCAACCATTATTATATGTATAGTCATTATAATTTACTGTTGCTAATGAAATATCTCCCATTCCTAATTGCCCAAAATCACTATATCCAACAACATACAATTTACCATTTGTATCAATTACATAACTTACAGTTGAACCCATAGTAACAGATTTTGGTATAGAATTTGAAGGATAATATAATTTATTAGTTGGAAGCGGGTTGTAATTTTCTCCCATTTCTATTCCAAAATTTCTTATAGGTTCTCCATTAACAGTAGTCACTATCAAGTATATAGATTTTCTTATATCATTAAATATTAGAAATAGACCATCCATTCCTGAACTAGAATAAATATCATATATTGTATCAAATTTTGGTATAATATCACTTAATATTGGTCCTAAAAAATACTTTGGACCATATTCATTGGTATTCCAATTTCTCTGAAAACTACCCATCCCATATAAAGTATTATCATCCATTAATACATATGTAGCGTTATTTCCACATGAAATTTTTACAGGGGTTTTACCAGTAGTATTCATTATGGGTGTTGCGTACCAAATATTATTATTATTTGGTCCTCCTTGACCACATTGACCTACATTATTATAACCAAATGAAAACAACGACCCAAAATCATCATCAAATAAAATAAGAGTATGATTAGAACCACAAGCTATTTGTTTTGGCTTAATATTATTCTGAGTTATTTCAAGTGGTAGATACAAAAGTGCTAATGTATGTGATATTCCATATTCAGATGATGGATTATAGCCACATTGACCTCTATCATTTAATCCACATATATATATTGATCCGTCATTCATTAACACGATAATAAAAGAACTACCAGAAATAATATCAATTGGTATTTTGTCTTGTGGTACGGTTGTCATTTTTGTTAATGTATTAGATGAATTATATGTTCCGTTTCCAAATTGACCCCAATTATTCCATCCAGCTGAATATATAGATCCAGTTTCGTCATCTAATAACACATGAAATGTATGAAACGATACTGCTATTTTTTTACATGGAATATTATTTGGCAAAGGTACTTGGGTCCATATACCAACTGGATTATTATGTCCTAATCCCAAAACACCAGATTGATTGTCATTTCCTGTAGCATATACAGTACCATCAGTCATTTTTATGAATGAAAACCCATAACCACCTGTTATAACTTGATCAGGAATTTTTCCTTGAGGAACTGGTGTTAAAGACATGCGTACTCTAAAGTCTCCTCTTAAACCTCTTCCAGTAGTCCAATCAGGTCCTAGTGAATACAGTGTTCCTGATGTATCATTCAATAATACAAATAATGCACCAGAGTTTACATGTAAACTAATTTGTTTTGTTGCTGTATTATAATCTTTAATATCTTTTAAAATTAATTTATGAAATCCATTCATTCGTTGATTAGGAGCAAATGTAGGATATTTACCAATTCTATTATGAGAACCATTTCCCCAGCCATAAAGTTTATTATTATCAATAAACATCATATGTGAAGAAAACTCTAAACTATGTTTATAACCTTTAATATTTTCATTAAAGTATAAGTTTATTAAATCGACATTATTTGATTCTAAAATCCAATCTCCTCCATAACCTGTTACATTTACTGATGATCTAATAACTATATCACATTCGTTTTTTATAATATTAATAAAATTTTTCCAGTTATTATCAAATGAACTACAAGATATCAAATCAAAGTATTGTAGTCCGTATACTTTTAGGGTTCTAAAAAAATTTTTAACTTCTTTAAGTAATGTGATATCTAAATTTTCAACAATTGGTAAATTAAAAAATCTACCGTTATTACATTTAATTAATCCAATTTTTTCGAGTTGAGAGACACCAAATGTGTCTGATTGTGTATCATCTGTTCCCATTATTTTTTTAAAACAGTTATCTAATGTTATAACTTTTTCATTTATATAAATCGTAGTAATTTTATCCAATGTATATTTTTCTATAAATTCAATATCAGGAAGAAATAAGTCAATTAAAAGTATATGGTTGTTCATATATATAAATATATATAATTAAAAATAAAAAATAAAAAATAAAATACATGTACAATATAGATGACTTCTATAAAGTTTGAAACATTAAAAAAAGAATATGAAAATACATTAAAATTATATGATGAATCTATACAAAACTATATTGATATTATATCATCAAATAATAAAAATGATTTAGTTACATTGAATGGACGTACATGGTGGGGTGAAAATGGAATAGCTCAAGGATTTAGTGAAAATATAAATACGTGTAAGGCTTTATGTAAAAATATAGAAGAATGTAGTGGAGCAACATTTAATGATGTAAAAAAATATTGTTGGACACGACGTGGAAACAATGGTTTTTTAACATTAGGCACACAATATGACTATGCTATAATATCAAAAGAAAAAGCTGCGTATTTTAATATGAAAGGCTTAAATAATCGTTTAATACAAATAAATGAGGAAATTATTCAATCACTAAAATATATAGATATAAAACAAACTACTTCAGATTTAGAGAACTCTAAAAAAAATCTTGTATACAGTTACAATAAACTATTAGATGAAAAAAAACATTTAGATTTGTTAATGAATGAATACCTAAATATTGATAAGACATTGAATAATCAAGAATTATTTGCTGATCAACAAAATTCATTGCTTAGAATGTGGACTATTATAGTTTGTATAATACTTTTGTTGGTTCTAAAAGGATTATTGGGTGTTAGTAGCTTGCCTATTGAACTTTCATTTTGGTTTATAATTATTATTTTACTTTTATTACTTTCATTTATGTTAAAGACAGCTAGCGGATTTTTTATTTTGTCATTGATAATTATAGGAATTATATTTTCTAAATAAATAATTTTATTATATTAATAAAATTATATAATATGATCGGAATACAGAAAGAAGAACTATTTGGACTTTCTCAGGGACAAAAATTTTTAGAATTTCAGAAAATGATAAAAAATACTGTTGAAAAACGACAAGGATTTAAGGAAAGTTTTCAGAATTATGATATAATACATCCACAAAATATAGACTTGTCACAAAATACTATAAATATGAATGAACAAAATAACTTAATAAACAAACTCAAAGATTTGGAACAACAATATAAGAACTTATTAAAAACCTACTCACAGACTGATGTATCTTCAACAACTTTACCACAACTTGTAGTAATTCGTGATAAGTTATCTATTATAGGAAATGATATTGCTACTGTAATGGAGACATTATATAACAACAACAATAAAATATATGAACAGTTATCTATGAATAAAGAACAATTTCAAAAACGAATATATGACTATAAAAATGTAAGTATGTCATTAAAAGAGGGATTTAGTAATTTAGATCCACAAAATATTAATTCTCTTCTTTCTGATAGTGATATATACGTTAAATATGAGAACTACAATTATGTTATGTGGAGTGTTTTAGCAATAGGAGCACTAACATTAACATATAAATTACTTAAATAATCTGATTATTAAATCAATATATTATCTTATTATTTATATATATTAATATGAATGATTTACAAGAAAGAAATGACCAATTATTAAATAATATTTTTCAATTACAGAATTCTGAACAACAATTGTATAACCAGTTAAATAATCCTGATCTAACCCAGGAACAACGTGCTCAAATTATTCAACAAATAAATCAACTTTCTCAAATAAGACTAAATTTATATTCTAGTTTAAATACATTAACTAATGGCTATCAACAGAATATTAAAGGTGCTAAAAATGTTGTAAACGATCAAATGACAACAATTAATATTGTGGAAGAACAACTAAATAATAATAAAATAATGTTAAACGCATTAGACTCTCAAAAAAGAAATAAGTTACGTTTGGTAGAAATAAATACATATTATGGTAAACGTTTTAAATCCTATAAAGACCTTATGAAAATAATTGTTATATTTTCTATTCCTATACTACTATTAACGTTTATATATAATTATGATCTTTTACCAAGTAAGTTATATGCTTTTTTAGTTGGGATAATAATTATTATTGCTATATTTGTAATAGGTTTTCAAATTATTGACATATCTAATAGAGATAATATGAATTGGGATGAATATGATTGGTATTTTAATAAAAGCTTAGCACCTTCAGATAAGACAAAAGATAGTAAGTATACTAATCCTTGGATTACTCCATCTCTTACATGTATAGGAGAGCAATGTTGCTCAAATGGTGATATTTACGACTCTAGCTTAAATAAGTGTGTACCTCCTAAAGAAACAATGGTGTCTGGTATATTAAGTAAATATGGATTTTCTCAAATTAAACCTGTTGCTTATTATGGTAATGATAATGACTATAAATCAGCTAACAGTGTTCAATTAAACTTCAAAGAAATATGATTTATGATTTATTATTTGTAATATTTTATATTTACTTATTACAAGAAAGTAAATGTCTCAACAAGAACAATTAATTAAAGCCCAAGAAACCACCGCAAAAATTAATAGTCTTTTGGAAAAGTCAGCTCAAATGATGGCATGTGGTCCTACATGCCAAAAACAAAAAACATCAAATGATTTAAAACAGAAATATTTAGATGCGCAAACAAATTTAGTTACTGCTCCACTACAATTAGATGAAGCTCGAAGAAAATATTATGTTTATACAGAAGGCGAAAGTTATTATAATAATCTAAACCAAAAAGAACTAGAAAGTGAAGCAGACGAAATTTCGAAAAAATTATTAGATTATATTGATGAGAATGTGTATATAGCACACACAATGAATAATATGTATGAAACAACGTTGCTTAATTCTGAAAATGGAGATATATTATTAAAAGAATATGTTGATAATAATGATTATTTAAATATAAAAGTATCAGATATATATGGTTCTATACTAACAAACGATAGAAAAACATTTTATGAAAATGAAGCTATTCAAAAATTAATATATTGGCATAAATTATTGTGGATTATATATTATTTGTTAGTTATTTCTTTTTTAATTAGTATATTTTTTGCGGATTCATCTTATTCATTTATTAAAAAAAGTATAATATTTATATTAATTTTATTTTATCCTTATTATATTCATCATATTATAAGATTTATTTACTATATATATAATAATACAAAAAATATTTTTCCTAGGAATATATATAATATATTGTAAAATAAATTTAGATTACTCATAATATGATGATAATACTTGCTCAGCAATATCATGTTTATTTAAATCAGTATTTGGTATTAAATAGTCTGAATTTGAAGCTTCTTCAAATGTTTCATAACCTGGATATTGGCTTGAAATTTCTAAGTATTTTTCAATTAGTTCATTTGTTTTATTTCCAAATTCACTAAAAAACATTTCTAACTCATCATCTTCAAAACCAAGACTATTTAACTTATCTAAATCAGTTTGTGGAATAGAAGTCTGTAAATCTGTTTGTTGGACCATCGGATCAACTAACAAATGATCATTGTTATTCATTTCTTGTCTTGATATTTTTTGACTTTGAAATAATTCTGGATCAGTTAATGGTCTTTTTGCTGAGCCACCTTTTTTAGAAAATCTTTTTTTTAAAATTTGTTTTTTGTTATGTCTTTTAGTAATCATCTTTTTTTTATAGCTACGATTTTTTTTATAACCTTTCTTTTTTCCTATTTTTTTAGTATAATATTTTGCCATATATATAAAAAATAATATAATAAAAAATATGTAATAAATATATATTTTTACAAATTATTCTAAATCATCAAGAGGATTTTCCTCAGTATCATCATGTTTTAATCTAATTCCCAACCATTTATTTGTTTTCATATTTCTAGATCCATATTTTTTAGTAATTACTTCTTCTAATTCCATTAATTTGGGCATTTTACGCCCAGGATAATTACATTGGAACCATTCTTTAAATACATCATTAAGAACTTTTTTACCAATAGAGCCATTAGAATCTTTCTCTATTTTTTCTGTAATAAATCCAGCAAAACAATCCTGACTTTGTCTATATCTATTTGATGCTGATAATACTTCAGGACAATCTTTTACTTCTCCATCTGTTTCACATGCTCTTTTTATTAACATTGATATAAAAATTGGAGCCCATTTAGGTAATTTCTCTTTTAAACCTTTATCTTTTGGGAACACATATTTTGTATCGTCAGTATGTGTTTCTCCTTCTGTTATAAACTTAGATATAAAATCAACAAGCTTCATACGTCTCCATGTTCCATCATCATTGCTTTTTATTTCAAATAGAGAATTAGTACAAACTGCTAAACTAAATTGCGGTATAAATATTTCTGAATCAGAATATAAAGCACGAGCTTGAATAGGATCTCCTCCTGTTAATTCTTTCATAATACCTTCATTAATTATCGCATCTTTTGATGGTTCCTGCATTACAGCGTATCTAACACCTTTTAATTGAATTACTTCAGAAGACGTTCCTCCAATATTATTTCTTTTTTCAGTGACAAGCGTTATAGGAACAGTACCTTTATATTCACCTAGAGCTTGTGACATGAGATCAGTTAAAATTGACTTTCCATTACTTCCAGAACCCCGATAAATATTAAACACATGTTCTTTCTTAATTCCTATAAGAGTAGATGCTAAATGATCCCACATATAACGACATAACTCTGTCTGAGGAAATAATTGTTCCATAAAAGTTAAGATCTCTTCAATTTCAGGTTTTTCTTGAATAGATGTAAATGGATAATATGCTATTCCTGTTGTTTTCGTTATGTAATCCTGTGGATAACCTTGACGAAACTGTTTAGATTTAAAATCAAATACCCCATTTGTAAAACATAATAAATATGGATTTGAGTCCATATTTCTAACAAATTCACTATCCCAAAATATTTCCATTGCTTCACGCATTATATTATTTTTATCGTTTGTCTTTTTTAATTTAATACATATTTCAGCAATTTTTTTAATTCTTCTTTGGTTTTTTTCCTGTAGTTCATCGCTAGGTTCATGACCATTATTTTGCGCATCAATTAGAAATTGACCTTGTTTATCAGAATATAATTGAAACATATCTTTGGATATCGCTAGACGCAAACTTTGTCCCTCATCTTTTACCCATCTATGATTTCTAAATACATACCAAGTTTTATTTTTTATACTGCTACAAACATATTTATCCTTAAACATATGATAAAGAACCATAGCATAATCAAAATCTCCTGCTTCAAATATTGTATCTTCAATATAATGATCTATTGTGTTCATTTTGACTTTTTCATAATCTTCAAATGCGTCTTGTTTTGCCCAATACATAATAGATCGTTTTGTAATTCCATCATTTTTTTTCGAAAAATTCTTCCAGCGGTTATATAATTGTGGAATACTATTAAATTCAAAATCATCTGCTTTTGATCTTAATTTAACCCAAGATAAGAATAGTCGCTCATCTGTATGTTTTAGAGCAAATGCTACCTGAGTGTTAAGTAAATGAGATCCTGGTTCCCAATATTTTTTAGGTAATATTTGTGTATATTGGTGTATTTCTCTTATAAAATATTCATTTAGTTTTAGTGTATCTAACATATTTGTAATTGCTTTATCAAGCTCCAACATATTTTTAATCTCTAATATTTCTATATTCTCATCATTCTGATCTACAATAAGATTTATTTTTGATTTACTTGTTTTAGGATATACCTTTTTAGATAAGCGTTTTTCATATTCTCCTTTTATTGATTGTTTTATATCGAATTTTATATGCGTTTCATTCTGTGCTGATAACATTATAAAATCTTTGGACAAATCCAAACTACGAATATCTTTTGCTTCAGTTAACCAGTTACCATCACTCTCATCAAATTCTGCCATTAAATAATATGTTAATTTATATGCTTCATGACCTGGTTTTTGAGAACCATACATTTGCCAGTTTACACAACCCTTGGCGATCCCTTCATCTATTACACTTGACCAATCATTGGTTAAAGGTAAATCGCAAATATCACCTATTTTGTCTAATATTTTTTCTCTTAGCATACATTGTAGAACTCTATCCATTTGTACTCCGATAATAATATGTATACCATCTTTTGTTTCTTGTTTTTCTATAACCCGATTAATATTGGGTTTTTCCATTATAAATATTGGAAATTGTTTTCCTTCTTCGAGTTGAAGTAACTTAGCTATTTCTTCAAGATATAAAGCAAGTATATCTTCAATATGCCCCAAAGAATGTTGGCGTTGTGTTACCGAAAAATCATATCGAAAATCTAAATCTATCAGTATAGGACCATTGTTTTCCAATTGCTTTTCTGTCAAATATTCTTTACGACATTTTACAAAAATATGTTCATAATATAGACGATGAAATAATGGCAATTCTTCTTTTTTAATACAATAAGCACCTCCATAAACGTTTAATTCTTTTGAACCAATGCGTGTATGTGTAACTATTTTTTGTTCGTTATCAGGAACATTATTAGAATAATGTTTTTTTAAAAAATCTGATAGATCGTTATAGTATGATGTATTTATTGTCGTCATTGCATTCATTTGTTGATTATATATATAAAGATATTTCTATTTCATTTTTTTTTAAATATTTTAAAAAATATTGTTTTACTTTATATATAATTACATGATATATGCTTTTATATTATTTTAAAATTGATTTAAATATATATTGTTAAAGTATTATTATATAATAGATTGTTTTATGGCTCAAAATACTACTGAAAATAATATTGGAACAATAAGTAAGGAGACCACCCAGCGTCTTCTAAAAGACGTTAGACAAATTATTAAAAATCCATTAGAGGATAATGGTATTTATTATGTACATAGTAGTGAGAATATGTTAAACGGTTATGCTATGATTATAGGTCCAGAAGATACACCTTATTTTGGAGGATATTATTTCTTTAAATTTGAATATCCTTTAGATTATCCTTATTCACCTCCGAAAGTTACATATTATACAAATGATGGTTATACACGTTTTAATCCGAATTTATATAAATGTGGAAAAGTGTGCGTTTCTATATTAAATACATGGAACGGCGAAAAATGGTCTTCATGTCAGACAATAAGCAGTATATTACTAGTGTTATGTTCTCTTCTCAATGAAGATCCATTTTTGAATGAGCCTGGACAAAAAAAAGGAACTAAAGATTGTTTAGAATATAAAAAAAGTATAGAATTTCAAAATATAAATTATGCTATTTGTGAAATAGTTAATAATATAAAAAAAGGTACTTTTCATGAAAATTTTATAGAATTTTCAGAAATTATTAATAAGAAATTCTTATTAAATTACGATAAAACGTACAAATTTGTATTACAAAAGTGTTCTGAACCAGAATATATATCTTCCGTAAATCTCTATCTAATGCGAACTAAAATTAATTATAGCGAGCTTTTGTCAAAGCTAGAAAAGACAAAGTTACTTTTTGACGAAAAAAATTGAAACAAAATATATCTTTAAAAATGATATATAAATATATTTTATTAGTATATAATAATGCACTTTTGTAGCGAATGTAATAATATGTATTATATCAGTATTGATCAAACTGATACCAATAAATTAGTTTATTATTGTCGAAATTGTGGACATAAAGATACTACATTATCTGCTGAAAATGTTGTTGTAACTAAAAATCAATTAAAAAAATCTGAACAAGAATTTAGCCATATTATAAATAAATACACTAAACTAGATCCAACATTGCCTCGTATAAATAATATTTTATGTCCTAACTCTGAGTGTCCAACTAATAAAAAAGATGGTTCAGAAGAAAGAGAAATAATTTCTATACGCTATGATGATACAAATATGAAATATGTATATTTATGTTCTACATGTGATACGGTTTGGAAGACAGATGATAAAAAATAATATGTTTTAGAATTTTTTGTATAAATAATTATAAGAATCGTGATAAGATACTTTATTTTTTATTGCGTTTTGAAAAGTATAATAAGGAGCGTGTTGAGCTAGTTTTTTTGGTATATGTTTTCTAGTATCAATATGTTTTCTGGTATCAATATATTTTTTTTTCAGTACATGTCTATTTTGAGATGTATTCACAATAAATATGAAAGTTAGTATTAAAGCTAGATCAAGAAACATTGTTTTTATTATAAATTAGTAAATAATAAATGTTTAATTCAATTTTTTATTGTTTACTAAATAAAATTGAAAATAAAAATATAAACAATATTTAGTTATAATAAACAAACATGAGTTATTTTGACGGAGATTCAGACGATAATAAAAAATATGGAGGTTCTGATGATGAACAAGATAGTAGTTCTGATGAAGAAAGTGTTGTTTCAGAAGAAGTAGATGAAGATGAATTACTTGAGGATGAACCAATTAATGAAGATGAAGAAGAAGATGAAGATAGCGATATAGAAGAAGATGATAATGATTTATTACAAGATGGTGGTGAAGAAAAAAAAAGAACAAAAAAAATTCAAGGAAAACAAAAACCAGTAACACAAAATATTATAATTGAAGATATTGATGATACAGACGATGATGAAAATGGTGAACAATATTTACAAAAATTTGATAAAGAAATTAATGAAAACTATTTAGTAAATTTTCATCCAGAGTGTGTATCTCATAATTATGATGAAGTAGTTGCTATGACTAAGGTTATTAGAGATGAAAATGGTATAATAATTGATGAATTACATAAAACTATTCCGTTTTTGACAAAATTTGAGAAGGCACGTATATTAGGACAGCGGGCAAAACAAATTAATTCAGGTGCTAGTCCTTTCGTAAAAGTTCCAGAAAATGTAATTGATGGTTATTTGATTGCGGAGTTAGAATTAAAACAGAAACGTATTCCATTTATAATACGAAGACCTTTACCAAATGGTGGTAGTGAATATTGGTCTTTGAAAGATTTAGAGGATATATCCTTTTAAAGTTGAATAAAAATATTTGTATCTATAAATTATAAGGAGATAATTCTTTCATTTGTTCATATATTATATTTAGTGTATTAACATATTCATTTCCAATATCTAATAATTTTTCTATTTCAATATCATATATATTTTTTTCTGATTTTTTTATAGGTTTTTTGTATGTAAGTATTTTATCTATTATTTCTTTGTGTTCTTTTTCAAATCTATTTGCTAATTGTAAAAGTACAAAATAGTTTTTAGTATCTTTAGACATTATTTTTCCAAGTCTTAGAAAAATTTCTGGTTTTATTTCATCCATATTATATTAGTATTTGAATATATTTCATTATATTTTTATTGAAATATATTAAATGAAACTCTTATATATAGATATTGAAACTATGATTGCTTTAAAAAATATATTTTTAACTTCCAGTTTATCATTCATACTGGGGTTTTATTCATTATGTAATATATTTATTTATTTTAAACGTATTGAACATATTCAATATCGTAATAGACAATCATTTTTTGAATTAAATAATACTTTTGAAACTATAGAAATAAAGTATAATAAATTACAATATGAAGTAGTGTGCTTAAAAGATGAACTTAATGAAATTAAATTATTAGTAAATAAATTAGAAAAGTATCATGACACGTTTATTTCTCCAGTATCTTCATTAGAAACATTGGATTTTTCTGTTAATGAAGATGTAATATGTGATGAACTTTGTAACTCCCAAGAAAAATATGATATTCCATCAAAAATAACAAGTACTCCTATTATAGAAATGGAACCATTGTTATTTTATAATCCTAGTATTGTAGATGATAGCCATATTGATTTTTCATACGAAGAACAAAATTTACATAATGAAAATAACTCAAGTATTTTAATTAATAATGATAATGATAAGAGTAATTCAAAATCTAATAATTCTGAATTTACAAGTAGCGTAGACTCTATAAATCATTTAAAATCTATTTTAGGTTATCAATTAGTTTATGAAGAAGATTTTACAAACAAATGTATCCAAAGAACAACATCTTTATCAAATGAAGACGTAGAAGTAAATAGGATTATTCCAGAAGAACGAACTATTATTAGCACCAGAGTAAAAAGATCACAATCTGTATCTGATGTAAATTGGGTTGGACTAACAAAGAGATTTATTTTTGGATAATAAAAGTTTTATTTCGTTTTTATTTTTTTTTAAATATCATCATATTAGTTAAATAACTAATATAATGAAGGTTGCTTTATGTTTTATTATTAGTTATGAGCATATTTTACATAAAGAACAATTTTGGATTAACTGGATTGAACCAAATAAAGATATAATTAATGTTTATTTTCATTATAAAGATTATAGACAAATCAAATCTCCTTGGATTAAATCTAGAACAATTCCACAAGATAAATGCCAATCTACTAGTTATTTTCATGTTGTACCAGCATATTTAGCTCTTCTTACATTTGCTTATAATCATGATCCGCAAAATATGTGGTTTTGTATGCTAACGGATACTTGTGTACCAATTATTAGCCCATCAAAGTTTCGTGAACTATTTTTAAACCATTATCAAGCATCAATAATAAAATGTAAACCAGCCTATTGGGATATTACTATACATCGAAGGGCTAATTTACGACTTCTTAAAAGTGATTATTGGTTAGCAAATGACCCTTGGTTTACACTTACACGATCACATGTTCATTTATGTATTCTTTTTTTAGCTGGAAAATATGGTATATACAGGCAAGTAAATGATGGAGGTTTAGCTAATGAAAGCTTGTTTGCCATAATTTTAAAAACATTTAGACAATTAGATAATCCACTGACACACATTAATGAAATAACTACAGCTACAGATTGGACACGTATGTCTAATCCAACTAGTCCATATTTATTTAAGGAAGCTACAGAAGAAAATATGAATATTATATGCTGTATGTTAAAAGCTAATAAATATACAATGTTTTTGCGTAAAGTACATAAATCTTTTCCAACAGAAAAGTTAGAAGAAATAATAAAAAAAGATTTTAAACATGAATATAATGAATTACATCAACTAACAAAAAATAAAAAAAGGTATTTTAATTTCATAATGTTTTTATTTATAACAATTTTGTTAGTATATACTACATCTTTCTCTACAAAATATACTATGAAGTTCGAGTTTCTCAAATAATATATGTAGTATAAATCCTGTCAAAAAGAATATATAAATAAAATTATTTCCTATAAAGTAATATAATGTTGATCCAACTAACAAATAAAGTAGTGCCTCACCTATACTTTCTTTTAACAAATATTTATTGCTATTTTTTGTTGTAAATATATTATTATATTTATTACAAGCGTATCCATATTTACAATATAGACTATGTAATCCAATATAATAGGATAAATAGTGTTTCAAAAATCCTACAACTAACAAATCAATATAAATATTATTTATCAAGAAAAGACTACATAGTAAGTAAATTGAACTACTATAAATTCCTACAAATAGTGCTTCAATAATATAATTCATAATATTATATTAAAATATTATTATAATATATTACACAAACCAAAAAATATGATATATAAAATATATTACAAACATATTCTTAGTAATTTGTTAGTTGGTAAACGATTTGATGAATATAAAGATAAAAAGGTGCTTAACAAATTTCATTTATTTGCTATTAATTTTGATTATGGTCAAAAAGAGTATCATATAGATAACAATAAATCCAATACATGTATAGTAGCTATTAAAGATGGACTAATTGTAAAAGTATTAGATATTGATCTAAAAAATTGATTTATAAAATATTCTATTATTTAATATTATATTTTATAAGATGGAACAAGAGATTGAATTTCTAAAGAAACGTGTTTCTGAATTAGAAACTGAGTTAGAACTAACAAAACATCATTTACAAAAATATACAGCACCAAATAGAAGTAAAAAATATTATGAAGAAAATAAAGATATTATTCTAGAAAAAAATAAATTATACAAAGAAAAAACTAAATATAATGAAAATATCCCTGATGAAAAACGAAAAGAATATAATAAACGTGCTTATGAAAAACGAAAAGAAAAATTGAAACAAGAAAATAATAATAATAATATTAATACACTTATTAATTAAATATTGCGTAAAATCTACTTAAATATACTTTAGAAATATATTATATAGATGACAGGGAAGAGAAGATTTATTTATAGTTACTTAGAAACTATTTGTAATGAAGCAGGAGTAACTTTATTAGAAGATTATTCAAATAAATATTTAACACGTGACACAAAAATAAAAGGAAAATGTATAATGTGTGTAAATTCATTTACTAAAACATTTGATAAATTAGATAAAAATAAGGTTTTTGCTTGTAAACAATGTACAATAATTATTAAATTCGAAAAAGTAAAAAATACAATGTTAGATAAATATGGTGTAGAATACGCATCTCAATCAAAAGAATGTATGAATAAAATGAAAGACACAATGGTAAAGAAGTACGGTTGTGAATATGCAACACAGTCTATAGATCATAAAAATAAAATTAAAAATACAAATTTAGAAAGATATGGTTGTGAATATGGTCTTCAAAATAAAGAGATTATACAAAAACGAGAACTAACAAATCTAGAAAAATATGGTGTAAAAAATATTACACAATCTGAATATGTTAAAGAAAAAATAAAAGCAACAAATTTGGATAAATATGGGGTTGAATATAATATTCAGAGGGAAGACATTAAAGAAAAAATAAAAGAAATGAATTTGGAAAAATATGGTGTTGAATATTCTTTTCAAAGGGAAGATGTTAAAGAAAAAATAAAATCAACAAATTTAGCACGTTATGGAGTTGAGAGTAATATTCAAAGAGAAGATATAAAGAAAAAAATAAAAACGACAAATTTAGAACGATATGGTGTTGAATATGTTTCACAAAATCCAATTATTGCTGAACGTATGATTAAAATGTCCTATAATAAAAAAGATTATATATTACCATCTGGTAAAATAATAAAAATTCAAGGTTATGAAAATTACGCATTAGATGAACTTATAGCAAATAATATTAATGAATATGATATAATAACAGGGTGTTCAAAAGTTCCTGAAATATGGTATATTGATAAAAATGGTAAAAAACGGAGACATTTTGTTGATATTTTTATACCTTCATGTAATAAATGTATTGAGATTAAGTCTGCTTGGACAATGGAAACTCAAAAAGATATTGTATTTTTGAAGCAAGAAGCTGCTAAAAAATTAGGTTACTTGTATGAAATTTGGATTTATAGCAAAGACGGTAAAAAAGTGGACTTTTATTTATAGTAAAATTTATGTTTAAGATGTTTTCCAACGAGTTCCACACGATATACACGTCACAAAATTTGTAATTCCCTCATCAGCCGAACGTGTCTGTAGTTGATAAAAAGTACACTTTTTTGATTTACATTTTCTACATGTAAATGTGTCAGTCATAGCTTCAATATTTTGTTCATATTTATTTTTATCTCTTAGTGTCTTAGCTTTTATTAGTTCATCCCACTTATCAGGTCTCATTTCTTGATGTGTCATAAAAGCAATTGTATGTGACTTTATTTCACCAGAGTCTACTTGTTCTACTAGTTTATCATTTTTTAAATTGTTATATACGGTACGAATACGATCAAGATAAATTTGTATAAAATAAGGATTGTCCCATTTTTTGACAATTTTTCTTGAATCGGCTTCTTTTAAGCACCAATTGTGTATTCCCTTTTCCAAATTAATTGCGTGTTTTTCAGCTTTTTCACTTTTGAAAAACTGTTGTAGTCTAGCTTGAATATTTGACCTAAATTGTTCTGGATTAGTTACTTCCTTTAAATACATGACTATAATATATTAAATTGATATCTGTATTGTATTTAATATGTTATTCAATTTTTTATTTAATCGAAATCCAATCTAGGAGTATTGAAAGAGCTCGGATTAGTTATACTACTAATTGTACTATTGTCGTCATCATTATACAACGATTTTATTTCTTGTAGCAACAATAATTTGATTTGAATTATTTTGAGTATCAAAGGAGAACCGTTTGGATTAGCTTTTTTTGAATAAGGGTTCATTTACAATTACAATTATACTTATATTTATAAATTCTTATTGTAAAATATTTCATTTTTTAATTTTCATCATCGCTATAATCATAAGTTTCTTCAGATAATTCTGAACAACCCGTATTGTTGTCATTATTAGAAATCGCTTCATTATCTTCGCTACATGTTTCATAATCACTAATATTATCAGAATTCGTGCTATATAACTCTTCATTACTATCATCTACAACAAATCCATCTTTTAAATAGCCGCCTACTTTTGTTTTTGCGTGTTGAGGAATATTCTCTAGTTCATCTTCTTCATCATCATTTGAATTTGTAATATCTTCAAATCCTCCAAATAATTTTTCATAAATTTTCTCCCATAAATCTAACGTAAGACTAAATAGACTACGATTATTTAAATCGTCACGCAAATATCCTACAAGTAAACAGCTACCAAAAAATAGAGTTGTATCTACAGGTGGAGGAAAATCATATTTATTTTCTAATCCAGCTCGGCCATCTTTTTTAGCGTATAAAACAATAACATATTTTTGACCATTTAATTTGACATTCCATTCTGTTTGTATATCAAATCCATCAGATTTTTTAAATCCGCATTTTTTATATAACTCTGTTTCATTAAAATCTTTGACATTGAGTAATTTTAATGTACCTGATTTTTCGACGATAATTATTCCAACTGGCATATGAATATTTAAAATGTAATGGGTTTAAATAGTTATTACTATATATTAATAACTATGAAGGTTTATATTAGTAATATATTACCAAAAGAACTTTCTAAAAAAGATATACAAACAATTATAGAAAAAATAATTAAAAAATCGTTATACATAGAAACAAAAGAAATAATCGAACTATTTTCTAAGGAAAATGGTTATTATAAGATTGATAATAGAGAAATATATAAAATAATTCCAGTATTTAAACAAAATTTTGAACAAATAAAAAATTTTGAAAATACAAACTTAGATCTGTTATTTGATTTAACAGAATATAAATATATAAAGGTATTGTCTCATTGTCCACATGAATATATATATACAAAAATTCTAGAAAAAACATACAAATTAATTAATACATCAACTATATCTCTAAAAATTTTCTATATACATTCTGATAAAGATAATACTATTGTTCCAATTGATTATTATATTGAAATAGATACAACAAAAAATAACTATATAAAAGATTTTTTAGATAATTTATTTTTAAAAGAAGATTTTAATATGTTATTATCTGGACTAAAAGAATATTTATAAATAGTATGTTACTTTGGATAATTCAAATATCTATAATATCATTATTATTAATTTTTTTAGTACATCATTTGTATTCTTTTTTTATAACAACATTGACTATACCAAAAGTAAAAGATTTAGTAAATTCTCCAATTGAAAAATATAAAAATATGTTTAATACAATAAATCTAAATACTGATAGAGATATGTCATATACTAATATTGATTTATTACCTAGTGATAATGATAATGATACTGATATAGATAATATGTCTATAAATTCAAGTTCGATCATGAAAAATGAATTAAAGAATTTTTTAAAAAAACAAATGGGCGATTTTTCTCTATACTAAATTTTATATATTATTAAAAACAATTTAAAGATTTTTTAATAATAAATATATATGAGACTTGATTTTCAAAGTATTATAAACAATTTCCCAAAAGATTTCGAACTTTCTTATGAGACTTTTACACATAAGAAAGTTCACGATGCTGATTTTTATATTGCTAATCCTCAAGGCAAAAAAGGATTTATATGGTTTACTAGTTATTGTGAAGAAGACGTTTGTATGTTTTTAGAAACAGATGAAAATTGGAAAATACGATACATTTCTTTAATTAAAACGAGTTTTGACTATAAATTGTGTTTTGGGACAATATTTCAAGGATTTTATTTTGAATGGAGTGGAAATAAATGTTTTTCAATACACGATATTTATTATTATAAGGGAAATAAGATTGAACATAATAAAAATTACAAAGATAAGTTGATATTAATCAATAATATATTAAATAAAGAAATAAATCAGTTATCATTAAATAAAGATTTTATAATATTTGGACTACCATTTATAACTGACAATTTTCAAAACTGTCTAAATATATGTGATCAATTACCATACAAAGTTACAACTATCACGTTTAAATACTTGTATTCAAAAAAAGCATTATATATACAGTATTATAAACCAGGAACTAAACAAAAAAATTATAGTAATATTGTTTATGATCAACAAATATTCAAAGTAATTCCAGACATTCAAAATGATATTTATCATTTGTTAGTTTGGAAATGTGGAAAGGAAGAAGAATACGACATTGCGTTTGTACCTGATTATAAAACAAGTGTTTTTCTCAATAATTTATTTCGTAATATAAAAGAAAATAGAAATCTAGATGCCTTAGAAGAAAGTGATGACGAAGATGAATTTGAGAATGATCAGATTGATAAATATGTATTTTTAAATAAAACCTATAAAATGTTATGTGAATATAATTCGAAATTTAATAAATGGGTTCCTGTGAAGTTAGCCAATAAGAATGATAAAATAGTTACATATCTTGAACTACAAACTATCACTAATAATACAAAATATAAATAATAAAATGTATAAATAATAAAATGTATAAATAATAAAATGTATAAATAATAAAATATATAATTATAATATATTTCATGCTTATAAATCCAGATAATTCGCATACAACTCAAATAGGATTTTCAAGTAATGTTACAAATATGAATAATCCAAATGCGTTACCAGTTCCACAGTCAAATATTCAAGCAGCAGCTAGTTATATTCCTTGTTCTCAAAAAGGTGGAAAAGTAAATCGCAAAAAAATAAATAAAATATCTAGAAAATATAAAATGTCGAGAACTAGAAAATCTCAAATTAAAAGACGTTTAACAAAACGCCTAAAAAGATCTAGAAGTAAATCAAGATCTAGAAGATTATCTATGAAGGGTGGTTATTCTCAATACCAAAACAATATGCCTATGACGAATACTTATTCTCTTGGGTCAAAATTAGCTGCTTCTGATAGTGCGTTAGCAAATCCTCCCCCAGTTAGTACATTAAGCAATTGTACAAATTGTATTGATAATTATAATCATAATAATCTAAATGCTTATGGTTACAGAACTGGATCAGGGTTTCCAAGTAAAGGATGGTTTTAAATAAACTATTTATTAGTATATAAAGATTATTTACGATTATTTGTATAAATAGTAAATAATGACAAGTAAAATGTATACATGTAAAGGCGATATTATGGATTTTGATTATTTATATATGAATGATAAACCTGTATTTAGAAAGGAGTTTTACGTTGATTCAGGCTGTGAGAGAGAAATCTTAGGAATTCTCAGAAAAAAGGATTTTAGAAATGTTGTTAAAATATATAAAGTTCAATATCTTTTTTTTGATATGGAGCTACTTAATACTAATTTAAAAATTAACCTTGATAACGCAACCATGTTATTAAACGATATGAGATTAGCAAAAGAAGAGTTACAAAAATTAGGTATTATATATATCGATTGGAAATTGGATAATATAGGTCAAAATAATTCTGGTCAATATAAAGTATTTGATTTTGATACATCTGGAATAATCAGTTTAGAAACTGGTAATTGGATAAGTACGCCTCCCAAAAGATGGGCGTACCATTATGCTATTAATAATAATGCGACAACTCCAAAAGAAATTGATGATATAAATTTTTGTAGATTTGAAAAAGAGATTTTACAGTTAGCTAGTATTCAAATGTAAAATAATATTATATTTATTTTTGTCTAATATAAAAAGCATCTCCCCATTCATATTCGGTCCATCTTGTTTCTACTCTTTGTAACCCAAATTGTTTTAGATATTCGTCCAATTCTCCTATTAGAGCACAACCATTATAAACATAATTACTATTTACTTCTGTATAAAGGTAATCTACTTTTTCTAAATATTGTTCCATTCCTTTAAGTGCTTTTAGTTCAGCACCTTGTATATCAAAATTCAAAAAGTTGTAATCAATATCATATTTTTGAATAATATCTTTTAACAATTTAGTTTCACACGTAAATGTAGTTATATAGTGGATATGAGGATGATGCTTTTGATGTAACCCTAAATCTAAAATAGATGACGATTGTCCGTTATTTGATATCTTAAACTCGATCGTTTCAATTGTATCAGAAACAACCGCTTGTTCGATATTTATATTTGAATATTTATTTTTACAAAAAATAACCTTTTCAGGAATAGCTTCTACCCATAATATTTTATCTCGTGAAATATATTTTTCATAATCAGACAATTCTTCACATTCATGTGCTCCAACATGTAAAATACCTTTAAATTGTATATTATATTTTTTTACGAGTGTAGAAAGAGGTATTAGCATTTATAATATAGTATAGTAAAAATTTTTAATATACTATATTTATAATTAATTATAAATTATGTAATATGAATTTTGTGAAGTCTGTTGTAATTTTTTTTGCTAACTTTTTTATGTCATTCTTAATGCTAATTTTGTAAAAATCACTATGAAGATCATAATATTTATAAACATAACCAAAATAATATTTATTTAATTCACATTTTTTATAATTATTTAATATTAAATGAATATGACAATTATAATTAGGTTTATTATATGATATAAAATAATCTCTGTAATATTTTAATCTATCATTATTAATTTCTATAATATAATTGTTATCTATTTTTTTAATTTCTCTAAGTAATTTCTTAATAAATAATTTACCGTTATCATTAGAGTTTTTTCTTGTTTTCCTAATTTGTTTTTTAATATTTTTTTTACTTTTTGTATTTTTTTTTCCTCCATTTTGTTGATCTTTTATTTGTTGTATTTTATTGTAAACTAACATCTGTTGATTTTCCGTTAAATTTAGACCTATTATATCAGATGGATCATTTATAAAATCATATTCTTCTTCTGGTATTCTTTCTAATATCTGGTCTATATCAAATGTTTGATTTATATCGTATTTTTTGTTAACATCTATTTTATACCAACATTCAAATTCACCATTTCCTTTATCTAAAAATCCCTTTTCATTATATGTATTATCTTTATAAAATGATCCACCACCCAAAAAAATATATTCTTGTTCATCTTTATATTTACCTATATCATCTCCAATAAATTTATTAATATCTATAACTGGAACTTCAACTAAATTTATTTTGAAGACACAGCAGTATCCCGATGAAAACTCTTCTTTAGCAACTTTTTTTGAGAATGATGCTGAATACCAAAAATCATTAAATCTAATTTCTCTGGACTTTTTATGACCTCTATATAAGACTAACGATTGCGGTGTTTGTTGCTGACAAAATAATTTTATTCTCTTTATGCTTTCTTCATCCGTATATTGATCTGTTACATAATTTATTAAATCTTTTTTAATGATTTCATCCATATATAAAATATAAATATAAAATTTTTACAATACTTTGTCTTGCTTTTTCATTTTTAGTAAGCATATTCCAGTTTTTTTTGAAGTTTCTGCTAATTCATTCAAATCATTATCTAATAAAAAGACAAAAACTAACGAAAATTTTGGTCCACGTTTAGGTTATGCTGCTACAGAGTTACAGTATATGAAAATGATAAAATTAAATATATATCGTTCTTTTGGTGACGTATTATATAATTGCGACATATTATATTGTATTCTAATATTTATTATTTTTATATCATTTTTTTATAAAAAATGGGCGTTTTAAATGAGAAAAGGTGTAAAAAAGTATAGTTATGAGAATAATATTAAATAAACAATCTAAAAATAATATTCTAAATATTGTTAGGTAAATAATGAATAAACTAACAAAAAATGACGATATTATTGACTGGCCTCAAAATCTTAATACATATCTGGGAAATAAAGGTTATACTATACTTAAAAGCGAATTATCAATTAAACAACAACTTTCCTTAAAAGAAATGTTAATGGTTAAACCATATGTGCCTGGATCACCAGTTCAAGTTCAAAAAACATTTCCTGCCTATAGAGAATCTGATAAGAAAATATATGTTCCTAGGTATTTTGGTGAGGATTTATTTGGACCAGCTAAAACTATTAAAATTACAGAAGGAGAAGATATTAATTTGGTATTTCAAGGAACACTAAGAGATTATCAAGTTCCTGTAGTTAGTAAATTTATAGATTACGTAAAAAAAGAACAAACTTTAGGTGGGTTACTTGAGCTTCCATGTGCGTGGGGAAAAACATCAGCTTCACTGTATATATGCTCTCAATTAAAAAAAAAGACATTAGTAATAGTTCATAAAGAATTTTTAATGAATCAATGGATTGAACGTATTGGTCAATTTATACCTTCTGCAAAAGTTGGTAAAATCCAAGGACAAATTGTTGATATAGACAATAAAGATATAGTTATTTGTATGTTACAAAGTTTAGTTTTAAAAGAATATCCAATCACATTATTTGATTGTTTTGGGTTAACAATTATTGATGAAGTACATCATATTTCAAGTGAAACATTTTCCAATGCTCTTTTTAAAATAGTAACAAAATATATGCTAGGATTAAGTGCAACGATGAATCGAAAAGATGGGACTACAAAAGTATTTAAAATGTTTTTGGGTGAAGTTGTACACAAAGTAGAGAGAAAAGATGAACACAATGTTCAAGTAAGAGCTATTACATTTAAAACAAATGACGAGGAATTTAATGAAACTGTTCTGGACTGGAAAGGAAATCCACAAATAAGCACAATGATAAGCAAATTATGTTCATATAGTAAAAGAACAGAATTTATTATTAAAGTATTAACCGATTTTATTGAAGTTGACGGAATTGATAAAAAAGTTGTTGAAGCCCATAAAAAAAATATGGAATCAAATAATCCTAATTGTCAAATATGTTTAAAAAATAATAATTATTTAATTAAAAATAGTTGTTGTAATATAATACAATATTGTTTACCTTGTATGCACGATATAGAAAATAATGTAAATATTCCAGAAATTATTGGAGTTGATACAGATAGACAAAAAATATATAAAACTAAAATAGCAAAGTGCCCAAATTGTAAAAAACGTTTAAAATATGAGCAACATTATATAGAAAATCCATATGTTAAACCATTAGAACAATTACAAACTCTTATTTTATCTCATAATTTAAATGTATTACATTATATTTATAACAAAATAGTGTGTAAAAATATAGCATCAGTTGGTTATTACGTTGGAGGAATGAAAGAAAATGAATTAAAAAAATCTGAAAAAAAACAAGTCGTATTAGCAAGTTTTTCAATGGCAAGCGAAGCGCTTGATATTCCCAGTTTGAACGCAGAATTTTTAATTACACCAAAGACTGATATAGTTCAAAGTGTTGGGAGAATTCTTCGCGCAAAACATATGTTTTCAGACCCAATTATTTACGATATTAAAGATAATCATGAAGTATTTCAGAAACAATGGTTAAAAAGAAAAACATATTATAAAAAACAAAATTATAATATAGTTGAATGTGATAGTTATAACTATCAAAAAGATCTTTCTACGTGGAAGAGGACATATGAATCGACAAATAACAAAATCCCAGCATGTAAAAAAGATGATAATAAAACTAACAAAAATAGTAGCCGCAGTTCAAGCGACAAAAGTATCGCAGATGATACTGATACAGATGAAGAAACAGGAGAGGAAGGAAAGGATACAAGAAAATGCACAGGTGTTTGTTTATTAAAATTCAAGAAATAGGATATATATTATACTAATTTATTTAATATATTTCCATTTCTGTCATATATCCAAACTTCATAATTATATCCCAAATCCTTGGCATATTTCTGTTTTAATAATACAATATCTGTATTTACGGAATATGTATATTTTGATTTTACTTCTACACATAAATTTTTACTCGGAATGAAAATATCAACAAAATGTCTTCTTTTCTTAAAATCTTTACCAATATAATATAAAGTAGGAACTTTTGTTTTACATGTTATTATATCATCTTCGTCAATATTTTCTTTAATCAAATCATTTATAGCAAAATTTTCAAATCCTTGATAATCAATAATTTTTCCAGAAGGTAAAATATATTTTTTTAGTCTGTAACTACTTTTTGTTTGTTTTACTAATATGTTAGGGTCTTGCATAGTACATTCGACGCCATATTTTTCTAAATTTGTTTTTATTAGTTTAGAATATATATCTTTATTTTGTAATGGGAATTCAACACCGTATTTTTCTATGTTTGTTTGTTTCATTTTGTTTATACAATCTATATTTTTTGCAGGATTATCAACACCATATTTTTGTATATTTGTTTGTTTAATCTTATTTCTAATTTCATCATTTTTTATAGGATTATCTACACCATATTTTTCTAAATTTGTAGCTATCATTTTGCTTTTTATTTTCTTATCAAATACAACATATTTTACACCATATCTTTTTAAATTAGTAGCTATCATTTTATTTTTAACTTCTTGTGTCTTGGATGGATTATCAACTCCATATTTTTCTATAAATCCACTTTTAATTTTTTGTCTTATTGACTCAGATTGAGATGGATATTCAACTCCATATTTCTTTAACATTGTTTCTTTTTGTTTTGGTAAAGAATTTTTAGTAATACATATTTTACAAAGTGTATTTTTTGTTTTTATCATATATGCGAAACATTTTTGTGTACTGTTAAAACATTGTTTACATTTTAATAATATTTTTGATGAGTGTTCAAGATATATATCTTGATAATCTGCCAATAAAATAACTTCATTTTCTTTACAAAATGTATTAAGTAAATCAAAATTATACTTACCCATATTTAAAATTATTAAATTATATCTAATATAATTTAAAATAGTTTGTTTATTAAAGTTTAAAAAATAGTGTGTAATTTAAAAATTTTCTTATAAACCCATTTATCATAACAAAATAAACTAACAAATATGGTAGATATTTTCAGTAACAAAGTCTTTTTTCACCTTTGGACATTTCCTAAGGCACTGCGTTTCGAAAACGCTCATTTTATATTTATTATTTAAAAAATATAAATATAAAGTATCATAATACTAATATGGCTTATCAACAATGTTCTAAAAATGTAATATTGTTGTTACAATCAAAATATCCAAATAAAAATTGGAAAGAAACTAAAAAACATAAAACTATTATGGAAGAAATTTTATTATATTTAGGTAGAAAATGTTTACTTTTAGACGATGAAATATGTTTCAAAGTATATACTAATGTTTATAATGGCTTAACAATTGCCAATTATATAGTCCCTCTTATTGATACAGACATAGACCCCTCATTAAGAGAATTTAATGAATATGATAAAAATTATGACGATTGTGTTATTGAAGAAGAAGAAAATAATTTTCAGTTTAAGTTAAGTTAAAATCGGCGTTTTCGAAACGCAGTGCCTTAGGAAATGTCCAAAGGTGTAATATAGTATAACCTTTTTGACCTAAGTATGTATTTAATTCATTACAATTAGAGTTCATTATTATTTATAACAAATAGTATTTAGGTACTTACCGATATTAGTTTTTTTTTCAATTTTTTGTATAAAAGATTTTTAAATATATAATATATATATTATGGAATATTTTAAAGAATTGCTTGATAAAAGACATATGCCACAAATGGTTTTAACAATTATATTTATAGTTTATTTGTTAGTTGGTTATAATATTCCAGAACCTGTTGCGTCAGTAATTGATACTCCAGTTGGTAAAATAGTAGTTATAGTAATGTCTTTGGCATTATTTGCTTATTCTAATCCTATTTTAGGAGTTATTGGATTATTAGTTGCTTATCAATTGATACAATCCGCAACTATTAAAACAGGCATGGCAGCATTAGAAAAATATAACCCAACTGAAGAAAAAAAATGGACACCATTTAGTCCAGCACATCAATTTCCATATACATTAGAGCAAGAAGTTGTAAAAAATATGACTACTCAAAAATTCAATCCTACCTATGTTAAAGCACCTTGGAGACCTGTTTTAGACGATATACATGACGCATCTTTTCTTTAAGTTAAAAATAAATATATTAATTTTGAACTTAAAGGTCTTTAAGTTGTTTTAGAATAAATATTTTTCCCAATGTTGAAATTTAAACTTGACAAACTTGTTTTTTTGCTTATTAATCCAAATATAAACTGTAATAATAGTAACAATATAATAAATATAGCTGATCCTAATACCAGTTGAACAAGTGGATTTGCCATCATCGTTTTTAAATCTGTTTGGGATGATCCAAAATCTTCTATTGTTACAACTTCTTCTTCAGATACTCCAACTGGTTGACAATCTATATAAATTTCATCATTACCTGAACCAAACCTTGATGGACCTTGCTCATTATAAAATAATTTAGATGTACCTTTTTTTACATCATATGAATTATTTGAAATAACTTGTTTTAATATATTTAATATATCAGAACCTATATCTAGGTTAGCATTTAATGGATCATATACTATTAGGTCAACTTGGGTCATACATGGTTGATATGGTTCCGACGCAGTATACGAATAATATGGTTTTTTAGGAACTAATGAAGATAAATTATATAATTTTGTATTTACTGACGTAGAAGATCCATTTGTTGGTGCTGATTTAGAAACGGTTGTAATAACTTGAGAAAATAGCTGCGCACTAATACTCGTTGAATTACTTGACTTTACTGGAATACAAACTAACAACGGTTTAGACCCAGATGTTGAATTATGAATTATTATTAGTTCAGCATCTGTCTTTGTATTAGCATAACTATGAATAGATGGTGTATATAATCTTACTTCTTTAACATCATATTTATTCATATTATAGAGAACTGGTGGATTAGATGTATTATCATAAGAAAATGATAAATAGTCTCCTCTGTTAGTTACACTACATGAACTAGGTTGATATTTAAAACTATAATCACATTTTAAATCGCATTTACCTGAAATCGATGACATATTTATATCTATTGGTGATGTAGAGTTTGGACAGCTCATATATAACTTTTAGAAAATAAATATATTGTATAATTTGTAAAAGCATTTTCTTAAAGATATATATGAAAATAACAAAAAAACGTCTTAATAAAATATTACAATCAACTAACAAACAAACAAGAAAAAATTTTAAAAAAGACAGAAAATTACAGTCTAATTCAAGTACTTTAAGAAACAAGAGACAATTTAACTTAAAGGTAAATACACTTAGAAATTACTAATTCCTTTACATCAAATAAAAGGCAAATATTTAATCGTATCATTTTCATATACAGTTACACCAAATGGTTCATTATAACCTTCGACAAAAACTGTATCGCCTGTATATACTTGATCAACTCCATAATCATTTAAAGCACTTTTACCTCCAACTGATATGGGCAATTTAACGTTATTATGTTGATTAGAAATAGTATAGTACTGCCATTTATTTCTATTTGTAAATAACGGACGACCCATTAATGGTAAAATATTATTTTGTGTTTGTCCATTCATTGGTGTCATTATTCCCACTTGACGATAATTTGTATCAACTGCCCCAATATTTGTCGATACATTTATTGGTACTGCTTTAACTGTTAAATAGCGTTCATCTTTTAATGGTGGTGCAAGTGGATCTAATAATACATTGCTAGATTGTCCAACATCTGGAACTAAATTTGAATATGGATAAGATGGAACAACGGTATCAAGTATAACCGTTGTATTGCTAGGAAGATTAGTAACTTTGTTAGGTTTATTCATGTTTATATATATTAGATAACCTATAACTAACAAAAGTACAAGAAAAAAGGCAAATGATAGATTTTCGATACAAAATACTCCTGGAGGACATTTTTTAGCACGCATTTATTATATATTATGAAAATAATAATATATAATATTTTTCTTTTACAAATATGATATCATTTATTATGATTATTTATTTATTAGCTCCTGGAATAGATTGAGCTAAGTTTGCTAAGTTACCTAAACTTTTCATGTCAAAACCAGAAAGCATTTCTTTGGCATTTTGAAGCATTGGTGTCATATTTTGCATAGTATCAAATAACTTTTGTTGTTGTGCCATTAATTTCTGAGTATCTTGGGTTAACTTACTAACACCATCACTTCCTAATATTTTGTCTAAATTATTATACGCTTCCTCCATCGTAGCACTGTAGTCAATTCTAGGTCCATTTGTTTGACCACCCGAGTTCACTTTTTTATTGTTGGCTAACTTTTCACCAGCACCTTCTGGTTCATCTTCTCCAGTACCCTTGTTTAAATCTGGATTGTTTAAATCTGTCGTAACTTTTTCTTCGTTAGATTTATTTTCTTTTAATTTAGCTTTTGTTTCTTCAACGCTATTAGTTTCATTTAGAGTATCAGCTGCCTTTTTCATTTCTGGACTAATATCTCCTAGTTTATCTAGTTTGTCTGAATTATTATCAGTAGCATTTTCTAATCCTTCTCGCATTATTTTATTAGACATTATTAAACTAGTTGCTAATAAACTAGATAGTAAAACAACAGCCATATTTTTACTGAATTGATAAGTTAACAAACTAACAAGTCCAAAGAAAATAACAGCATTTAATTTGTTAGTTACTAAATATCCTAAAATATTTGTTGCTGAAAGAAATACAATAAAATATAAAAAATATTTGTTAGTTAATATTTTTGAAGCCTTGTTTGCAAAACTCATTTTATATACACTATATAAATATTTTAAACCTTTGCGAATTATAAAAAATTGAAAAAAAATAAAGTTTATAGACTATTTTAAAAAAAAATGTTTAATAGAAACAAATTTACTTTATTATTATGTGAATTACATAATCCATATATACATGGATACTCAATGGAATATAGCGATCCTAAAATATATACACATTATATTGTAATTGAGCGCTTTGATGGTCCAACAAAAATGTCATTATCTGATTTATATAATGAAGTAGATTATAATACAGATAATGAGTATGATAGTGAAGATAGCGATAATGGAATTGAAACTATTTTTAATCCTAAGAATATTTATCAATATGCAAAAATATACAATAAAAAGTATTTAATATATAATTCACATCATATTGTAAAACATCCAACTATTAGAAACTATAGAAATATTGTGTTAAACTCTAATTATATAAAACCTGAAATAGCGGAATATATAATATTACCTACACAAGAAACAATAGCTATATTAAAAACATTTTGGATACGTATTATTCAACGTACTTGGAAAAAAATATATTTTTTAAGAAAAAATATAATTAAGAAAAGATGTTGCCCTGGGGCAATATCAATATTTGAATTAACTGGAAAATGGCCTAAACATTGTGAATTCTTACCAGGATTAACATCTATGTTAGTTAAATAATTATCTAAAATACCTTGGAATAACGTTTTTTTGTTCTTAGTCTACTTTTTGATTTTGATTTTGCTAATGTATCTGTAACTAATGAACTTGTTCTTTTCAACGATTGATCTTCCTTACCATATGTGTAACCTCCTTTTTGTCTTTTTGATAATTTATTTCTTTTTGTTTTTATTCTTTTTCCTCCATAACTACGTCTTTGAGAAATATTTGAATAAATAACGTTTTTCTTACCTTGTTGTTGGTTAGGATTAGATCCTGAATTATTAGATCCTGAACCATTTGATGAATTTAACATATTTACTATTTCTTGTATGTTAGTTCCAATCATTTGAAATTCCTGAGAAAAATCGTTATCTGGAAGTTCATTCGAAATTGTATCAATTAATTCTATTTGTCTTGCCAATAACCCATTAATTTGTGATATTTTATCAATTAATTCGTTTTGACCAGCTTGTAAATCAGATAACTGTTTTTCTAAATTAGTTTTTGTTTCATTTAACGCTTTTATTTCATTTTCTAAAGCTTTAGTCTTTTCAATATTTTGATTTAATGTATTTTGAGCATTTGCTAATTCTTGATTTCTTTTTTCTAATTCATCAGATACTTGTTTTAATTGTTGCTGTAATTGCTGTAATTGTTGTGTTACTTCATTTAATTTTGTATTTGCTTCACTTAATTCATTTGTTTTGGCTTCTAAATCCTTTTGAGTTTGAGCTAATTGAGCTTGTGTTTGTTGAATATTTGCTATTTTTGGATTTGATTTTAAGTCTTGTAATTGTTTTAAAACTTGTCTCAATTTGTCACCAATATTTTTTTTATAATTAGATGATTTTTGACGCACAGCTTCAACTTTTGTGTTAATTGAATTAATTGTTGTTCCTAACTGATTAAGAGCTTGTTCCATATATATATATATTTATATTATACTATATTTTCAAAAATGTTTATAAAAATATAATATTTTTATTAGAAAGCACTTTCTCCAGTAATACCTCTACCAATTATAAGACTATGAATATCTTGTGTTCCTTCGTAAGTATTTACAGCCTCCAAATTTAACATATGTCTAATTATATGATATTCATCCGAAATTCCATTTCCCCCTAAAATATCTCTAGCATTCCTAGCTATTTGAAGCGACTTTTGACAATTATTTCGTTTTACAATTGATATATTTTCATGTACTAATTCATTATTATCTATCATTCTACCAACCCTTAGTGAAGCTTGAATCCCTAACGTTATCTCTATTAACATGTCAGATAATTTTGTCTGGACCAATTGATTAGCAGCTAAAGGTTTATTAAACTGTTTTCTATCTAAAGAATATTCTAGTGACCTTTCATAACAGTCTTCAGCAGCACCTAATACACCCCATGATATTCCATATCGAGCATTATTTAGACACATAAATGGTCCTTTTAGTCCACTAATATTTGGTAAAACATTTTCCTTTGGAACCATTACATTATCCATAAAAATCATTCCTGTTTTTGATGCTCTTAGCGAAAATTTTCCTTCAATTTGAGGACAATATAATCCTGGCATACCCTTTTCTACAATAAACCCTCTTATTACTCCATTTTCATCTTTTCCCCAAATTATAAAAATATCAGCTATTGGCGAATTGGTTATCCAATTTTTACTTCCATTTAATACATAATGATCTCCTTTTTTTATGACATTTGTCTTCATTCCTGACGGATCACTTCCATGATCAGGTTCTGTTAGACCAAATGATCCAATTAGATTACCGTTTGCCAATTCTGGCAAATATTTATATTTTTGTTTATCAGAACCGAATTTATATATAGGATACATAACCAATGATGACTGGACACTAGCGCAACTTCTGTAACCACTGTCAATTCTCTCAATTTCACGCATAATTAGACCATATGATACGTAATTCGTTCCAGCACAATTAAATCCTTTAATAGTCGGACCTAATAATCCTATTTTTCCCATTTCTTTGATAACATTTATATCAAATTGTTCGTTTCTAAAATCATTTTTTACTTTTGGAAACAAATAATCCTTTGCGAATTTTGATGCCATATCTCTAATTTCTTTTTCCTCGGTTGTTAGTTGACTATCTAACAAAAATGGATCTTTATTGTTAAATATATTTCGTTTACATATACTATTAGGTTTTCTAATAATTGTATTAGATTTAATTAAACTTATTGATCGCATTTACACAATATATATTGTTGTATTTATATCATTTGTACATTATACATTTATTTATTCTCTTGAATTATTCCGTCTAACTCTTTTTGAATTTTTGCTATTTCTTTATTAATATCATTTTGATCATATTTTGCTGTTCTCATTTGACCATCAACTACTCTTTCAGTTCTCACTAAATCGTTTAAATACTCATTTAAAACTGTTAAAGCTCTAATTTGTTTTTGTTTTTCTTCAATAATATAATTATAATATTTTTTATAATCTTCTTTTACTACATCCAAAAAATCATTCATTTTTGCTTTCTCTTTCAAGTCTTTTTTTTTCTTAAGTAATAATTCTTTTTTTAATTTAATTTCTTCTTCCAATTGACTTATGTTTAAATCCCTTTCTGCCAAATTTCTAACGTTATTACGTGTTTTCATTACATTAATAAGTTATTAAATTTTTTGATTTTTAAATAATTATAATAAAAAAAATATAAAATCTTTTCATTATATTATTTAGGATGACTGACTTTATTGATGAACCATTACTTATTCCTGACGATAATAGATTTGTTATGTTCCCAATTCAATACGAAGATATATGGGAAATGTATAAAAAACAAGTTGATTGTTTTTGGCGTGCTGAAGAAATTGATTTAACCAAGGATCAAACTGACTGGGATGGTCTCGAAGATAATGAAAAATATTTTATTTCGATGATTTTGGCATTTTTTGCGGCAAGTGATGGTATCGTTTTGGAAAATTTGGCATCAAGATTTATGAAGGAAATACAAGTGGCCGAAGCTAGAGCATTTTATGGTTTTCAAATTTCAATGGAAAATATTCATAGCGAATGTTATTCTCTTTTAATAGAAACTTACATCAAAAATAAAGAGGAAAAACATAAGTTTTTTAATGCTATATCTCATTATCCTTGTATTAAGAAGAAGTCCGATTGGGCTCAAAAATGGATACATGACTCAAAAAGTAGTTTTGCTACAAGATTAGTAGGTTTCGCTTGTGTAGAAGGTATATTTTTCAGTGGCGCTTTTTGTAGTATTTTTTGGCTTAAAAAACGTGGTCTAATGCCTGGACTAACTTTTTCAAATGAATTAATTTCTCGCGATGAAGCACTACATTGCGAATTTGCTGTATTATTATATAGTAAATTGAAACATAAGTTGACACAAGATCAAATCCACAAGATTATTGATGAAGCTGTTCGCATAGAAACAGAATTTATATGTGATGCTTTACCGTGTAGACTGATTGGAATGAATAGTGACATGATGACCCAATATATTAAGTTTGTTGCTGACAGGCTATGTCTTCAGTTAGGTTATGATAAATTATATAAAGTTTCAAATCCGTTTCAATTTATGGAACTAATTAGTTTGGAATCAAAGACAAATTTTTTTGAAAAAAGAACAGATGCTTATGCTTTATCGTCAAAATCAGGAGCAGATATTGCCTTTGAATTTTCTGAAGATTTTTAGATATAAGTATTTATATAAATTATAAGTATTTATATAAATTATAATATAAATATTATATTGAATAACAAATAATATAAATATGATTACTTGTTATTTAATGGGAGGCCTAGGAAATCAATTATTCCAAATTTTTTGTGTAATTGCGCATTCAATTGAATATAAAACTCCATTTTGGTTTACAGATAAAAAACAATTAGGTGAGTTTGGACAAGGTATAACTGTAAGATATACATATTGGGAGACATTTTTAAAGTCATTAAAACCGTTTGTAAAATCTATTGATTACAATAATAATATGAATATTATTAAAGAAAATGGTTTTCATTACAATAGACTATATATTGATATTGAAAAAAATGACAATATTTTATTGTATGGATACTTCCAAAGTCCTCTTTATTTTGAACAATATAAATCACAAATATACAAAATGATAAGGTTAGATCAAAGTAAAGAAATTATTAAAAATAAATATATAACAATCATTAATTCTAATATAGATTTTTCAAAAACTATTTCATTACACTTTCGTATAGGAGATTATATAAAATATCCTGATTCACATCCTATAATTAGTGTAGATTACTATATAAATTCATTAAAATATATAAATTCAAATATTAACAATAATAATAATTGTAGTACTGTTTTATATTTTTTTGAACAATCGGATATCATCGATGTAACTAACAAAATTAATACTATTAAAAAACAATTTCCTCAACTTAATTTTATTCCAGCAATAGAATTAGATCATAGAGATAATATTTCAGATTGGGAAGAGATGTTATTAATGAGTTTATGTAGTCATAATATAATTGCTAATAGTTCATTTAGCTGGTGGGGAGCTTATTTTAATGATAATTCCAATAAAATAGTTTGTTATCCATCAGTCTGGTTCGGAAAGAATATGGCTAATAATAATTTAACAAACTTGTTTCCTGAAACATGGAAAAAAATATAATTTATACAATAAATAAAAATATAAAAATAAATATAAAAATATAAATATAAAAATTATATGGAAGACGATATAATTTTATTGATTATGAGTTGTGAAAAATATTATGGACATAAAGCAAAACAACAAAAAGAAACATGGCTTAAAGAATTTCCTATAACTTATTTTCATGTAATTGGTAATCCAGAATTAGAAAAAACTTATTCATTCAATTTTATTGACAGAATTCTCTATATTAAAGTTGAAGATGATTATAATTCGTTACCAAAAAAAGTAATAAGATCATATGATGCTATTAATAGTGTTTTTCAATTTAAATATATTTTTAAAACAGACGATGATCAAAATCTAGTAAAAACTGATTTTTTAATTAATTTAAAAAAGATGTTATTAAATTCATATAATGATGAAAATAAACGTATTCATTATGGAGGTCATATAGTTAATGTAGAAAAACCATATTTAAGTCAATACCATAAAATACATCCTGAATTACCTGAGAGCTTACCAATATTACAAACAAAATATTCTTCAGGAAGATTTTATTTTTTGTCTAATTTTGCTGTGAAATGGCTGTTAAATAAAAAAACGTTTGTTGAAACAGAATATTTAGAAGATTATGCTGTAGGATTAAATTTACATGAATTATTTAAAAAAAATATTTTAAATTTACAATCAAATAAATATTTTATTGATTTCGCTTAATAATTATAATTATAATAATATAAATAATTATAATAAAATGATTAGTATTTTAATGCCAATATATAATGGAATAGAATTTATTGATGAATCAGTTGAATCAATTATTTCTCAAACTTATAAACAATGGGAATTAATTATTGGGATTAATGGTCATCCAGAAAATTCTGATACATATAAAATAGCCAAAAATTTAGAAAATATAGATAATAGAATTAAAGTATATGATTTATTTATGATAAAAGGAAAATCTACAGCTTTAAATAAGATGTTAGAATATTGTTCATATAATTATATTGCTTTATTAGATGTCGATGATATATGGGAAATAAATAAATTAGAAATTGAAACTACATTGTTAGGTAAATATGATATTTTAGGAACAAAATGTGTATATTTTGGCGATGATAATAAAGCAGGTATAGTTCCTCCAATTCCTATTGGAGACATAACAGAATATAATATAGTTAAAGGAAATCCAATTATTAATTCTAGTTGTTTAATTAAAAAAGAGCTATGCTATTGGAACAAGGATTTCGATGGCGTAGAAGATTATGATTTATGGATTAGATTATGGAAATCTAACAAAACATTTTATAATTTTAATGATATATTAGTGAAACATAGAATTCATAAATCTTCAGCATTTAATGCTCAAGGTAATGATTTAAAAGTTCATGAATTATTAAAATATCATAGTTCAAAATAATAAATAATAAATAATAAATAATAAATATTATTATTTAAATATTATTATTTAAATATTAAATAATAAATAATAAATGTCAATTACGTTTTCTAGTTGCTTTTATATAATTAAATCGAAGTTTCCACAAGAAACTTATATTAATTGGATGAATAATTTTATTAATATCGTTAACAATTTTAATTTAGTAATATATACAGACGAAAATAGCGCAAAATATATTAATACTAATAATAATGACAAAATAAAATTAATTATTAAACCATTACATGATTTTTATAATTATAAATATAAAGATTATTGGATAAAAAATCACAAAAAAAATGACTTATTAAATGAAAACAGTATTCATAAAACTTGCTGGGAATTAAACATGTTATGGAGTGAAAAATTATCATTTGTTGAAGAGACATTTACAAAAAAATATTTTAATACTGAATATTATGGTTGGTGTGATATTGGTTATTTTCGAGATTTAAATTCAAACACTATAAATATTTTTATGTCATGGCCATCAATTGATAAAATTAATATTTTAGATAAGAAAAAAGTCCATTATGCTCTTATAAATTATGATGAAAACTATATGAACATGTTGTACAATTTAATAAATAATAAAAATGACAATGATTTACCTGTTGTTCCAATACCTCATGACCAAACATCTATAGCTGGCGGATTTTTTATATTACATAAAGATAAAATTTGTTGGTGGAAAAAAACTTATGATAAAAAGTTGAATTTATATTTTAAAAAAGATTATCTTGTTAAAGATGATCAAATAATTATAGTAGATTGTATCCTTTCAAATATGGATAATTTCCAATTATATAGATGTAATGTGGGAAATCCTTGGTTTTTATTTCAACAAACATTACTATAAAAACTTTATTATAATTATTACAGTATAATTATTATAAATTATATTATATCTAATTTTCTATCATTTCCTTAATAAAATCTTCCCTCTTTTTCTTCCAGTATTCTTGATCTTTTATTCCATCTACTTGAGTTACTTGTGATTCATGAGATCTATAATAAACTAATGGTTCTGAAATATTATGAATATATTTATACTTTTTTAACATTCTTACGGAAAAATCATAATCATCCATCATTTTTCTTAAATCTTTGTTATAATTTCCCATTTCTAATACAGCACTTTTTCTAAAACAATACGTTGGATGATTAACAAACCAGTGAGGTTTGTTTTTTACAAAATCATCCCAAGTTATTGACGGATGTCTTGTTATATTAATAATTTTGTTTACGTCATTATTAATAAAAATTACTATTTGAGAACAACACATTTTTACATCTTGATTTGTTATCATGTATTCAACCTGTTTATGTATTCTATTATAAATCATCATATCGTCGCTATCCATTCTTAAAATGAGTTCATTTGAACATAATGTTACACCTAAATTAAGAGTATAACCTATGCCCATATTCGTTTCGTTTTTAACAAATTTAACTGTTGTAAATCTTGATGATTTTTCATAATTTTCAAGAAGTTTTTTTAAAATAGTTAGGTTTAAATCATTAGAACCATCATCTATCCAGACTATCTCTATATTAAACCAACCAACTTGTTGTTTTATGCTTTCCAAACATTCTTTTACGTAAATACTTTTTGTATTATAACTTGGAATTAATATACTTACGCTATTTTCTATAGGAGGTTTAGTATATATAACAGGTATTTCTATATTATTCATATTATTATATGAGTCTTTTGTTGATCCCCATGCTTGATAGGCATATACTTTTCCATGACCGTTATATTCTGTTCCTGTAAAATGTGAGGGTAAAAATGTATAACTTGGTAAGATAGTAAATATTTTATTGTATTTTTCTTGATCTGAATTATATATATTTGTTAAAAGAGTTGGACCTGTCAATTCCCATGCCATTTTTCCTGTTTTTGCGATACTTACATCATTTTTTTTTATCCAATTTATTGCTTCTTTTACAAGAGGATGTTTTGGATAAAATCCCATAGTTCCAACAGCAATTAATCCTGGTCTTTTTATTTCACTTTCCCAACTTGCAAATCCTTTTTTCCCAATTAAAAAATAATCGTCTAAAGGTTCAATACATATCGAATCAGCATCAATATATATACCACCATATTTGTATAATATTTCCCATCTCATTATATCAGTTTTTCCGCAATATTCCTCCATTTCATCTATTTTTGACTGACATTTAAAAAACATTTGTCTTTTTTCAAATTCATCTTCGTTCCAAAATATATACTCAAAATCTGGATTTTTTTCTTTCCATGTATTCATCAATTTAATTGGAGCTGGCTTAGGTCCTATCCATATTTGGTGAATTATTTTTGGTATACTCATTATATAAAATATATTATTTAAATGTGTTTATATATTTTTATCAATAAAATATATAAATATTGTAATCTATATATTTTATTTATAATGGATATTCCTAATTTAAAAACATTTTATATTAATTTGGATAATAGAACTGATCGCAAAACACATGTCATTAAAGAACTAGAAAAAATTGGAATTACAGACGCAGAACGATTTAAAGCAATAAAACTAGATAATGGCGCTCTTGGTTGTAGTATGAGCCATTTAAAATGTATTGAAAACGCAAAAAAAAATAATTATGATTACACATTAATTGTTGAAGATGATATTACTTTTTTAAATCCGCAAATTTTTTTGACACAAATTAATAAATTCATTAAAAGTAATATTCAATGGGACATGGTTCTAATAGCAGGAAATAATATGCTTCCATATGAACCTGTAAATGATGTATGTATACGTGTATTTAATTGTCAAACAACAACAGGTTATATTGTTAGAAAAGAATACTACGATAAACTAATTGATAATTTTAAAAAAGGTATACAATTATTTATTAAAGATCCAACTAATAATTCTTTCAAAATTGATAAATATTGGTTTAAACTTCAAACAAAAGATAAATGGTATTTAATTATTCCACCTACAGTTGTACAAAAAGAAGATTATAGTGATATTGAAAAACGTGTTACAAATTTTCAAAATTATATGTTAAACTATAATAAATGTTATAAAAAATAATTATTTATATAGTCCTCCAAGTCTTATATTTGCTGATTTTGATGCTCTTACATTTGGAGCAATTATTTTTGAATATTCTGGTGAAAATTTATTTAAATTTGGAGGTATAATACGGTTTACTGATCCAAACTGTCTCATTGCTTCATTGTATTTTTGTATATAACTTAAATTATCTAAATTAGTTTCTTGTGGAATTAAACATTTGGTTGGATCTGTTGAATTATTTTTATTGTAATCAACAATTTTTTCAGTTGTCTCTTGTCCATATCTTTGTATCATATCTTTTTTTTCTTCTTTTGTAGGATAATATGGTATATTTGTCCAATCATCTGTAATTGAATGTATACTAGTAGTTTTCTGAAATCTATCTGGATGTATTATTTTTCTTGGTGGCTCTCTTAAATCATATTTTATATAACTATCATGTTCAAATCGAATTCCCGTCATAAAAGTATCTATGTTTATCATAAATAATTTGTTCGAATGAACTATATGATTATTATCCGCTGGACATTTTGACTCGAAATCTATACTATATACTAATTTATGTATTGTTAATAGTCCATCTGTGCCATCGTCATGTGTAGCTCTCCAAGGATCTTTTTTATTTATTACACGAGATACTCCGTCAAATAATTGAAGAATATTTGGACTACCAATTGGATGAAAATTACTGCGATCTATTGTTAGTCCAATTTTTTCACATCTTTTCTGAAGTACATTATCTTCCATTCCCCATCCCCAAAAATTTGGATATCCATTTGTCGCCTCAAAATCAGATCCTTTTATTGAAACAATCCCTCCAAGTGCGTATTTAAAACCATAAAAATGTTTTACTACACCATGTATGGTTTCATAATCTAAAATGGGCGCAAAAGGGACAGTATCAATGTCATTAAATACAAAAGTGATGTCTTTATAGGTTTCTGGATATTTGGCTTTTATTGCTAAAAAACCAATATTTTTAGTTGCTCCTCTATTAAATGCTCGAATATCACATTGATGTGAAAAATATACCTCATAATCATCTCTATATGATAAAATTGACGATATATAGTTTGAAAAGAAAAATTTATGTTGGGGTCTAGCTCTATAAGGAACTATAAAAACAAATTTTGGAACTCTTGACATATTATAAAATATATATTAGATTATGCTTAATATATTTTATAAAAAAATGAATTATAAAAAATTGAATTATAAAATAATGATTATTTTATTACTAAAAACAATATATTTTTATGAATATAAATCCGATTATTATTGTTAGAATTCAATTGATATTATTATTCGCTCCTGTAATTCACAATTTACTTATAATACTTTGCTTTTATTTTAGTAAAAATGATAATAAAACTGAAAAGAAAATCAAGTAAAAAATGGTTAATCGTAAAAAATATGTTTAGATTTATATTTATGACAAAATCCAATAAGGTTTTTACAGAAAAAGAAATATTAGAAAAACGTACAAAAAGAATTGACTAATATCATTTATTTAACTTTTCATATTTGAAATATAAAAGGGTTTAATTATAAGAGTATTTTTTAATAATTACTGCTGGTACTAACTCTTCAGTCATTTTCTCCAATTTTTTATAACATTTATTTATTGTTACTTCGGATATTTCACTTACAGACTTAACATCACGTTTACTAACATTTAAATGACATAATTGTGATATAAAATATACTACTCCTGCCGCAATTGAATGAGGAGTGTTTTCAGGCATCATATTTTTTTTTTCTATCTGAATTGCTATAAATTGACATAATTTTGTTAGTTCAGAACTAATATTTAATTTACTACAATAACGTTCTATAAATGATTCTGGTTTTGTCTTACAGAATGCTGTTTTCTCTTTATTATCCATATCTCTTTCTAAATCATTCAATATAACCTGTGCTAGTTTACATCCTTGTGTTGCCGATGTTACATCCAAATGAAATATAGTTGCTAATTCTTTAGCTGTTCTCGGATAATTATTTATACGACAAGCAATATATATTGATGCTGCTAAAAGTCCATCTTTGTTATCTCCACGAAATGTTTGTTCATACTCTGATATTTTTTTATGATACTTTATTGCGTCATCTATAATTTTTTTAGATATTCCAGCATTATGAGCATGAATTGTAATGAGTTGAAATTGATCATATTGTGATTTTTCTTTGTAGGGCATTGATTGCCATTCGCTATATCGTTTTATTTTTCGCATTTCATAAGACGACTTACCAAAACATAAAATTTTACAACCATACGAAGACTCTTCTAAAAGTGGATTTATGGGCATTCCACAACGTGTTGGATCTGAATTTTGATTATCATCTGCTCCATAATATCTCCATTCAGCGCCTTGATCTAATATATCTTTATATATTATTCCACATTTCGTGTTTGTACAAGTTAGAAACCCTTCATCTGAAAATGCTAAGGAATTCTGACAACGTTCACAAGCTTCTCTGTCACCAATAGTTCTATATAGACATTCTAAAGGTTTCTCAGAATTATTTACCTCTGTATCAAATATATTCCATAATTTAATCTTATCAAAATTTGATATATTATCTTTTTTTCGTTTTGTCTCGTTGTGATTTATCATTTACTTATTTATTAATTAATATAATTTATTTTACCAAATCAATTTTATTTTTATCTAAGTTGTTTTTCTTTAAGTAGTTTATAAGTATATACTTAAAGAAGTTTATATTCGATGAATATCATATATTTATATTCTAACTAGTATATAGTATAATACAAATGGGAAATCAAATATCTAGTCAAAAGCAAGAAAAAAATATAGATGGTGAATTGAAGCCCAAGTCTGTGTCTCAAATAATTGATTACATTGCCACAAATTATATTCTAACAATGGATTTTGAAAGTCTTAAAAAACTATATGATAAAGACTATTGTGATAAATTAGTTATTTTAACATCTGACATTGTCGACAGATATTTTACAAATTTAGAACTGAATTATTTAGCACAACGTATTAGACATGGAGCAGAGGTTAATGAGACTACAAAAGATAAATTTATATTTTTTGATAAGGACAGTATAACAAAGCTAGATATACAAAATACAATTAAAAAAAAACGTGTATGTTTAAGTATATCTAAATTTTATATTAAAATTGCCCATTTATTTGCTTCTATTATAACAACTATTAATCCTGTTTATGTATATAAAGATACAAGTGGCAATGTACAAAGAGCTACATTAGCAGAAAAACATTTAATACCAGAAGGAGTATCAAGAGAAATTCTCAGACTAAATATTTGTGATAATCGAATTAATGCGCTAAAACGAGGAAATAAAGATGGACGAGAAATTCATATTAATCCGAAGGTTTGTACTATGAATTTAGATAATACTGGTAACTTGAAAAATTTAGAAGATGAACCAGGTATTCCTGAGTTGTATCAGTTATATTTAGATGATAAATATGATTTTGAAACTGGAGAATTTACATCTATGAGTGAGACAAATAAAAAAAGTTTTCAAAACGATCTTAAACTTTTTTATCAAGTTTTTACGGGAAACTCAATTGTTCCACCCGATATAACTAAGTTTAGCGACATTAAATTACGTGACTGGAATTATAAAGAAGAATGTAGTGGATTAAATCCTATACTAGAGACAAAAGTCAATGGTTCAGATAAGTTATTTATTGATTATGCGAATAATGTGAAAAATATGATTAAATCTGTTAATAAAGGTCAGGAAAACTTGTTATCTATAATTAATGAAATTTTTGTATATACTATTGATCCTCAAACTAACAAAAAACAAATAAGAATTAACCCAAAGTTAACTGAAGATTATTTACAAAATCTTATTGTTAAAACACGTAATATAATCGTTAAGTTATATTTAACATGTGAAGTAGATTATGCTAACGGCATAAAAATATATGAAGCTATTATTGAGAAAAAAATTTTAGAAACATCAGAAAAACAAATATATAATCTACAAAAAATGGCAGATACATTAGCGGTCAATGATATTCCAGAAAAAACAGAAAACGAAAAACAATTTGAAGAAAATGAGAAACAACATTTAGAAAAAGAAATGGCAAATCTAGAAAAAAAACAAGATGAAATTGAAGATAAACTAAAATCAAAATCTTCTGATGCGTTAAATATTGCGCCAAAGTAAATATCTACATTTTTACAAAATTATAATAAGTTCTAAATAATATTTTAGTAAAAATAATATTTAGCTAAATAATAATATTTAGTTAATATATAATAATGGCTTCATCTGCTACTGCTTCCGTCATGAGACGTACTAAAAAGAGAATTTACAGAAGACGCACTGCTAACTCGAGATGCCGTGGTAGAACCACTGGCTGCACTGCCAAAAATGGATGCAAGAGAACTCATCGCGGATCTCGTAAATCATACTGCCGTAAAGCTTCTAATCGTCATATCTAAATTTTTTATGGTGTAAAATTTTTATTATAATATTTTTTATAATTATTCTAAAATATAATAATTATAATATACATGGTCTACAGTAAAAAAAGAAAATCAATAAAAAAAATAAATAAGAAGAAAAGAATAAATAAAACAAGAAAATATAGAATAAAGGGTGGAAATAATTCTAATGGTGTAGAATGTGCTATGTGCGGAAAAATTGTTTCAAAAAAAGATACTTTAGTACCAAGTATTTGCTCATTACAACATGGTCAAAGAGCACATAGAATATGTCAAAATTGCTGGTGGGACCCTAATACAGGGTTTGCTCTTGAAAATGGTTCTCATCAATGCCCTGGTTGCGTAAAAGGGCTACCACTTTTACCTAAAGAAAAAGCAATAACTATTGATCTAACTGATGATTAATTTTTATTTATTATAGCGATAATCTATTTGATTATTTTTATAGTATTCAATATTTACTCTACGATAATTATCTAAAAGATATTGATAAGTTGGGTTTATAGTTTTTCCAATCTGAATTCCTAAAAATAAACCTATTGAATACAAAAATAATGTCATACTTTTACAATATAAATGTATCTATATCATTATAATAAAGTATAAAATAATATAATATAAACAAATTACAATTATATTATTTTGTAATAACTATTATTGGATTTACATAGCACCACGGGAAGCAGAAGCGGATCTAGCAGCAGCACGACCAGCAGCGGCGGCAGCAGAAGCAGATCTGGCAGCAGCAGCTTGAGCAGCACGGGCAGCAGCAGCAGCACGGGCAGCAGAAGCACCACGGGCAGCGGAGGCAGCCTTAGAAGCAGCCTTGGCAGCGGACTTAGAAGCGGCCTTGGCAGCAGCGGCAGCCTTGGAAGCACCGCGAGCAGCAGCACGTTTCATGGAACGAGAAGCAGAACGAGAAGCAGCGCGACTATGGGATCTAGAACGATGACGACGAGTATGTGCCATTTTTATATATTACGAACAGAAAAAAATATTTTTGCTAAATAAATTACAGAAAATATATTTTAAACGATTAAATATTTTTACCAAATTGTATCCATTGATTTCCAATACATTTTATCTCCCTTTTTTATGTTATAAATACTTCTAAATAACTTTAATCTTGTTAAAGGACAGTTTGTTCTATATTTATCCATTGGATGAGGATTTGTTTTTAATTGTGCTTTTATAGCTTCATCAAATATTTTTTGACGAGCTTGTATAGCTATATACGTAAAAAATGCTCTAAATGATAAATATTTTATAGGAACTATATCTTTATTTTTATCTTGAAAATCTCTTAAATATTCTTCACATATTGCTAAACCAGAAATATCTGCTAAATTTTCACCTGTACTTAAATTAGCATCCATTTTTATTCCATCATAACCAGCAAAGGTTTCATATTGAGCTACTACATCTCTTACTTTCGCATTAAACTTACGTCTATCTTCAGGTGTCCACCAATTAAATAATTTACCTGTATGGTCATACTTACTTCCCATATCATCTAGTGAGTGAGACATTTCATGAGCAATTGTATATCCAATATGTGCTAAGTTATATTCTATACCACGCTCATCCATATCAATAAAAGGCTTTTGTAAGTAAGCTAAAGGAATGTATATTGAATTCTCAGTTGGAGTATAAAATGCGTTTACTATATATGATTGTTTTCCTATTAATTTAAATGATTCCCAATCAATTATTGGAATATCAATTGTAGACACTTTACCATCTAGTTCTATTAATTTTTTTACTCTCCAAGAAGATATTTTTCTCATATTATCAAACGCATGTATATCATCATAGTCTAATAGCGGATCTTCTCTTAGTTCGCTCGGTTTACCAATAATTAAATTTATATGTTCTAATTTTTTTAACGCATACTGCTTTGTTTTTGGAGATAACCATTTATTTCGACGAATAATTCTTTTGTAAACTGATAACAAATCTTCTGCCATATTTTTAACATAATCAATCTTATGTTGATCATAATTATTTTTAATGTATTCATTGGTTAATAGTGTGTTAAATGCCAATGATAATCCAAATATAGGATATATTTCATCTGGCCAAGGAAGAGGTTGTCCCAACACAAATTTTCCATGAAATTTATAATGTATATATCTCCATTTTTTATGAAAACGAATAACTTGTCGAAATATAATATACAAATAATAAGTTCTCCATTTATTACTTTTCCATGTATCATTTTCCATTAATGTTTCCATAATACATTTTAAATAATTTGTACTTGTACATATAGCTACATTTGGTACTGTTTTATATCCCAATTTTATTGTAAACGTTTGCCAATCAAAACCATATTTTGTTAGCATTTCGTCTTTTGTTATCAAGTTATATCCATTTTCGTCATCATTCTTAACTTTATTGCAACCCATTGCCGTAAGTATCTCTAACTCAATATCAACAACATCTTTGCTATTTAATCCATGACCCTTACCTAAAGTTGCGTCGAACATTTCATCAATAAAATCTAAATATTTTCTCATAAATAATTTTTTATATTGTTTTGTGTCTTGATCATCAGCTTCATCTTCTATATATATTTGATAATCATATATTGTTAATTGTGGAGCACTAATATTACTTCGATATAAATTAGGGTTCTTTTCATCTGTTAAAACAGTCCAAGTAATTGGAGCTCCCCAAGATATTATCTCATTTTGATTAAATGAAGCAAGTAATCCATAGAAATCATTATTTGCAATAAATTCATCTATTAAATCTGTTTTATATTTTATAAATTTTTCAGCTGATTTGGGATCTAAACGTAATAAAGATTTATATACATTATTTATAGCTTTTGACACTGGATTGTTATTATGTGTTATATATTTTTTTACGATATCCATTAATTCATAATATACTTTTTCTTGGGTAACGCGAAAACTATCCACCTGAACATAATATTTTTTTTTTAATTTTAATTCTTTTGACTTTTCTTCTAACCAAGAATAATTAATGTAAGAATAATAGTCATCAGTTGGTTTAATTGTTTTTGGTGAAAAAGGTGTCTTAAACATGGTTATTAACTGGTTCTCAACATCTATTGTTTCAAACCCCGTTTTTTTAAGTTCTTTTTCATAATCTTTTTCAAAACTAGTTAAAGCAATACCCTTATATAAACATTCATCTAAATGTTTATTCTTTTTTGTAACGGATCTTTTTCTATTTTTTGTTTTTCGTGTTTTCATATATTATATAAATACTATTTTTACATTAGTTGTTTGTCTATTACTGTTTTTTTGGCAACATTTCTTACAATTTTACTATAGTTATTTTCAGCTTCCTCTTGTGTTGAACCTGAAATTACATTAAACAATATTTTTTGATATTCATCACTTTGTTTTGAATCTGGATCTGAATATTCTGGGTTCAACTTTTGCCATTCAGTTATTTGTTTTAAATTTTTATGCGCTACAGTCTTTATTGCGTTTGTTAGTATAGGCTTATTATCGGTTTCTTTAACCCACATATTATTATTCTTAATATATAATATTTCACGTTTAAGATCTGAACAATGTATTGGCTTATTATGTACGTCAATATTACTTAACCCCTTAATAAAAATTTTTGAAATACCTTCAACATACCCTAATCTAGCTGTATCTGCTAAATCATCTAAACTAACAACTAAAGTATCAATAAATTCACTTATATTTAACGCATTTTTACATGTTTCATTAAGATAAAAATTAATATTAAAATTATTATTGCTATTTATACTATTATTATTTATTGTACTATATTTTGAACCATTTTTTTCGGCTAGTTTCACAATTGCGTCATTTTGTTCTTTTATTAAATCTTTAAATTCTTGATTTTGGGTTATAAGACACATATTTTGTTCTATAAGTTTTGTCATCAATTCTTTGTTACATAAATTTTCTTGGATTTTACTTAGACATTTCTTATTGTGGCGCCATAGTCCTGTTTTATCTTTATAAATTTTGTTACATACTTTGCACTCAAATTTTTCTCCCATACTTTTCAATACTTTTTCATACTTTTGGTTGCTAAAGGTTGCTAAAGGTTGACAAAAAGTATTTTTTTGATGTTTTGATGTCAACAGGTGTTTGTCAAAGTTATGTTTATATGATGTATTATAGTCACAAATTTTACATGAAAAAAAATCGCATACTTTTTCCATACTTTTGGTTGCTAAAGTTGCCATTTGGTTGCTTATTATGCCCAAATATTTTTTTTATCCACATTTTTTTCAAAAAAAATATCGTCACGTTTTTTTTCGCATAAAAATATTTTTTAGACGATAATGGTCACAATCATTTTTTTTGTGGGTATTTTCAAGACTTTTTTTAGGTTTTTCAAAATGGACATTTTTAAAAATGTCCAAAATCGATTTCCCAAAAAAACTTTTGGAAAACATTTGTTACTGACCCTAAAACCCTTTAAATATTTAATATAATTTGTTACGGGTTATCATAATAAACCTAAAAAACACCTTTTTTCATGGTCTAAATCATTTTTTTTGTAACAAAAAATAATTTAGGAATAAAATATTTTACGCCAATAAAAAAATCGAAAAAATTCCTAACATTATTCCAAATAACTTTGTTATCGTTATATTGTTTTCGAATAAATAAATACTTGGTATAAATAATAATAATCCAGCTAATATTTTTACAATAAAATATTGACTAACAATATTATCATTTTTGAATATTTGACAATATGAATATAGCAAAAACCATTGTACAATTATTGTCAAAACAATAAAATAACTTAATTTATATTTATAGTAACTTCGTATTAGAAAAATTATCAAAGATGAAAAAAATGCTGAAATATATATCCACTTATCCATATAACTTACTTTGATATTTTATTCTCTATTTTATTTAATAAATCTTCACTATATACTAATTTACCTGATGGCTTATATGAATTAATGGGAGTATATTTTTTGCTATTTTGTATTTGAGATATATTTAATGGTTCTTCTTGTTGATTAACATTATCTTCTTCTTGTTCATCTTCTACTTTTTCTCCGTATTCATTTATAGTTATTCCTGTTTTCTTTTTTATTTCTGTTCTAACATAACTAGGAACCCAATGGTTCCATGATATAAATAACGTATTTGGATGAAAATAACGCACTTGAAAACCATTTGTTTGTAATGTATCTAATATATAAGCAATACAATTTGCTTGGTTATATCTAGGTATTCCTATAATTGTTTCTGGTACAACAAACCAACAAAATTTTTCATGAACATTAGTTCTTGCTGTATTTTTTATTCTTACATGTATACGATTTAAAATTTTCTTATATAACTCTAATTTTTTTACATCATTTTGTCTCTTTTTTTCGTATAATTCATCAATATTGATTTTTTCTGAAAAATCTGTAAAGTTTTCTAACGTAAATATATTTGCCATAATAATTTTATAGTATATTTGTTTTTGAGAAAAAAATATATTATAACTAACAAATTATTTTGTCTTTCTTGTTTTTTTCATTCTTTTTGTTTTTTTCATTCTTTTTGTACCTCCTATTTTAACAACTGGTTCAGGCATTTCTTGTTGTTTTATTTGATATATTTCTTCTGGTTCTACACCAATATATTCTTTGTTCATTTCTTCACCTTGTATTGAAGATTGGTAATTTAGATCTACTTGTTTACAGTATGGTGATGAATTTTTGAAACCAAAAAAAGATTTAGGACAACATTGTTGATAATTCATTTGAAGCTCATCAGATGTTTTTAAATTTGGTAAATTATTTGGATCACATTGTTCTCCAACAATAGGTGCTTTTTTACTAAATAATCCAAAAAATCCACCTTTTTTATTACGTCTATTTTGACGCATTTTTTTTGTTTTTCTTGGCATTAATATATATTCTTTATATATATTTATTTTTTCAAAATATCAGTTATATTTTATTCTTTTATTGATGACTTATATGTATTAAATACCTTATCCCATAAAGCAAATCTTTTAGAATAATTACAGTTATTTAATGAATGATGTAAATCATGGTCTTCTGTATATAAGTCAATTTGTAATAATTTAGGTAACCAAATGAATTGACTAAAACTAGAAGTTGGATAAACATATTTTCCACAATGTCCACTAACTTCAATAAACATTTTATACATCAAAAGTATATTAAATTGTCTATAAGATATATTTTTTGTTAGTGACAATGCTAATATTGTCGGTACAAAATTTGTTATTATTAAATCTAAAGGATCTTGGTAATATGATATTATTGATATAGGATGTTTAAATTTATGATGTATTTTATGACAATATTTATACAAATATTTAGAATGTAATAAACGATGAGTTAAATAATGAAAAAAATCAAACGTTATTTCAAATATAAACGATATAGGAATAAATAAAATAATATCTAAATATACTGATCTATCAGAATATATGAAATTATTATTTATACATAAATGAGTAATTGTTTCTACTGTTGTCGTAGATAATACATAGTAGTCAAATTCATTTTTAAATTCCTCTCGTGGCATTAAACTAATATCCTTATTTATAGATTGTTTGTCTAAAACACCTTTATCAATAAATTTTATGATAGAATAATTTCTAATTAGAAATATGAATAGGATTATACAAAAATCGACAATATAGTTATATTTTATTTTTATCAAAATATTATGTTGTGTAAATCCCATAGACAATAAAAAAGTATTTACTATTATAAAATTTTTAAATGATTTATAACTTATAAACATATAATAATATATTATAATATTATGTCTGGAGAACTAACAAAAATAAACGGTAAGAAAATACTGATATGTTGTTTTGGAGGTATGGCTAAAAAAATGGGAGGAATATTACCATTTGAGTTTTTAAATTATTTAACTTCTATTTACGGAGATATATGTGATTTAATTTTCTATATTGATAATCATCAATGTTGTTATCATATGGGAATTAGCGGCATATCTACTAATATTGAAAATACAGTTCAATACATCGATAAAAAAATAAAACAAGGAAATTATGAAAAAATAATTTTTATGGGGGTATCTGCTGGTGGATATGCCAGTATTTTATTTGGTTCTTTATGTAAAAATATTTCATATGTTGTTAGTTTTATTCCAAAAGTTATACTAAACAATCCATATGATAAAAAATATAACAATTTAAAATTTTTTATAAACACAAAAACAAAATATATTCTCATTGGTGATGAAAGTATAAAAAATATTAATGATAATCACCATATTCGCCAATGCGAAGAACTAAAAAATTTCGATAATGTTACTATCATTAGAAAACCAAAGGTTGAACTTAAAGAATTGAGAGATAATGGAACTATTAAGCATATTTTAGATTCACTTTTATATACTCCATAAAATATAATTTTCAAAGACTTAAATACAAATTATACTAACAAAATAACAATGAGTAGTACAATAAAACACTTAGTTATAGCTGGTGGAGGACCACTTGGATTAAGATATTTAGGTGCGTTAGAATACTTAAATAAACAAAATTTTTGGAACCATGACAATATACAAAGTATTTATGCTACTTCAATCGGAACTCTTATAGGTGTATTCATTTGTTTAAATTACGATTGGATTACATTAAACACATATATTATTGAACGTCCTTGGCATGACGCATTTAAAGTAACTGGAAAACAAATTTTTGATTCATATTACAATAAAGGGTTATTTGATAAAAAGCTTGCCGAAATAATATTAAAACCTTTGTTAGAAGCAAAAGATTTATCACTCAAAATTACACTTAAAGAATTTTATGAATGGTCTAATATTGATTTACATTTATTTACATTCGATATGAATAAATTCCAAACTGTTGAACTATCACATACATTGTATCCAGATCTATTATTAGTTGAGGCACTAACAATGTCAAGTGCTCTACCTGGTATATTTATGCCAATCATCACAGATAATTGTTGTTATATTGATGGAGGAGTTATGTGTAATTTTCCTATAAATGAATGCGTTCGTGATCATCCTAATTGTCAAGAAGAAATTCTTGGTATTCAAAGTTCTTATAATTCAGATATTAATGCTAATGTAAATAAGGATTCTTCTTTACTAGATTATATAATATGTCTAACAATTAACTCTATGAATTATATAACACATAGTGTCAAACAAGTAACAATAAAAAATACAGTAAATTGCTGTTTAGATGAAAATCCTTTAACGTTAGATGTTATTAAAGAAGCTATAAGTAGTCAAGATATGCGAAGACAGTGGCTAAAACAAGGAGAAGAAGATGCTAAAATATTTTTACAAAACGGTGTTTAAAAACTGTGTCATTGTAGATTTTGTAGGTTTAGCATCATACTCAATAACCTGATTATCTTTAACTAACTTAATTGTAGGATATCCATCAATTTTATATTTATCCATTAATTCCTCAATTTCAGGAGTTTCATTTGTACAATTATATTCAGTAAAAACTAAAGTATATCCATTTATTTGTTTTCCGTCAAATTCTTCCTTCATTTGTTCCCATTCAGGTTTAGCTGTCTTACAATGTGGACACCAATCAACATAAAATAATAACATATTGGCTACTTTATTTGAATTTTCTACATTTTCTGTATTATGTTCTCTATTAGCGCTAAAAGATGCTTTCTTAGAAAAAGTAGATTTTACTAAATATATTCCTACAGAAATTATTAAAATTATAGCTAAGCTTATTAATACAATATTTGTCCAACTCATACTTGAAATACGTTGAAATATTGTTGGACTAGCTGGCATTTTTAATACATTTAGACTGGTCGAAGACATACTATATAATATATGATAGAATAATTAACTTTATTTTTTTAACGAATATAAAGTTATCTTTATATCTAAATATATGTTAGTTCGCGATTGTAATGGAAAAATTATTATTGTTTCAAGAGAAACTTGTTATACCGAAAAAGTATATAATGAAAAACTATATAATATCCGTGTTGGATATGTAAATCTATTTAATAATTGTTTTGAAAATACAAAAATAAAAAATGTAAAAATAAAGAATGATAAAAGCCTAAAATATCCTGTTTCTGACGATGATGAATAATTATAATAAAATTTTAGTTTTATAAAATATTATTAAATATATATAATAATGAAAACTAGAAAAAATAGGAAGACAACACGTATTTTCAAAAAAAATGATTTCTATTCAGGTGATGGATTTTTGACTACAGTTTGGGGACCAGCACAATGGCATATGCTTCACACTATAAGTTTTAATTATCCAGTTAATCCTACTAAAGAACAGAAACAACAATATCGTCAATTTATATTGTCGTTACAACATGTATTACCTTGTGGTGCTTGTCGTAAGAATTTGACAAATAATTTTAAAAAATTACCATTAAAAATGTCTGATATGAAGAACCGTGATAAATTTTCAAGATATATATATAATTTACATGAGACTGTTAATAAAATGCTTGATAAAAAATCTAACTTATCATATTGTGATGTAAGAGAAAGATATGAACATTTTAGATCTCGTTGTACTGATGAAAAGCCAAAAATATATAAACTATCTGAAATGAAAACAAGAAAGATTTTGAAAAAAGAAAAAGGATGTACAGAGCCACTTTATGGTAAAAAAGCAAGATGTATTATAAAGATTGTACCTCAAGAAGAGAAAGGACAAACATTACAAATAGACAAAAAATGTGTGAAGACAAGAGAATAAAATTATAAAGGATATTCTTTTTTCGAATAAGTAGCTTCTCTAATATTTGTCAAAACCTTTATTAATTTTGGATTTGTTGGAACTAATTTGTTAGACCCTTTTATATCATCTAATTCAACATGTAAAGATACAAATATTTCTGATTCTCTATAATTACTCATAAAATCTATATGTTCTTTTATATATGTACGTAAAGAAGCTAATTTTAATGTTTTATCATTATTATAATAATAGTCAGGATATTCATCACTTGTATAAAGTATAATATCATACTTTTGAAATTTTTGAGGTTCGATTAGTAGTACGTTGTTATTACTATCTAACCATAAAATTACAGAATGTCCCGAATCAGACATTTTACTTGGGTAACTAAATGCGGTTAATAAACTTTGATTGGGTTTGAAATCATATTCCTGTCTTAACTGTATCAATTTATTTTTAATTCTACTAACATAATTATCTATTATTATTTTTTCACCGATATTTTCATCTAATCCAGAAGGTACAAAAGTATACCATTTTGTATCAACATTTAGTTCTTTATTTAAATATGGATTAATTTGGTTTCTTGTTAGTCCTGGTTTATCTAACATTTCAATAGATAAATCTTCAAATGTTGGTAAATCAATTGCCTTTAAAAATAGAAGTGTATTTAGTGTACATGTTCCATATTTATTGACAAATAAATCAGATACACTATTAGCATCTTTTATGCGTTTAATTACGTCTATGTCGGTTATATTTTTAATTCCCTTAGCAAATGTTAAAAACACGGTCATCAATACAATTGTTAATAACGGGTTAAAACCACCTTTTTGAAAATTAGAGCTCTTCATTGTTTTTGAACGCTTTTTCTTTTTGTTATATGTTTTTAGAGTATTCTTGGATTTTCTATTATTTTTGGGTTTTCTATTTAAATTATTTTTTCCACCCTTTATATTATTTATTTGTTTATCTAAATCATTTATAAATAATGAAATAAAAATTATTGTCATAAGATTATTAAATTGACATTCAGATATTGGATTACTTAAAATAACATTATTTACAATATTTTCAATAGGTATTTTAGTGTTTATTGTTTTATAGTCATTTGTTTTATAGTCATTTGTTTTATAGTCATTTGTTTTATAGTCATTTGTTTTATAGTCATTTGTTTTATAGTCATTTGTTAGTTCCATATTATATTATACTGATATATTTATTGATTTGTAGAATATTATTGTATATACTTATTTTATTATGAAGATTGTTTTTAGAACTGTATTATTTCATATTTTATGTATTTTTATATTTGCTTTTATCTATATCGGATTAGAAAAACATTTTTTACCTCTCAATTATGATATACACAATCATAACTTACAAAATGATTTTAATGGTATACTAGATTTTTTTATAATGAGCTCATCTATTCAAACTGGTATTGGACTAACAAATTTGTATCCAGTATCACCAATAGCAAAATTAACAATAGTTTTACAAGAGATAATAATGGTTTCAACACATTTGTTTACGTTATACATATTTACAGTATAATAAATATAAATTAGTATAGATACTTAGAAAATATTATGATATATAATTATATGAAAAAAGTAATTACTTTTAGTTTATGGGGAAATAATCCTACATATAATATTGGTGCGATTGAAAACACAAAAATAGCTCTAATATTGTATCCAGATTTTGAATGTTGGTGGGTTCCTCCTTCTTTTATCTAATAGTTACACAGATTGTAATAATTCTATTTGATCTTCGTTCAAATTAGTACTTTTGAATTATTTTTTATGGATTATAAAAATTGGACTAGCTATTTCATTTACAATTACTCTAATTATTTCGGATAAACACAAAAATATTTGTAAAAATAAATAACGACTTTTTGTATTTATTTTTACACTCATTATGAATAAATTATCATTTGGACCCATTCTAAAATAAGTATCATTTTTATTTCTCAATATAATTGTTGTTAGAACTAGTATACAATTTTGTTATATGTCGACATAATTATTTATTTTCATTATTATTACGTAATATCTTTTTATTCAAATTTTTATATTTTATTTTACATACCAAACTGAGAAAAATCACTTAAAACAGGAACTGGCATTGTATCAGGATTAAATGCGTTGTAATTAGGAACTTTCTTACAATCAAAACTTGGTTCAGGACAACGTGCGCATGGTGGACAAGGAGGACATTTAGTTACATTAAATGTCGAACCGTCAGCATCAGGACATTGAATAATAGGTTCAGGACATTTTGGACATACAGGGGGGACTACTTCTGATTTTAAAATATACAAGTCTTCTTGACCTTTAGGTATCATGTATTTTGGTATTCCATTTGAGTAAGCTGAATTATCATAAGTAGCTACAGTATTTCCAGCAGGACCAGTTATAGTATTAACATTTCCTCCAAAATAACTATTTGTAGAAAATGCGTTATTGTAGTCTGAACCTGAACCTGATCCAGTATATTGATTAATAGTATCATCTATTGTGTCGTTATACATATTATTTGTCGTATAATAGTATATTTTTTGACCATTAGGCATAGTTATTTCAACAGCTTTTTGACCATTAGTAGTTGTTATCATCTTGGCGGAACCTCCATTTGGTCCATAGTATTGCTGGACATTACTTTGACTACCCACATGATATATTTGAGTTGTACCATTTTTATAGGTTATTACAATTGTATTGTTATTAGGCGTTTGTATAACACGAGCAGTAGCACCATTTGGACCATAAAATATTACTGGATATGATGTCTGGGTATAATGATTATAGTTATCATATTGATTGTAATTATTGTTAGATACATCTACAGTATTAGTACTACTTGTATTGCTTTGTGTTGTAAATACCGCAATAGTATTACCATAAGCATCAACAATAGTTAATGTACCAATACCATTATTAGTAGTAATAGTGGCAGTTGCACCATTTGGACCAGTAAAAGAGTTATTAGATGAAGATGTCGATGTAAATGTTACTGGTGTTCCATTAGGACTTGAAACATTTATTGTTGATACACTCCCATCTGTTGTAACAGTAGCAGTAAGGCCATTATCTCCGTAATAAATTGTTGAACTATTAACCAGAGTTTCTAGGATGCTTTTTCTTCCTAAAAAAGAGAATAAAATAAATGCTAATAATAAAATAAATAAAACAATTAATAATTCACCATTCATTGTATAATTTATATTGTGAAAAAAGTTCATAAAAGAAAAATTGAATTTAATTAATAATAATATTATTATTGTAAAAACATTTTACAACAATGGCTAAAACTTGGACAAATTTAGAATTAATAAGTGATAGTGAGAGTGAGAATGACAGTCATAATAATAATATTAATGATAATACTATTGTAACTATTAAAAAAAAGAGAACAAAATTACCTCAAACTATACTTAAAACATGCTTTCAACCTGATTCAAATATATTTGAAATAGGAGTAGATGAAGCTGGACGCGGACCATTATTTGGTCGAGTTTACGCAGGTGCTGTAATTTTGCCTAAAGATAGCGAGACATTTCAACATAATTTGATGAAAGATAGCAAAAAATTTGGAAAATCAAAAAAAGGCCAAAGAGAAATAAATGAAGCGTATGAATATATAAGAACGCATGCGATCGCATATGCTACAGCATATGAAAGTGAAGAAACTATAGATAATATTAATATATTACAGGCTACACAATCAGCTATGCATAAAGCAATTAAAGTAGTTATTGAACAATTAGAAAAGAAGTATAACAGTGATTTAAATTCAAATAATCTTCATTTATTAATAGATGGTAATTATTTTAAGCCGTATTCTCATTACAATTATGGTCAAAAATTTCCAACAACTATTAAGTTTGATACAGTTGAGCAGGGAGATAATACATATTCGTCTATTGCTGCTGCGTCAATTTTAGCAAAAGTGGAACGTGACAAATATATTGATGAATTATGTTTAGACAACCCTGAACTTTCTGAAAAATATGGAATTGATTCAAATAAAGGCTATGGATCAAAAAAACATAGAGACGGAATTGATGAATATGGAATTACAAAATGGCATCGCAAAACATTCGGAATATGTTCACAATATAAATAAAATATTATATAATTACTTTTGAATTTTACATTTTTTTGTCAGCATATATTAATGAGTTCAAGGGAATTATTATCTAAATCTAATAAAGAAACAGAAACTCAAACTAATAAAACCGTTCCTTTAAGTTCGCCATTTACGTCTGATATAGAGTTCTCCAAAGAAAGTAGAAAAGGTCCTAGAGTAGTTAGATCACCTACATCATCTAATCCAAAAATGATTGAAAAGATTAGTAGTGATATACAATTTTCGGAACCCAGTAGAAAAGGACCTAGAACACCTACATCATCATCCAGAAACGCAACACGATTTTCTTCACCTAGAAATTCATCATCCAGAAAATCATCATCCAGAAACGCAACACGATTTTCTTCATCCAGAAAATCATCTTCTAGAAAATCATCATCCAGAAACGCAACACGTTTTTCTTCACCTAGAAATTCATCATCGAGAAAATCATCATCCAGAAACGCAACACGATTTTCAACATCTATGAAAAATCCAACCACTATTAAAAGCGACAGCATAAAATTAGTTTATGAGGATCCTAGTTCTTTAGTATCTTTAATGAAAAGTACTCCTGAAAAAAATATATCTTCTAAAAGAGTTTCATCACCAGAAATAGAAAAAAGCTTAACAGAAACAATCGATAAACAAATAGAAACTTCAATTAAGAAGAAACCTGTTG
>Ga0194133_10000660_pt1 | contig 67024 bp, 86 predicted proteins | sample TA2KigOf40mmetaG_FD_155448 | JGI IMG/M metagenome (GOLD analysis project Ga0194133, IMG submission 155448) | Freshwater microbial communities from Lake Tanganyika, Tanzania - TA2015055 Kigoma Offshore 40m | ecosystem: Environmental > Aquatic > Freshwater > Lake | place: Tanzania: Lake... | reverse complement strand
CACAGAAGTCATGTGTTCCAATATAAGATGGTTTCCACAACTGACCACTGGGGTCTAACCAGTAGTCAGTCATTGTGCCACCAATACCATCTTCAATGTCTTTGGTTTGACACACTGTATTTGTAAACTGCTCGCCCAAATCATATGATGAGCGAAAATAATCAAACATTCCCAATTGCTTTCCTCCAAATCACAACAGGTTAGGGCACTTTGTAGCAACAACCGCAAGAGCAGTCACTTCAATCGCAGGAGACTTATTGATTACTCTTCTCACATTATTCCCACCAAACTTATCATTTGCTTTGGAATAGGCAATAAGAACTGACTTAAGAGTATCCATACTTTGTGCTTTGGCAGCACAGAAGTCACCAGCAACAAAGTTGAGCAATGTGAGTAGTGTGAGTTCAGTCATCGTTTTAGATAGTGTGGTTGATCCGTATCAAAGGTTGTCCATTTTGCTATTTTAAGGCACATTAGAATTGTTTGGTGCTCACGCCGATACAATTCCCAGTCACCTTTACACATAGCACTATATCGCCTTTGATAGGCACACTGCCAGACATCCCTAAAGATTTTATCTTTTTCAGAGAGACTCATTTTAATATGGAAGTGCTTTTAGACCGTCCAAAACTTCTTGGAACTTATCGGCACGAGTCTTGTGCTCCGCAGCATTCTGTCCAAGCACATCCACAATATCATCCAGGATTACATCCACTGGAGCATCAGTATCAAAGTATTGTTGGATTGCTTCGGCAAGATATCTCTTCCGACTCCATTCCATACTATAGGGTTTGTAGTCCATGACGATAAAGTATTTGCTAGGTATTATAGGTCCTTTAATCTTCATTGTCAAGCTCTTTTAGATAATCAATCCACCATTGTGGGTCTTGCTGCATTTTCCAGTTGGGAACCTCAAGTCCACGCTCAAAATACCACTGCCAGATTGCCTCTTCAATTATCTCTTTAGTTTCAATAATCTTCGCCTTCTTCATCAGCGTCTCCATATGGGTCTTCCACATAAGGTCCGTGTGGTCGTTTGGCGTCATCTCTGACATAAGTTTGCTCTTCGTTTACAGCGGCAATCCATAATGAGAGTTTCATCACTAACCATATCGTAAAAAGAGGAAAAAAGCAAGCAATAAGAATTAAAGGTTTCATTCTTCTATCTCCCAGCATTTTTGGAACTTATCTCTCAACTCATTGATTTTAACATTGTGTTGAAACTCCATAATGTGTTCTTTTATTTCCTTCTCTTCTTCCGTAAAGTCCATACGATATTTGAGTTTAGTATCAACAAGACGCACCATTTCCATGTAGAATGTAGTGCCTTTATGAATAAACTCTTCGTAAGTCATCAGTCTCTCTGACGCCAATCAGTTTCGTCTTCATCACGCTTAAACCAATCGTGTAAATCATCTGGACTATCAAAACCACGCCGACCAAAACGTTCGTGTCCTAAACCACCAATATCAAGTTGGTTCATAAAGTCATCCATATCGTCCATATCAGGGTTTTCTGCTCTTCTTCTTGCCTGACGAAGCATTGTTCCAGCAGAACGATTTGCTTTTGCAAGTTTCTCTGCCCAAATAATCTCATTCAGTTCAACTGTTTCACCTTTTACAATTCTGTCGCAAATTGCTTCAAGTCGCAGACGATATTGCGTAGAAAGCATACACTCCTCCAAGTATGAGACTATTTATTTTCGTCAAAGTATTTCTGTAACTCTTTGGCGAGTTTCATAGAACGACGCCATATTAGATATTTTACCACAGGATTTTTGGGATTGTGCGTAGCCCACCACCATTTGCGTTGAATATATGCTTTTACTAACCTAAACACATAATAAAAAGCAGCAGCAATACTATCATCAGTTACGATGAAGTATGCCGCCACCATGAAGAGCAGTAACCATATGTAATAGGATTCCATTAACTAAACTCCTCACCTCTACGCGAGTTTAGATATTCTAGCACCTCTTGTCTCCATTCAAGGAGTTCATTGTAACACTTTTGATTGTGAGCACACTGTCTCAACTCATGGTCTGGTTTCAATACACTTTCAATAAAGAGTCCAAGAGCATCCTTGCGTTTCTGTTCTTTGTCCATGAGTTGCTTTCAGTTATAGTATTTACACTACTTCTTTTTGGACTTTTTGATTTCCTTAAGAATGTAGTTTTTGGCAGCAGTGTAGTTCTGGGCAGTGTGAACTACGGAACCAAAGTTAATGATGGCAAACTTCTTGGAGTTAATAATAGGCACTGCTGCCCACATTCCATCCTTTGTCACATAACCTTCTGGGTCTCCTGGTATTGGGTCAAGAATACCAGGACGGTCAATATGTGGTTTGAGAAACTTTTCGCTCATCCAAATACCGCAGTAACACCCATAACTTTAGCACTTGGATTGCGTGCCAGAGCAGTTCGCTTGGCATCTTCATAGTCTCGTGCTTCTACGATCTCATTGAAGACCTTGCCAGCGACATAGAGTTGGACTTTGCAGCGCATTGTGGTTTCCTTTGATTACTTTAGTATTATATCAGAGTTGGGATGGTGTGGGGGCAGAGTGTGCCAGTTTCAGCGGCGGACCACTGAAATGGCAGGTTGACCCTGACGGAACACGGTGTCTACCACCGCCTGAACGCTCTTGGCGGTGCTGATACCCACCTTATCGTAGACAGGCACGCAAACCAGACCAAAGGTCTTCTGGGCGCTTCCTAGGCGGATCACACGCCCAATGCTCTGGGAGATACCAATGTAGTCCATATTCCGCATAAACAACACTGCCTCCAGACCTTGAACGTTGATGCCTTCAGACAGAATGCTATGGTGCAGCACCACAAACTTCTTGGCATCATCACGACCCCAAGCGTTGAGAGTGTCGAAGAACACCTCACGATCCACTTTCTTACCATCAATCACGGCACCAGTCTTGGCGGTGATATACATCCAAGAATAACCGCGATCCTTAAGGTCAGAGCAGAAGTCAGATTGTGATACCAGATTGACGATCTGTTTGGTAGAACGAGCACAAATCAGAACCTTACCCAGACCATTATCGTCAATAGTCTCCAGCAGATTAGCAGAGTCACGGTCAGCAATCATCTGCTTATCTTGAACCATCTCAAGTTGCTTCACGACAACTTTAGGCGGCAATATGTAGCCTTGATCCACCATTTCAGGAGCAGGAACATTGCAGATGACATTGCCATAAACGGCAGCATCATTCATTCCAGGTTTAGAAACAGTGATAGAATGCTTTGGAGTGGCAGTAAAGAAATAGCAGCGGTCAGCAGTGGCGGCAAAGTGCTCTGTCGCAGGAAAAAAGTTACGCTGGACGCTGTTGTGTGCCTCATCAAAGTAAATGATATCAACGTGAATATCTGCCTGCTGAATACGTTGTAGAGAGTTGTAGGTGGTGAAAATCAGTTGGTGCTTATAGGCACGACGGCACCAGTTATGAATCTCACTGGGTTTGGTGGTGCTCTGGTGATGAGTCTCACCGCTGTGAACGTGCAGCACAGCAACGTTGGTGATAAACTCAAGGTACTCGGCAGACAACTGCTCCGCCAGGAGGATGCGGGGTGCCACCACCACAATGGTCTTGGGGGCATCGGACTGAAACTCACGCAGAGCATCAGCAATACCCACAAGAGTCTTGCCCGAACCAGTGGGCATAATCACCTGCCCCTTGACATACTCAAGCAGAGCATCCAGAGCACGTTGCTGGTGAGGTCGGAGTTGGATCACAGGTCTCATCGCGTATGGGACTATTATAGCAGAAAAAGGGGTCCCGTAGGACCCCCTGCGCCACTAAAAGAACTGTTCCACCCCGACGGGTTCCCCAAACGAATAATCATATGTAAGTGCATCATGGCACACATAATGGGGATGGTCAACGGATACTCCCACCCTTTCACACAATTCTTTATGATTATCTTCCATCAACTCAACAGCATAAACCATGTGATCAACTACATGTCGTCTCTCATGATACTCTGAGAGCTTATTTATCAAAGCAATAATAAAATTGCCACATCCAGCAGAGTTATCAAGAAAAGAGGATGTAGGATTTTTTAAAATATCTTCTGGAATTTCAGAAACCATCTCGGAACATAGTTCTGCGGGAGTAAAAACCTCACCAGTTTCACTAATTCTTTCATTGGATCTTTCAATATTTGATCCAACCAATTCATTGTGTTTATTCTTACTCATTGGTATAAATCTCCACTATTTCTGGTTTGCTGATGTGAAATCTACCATTACATCCTGCTGCTTTACTTCGAAACTTTGGTTCAAGAGAAACCAATTTATCAATTACAGATTGATCATTAGCAAGGATAAAGTAATGACCCTTAGCATAATGTGTAAAGTTTTCTGTTTTTACCCTACCAGAAGGACCACACCCATACTCACCAATAAACACATTGGCACGGAATCTATCTTCATATCGCAGAAACTCAAAATCATCATGTGTTCTGGATTTTTCAACCTTTTTACGTGGTTTATCGGTTTTGATCCATTTTTGTTTAACAGCACGAATACCATTAGGAAAGGTACTCTCTGGAAGAACTAGAGATTCTTCAATTTCAAAATCCAATCGCACTTTGTTTTGCACCGAGTCCTTCTCAAAAGAACGTGGAAGAACCATCCAAACATTATCGGAGAGATCACCTGCCTTATTCACAAACTTAATTGCAAGATTGGCACCAGCACCATAAGGTGGATTACCAATAACAATATCAAAGCGCATGGTCCTATCCGATTGAAAATACTGAGTTTTGGTTATACAATTATAACCTATTTTTTGATAATAGTCACTATATGCTTCTAGGCAATCAACAACAGTTACATCTCCCTTAAGTGATGCTCTAGCAATTTCTTGTTTAACACCTTGATCTGGTTCTTTGGCGAGATAAAGAATTTTCATAGTTGAGATTTTATGTAAGAGAGTTGATCTTCAGAAAGAACTTCTTCAATAGGAGCATTGGGAAATCTAGTGAGAATTGCTGTCGAGATTCTACCAGAAATTCTGATCTGTTCAATGATCCATCTATAAATTGGATCGTCCAAAACTTTCTTTGCTTTTAATGCATCTTCCTCAGAATCAAAAAACTGAACATCACAACTTTGATCGGAAACCATAATATCAGAAACTATGATTTCATATTTGAAAGGAGATCCCATATGAGGAATCATCATTTTCCAGATCCCATGTGTAGTCCATTTCACCTTTCCGTATTTGATTTTACCATTAGAGTTATATGGATACGGATATTCTTTTGTTTTTACTGTTCTATAATCCTTAGATATTTCATCTGCTTCTGATTTTGAGTACCCTCTTTTTTGTAAGAGTTTTGAAACAGATACCACTCTTGCAGCATCTTTGATCGAAATATTAAATTTTTCCCTATTCGAATCAAAAAGAGTTTGAATAATATCTTGAAAATTATGATCGTTATAAATTTTGAGAGTTTTATCAGTATTTACAGAAATATTTCGATCAATAACGCACTGATTATTGGTAGTTATACTATTTTTTGCTGTCCAATGACAGACTTTAATTCCAATGGAAGAAAAGTGATTATTTACATTAGTACTAACTTTTACCAAATCAAGTTGACGTTCTGGTCCGAGAACAATCTTACTAAAGGCATCTCCACCATTTAAAATATTAGTAGGGGTAATAAGACTTATTGTTCCTCCAGGTTTTAATAGAGTAATACTTTTTTGTGCAATTTTCCACCAGAGAGCACCAGTTCCAGATCCAGAAAGATCTCCATTGCCATTATTTGATTGAAAGGGAGGGTTACCTATAACAAAATCAAAACGCATAGTTCCATCCAATTCAAAAAATTTTATTTTACTTATACAATTATAACCTTTTTTCTTATAAAAGTCACCATAAGCACCTAAACAATCAACTACAATAACCTCTCCAGAAATTCTAGAGAGGTCATTAAGAACACCAAGATCGGGTTCCTTGGCAAGATAGAGAGTTCTTTTCATGAAAAATATTATAGAACACTCATCACATAAACGAGAGCACCCTGTGCCAGTTTACAAATTGAACAGATTCAAAGTAGAGTGCTTACTGGTGCTGCTAACAAAATTGTCCTGTGCATCAAATTGGTCTGCCTTCATAATAATCATGTCCATAAACTTAGTCGGTAGATATTGATAAACATGATCAAGAACAGTTCTTGCATCAACACCAACCAACTTTTTGTATTCTGAGTTTTTATCCACATCATTAGCAATATTTTCCAAACAATCTTTGAAATTACTGCTGTAGGGAGACATGTAGTAGGTGTTTGCAGAAGTTTCTACAATCGTATTGACCTTCTTAATAAGATCAACAATTGCTTTATTTTCTGGACTGATCTTTTTTTCTTTTCCGTTTCCAGTCTCGATGAAAGAAATTGCTTTTTCAATTACACCTTTCCACTCTTTCTTATTATCTTTGCCAGAATTCTTGGTGGAAATATTACGAAGCATCTCTCGAAGATCAATATTACTGATCAACCCCTCAACATCGATCTGAGCAGATGCCATATTGCTCAGATTTTCCTTAGAAGTAATGTACTCTAAAAAATCAGTTTCTGTCAAGTTCATCAAATAACCTTCCTCATCCTTCTTGAGGAAATCCATGAGACCATACACTCTGCGAATAGCAGAATCAGTGTCTGAAGAATTGGTACTAATCGCAGAAGAAATCAAGTCTGTCAAGAAAGAAGAGGTTTTTTCTGGATTGAAAGAATACTTCACAACCAACCCAACATCCTTGCCACAACCAGGAGTAAAGCAGCGAGATGCTTCCTGAACAGCAGTTCCGATGGATCCACCATCTTTGCAATCAACCACAGCAATAATATTGGGTACTGAGAATGAACGAGCACCCATAGAGCAGGAAACAATCACAGTCCTCTCACCACCATTTGCAATAATTTCCTTTACTGCATCTTCAGCAATTCGATTGGTATAACTGTCACCATGTAGAGCGATCCAATTATAGTGTGGTGCAATCTGCTTGCCAATGGTAACAATGTTGTCAACGTCCTTTTTAGTTCCAGGAATAAACATCATCGCAGCAGGATGTTCAATAGGAGTGTACTTAGTATTATACAATCCAAAGATATCCGTATTGAATTGTTCATCGAAGAAAAGGGTACGAAGAACTTTACGGATGATATGAGAATTTCTCTTACCAAAGATTTTCGTCATATTGGGACGGTCCTTATCAAGCAGTTGGTTCAATTCCTCTACAAGTTCACTATCAACTTCAAGAGTGAGACAGGCAATCTCTACAATATCAGACAGAGAATTCATCCAATAAGATTGATTATCATAGCAGATACCTCCTGGTTCGAACAAGAAACCATGTCCATGCTTTGCTTCAAGTAGGTCAAGATATGAAAACACAATAGGATCTTGAATTTCACCCTTAGAACCAATCAATGCACGGTCAATATTCGTGCCAGTGGCAATACAAACCAGATTGTTTCCACCTTCAACGAAAGGATGAATATTATTCCGAGACCTGTTTCTCCAGGCACCATAATCTGCCTCATCAACATAGATGAGTTTGTTTAGATTGGACAGATAGTTAATGAGATCTCCATCGACTTTTTCCGCATCTTGGTGAAGTGAAACGTCAATGATGACTCTCTTTCCTTTCTCAAGGGCATTCTTAAGTGCTTCAAGATCTGGTTTGATGATAGATACGTCAGAAACAATGTCATATGCTTGAAACACTGCTTTTTCAAAGGATTCGTTTGCTGCCAACCAATAAGAAGCAACTACCATGACGTCAAGACCAGATTCTTTAAAGAGAGAAAGTGCCTGAAACGTCTTACCACAACGAGGACAAAGATACAGAGGCACGATAGTAGTCGACTGACCATTATACATGCTGAGAATCTTTTGATTCACCCATACTTGATGGGGACGGGGATTGAAAATATTAGAAAAAGGACGAATACCAGTTCTACGGCACTCTAGACAGTTTTCAATAGACTTCTTGAGATTAGAAACACACTCTTCATGAGTTTCTCCAGAGACTTTAAAGAGTTCTGGAGAGCGAGAACGACCCAGTTTCTTAAGATCAAGAATACCGTCCTTACGAATCCATTCATGATAGGGATGGTCCGTATCACCACAAATATCATAAAACTCAACCCGCTCAACAAGATAGGGTAGTTTACGATACTCTGCGTCCTTACGCCAACGATCATAGGGATCTCTACCATCAAATGTCATACCAACGTGAAAAATGTTGAATTCGTTGGTAGTGCCAATGTAAAGGATATTGCTCTTGAGGAGTGATGTCATGATAAATGAGTCTTCTAGGAATTCAGAATAGAGTTATTATAGCAGAAAAGGAACCCTTGTGAGGTTTCTTATCCACTTTATAAACTGTCATATCCGTTGTCTTCAACGACCACAAAGGTATTCTACTGAGATTTTATAAGTTTGTCAAGTATTATGAAAGTTTTAGAGTCGTTGTTCCCACTCCAGGGACAGAAATAATTAAATTAGAACCAGAAACTTGGAAACTAAATTGATTTCCACCCATACTTACTGCATTACAAGTAACAATACCAGCATTTCCAACAGTTACTGCTCCTGTTTTAAACTCTGCTGCCTCAACACCATGCGATGCTTTGATATTGCCAGCAGATGCTATTCCAACACCAGCAGTAGAGGTTGGATTACCTCCAACTTGTAATGTGTAAGCAGGTGTTCCTGTAGTTCCAACAATTGCCGTTCCGTTTAGGATGGAATTTCCACTAACAGTTATATTATCTGGTTGAAGTGATCCAGTAACTTGAACGTCTCCACCAAAATAAGCATTACCAGTTACTGTTGATGTTCCTACAACGTGTAATGTTCGATCTGGATTTGTTTTCCCTATACCCAGACTTCCATCCCAAGTAAGGGACATTCTTTCGGCAAGACTTTGACCATAAATCCATCCCCATCTTCCAGTATTAATACCAGAATTACCTAAGTGAAGATAATTATTGACACTTCCAGTATCATAATTTATAATATCAAGAGATTTAGAAGTGCTGGATGGATAAGATCCGTCAGCATTACCAAATTGAATATATCCATAACTAGAAGCTGCTCCAGTGATAGAACGTCCAAGAACTAATCTTGATTCTGCTGTGGTACTAACGACCTGAATCGAAGAAATACCAGAACTTCTAATTTCAATATCTGCCTGAGGTGTAACATCACCAACTACTAGTTTTGCTCCGTCAACAACTCTTAGAGTATTATAAACCGTGGAAATTCCTGCGGTAGAATATCCAACATTCGATGCAACGATATTAATGTTTGCAGTTGGTAGTAAATCACTAGCAGTAGCAGCATTTCCAGTTAAAGCGCCTACAAAACTAGATGCAGTAAGAATACCCGTTGGTTTATTGATATTGGAAGGAAGTCTATCATTATTAAGTGTTCCTGTTGCTATTGCATCAGCAGCATTTAATCCAGTAACACCAATACCGTAACCATAAATTTTGGTAATAGTTGCAATACCAGCAACTGTTACGTCACCAACAGAACTAATACCAACACCACGGGAGAAACTTGAAAGATTATTATTTCCACCAACTTGGAAGGTAAATCTTGGATCTACTGTACCGACTCCAACATTACCAGCAGCGTATATACTCGTATATCCTAGTCCTACATCCGTATCTACCCACTGAGAAGTAGGCATTCCTTGCAAATATCTTGCATCACCATAATAAGTTACAATACCACTGGTGCTGGTAGCAGTGATAATTCCAGAACGGAATGAAGTAATACCAACCTCTAATTTACTTTGTACTGTCGCAACACCGATAAAAGCATCCCGAATTGTGGCAACACCAACAACTTTAAGAGAACCTCGTACATCTAGGAATTCGGTGGGAACCGATGTACCAATTCCCACCAAACCAACAGAGTTTACTATGAAGTTATCTTCATCTACCTGAACACCATTACGAAAGTTAAACGACTTCCTAAAATTTGCCATCTTATATGGTTTTTAGTTATTTATGATGTTCTCATGATGTAGCAAAGAGCATAATATGGGGGTCTATTTTCGTGTGCTGATCCGCCACCAGTATTATTAATAGATCCACTAATACTAGTACCACTATTACTATATCCATGAGCACCAACAGCATCACCACCATATTGGAACACTTTGGTGGAGTCAATCAATGATTTGGTTGAACCACTAAGACTAAATGGGTGAGTGTGAGATGGCATTTCACTAGTTGTTAGCGTAACTGAGTTAGCACCACCTGTATCATTTACAGAATATCCAGATGTTCCAGAAACAGTGGCATTATCACCACCAGCACCAACAACAAATCTTTCTCTAAGGTCTGGTGTTGTATATGCTCCAACAGTTTGTCCGTTACAGAGCGACCATCCAGATGGAATAGCACCAACAGCACCATACCAAAGGATGATAGAACCGATTGGGAATAATCCGGTTCCTTCAACAACAATGTTGCCCTTAACACGGAGATCTCCAGTGATTGAAGTTGCTCCGCCAACAGTTAGGTTTTCGGCAATACCAGCACCACCATCAATTTGAAGTGCTCCAGTATCTACATTTCCAAGCGTATTTCCTTGAGTTGATTGTAGTTTAACAAGATTATGGGTGGTTGTAACACCAACAATCTCAGCATTACCACGAACGTAAAGATCTCCGGAGATAGAAGAACCTGCACCAACATATAAATTCTTCTCAATTCCAACACCACCATCAACAATCAGTGCTCCAGTATCTTTAGATGTTGAGTTTGTGGTATTTGTAATTTCAACATGTCCACCAACTCTTAAATTATCATTCAAACTAAGGATATCATTGAACTTGGTTTCACCATTAAATGTTACTGGTCCATCAAACTGAGAAAGAACTGTGCCAGAGTTTCCACCCTCAACTCTCAATCTTTCTTTGATGATAACTTCATCAAATACAGCACTTAAGATGCTGGTTTCTTGACCAGTTGTTGTTGGAATCGGAGCATCAAAAGTTCTTTCTTGTCCAGTTGCAGAACTGACCCTCTTATTACCAATATAGAAATCACCATCATTGTTCATACCAGTGTAAACAATGATACCACCTGACTTTTCTTGAGATTGTGAGAGGAATACTTCTCTCTCATTCAGGGATTTAGATTGAACCTGTGGTAAAGCTGTTGAATAGTTACCAGGTCCAAATCCAAGATATTCAAAAGTATGACCAGAAGCACGGGCAATCGCAGGTCTTCTAACTTCAACAGGAATTGGTTTGATCTTGTTGATAGGTGATCCTGCTTTATGTTCGGAAACAATAGTTCCTAGAGCACCACGAATAACACTAATTTCATTATTACTAGAACCACTTAAAGTGCTACTAGTAATTCTCATAATTTCGCCACCACTTTGGATGAATGATCCAAGTGGAAATCTTGCTAAAGTTCCAATACCAGAATTTGGTAAAGACACTGCTAAGGTAGTTCCTGATACTGTAATATCACCAACTAAAGTTAGATAATCATTTCCATAAGGAGTAAAACTCCTAATCGACAGATTTTCAATTGTTGAATCAGAAATGGCATCATTTGCTGAAATTCCATGTTTTAAGATATGGTTTGGTGATCCAACTGATGCATTAGTATGAATTGTGAATGTATTGACACCAACTCTTTCTTTAACTAGGTAATCCCCAAGATTATTTCTACTAGAATCGATAAATCTAAATCTATTTCCAACAAACAGACCATGAGCACCTGAACACGTAATAGTTGATAATCCAGTTACAGAATCAAATGTTGTTATTGACGAAACTCTAATTGAAGGTCCAATGGGTAACACGTATGATCCAATAATTGTGAGAGGATCACCACTACTATGACCTATTGCAATTTGATTTTTAGCAGGGACTGATGAAATGCGGTAGTATCCATCGGTAGTTGTTCCAATACCAGTTACTTGAACAACATCGCCAATATTAGTCGAAATGCCAGAAGTTGCAATAGTAATATTTGCACTTGCAGATCCACCGATTGTTCCACTGTCAAAGTAAAGTGTCTCACCATTGGCATAACCAGAACCACCAGCAATAATATCAGCAGCAACAACAGATCCTCCAGAAACAACTACCTTAGCAGTTGCACCATCCCAATTAGAAAGACCAACTTCATTATAAAGTTTTACATTATGATAAGTTCCATTAGAATGTCCAGATCCACCATTCAGTGTCGAGTAAGTTGCAAGACCAGAAAATCCATGCTCTCTATCAAAAGTAATTGTAGAAATACCAGAAGAAGTTGTAACACCAGTAACTGATACTCCTTTATGGAAAGTTTTAAGAGCTAAATCAATACTTTCCCTTGTAACACTTCTCTTAAGATCATTTGTTACAACTTCTCCAAGAGGAGATCTCTTAGCAAATGAAACTGCAGAGGAAGGAGAATCATTTTGATTATCCTTATCCATTTGTGGATAGAGATCTTCAATTTGTTGACTATACTTATAATCTGTAAACTCAGTCAGGATGGAGTTATTTGAGTTTGTTACATACAGATGATACACACCATCTTGTATTCCAAAGATGTATGGTGTTATTGCTTCTTTTCTATAAACATAAAGGTTCTTTTTAAGATCGTTTCTTTCAAATCTTGGTAAAGATGTCGATCTTACGTGAGTATTGTTGGTATATGTTCCTAAATTATGAACAACACCAGAAACATCTGTTGAACTATATGAGAAAGTATTAGCATTTGAAACTGTAGCAACTTCAAATGTACCATTAAATCCAATATTTTCTAAACCAGATGTATTGGTTGTACTAGTTATATTTTTAATAATTACTTGATCGCCGACATTAAGATCATGTGGAAGATCGCAAATTACTGTGACTGTAGAAGAGGCAACAGTACAAGTTGAAATGAATCTTGGATTTCTCTTATAATCATAATCTGATGATGTAATTGATGTTAAATTAAAATCAGAGTTACTTCTTGCTCCCGTAGTGCTTGTTTCCTGAATAATGAAACCTTCTCCAGGATCTTTAGCACTTGGTACATCTTTTGAAATTACATATCTAACTTTAAATATTTTTTCATCCAAACTCCTATTATCTTCTACCCTAACAACAAAGGCATCACCGGTTCTTTGACCAATTCCAGCAACTCCTTGGGAATTAATAACTCTATAAATTTCATTATTTTGATCTGATACAACAAACCAATTAGAATATATGGAATCCCATTGTATAGGATGTCCAATTTCTCCAGGATTTTTATCAGATACTCTACTTTCTACACGAAGTTGAGAACCACCATAAATTGTGATTGGTATATTATTTTCAGCATTTGCTTTGGTTGCTGCAACTTTAATTTGTGATGTAGAAACTCTAATCGCATAGTAAATGGTATTTGAAGTTATATTTTCTGGGAGATCACCAGAATCACTTATAATACGGATTGTTTCTCCTGTTTGAATATAATGAAGACCAATTGTCAGTATATTTGAACTTGGACCACTTGTTACCTTATGGAATTTCTCTGAAGTTACTGATCCGTATGCAACTGTTGAACTAGAACTAACGACATTATCTGTCATTCTAATTGGAGCTACGCTAGTTCCAGCACCAGCAACAACATGCAATTGATCATCCAACCTTGAACCAATTCTATATCCTTGAGTAATACTTGCTGGAGGGATGTCAGCATTATCATAACCATAGAGATATAAATGGCTGGAAATGCCAATTTGAGTTGTGAGCCCAACATCAATAGAAACCCAATCAATTTGTTCTTGAGACGATGTGATTGCTCTTGGAGTGATAATATTGGTTATATAACCGTGAGTATCTTTGGTAAATGCTTCTTTTCTAAATCCTTCGGCATGTAGAGAGTGTTGACCAAAGTTAGAGTTTGAGTTAGTGATTGAAGCATCACCACCAGTTCTAATATCAAAGTGGAATGTAAATCCAATTGCGAAAACAGAAACAATCTGCACAAACGCATCATTAGTCATCTTAATGTGACTAGTTTCCCAACCACTTCTATAGATGGCATCAGAGTCTAAGTGATAGACTGTATCTGGGTTTGTTGAAGAAGATTGTGTAGATAGAGTAGATCCAGTTTGCTTTGTAATGGCAATCGAATCATATACCCTTGATGACTTATTGTATTTTACAAATGCTCTATCATCTTTCTGTAGTGAAACAGCAGTGAACTGAGCAACAACCATCGAACGGAAACCAGATGCCTTGCTTCCATCGGCGTGCATACCCTGCATACCAAAAACTGAACGCAGAGAGATGTTAAAGATATATGGAGATGCACCAGAAACTGTATCAGTCTCGATGGTAACAGTTGCTGATGAAACACTAGGAGAAGCAGGTAAGTTTGCTCTTACAAAAGGAATAGCATAGGTAAATTGTGTTGCATTCAGAACTGCCTGTACTTTACCTGAGACATTATAATCTGCTTCCGAAACACCTTTAATCTTAATTGGTGTATCTGCAGTTAAATTATGTTCTGTTGTAGTTGTAACTGTAATAACAGAACTTGGCGTAAAACCATCACCAGAAATAATCGAAGAAATTGAAATCGGATCTGCCGCAAAGGCACCAACAATTTCCCATTCTGGTCTTTGTGGATAGAAACCAAGTGGTTCGTCAGGATATTTTTGGTCAATATCTCTACCAGATGCCAAGTTAAAGGCATTTGATAGTTTACTATAGTACATCTGAAGATCTGTAAGATCATAACCAGATGGGAGATTTACACCATCAGCATACTCGAAGCAAGTAAGTTTATGGTGAGAAAATGTTGGTTTAGATTGATTGTTTGCTGAAAAATCTACTGGATCTGTATAAACAGTTCCATCTTCTCTACCGTCAAAGATGGAGAACTGCCAGAAATAACAAGCACCAGTAACTCTGAAGATTGCAGATTGATCTACTACAGAATCTGTTGGGTTTGGAACATACTTAGGACGAATCTTAGTCTTTCTGAGGTCAAGACCAACGATTGAAGTTCCTCTAGGTACAACAACACCACCATGAATACTATTAAACTTATAGAGAATATTATCGCTTTGGGTTAAATCAAATACTGATTCTAAAGTGAGAGATAGTGTAGTTTGTGCCGCAGTTTGAGCACCAGAAGGAGATACCGCTGTTGCTGTTCCAGTAACGGATTTAATAGCAAATCCTGGACGGTTATCAATTAAATGCTCTCCAGGCATGAGAAGAATCGTTGTCTTCTCAGTAATATCGTTATTACTACCTCTCAAATATGAAAATCTTGCCGATTCAATCAATGCCCTTTGAATCGTTTTGAAAGGTTTTGTTAATGAATTACCTTGATTAGTTACATCATCACTAGAGTTAATGTCATTGGGATTAACATAGAGGATTCTCCCTTCAGTACTCTTAATAAAATTTTCTAATTTATTTAATGGCAATTTTCCGCACCAGGAACTTCTTTCTATCCATTATTTATCCCATTAAATCTTCCTCATCATAATAATATTCGATTTCGTCTGGCATATCTTCTGGGTTTTCTAACTCAATAGGAAACATACAAGGATGTGCTTCCTCGTCTATAAGGTAGAAAGAACTTCTGTATAAGTCTTCTGGTTCGTATGACCTTTCTTTATCTGCTAATCTTTTAAGGTCATCATCTTCCAAGTGCCCATCAGGCATCTCATCAAAGGTAAATGGGACTTGATTAATAAAATACATCTTCACAATCATACTGCCGTTATCATACCAACAGTATGCTGTGTCAATTCTATAAGACATAGGAGAGTGCCTGATATCTTATATTTATTTTTATAGGACGAGGGGGACTTGAACCCCCACGAGGTTACCCTCAACAGATTTTAAGTCTGGTGTGTCTACCACTTCCACCACCGTCCCTTAGGTGCCCGTTGTGAGGATTGAACTCACCTCCCATCGATTATGAGTCGATTGCATTCACCAGATTGCTAAACGGGCAATAGGAATGTCGGGAATTGAACCCGATTCACTCCGTTATAAGCAGAGGGCCTTAACCATTAGGCGACATTCCCGCAGATGAACTTACTGAGCTTCGTTGTTTAAGTCAGTGTGTATTCGTATAAGTTCATCATCTGCGGGCATCATCACTGCTGCTTTACCATCTTCTCCAATGATGCCAATGTGCTCTCCGTTTTCTACTCTTTCCAAGAGAGCATCAAAGTTTTCTTCCCACTCTTTCACTGTAAATACTTCCATTTTTTTAATATTTATTGGGCAATGGCGAGATCAGCATACTCAATCTGATCAGGTTCAAGGTTGGCAGTCACAACTTCTAGGACATTCATAAACTCCTGAACAGTATCACACTCAACAAGTTTCTCATTACCTTCATCACTGATGAGAAGGAAGGAGCGAGTGCAAACATCAATCACAATGCCCAGAACAGATTCTTGTGCAGTGCTCATTAGGTGGTTCCGTTGATTACCCACATATTATAGGGGATCTTGGGTACGGTGTCAAGTGGTTAGGTTGGTGATCGCAGAAAGGGCTCCAGCATTTTTGGTTTTTCTGTCGGTGACCTTCTGCCGGATGTTTTTGGCACCCCAGTTTTGTAGTTCCTTTTCCTTCTTCACACCTTTAACGGAATTCAGATCAGTTCTGCTTACGGCAGCATCTCTCTGAGATCTCAATGATGCGATTTGTGATTCTAAACTAGCAATCGAAGATGCGATTGAAACACATACACTTTGACCAGCAGCACCAGTGATATTAGTGAGAGTAGCATCAGGCGCAACACCAACACCAGCATAAGCACGGAAAGCAGCAACATTTCTTGGACCACTATGATCACTGGAAGTGCTAGAAACTGTTCTTGCGGTTCCTACGGTTGAACCACCATCATTGGCAATTACGTTCTGATATCCATAACCAATATTTGATGCTGTTAATTCAACAGTGCTGTCTGGATCAAATGGATTTGTTGCTGCATAATTTACACTGGGACCCCACATGGTTGGAAAGATTTTTATGTTATCAATATCTTGCTTGAGAGAGAAATCTCCACCAAAATTTTGAGTTAATGAGTTAATACCAGTATTTCTAGTAGTTCCACCAGATGTTGTTGTACTATAGGCAATACCTGGCCAACAATTTCTATTAATTGCCTCTGTTGATAATTGAACGATCTGAGTTTTTAATGCGTTGATCTGAGAGTCATATGAAAGAATTGTGTTGTCATATTCTCCACAAAACTGCTGCAGAACAACAACATCTTTTTCATATTGTGCTTCAATCTTATCGCCAGCATCCTCTGGGTAAAGTTCTGGGAATTCCTCTGTGTTCTCTTCCCATTGCCCAGATTCATTCTGGGTTATTTTTTTATTTGAAATTGATGTGGGAACACCCACATTACTTTGATTTTCATAAACACCATCAAGTTGATCCTGTTCTTTCTCCAGGATTTCAATAACTTGATTTTTTAAGACAATGTCCATGCCCAAGAATTATATTTTCTTTATTTATTTCCTTCTAGGGATGCCACTCTTTCTTTCAGTTCTTCAATCTGCTGTTGTTGTTCTTTAATTGCTTCGATTAGGACAGAGACAAGATTTCCATATTCAACTGTTTTTAGATCTTCACCTTCGATCTTTTCTGTTACAACAACTTCTGGTATAACTTGTTCGACTTCCTGGGCAATTAAACCAACAGAAGATGCCTGTGCTTTTGCTTTTGCTGGAACCACATCTGGGTTCCAATTAAAAGAAACACCTCTAAGACTTAATACCTTATCTAAAGATCCTTCAAGGTTAACTACGTTTGTTTTTGCTCTCTGATCAGATGGGCATGGAGCACAAATATTTGATCCATTATATAAGAATAGTCCATTTAGAGCACCTGCTGGACTATTAAATGCCATGGTAAATGCATTTTCAGTTAGAGTTGGTGCCGTGGCACTCCAAGAAGGAACAACTGAACTCTTTAACAAGTTTAGTTCAGAATTAACACCACTATAAGAAACGTCCAGTGCGCCAAATTTAAGGTCTGAACCAATTTTAATATCGGCACCAAATACATTTCTTACACCAGTCAGAACTTCGAGTCCAACTGTATTGATTGAAAGAGGTGAAGTTACTGATGGTCCAACATTAAGTGCGGCAAGAAAAGGTACAACTGTTGAACCCTGCCCAAAATGTCCTTTATGGACCGATAAAGTTCCTGGTTCCCAAAATCCTTTAGGAAACTGTAAAGCACCACCAGCAATTGGTGATAGAACGTCAAGTGAATAGGAAGATAAGTGATCGAATGCCATATTTACCTACAAGATTGAGTAACACCAGAAATTAATTCTTTTATTGGACCAGGTAGAAGAGCCTCAATAATCGGATTCAATGGAGAAACTTTGTTTACATCAGCACAACTAAGATTTAAAAGACCAGGAGCAGTTATATTTACAGAATCAGCACTAGTTATACAAACTTTTGCTCCAGCAATATTAAGTTGTTCTCCAGCAACAAGACTAATATGATCGTTTGCATTTACAAGAAAATTTCCATTGCTATCATCACCGATTGCTTCGAAGTAAATATTCTTTGCTATAATTTTTAGATTACCTTGTTGGCAATTTATAAGCATATCACCATTTTCACAGATAATTGCCTTGGCAATATTCTCATTTTCACCATCTTTTCTTTCTTCGGTGAAGTCTCTACCACAATATTCCTCAGATTTCTTTGGAATTATAGTTGTTTTATTTCCATTATTATTATAATGTTCGTGGTGACCCTTCGTTGTGGCAACATTTAATACAGATCCATCACTTTTAGTGCCAGTTGGTCCAAAAATAATAGCACCGTGTGGATTATTCGTTACTGTATGTTCTGGTATATTTGCCATATTTTATGAAACGCAATCAATAACGCGAACGAGATCTTGTGGAGCTGGAGCACCTGCCAAGCGATCAAAGTCTTCTATTCTTGTGAATGTAAGAATCGGTCTGACTTCAAGTCCACCACCAGTGAGACTATTTATTGTGATCTCAGGGATCGTCGTTAAGTTACATACTTCTTCCAAAACATCAATTGCGATGATCTGGCCGTCTTGAGTCATCTTAACTCTTGCCTGTAGATTTGGTATATCTGGTGTAATCGTAATTTCATCGGTGGGTTGATATCCAATACCAGTGGAAACAACCTGTATCTCTTTCAGACAAACAACATAATCCGTGACCTTTTGCTCAACTGGGAATGGAACAGTTGTGTCTGCTGGATCATCATCAAACTCCGTGGTTCCATCAACGGTATTCATATAACCAGATCCGTTGTTAACCATTACAACTTCAGTTATTTGACCATTATCATTAATCTTAGTATATCCACTGGCATATTCTCCTCTTCCACAAGAATCCATAAAGGTTACAAATGGAGGTCTAGTGTAGTTTGATCCACCAAACACTAGATCTACACCTAAAATCTGTCCAGCAGTATCAACAACTGCCGATCCAACAGCACCAAGTCCACCACCACCAAAGAATTCGACAGTTGGCGGACCACATCTAAATGGAGCAGTACTACAATCAGTAACACTTCCAGGTGCTGCTCCAATACTTTCTCCACCAACACCTTTATCAAGGAATCCTAGTCCAAGTGTGTTATTGAGGGTATCATTAATAAACTGTGTCGCTTCTCCAGCATCTAAATCTGGTGATGCTAAGAATTTCTCAAAGGCATTTGGATTTGTTGGTGATGGTCCACCCCAAGGACCAGCGGCATATTCCTTAATCTCTGGACAATTTGGTTTGGCACATAAGAAAGATTCAAATCCTATAATAAAGTCTAGTGCCTCAAATATCTGACCGGCAAACTTTGTTGCTCCACCAAGAACATCACTGATTTCATCTAAAACTGGACCGATTGCTTCATCAATACTTGCACCAAGGTTGTTTACCAGAGCATTTGTAAACTGCTCTGCCACACAGAAAGGAGCATTTGCGATCTTACCAATAAGTTCAAACAAGAAATCAATAACAAGATCTTTTAAACCTTTGATGATGTCTTTAAACTTACAAAGAATAGAGTCTACTATTTTTTGAATTACAGTATTTTTTAATTGTGATGCCAAATTGGGAAATAACTTATCAATAACATCGATGATACCTCTTCTTATCTTGTATAGAACATAGTTTCTAAATCTTTGAACTAGTCCTTTCAGAACTGAGGCAATAATAGTGGAAGTGCTTCTTACAAGACTTACAAGATTACTAGTTTTATTAACTATACCATTAACATATAAGTTACCATACTTTTTGATTCCTTTCAGTGTGATAAAAAACTTCTGAAGTTGGGTATTGATCTTTGCCATCTCAGAAGTTCCACAGGGATCTGGCATGGAGTACTTCTTCTGGGCAAGTGCTGCTAGATTATTTCCGATTACAGAATTTACAAACTGTTCACACTCTGGCGTATCTGTAAATGTGTATGAGTTATCACTCTCTTTCTTAACACACTGTGGGTTTCTTTTTGCCCCCTCTGCCAAAATTACATTTCTTTCTGCTAAAAGTTCTTCATATAGTAGCTTTTGTCCTTCAGATAATGGTCCAGTTTGTTGACTAAAACGATTATTAAGTATATCTAACGCATTTTGGTTTTCTTTAATTAAATCAGAAAGTTCTTCATCGGTAAGAGTGCTAACATCCACCATTTCAACAGCAGTTTCTACAGGATCAGCAACTTCTACTGCTGTTGTTTGTGCTGTTGTTTGTGCTGTTGTTTGTGCTGTTGTTTGTGCTGTTGTTTGTGCTGTTGCTTGTGTTGATCCAATAGGTTTTCCACGAGGAGTTTGAGAAAAACCAAAATCTTCTGTTGTTGTCTTTCTAACGGATGTTAAAGTTGAATTATATCCTCTATCAATTTGTGTTTTAATCTCAGAATCAACGGCACTAACTCCACCAACATTACCCAATAAATGATCATAAATTGGTATAAATTGACCACCGGTATTGTATACTCCAACGGTTACACGATAACTACCATCTTTATATTCTGCAGAATATTCTCCTGCCGAAAGACCTCTGGCACTAAGTAATCTTTTATAACCATCATAGGTTTTTTTATCTACTTTTTGAAGTAAAAGTGTAGTTCCAGTCGATAAACCTTTTTCATTTTCCTGTTCATAAAGAACAAGTTCTTTACCACGGACGTTAACATATTTGATACCAGAAGTTGATTCTTGTTGTCCTGATTGTGGTTGTGTTGATTGTGGTTGTGTTGGTAGTGAGTTGGTTTCTTGTGTGACTACTTGTGTTACTGGTTGACTTCGCTCTATAACGATATCTTTTCTAACTGGAAATCCTGGTTCTGGCAACTTTCCTTCAGATTGAATTCTTCGTATTAAATCGGGGTTTTCTACAGAATAATACTTATTGTCATAAGCACGTTCGTACCATATAGTTCCAACTCTAGCATACTCTTTGCCAACAATAAATCTAGTTTCATCTACTCTTGCCATTTATACATTCACCTCCTTGTTCTGATATTTATTAAACACCACGAACTTGTCCACCAACACCATTAATACGATTAATAATTTGATCAATTTGTTCTCTTGGAATTGGACCAAGTTCACCTCTTTGAATCGATCTAAGAAGTAGTTTATCTTCTGCTTTATCTTTTGCTGTGTATTGTGCTACTGGTGTGGAAAGATCTTTTGTTAACTTACTTACATCAAACTTTGGTTCCGTCTTCGCATCTTCCTTAATATCACTTCCAACTGGCAGTGTTCTTGGATCTGATTTCTTAGAACTACCACCGATCATTTGGTGATTGCCTGCCTGAAGACCACCATTGTATGTGCTTACATCTTTGAACTGTGTTGTGCCATTGTCCGATACTGTAATCTCCGGCATATTTGCTGCTCTACCAAAACTTCCAATGATAATTGGGTCCTGAGAAATTTTTGGATCACTGACACATAAAACCCATTCACCACCCCAAACTCCCGACGATCCTCTATTGAAGTGTCCATAATTGGTTGATTGCGTAACAATTGCCCATGGCAAATCATCATCCTTTATTTCTGAAGACTCTGGATGTTTTCCTGGAATTCTTATTTTTACACGATTTCCCCAAGCATCATTCCAAGAAGCGCCTTTAACATATTGGTTTTGCCCTGGAGCAACTTGAGCAACGAAGATTTCATTACTACCGGTATTAATCTTCATTTTTTATTTTTATTAGTATATAGACCATAGGAGTCACGAACTAAAGTCATTGATGTAATTGAGTCTACTGGACCAAAATGATGACATAAATTCAAAATTAAATACTTGCCACTTTGAACTGGATCTGATCCCTGAACCTTACTACTTTGAGTAATCGGTTCAAAATCACAAATTATAGTGTCTCCTGCCATAAGTTGAGGATTACAAGGAACCTGAACATGTAAGATTTGTGAGAACAATAGATTGTATCTCATTGTTGATAATGATCTCCATTTCACAGGATCATTAATAACTTCTCCTTTTGGTGCTGATTCATAGGTTCCTATTGATTTTATGTAAAAACTTGTTTTAACGTAACTTTCTGTGTTTGGTGCATCAACAGTTTTTCCTAAAGATTTTTTCAATTGATCAAATTTATAAACAGTTCTTTCATACTTTCTACTTTTTAGATCTAAAACACCAACTTCTCTCTGAAAAACACCAGATTTTAGTGCTGTTATTACATCGTCACCTTTTATATCAGTTTTAAGAAGTATTTTAAAGTCATTTTCATCATTATCTAAATTTGCCCTTAGAGTTCCTCTTAGGAAATATTCCGCCTTTGGTTCTTGTGTGATTAAATCATCGATAGATCTAAAATTAAAACCATCTCTGGTCTCATAGAAGAAATATCCAGGATTTCCATCAACTGGAGAGGATTGTGGTGCTAATTCGCCAACAATAACCTCAAAAACTGATCTGTTTTCTCCAGCAAATTGATATGGTTCTCTAGTTGGCGAAATAGAAAGTTTGTCCGTCTTTAAATATTTTTTCACTAGTTTTGTAACAGTATCTGCTATATTGCCAGAATACTTTTCTTTAACAGTATTTGATTGATTATTTTTTGCTCCTTGTGAAACCAATCCTATCATTAATGCTTGTTTGGTTGCCGACTGATCTGGGGATAGTTTTACATCATATACCAATGGGTTTCTAGTAAAATCCAAATTTCCATACTTATGAGAAATTTTAAATTTAACAGATACATCTCCAGTTAATGGAAGGGCGGCACTTAATGTACTAAGTCTACCCTGATTATCATATTTTTCATCAATTGGATGAGAACCACCAGTATCCAGTATGGTCAATATTGCCGTGATATTTGGAGATAAAAGACTTTCATAATAATCGAAAGACGTTGTTTTGGCACCTTCAGAAAACTGACCAGTAATATCTACTATCTTACCATTTTTTTCAATCTGAAATATTTCGTATGCTGAGGCTTCTGCTGCTTTTCTTGCCATTTATCTTATACGCTCCATTCTGTTGGTAGTTTTCTTCTTTGAGATGCAGATCTTACTGGTTGTTTTATTATTTGTGGAATTGGAATAGTAACGTATTTTTCAATTGGTTGAACCATAACAATGATGGTTTCATTTCCACCTTGACTATTAGTATTTAATACTCTTCCACCCATACCATTTGGTTTATTGGCCGAAACAGGACCTTGATGTCTGTTAGATGGTAATGAATTTGCTGATTTGTTGCTAAGACTATTGATGTATGGTTGAGGGTCAATATGAGATCCATTTTTGTCTATTCTTTCATAATGTAAATGGCTATTTTGAGCATAACTAGTATTTCCACCAACACCTCTTGGCCAATCTTTAACCCTACCAATTTTATCACCCTTCTTCACTTGAGTTCCAGCAACTCTATACTTATCATCAACTATAATATGTCCATATACTCCGGTTGTTCCATCATTATATTTGACATATAATCCCTCTCCCCATGTTCCAAATAAACCAGATACACTTTGAACAACACCATTTTGTGTAGCAATAACTGGAGAATTAGGATCGACTCCAATATCAACTCCATTATGTCCAGGTCTATTCTGTCGGAATCCTTCTCCTGGAGTATATGTTGGTCTTCCATAAGGTAAAAGAGATGCTAGAGCACCAACAGATGGTGTTGTTGAATATGGTCCTGGAGGTCTTCTTGGATTTCTTGGATTTCTTGGATTTCTTGGATTTCTTGGAGTACGTCCGGGTTCATCACTTTCGAAAGAACTCCAGTCCCTAAACAACTTATTAAAGTCCGCAAGGGCTAACATATTCTCTTCACTAAGCTTGGTAATATCTCCTATGTTTTCGACTGATACAGAAAAATCATTGAATCCATTTGTCATGTTTGTTTTAGCTCTTCTTTGTTCTCCAGTTTGTCTTGGAGTTTTTGGAGCATATGGTTCTTTAGTTGTTCCACCCTTAGCAAGTTTTTGTGGTTCTACACTTTTTCCATTATCTTGTCTGGGGGGATTAAACTGCATTGAATCCATTGATCCAGGGGGAAGTCCTAATGGCGGCATTGCTGGTGGATTATTATCCTTAGGTTCTTTCTCTTTTTCTCTTTTTAATAACTCTGGTTCCAAAGCAGTAATATCTTTTTCTGCTTCATCAATACCCTTAAGATCTTCATCGAGATCACTACTAAGTTGTTTTAAATTATCGTCTATTTCTCTTTGTTTATTTGGTGTGATAACACCTATTAATTCCCCAAGTTTTTGAAACCCAGATCCAATAACCTCAAGTACAGATCTAAGACCCTTTATAAATCCACTATTAAAAAATCCATCTATTGCCTCTACAATTTTAGGAAGTTCGCGGACTAATATTCCAAGAGCGATCAGTCCAAAAAAGTCTAGTATTTTATCAAAAATACTTCTTGCTGGAGATGTTACAGTACTAATAATTTTAGAAAATCCAGCACCAATTCCAAGATTTTTAGTTTCTATACGCTTTTCTTCTTCACTTACTTCTTTCTGCTTACTGAGTTTGAAAAATAATTCTTTTTTCTGCGTCCTAAGTCTCTTCAACTCTTTATTTGAGTTGATCAAATAACTCTTAATATTAGTAACATTAAGTTTTAAACTAGTTACTTGAGTTTCCATATCTTATACGTATAACTGAATACCATACAATGAAGGAGATATTTCCATCCAAGGATTTGTTATATTTGATGGAGATATTACTATTGGATCAGTCTCTCTTCCCTGCATTTGTGGTATTGTTGGTGGTTTTGATTTTATCGCATTATTAATCATGGGAAGTACGGTTGTTCTCCTTCCACCAGATTGTTGAGCAAGAACTCTAGGAACCGAAACGTTAGGCATAATCACCAACGTTTTTGGTTTCGTGTTCATTGTATATGACCCGTTAGGTGGTGAAGGAGTATTTTGATTTTGACGTTTTTTCTCAATATCCTCTCGAATATACTTATTATTATCTTCGATTACTTTTTGTTGCTCTTTAAATACTTCTTTTAAATAACCAATTGTTTCAAGGAGTTTTTGGACTGCCATGGAGAATTGTGCCCATATTCTCCCACCCTGATCATTGAGCATTTTTATTAAAGGTCTCCAAAGAGCTGAAGATCTTGCGTTGACAACTTCTTCCCCAGGAGTTCCTAGTAATGGAGTAACATCTTTATTGACTTTTGGACCAGGGATCGTTCCTCCATTATTAAAAGAAAGTCCGCGTCTTTTGAATTCATTCCGTAATAAATTTAATCTACCAAATTCATATTCTTCAAAGGAAGATTGATTTCCTCCAAATGGTAGAGAAGATTGATCAGAATTATATTTGACAAAACTCTTATAAGTTTCTTCGTATTGTTTTTTTAACTCTTCATCACTTAAATTTCCCATACCAATACCCATCTGATTATAAAGACCGCCCACAGCTTCTTGTATTTGTGGTGCAAATAATTGTGCTAATACAAAAGCAACGTTTCCAATAATTCCACCACCAACACCTTTAGGTTTTACTGGTGCATTCAATTTTGGTATTGATGGTGCTCTAGCAGGAGTTCCCCCCCGATATGCATCTATACCAGAACCCAGTAAAGGTTTACCGCCAGGACCAAGTATTGTTCCTGCCCCCGGTCTTGGCGCAGCACCTTTTCCTAGATCTCTTAATGCTTGTGGTTTTATTTTTGGCCTAGTCCTTGGATCTACTGCTGGTGCTGATAGTTTTGTCGGTCCTTTTATTCCAAGTATTTTTGCTAACCTACCAGGAAGTCTCCAAAACCATCTTGTAATTTTAAATAATCTGATTCCCCATTTAGCAAATTTATATCCAACTATACCAATTACCGCAGGAACAAATAACTTTCCTATCCAATCAAATATAGTAAATAACAGTTCTTTATTTTTATCGTCTTGCAACCACTTAAATGCTGCATTATAAACAATACCAGTTAAAATTAATCCAAAAAATTCTTTTATCTTATCAAAAACATTTTTAATTGGTGCAGCAACTTTGGCTATCGCACCACCGAGAGCACCACCTATTTTTTTAGTTGACTCTACTTCTGCTTCTTTTGCTGCAAATTTTCTTTTTGATTCTGCTGCTTTTATTTTTTTAATTGTCTCTTTCTCTTCTGCAATCCTCATTGCAAAGTCAAGAGAAAGTTGTTTCTGTATTTCTACAAGAATTCTATTAGTCTCAACAAGTGTTTCTGACACTTGTATTGGTGACGCTTCACCTTTTAAGGTCTCTGCTGAGATCTTTGGTTTTACAAAACTAAATTTTGTTGTTTTTAATTTTGGCACTGCAGCAGTGGTCGCAGCAGCACCACGCAATACCGAAGAAGATATAGTCTTCTTACCAAGTTTAGGTATCGATGGTGCTCTGTAAACCTGATTAATGTCCACTCTGCTGTTGTGCCTTTAGATTTTCCTCTTCAACGTGTTGTTCGAGTAAAGTAAGATATACTTCCCTCTCCCAAGGAATCATATTTTCGAGCTCTGTTAATGAATATTTATGGTGCTGCATCAAGGCAAAATTAATTTTATAGTATGACTCAAGGTTAGTATGAGCCATACTTAACTGAAAAAACTTGCGAGTCCCTCCAGCACAATTTCACTTTCAACTTTTGTATTTGGATTCTTAACTTTTAACGTATGAGAAAGTTTGGGCATAGTCACAAAGAAAGTTTCAATTTCTTTAAACTGCTTTGTATTCAACTGATCTACAAATTCTTCTAGTTCTTTTTTACTGCAGTCAGAAGCACTCCAAGACTCTTCAGAATCATAAATCATATCAATACAAGAAGTAATCATACTAAGAGACTTATTTACATCACTAACATCTTCGTTGGTCTCAAAATTATTTTCAACAAACTGATCTAATGAAGGATACCTCAACTTCATTGAAAGATTATCATCTAACTTGATTGTTTCTTTATGATCTTTGTTCTTCTGAACCTTAATGTCATCAATGGCGATTTCAACTTGAACTGTTGTCTCACCATCATCTGGACATGTGACATTAACTTCGACGGTTTCACCTACAGACTTAGCACGAACATTTAAGAACAAGTATTCGATATCAAAAGTTGATAGATCAGAAACTTTGATTCCCTTAGTCAGAATACAATCAGAAAGAATTTGAACAATAGCATCAGTAATCTGTTTCATGTTCTCAGATTCTAGTGCCATGATGAGGATTTTTTCTTCTCTTACTAGAAAGGGGCGATACTTAATTTTCTTTCCAGTAGAAGGCAATTCCAACTCATATGTTGGAGTATTAATCTTTGGTAAAGGCATAATAACCTATAAAAACTTCAGTTGTGATTATTTATTCACCTCCCTGAGGTAAATCAGATGGTCTTTTTATTTTACCTTGACGGGCAGCCCAATACAATTCATCTAAAGATGCTTGAGAGTTCCCCAAACTTCTTGATTTTGGAGGTCCTAAAAATCTTCCATTTTGAGTATCAAATTCTTCTGCCGAAGAATTTCCGTCTGAAACAACCCCTCCTGTTTCTCCTCGTTGAGCATTACCACCTGTTGAGGTTAATTTATTTTTAGTTGCAATATAACGATCAAAATTAAATGTGACTGTTACCTTTAATAATTCTGCTGGACCATAAGAGACTGGTATAGAAGTTAAACCCTTTGGAAAAGCATTTATGAAGTTATAAATTAATTCAGTATTGAATGATTTTTCAAATTTTGTAATTGTTAAATTATCAATCTTATAATGATCCGGAAATTGAAATCTTCTATAGTAATGTTTACCACCATTAACTTGAGATAGTTCTCCTGCACCAGAAATAAAATCCATCCACCCTTCAAAAAATCTTAATAACTCATAATTATCATCAACATAAAAAGTCATGTCCATATCAGTGTAAAGACGAGTGTGAGCAAACTCTTGTGTTACGCCCATATAATTATCTTTTACCTCAGCAGTCGCATATGATGAAACTGGAAGAGTAGCTTCTGAGCAAAAGAATCCTAGTTTACTGTTTACAAATGCAACGATACTAGCACCAACATCTTCTCTCTTATAAACTTTATCAAAATAGTCTTTTAGTGTTAGTGGAACTGGAATATTAACAAAATATTGATTCGTTTGAGCCAAATTGCCAATGAGGTATTTGGCCTCCTTCATACTAAGTGATCTAAGAAGGGAATTGGACACTCTAAATACCTTATACGATTCTTATATTATTAAGTATTTAGATGTCATATAAGGGAAAATTTCAACCATCATATCCAAAAAAATACAAGGGTGACCCAACAAACATAATTTATCGTTCTCTATGGGAGCGTAAGTTTATGGTGTATTGTGACACGAACCAGAACATCCTTGAGTGGGGTAGTGAAGAAATCGCTCTTCCCTATCGTTCACCAATCGATAATAAAATTCACAGATACTTTCCCGACTTTTATATTAAAGTCCGAGAAGCAACTGGACAGATTAAGAAATACATTATTGAAATCAAACCCAAAAAGCAAACTGTTGAACCAAAAGTTCAAAAGAGAAAAACGAAAGGATATATTTACGAAGTCTACGAGTATGCCAAGAACCAGGCAAAGTGGAAAGCAGCACGAGAATTCTGTAAAGATAGATTATGGGAGTTCAAAGTTATTACAGAAGACGAACTAGGTATTAAGTAATGCCAAGAAAGACTCTCAAACAAAGAAAAGAAAAATATCCAACAGAGAATCAATATAATCGCATTCGTTCTGTGATGGATAATCTCAATGGAAAAGAAAGTTCAAGTGATGTAATGAGTGAACTTAGAAGTGCTTTGACTGGAAGTGGTAAAGTTCCAAGTGCTGGGAAGTATTATGTCTTTGTTTATAATCCCAAGACACCAAACATCACGTATGATCAGCACCCTCTAGTTGCGGTCACTGAAGTCTTTGATTGGGGATTTCGTGGTATTAACTATCATTGGGGAGAAGTTCGTCAATATACTTGGAATGAAGTTGCTGACCAACTATATGAGATCTACCCAGAAGAACTTGCTGATGCCAGAGAACTGCCAATTAAGAAACTGCGTCTAAATAGTTAAAAAAGTAGGCAAAAATGCCAATTTATAGATATCCTTTCACAGAAATAAATGAAAACTCCGATTTTTTAAAGATTGAAATAGCTAAATATACAGCTAATAGTTTGACACGAGAAAGCGGAACATCCACCCCTTCAGTAACGACTAGAACTCAAGGAGCTCAAGGAGTTCAGTCAACTATAAGTACTCTTAAAGCTGGAAAACCTTTCACAGTAAAAAAAAGGACAAACGCAACAGTAATCGATGATACAATATATTTACCAATACCTTCAAATATACAGGATGGAAATTCTGTAAAATATACAGAAGGAAGTCTTGATGGTTTAACTGCTGGTGCTTTGGGAGTTGTTTTAGATGCTTTCTATAATAAAGAAGATAATCCTGGCCAGGTTCTTCAAACAATGCTAAAAGAAGCTACAGATCTTGGATTAGATCCCGCTGCTCGACAGTATTTTTTAAATAATCTAGCGGCTAGTGCGGCAAACATGCCATTTGGTGGAAATTTAACACCATCTCAGTTATTAGCAAGACAAACTGGGAATATTTTGAATCCAAATATGGAGTTATTATTTGATGGTGTTACTTTAAGGTCTTTTAAATTTTCTTTTAAATTAACACCAAGAAATGAAGGTGAAGCAAAGCAAGTAAAAAATATTATAAAAACACTAAAACAAAGTATGGCACCTGGAACTAGCAACTTAGGATTTAGTGGAGAAGCAAGCGGTATTAACGGATTATACTTATCAACTCCAAAAATATTTAAACTTAACTATATGAGAGGAAGTCGAAATCATCCGTTCTTACATAAGTTTAAAGAATGTTTTCTTACAGATATGTCTGTGAATTATACTGGTGAGGGGACATATGCTACTTATGGAGGAGCTGATGAAGATGGTGGTGGAACTCCAGTTTCTATGATTATGGATTTGTCATTTAAGGAACTTGAACCAATTTATGCTGGTGATTATAATGGATTAACAGGAGTAGGATTCTAAAATGGGATACTTTAGAGAACTTCCAAATTTACTTTATCCTTCTTATCTGTCTGATAAGAACTCATCTCTTAACTATATCGAGGTCAAAAATCTCTTCCGTAGAGTTAAATTAAGAGATGATCTTCAGAATGTTTTTACTATCTTCAATAAATATGAGATCCCAGAAGGATCAAGACCAGAACTTGTTGCCGAAGAATTTTATGGTGATGCCCAACTAGATTGGGTGGTCCTTCTAACCGCAGGAATTATCAATGTGCGAGATGAATGGCCATTGTCAGATCGAGATCTCTACAGATATTGCTACGAGAAATATGATACTGATCTAAACGAAACTCGTCACTATGAAACCACTCAAGTAAAAGATTCGAATGGTCGTTTAATTCTTCCAGCAGGTAAAGTTGTTGATGGTAATTTCACAATTCCAAATCCTGCTAATCCTTTACTAAGTCTAAATCCAGTTATTGGTATTAGTAACTATGAATATGAAGTTCGTAAGAATGATAAAAAGAGAAGCATTTATCTATTAAAACCATCATATCTCCAACAGTTCTTAAATGATATGAGACAAATTATGATTTATGATGAGTCTTCTCAATACATCAACGAAAAGTATATTCAAACTGAGAATCTAAACATCACTCTTCCATAAGAGTTCTAGTTTCTTATCAAACACCATTACATATCGGTGCTTGCGCGAGCGATCTTTCCATTCACCTTCAAATCCCTTAATTTTGCCTCTAGAGTGTTTAGTTCCGTCTGCATAGTAGAAATCTTTCTTTGGGTCTGAAAGTCCGCAATATTTAAAATTACAAGCGCGATAGATTGTACCATTATGGAAATCACTATCAGCGTAAGAGATGATTGCTTTAACTTCAGTATCCTTCCGTAACTGTCTAATCGCTCTTGAAACAAACCAAGAAGTGATATTATATTCTGCTCGTTGGGTTTCAGGGTGTACGCAAAGGCGTGAAAGTTCAAAGAGTCCTTCTTGCTCATTTCTTTCTAGTCCAAATGCTCCTTGTGCTACTTCTGGGACAGGGAGTCCAGTAAAGATACAGACTCCCTTAATGCCACCAATATTCAGTGGACTAAAATCATTGCTCTCATAGAGACCGTAGTTATATCCACTCTTAAATCCTTTAGAAAAGTCCTTAAGATAATGAAACCGCAGAAGTAACTCTGCGGCTTCGGATTTACTTACACGGTCAATGTAGTAATCAGACTTCACTCTTCGGCAAGGCGGGCGAAGTAGGACATGGCATCATCATCCTCATCTTCATCAGTAGAGGCAACGGTGCGAGTAGGTTTCAGTGAACTCAGTTCATCACGGAGATCTTCGGTGAGTTCGCGGGTAGAACCACGAGTGGTATCTTCTTCATCATACTCTTCGGAATCCTGGTAACGGGGAGTGCCTTTGTTGCCAAGCACATAGTCCAGGCGCTTCTTCAGTTCATCATAGGTTTTGAACTGATCAGCAGCAACGAGTTCGGAGAGAGAATACTGCTTCTTCCATACTGCCTCCATGGCATCATCATCGTCAAGGAGAGGTTCTTGGCGAGCAAACTCAGAAGAGTCGTAGTTGCGATAACCAGCAACGTTCTTTGCCTTCAGTTTGAAGTTAGCACCCTGCCAGAAGTCAAACGGATCGATTGCCTCCTCATCTTCAAACTCAGGTTGCATAGCAGCGGTGAGTTTGTCGAAGATCTTCTTACCAAACTTATACAGGAAAACTTTACCTTCATTGGTAGGATTAGCAGGATCCTTGACCACATAGATGTTGGCAACATAGGTCAGTTTGCGCTTTTGCTTACGTGCCTGCTCCTTACCAGCATCAGTGCCGTTGTTCCACAGCATCGTGTTGTGCTCAGACACAGGATCCTTCTGACCCAGAGTGGTCAGGGAGTTCTCAATATACCAACCACCAGGACCTTGGAATGCGTGACTGTAGAGTTTCACAAACGGAAGATCCTCACCGTTTGGAGCAGGCAGGAAACGGATAACGGCATAACCATTGCCGCTCTTATCACACTCCAGTTTCCATAGACGGTCATCACCAGAAGATGAACCGTTAGTATTCATTTTTTCGACTTCCTTGACCAGTTTTGCGGTCAGGTTGCCAAGTTTTGATTGCTTTTTAAGGTCTGCGAAAGACATTTGGATTACCTCGGATTAATTGGATTCGGGGGATTTACTCGGATAGTATAACAGGGATGCCCTCAGGCGTCAAGGTAGTTTTTGAGGGATTCGATGGTCTGATTCATACTATTGAATAAAATTGACATATCGGTTTCTGGTGGGAATCCCATCAATGCCACCGATTTGCGTAGGTTCTCTTTCATTTCAACCGCTAAAGGATCGTCTGAGAGAGATAATCTAGTATACATCACTCTTTGCTTTTGTAGCAAGTTTTGAAGTTTTTCAATGTGTTCTATTTTGGTTTCACGACTCATCGCACCAAAAGACAAAATACTTCCGTAAATTTCTTCTTGGAGTCTATTGATTTCTTTTAGTTCGTCTTGAATAATGTCAGATTTGAAAAATTCACTCATTGACTATAGACCGTAGGATTTTTTTGAATTGGAACACATCAATATTTAGAAATGGATTATACTTCTTAATTTTCAGACTGACGGTTTCCCACACCGGGTCCAGAAGTTTCTTATCAAAATCTGCGGAGAAACGGAATATTTTGTCGTAGATTGTTAATGTTTCTAAGGACAACTGCCCGCTTAGAAACTTTTTGAGAACTGGTGGATGTCCTTTGGAACAGTTGAATAGATTCTCTAATTCGCTCTCCAAGAATAATTCGTTGCTTTGCTCTTTGAACAAGTAAGTCAAACTCTGTTGGCGTTTTTTCCACTCGGAATAAACTTGCTCTCCGCCATTTATTAAAGAACCAATCCATAAATTTTGTGGGTTATCGGATGCTACAAAGTTTGATACTAGAAAATCTACGACTTCTTTATCGTTATACTTGCGACTTGTCTTTTCGAACCAGTATTTGTCCTTGCGTTTATTAAAAGAAGTTACACTAGCACGAGTCTTCGCACCATATTTAAAGAAGTCGTATTTTGGATTTGTGAAATGATTTTTGAGTGACAGATAATGTTGATAAGTTTCAAAGGGTGTCACGGTCATAGAGGCAGTTTTGCTTTCGAAGTTCGCTTCATAAAGTTCAAACGGGTTGCATCCCATTTGAGTCTCTCTTTTAGAGGTTTTGAAATGAGTTTTGTTACTGATTCTACTTCAAGACTATTGATTTCGCAATAGTGACAAATAGCATCAATATAGTTGAAGTTTTCTTCGGCAACAATCTTTTCAATTTCCAAAGCAAACTTGGAAGGTGTTAAAAACTTGCTTTCTATTGCCTGTTCTAATTCCTTATTTGGTTCCATAGAGTTCCAGTTTATCTCTAACAAACTTTCTAACGTATTGGGTGAGAAGTTTGATGTACTTTGATTTGTCTCTTTCTTCATAGACGACGCATTCTCCATTTTCACAAGCCATAATGATTACAAGTTTTTTAACTGATATTCCAGTCAGTTCGTATAGCATACAACCATATGCCATACATTGAACAAAATAGTGTTCGATCCACTCGCGTGGTTTTGGTTTTTTAGAAGTCTTAAAGTCGATTATTGCTAACTCGCCGTCATATTCAGCGATACAGTCAACAGTCCCAGCAATGCCTAGTTGCTTACTATATAGGGACCCTTCAAGGGCGTAAATATTATTTATACGCTTTAAGTCCGTTTTTGCAATCTTAAATAAGAAATCCGACATTGGTTGAACCTTTGGCAAACTCTCATTCTTCAGATGATGCTCTACCAATGTGTGCATATCGGTTCCACGACTTGTTGCCGCTTTTGTAATGCGATCTGCCTCTTCATCACCAACTTTCTTACGCCAATTAATAAAAATCTCTTTATTAAAATGACTGGTAATAGAAGTAATAGAGACCAACTTTAGAAGTTGGTCTTCATCTGGAACTTTATAATAACGAACACCATCTATAGTCTCCCTTTCAAGTTCGGGGAGAGTCACATCAACATGATTGAACATTAAAAACCTGCTTCCATTTTTGCAATAATGTACTCCTTAACAAGACCAGAACGTACAATATCATCAACTCCAAATTCAATTAAATCGAAGGATGGCATTGCTCGCAGGATCTTCATAAAATCAATAATACCGTTACGCTCATTTGTTTTTTGTAGATCTGACTGAGTAGCATCACCACAGAAACAAATTTTCGTATTTTCACCAACACGAGTAATTATACTGTCTAATTCATGAAAATTCAAGTTTTGAAATTCATCAACGATAACAATCGAATTATCAAGTGTGGTTCCACGAAGGAATGAAGTAGACCAGAACTTAATCGTTTCTTGTGATTTAAGATTTCCGTAGAGCATCTCAAAGTCTGCATCAGAAGGCATCTGGAACATATACTTCACCATATTCTTATAAGGAATCTGGTAAATATCTGCTTTATCTTCATGCGAACCAGGAAGGAAACCAATCTCTCTAGTAGCAACTAGAGAACGAACAAGATAAACTCTTTCATATGGTGTTTTTTCGTCTAGAACATCTAGTAAAGCATTATAGAGAGTGATAAAGGTTTTACCAGTACCAGCACACCCATAAGCAACAATGTGTTTTCCATCTTGATATGACTCAAACAGAGTTTTTTGGTTTTCTGTAAGAGGTTCAATGTCGACCAGATACTCAGCATTAAGAGGTTTTCTTCTCTTCATCTGCTTTGATGTGAGTCCAACCCCGATGGGTTGCTCTGCAGATGATCTTTTTCTTCTTGCCATTAGATTTTCTTTACACGTGAACCAGGTGCTTTAGATGCTTTTGCCAGGACGTCATTCCATCCAGGATTTTTGTTGACGAGTTTATCTCGCCATTCACCCACTTCCCCAGGTTGTGGGCAAGTAGAAGGATCTGACCAATCACGAATCCATTCGGGATTCTCATTCTTCCACTGGTCCCAGTCGTGGATGCTCATTTCCACTTCTTTCTGTTCGCCAGTTTGCGTATTCACTACAGGGTATACTGCCATTGTTATGAATTCAATATAATTTATTTAGACCCACTCAAGGGCTTCCGCGACTGATGGAAACTGCTCCTTAAACACATCTTTGCAAGCAAGTGCAATGTCCATGTGCTCTTGTTGAGTACCATTAGCAGAACGAAGAGTGATATAGTGAATCCAACTGCGGCAAGATCCACTCATATAAATGCGTGTAGGCGTTGCTAGAGGCAGTACAAAACGAGCACACTCTTTTGCCACCCCATGAGATAGAAGTTCCTTGTAGAGTTGCATAGAGTGTGCAAAATGATCCTGAATCTTACTCTGTAAAGTCAGTTTTTCATATTCGCCAATATCATCAATAGAGTTTTGACGATTCTTGGTATCTTGACGACGAAGATCGGGTACAGGAATATAATCACTCAAAAGAGATGAATCAGCATAACGTTGTGAAAACTCTTGATAGGTGAAAGAACGATGACGCAAAATCTGTGCTGCAATGCCACGATTCGTTTCAATCTCAAGAGTCATAAAAGACTGCTCAAAAACAGACCAATGATTATGCTTAATACAATAAGCAAGCAACTTGGCATAGTTTTCGTTGTCCTGATTCGCAGGATTACTAACTCTCGCAACAAATGCCATTGTTTGTTCTGCATCGGGAGTTACACTAATCAGTTTTACACTCATTTCTTTCCAAATCCTTTTGATGTTTTTGCTTCCAATTCTGCGAGTTCTTCTTTAACAACTCGCAATTGAGATTTCATTTCAATGATCTTTTCGGTCGTATAAAGATGCTCTTGCTTTACAAGACGTTCAAGTAGTTTTACAAGTTTTCTTGCTCTATTAATCATTTAACATTCCAATAATAACATAGTTTTTGTGATGCTGCCTATCACCTTTGTACGTTTTGTGAAGATTTTGTTTTGTAAGATTATTGTCCAAACAAAATTTTGTTAGATTATTAACTCTTACAATTTTTCCATCTGGTTTTTTAATCAACCATTTTTTTGAATTATCTGGAATTATGAAGACATTATTTCTAATGGCGTCTTCAATGTTTTCTTGCATTGTTCCCCATTTTAAATTTGATAACGAATTGTTATCTTTATTATCATCCAAATGCCTAACAACCTCATGATTGTTAGGGTTGGGAATGAATGCTAGGGCAAGAAGTTGATGCAATCCTTTATGTTTTCTTTCGCCATTAATATTATATAATGTAAAAGAATAATATCCCCTTTTATTTTTATGCCCAGAAATATATTTTTTAAGTTTAGTTGAATAAACTCTTCCATCTGAGTATATTTTGTAATTGGGATATTCTTTAAGAATTTTACAATCCGTCTCCATCATCATCGTTGTATAACCTATATTGGTTATTTATATGATTAGTCACATCATCATCATCGTCCTCAAAGATTTCATCGTAGTCGTGTAGTCCACTCTTTACCTCATCATAGTTGAGATAACTTTGAGTGTCGGAGTAGACTTCTGCTTTAAGAGAATCTACGAGTAATTCAAGGTTACGGACGATCAGTTTTAGTTTTTCCTTGTCCATAAGATACAGTTCTCTCATGCCATTTTACACAAAAAAGGGGAGATCGTCAAGACCTCCCCTTATTATTACTCACTCAGTATATTTCTACATATCCGTTTACAAGTTTGTTGGTCATCATCACATTCTATTAGACAGTTAAAATAATCATTAATTAACTCCATTTCATCATTACATCGGTCAACTGCTTCTTCAAAGTGTCGCCATTCAGCAAGTTGATTGTAAGAGACAAGGTTGTGCATAATGTCCTCCACGCACAAGGATAATCATAACAAAGAATTTTCGCTCATTTGTATGACCTCATTATTCTATCATTATCTATACAATAGTGTTCAATTTTATACATTTCCGCAATAAAAATTTATGCCTATTAAAAAAACTTATAGACATAAAAAAGAGGGAGAGTCAATCTCCCTCAAACTTAAGCATTTTTTCAAACCACTCATCCAAATGAACGATATAACAAGACCAATAATTACAACCTCTATATGTTAGTTGATAACAAGCAGGAGGTCGGTTGTCCTTGTCCATATCATCATAATGATATGTGTAGTTTTCCACTATCTATCCAACCACTGAACATACATTGATAAAAATACGGTTGTTAAGGCAATTGCGGCAGTGGATGAGACTATGAACTGTGCCATTACTTTGCTCCTACTAATTGTGCTAGTTGGGCTTGATGACGACGCTGTTCTTTTTGTTTTTGTTCTTTAATGAGTTGTAGGAAGTTAAGTTTTTTCACTTATGCCCCTCCTTTACAAAACGAACACCACGATAGGTCTCGTTGTACTGTTGGGGTTCTTGCTGTTGCTGTTGTTGTGCCTGCTTACGAACTTCTGTGTCGTATGCTTGACCGCGATAAACTACTTTCGACATTGGTTTTCTCCTAAAGAAATGAGATGGTTAGTCCCGTTCCTTCAGTCGGCTTTTGCGTCTATGAAACAACTTTTCTTTGTTAACTGTTTGATTTCATATACAAGATCATTTTTTTGATAATCTGTAACAAAATTACTAGCATTAACTCTGCTAATAAGAAGTTGTGCTTGTAAACAGGTTAAGAATAGTTGTTCCATAGATGAACGATTCCGTTCCGAGTCGGCTTACTTGCGTCCTATTCAGTTTTTAGCACCTTTGAATCACATCCTTTCGGAGTTCTAATAGCAATCGGTCTTCTACTCTTTGGTGGACTACATCGTCGTTTTTAACGATGTCCATTAGTTCCCACGCGGCGTCACAACTTATGGTCACAGGATATGATTTGAGTTGTGGCGTTGAAACAGAAAGAAGTGGAACCCATGCTAAAAGCAAAAGTGCTTTAGTCATAGGATGAACGTTAGGAGGTTATTATACTCCTATTCCCTCTATATAGGCAACCTTTGTGTGAAAACTGTAACAATAAATACGAAACTGTATCTTTATTATACTAAAAAGCGTGAAGATTTGTGAAAACCCTCACGCGAGAAAAATTTGCCGGGAAAATTTCCACCGATATGGGGAATCACTTTCGCTTTTTCTTTTCGGGTGACTTATATCCCCAGAGTTTGGGACTGATTCTACCGTGTCCAAACTCTATTGACTTAACACCTTCACGGAATTTGTCCCAATACATATCGAAGATATCAACTTGTTTATTTGCTCTCGTTAGATCGTAACAAATCTGCCCATCAACCTCATACTTTACAATCCGTGCATCATTGGGTGCTTCTTTAGTACACACCTGCTCCCAAGTTCCATTCTCGACGAGAATTTCACATCCATATTTCTGTTTGGAATTTTCCTTTTCGGCAGGTGTCCAGTTGTACATAAGATCTTCCTTTGTAGATATCTCCTCGGACATCTTTGCTGTATTTCTTGACATTACAAATACTCCAATTGGTATTATATATTACGAGCGCCCTCCCCATTTGATCTCTGGGTAAGCTTCCGCAACAATTTCTTTTGTAATCTTATACTTATCTCCAAGTCTTTTATCTTTGGTTAAGATAAGAATCTCTGCCTCAAGTGGATGAAGTCCTTGAAGAATATTAATAAACATAGTCTCTCTACGAAGAGAACTCAACCCATCGTTACCACCTTTAACAAAGTTATAAAAACGTTGGAACTCTTTACGAATAGAAGACTTGCCTTGATCCTGTGATCCAAGAGAGTTAGATCCCAACTCATTCATCTTAGAAACAGCATCATTCACTTTCTCAGACAGAGTTCCACTGAAAGAATTCTGTTCGTCTGTTCCAGCATATGGAACATCACCAGGTGGCAGCAGACTAACTACGCTCTCATCAAAGTTCCAAATAAGAACAACCTTAGTGGCAGAATCATTAAACTTACGCAATGCCTCAACCTTTCGTGCAGTAGTCTTTTCGTTAGAAACAATATTCAAGATCTCGTATACAAAAGGATTGTTGGGGAGATCTGGAATAGGTTTCTCTACTGCCTTTGGTTTTGCTGAAGTCTTAGGAGCAGCCTTTGCTTTACTCGTCGTTGTCTTCGTCGTCGTTGATTTCGTTGTCATAATAGTTTTCAAAATTAAATGCGATTACTTCGTCAGGTATAAGATTACCTTGCTCATCGAACATCTCAGGATGAGGTCTTGGAATTTCCCGATAGTTCATCATATATTCTCTTGCTACCCAACCCACCATTACTCCCACTATAAGAAACAAAACGGTTAGAAAGGAACCGAAAACTAAACTAACTGCGAGCATTTCTTTTACCTCGGGAAACTACTTTTCTTTTCCTGGACTTAAAGGAAAATTCAAAATAGATGGTTACTTCCCGATTGAGAAAGCAAACCATCTTCTCAAAGATGATGTGGAACGGTTGAGTCTGCTTTCTTTTGCCTCCATGAAGAATAAGTTCAACTCCGCGATTAATGCGGATCTTATTTTTATTTATGTTATTATCAGACGAGTCGTTGTTCTTTGAGGAATTGGATTGTGTCAACTGACCCTCCTAATTTTTTATCATCACAAATTACCTGAGGAAAAGTTGATCCTTCTCCAAACTCGGCATAGAACTCATCTTTGGTAAAGTCCGTACCAAGAGTATACACTACAAAGTTACTGCCTGTCAACTCTAATACTTGTTTGACTTTACTGCAATAAGGACAATCATCCTTGGAATAAACTGCGAAATTCATAATTGGTTATAAAATTATATACTATTTAACATCCATATCCCAGGAAGTAATCATACGAAGTTTGTTTGTTTTCATGGCATCGGCATAATGTATCGTTGAACTTGGCCAAGTATACATTACACCTTCTTTGGGATTTGGAATAGAAGCAAGTTGAGTTGTATCATTTACTGGATCATTCCATGGTCCAATAAACTTAGTCGGTTCATGGACTTTATCATTATATTCAAGGTAAAGTAATCCAGTATATCCAATCGAACGATGGTTATGTGGGCAATGATTTTCGTTCCTTTTTGTATATTTTAAGGTCCAGATATCAGTCACTCTTAGGTGCTTTAGTTCTGCTTCTGTCTTAAACTGTTCTAGTTCCTCTGCAAAAATATTTTCAAAATCAAGGGCATATCTATTCTTTTTAGAATGGCGATCTGTTTGAAAAGTATTTGCTCCGTAATAATCAAATTTGTTTTGATTTATCCTAGACAATAGTGCTTTCTTTTTACGATCCCATTCATTGACTTCATAAGAAAAAAGAGGAACATAAAATAGAATATTAATCATCTGTCATTAGCATGATGAACAAATGGTCCTTGTGCGTTTACATAATGAAGGAAGATTTGGTGATGGTAGGTGTCATCTTCTTTCTTACGGAATGTGCGCCACAGGTTTTCCAATTTACTATACTTGGATTCTAGTGGATCACGCCAGTGCTCACGCTCACATCCTTTATAGACAGCAGCATCACCATTCTTCATAAGAACATAAGACTCGCTACCATCAGGACGCTCAAACCAAATTGGCCAAGGATTGGAAGAGTTAGTGCTAATTTGAAGAGTCACACTGACTTCACACGCAGGGCGATCACTATGACGCTTCAGTTGCTGACCGACATAATAGAAACGGTCATAGAAGTAGGTAGGAAGCAAGTCAATACCAAGACGCTTCTCTACTTCCTTACGAACAAGATAGTGAAGTTCCTTATACATTGGAACATTATATCGTGCCAGTGATCCATTTACCTGCTTCTCATCTGGGACATAAGTAAACTTATCCTTACGGATATAATTCATTTGTCCAGTAATACGATTACCATTCTCGTCCAGTGGAGGAGCACAGTAAAGATTTTCTGGGTCGGCAATGAGTCCAGGCATGAAAAGATATCCATTCTTCTCAAAGGACTCATTCTTCGTCATGTTAGTGGTGGTTTGGGTAGCACAACGCTGATACCCATCTTCATAGACACCACCAGTTGATACAAACTCTCTCATAATACTTACCTCCAACTATCGCCATCTCGGGCCAACCACCCAACCTACAAGACTCTTACGCAAACCAGATTTCACCTTACGAACTCGGTGTGGAGTGCGAGAATCAAATAGCATTAGAGTTCCGCGTTGCTTTGGAGCAAAATAAGATTTACCACTATTATCAAGGAACTGAACTTCTCCACCAGTATAATCATTAGGATCGGACAGTTGAAGAGCAAAAGAAAGTTTTCTTATATACTCACCATTCAAAGTGATTTGATCTTGAGCTATATTTGTTCCAGATCCAACAACTAATTGTGGTTTATAAAAGGTGTCAAGATCACCGTCTTTGTGCCAATTATAAAACTGCCCTTCACCATATTGTGTGTACTGAACACTACCACCATCAATATCAGTCAGATCGTAGCAGAAGTTCTCACGGTTTACCTTATCAATATAATACCACAACCAACCACCGATCCAGTGCGAAGTAGGAATCCAAGCATTCTTACTATTGCGGATAACCTTATCCACTTGCGCTCCCATGATCTGGGAGTCTGCCGCAATAGAGTCGAATGTTTGAAGGTCTTTCTCTACGATTTCCACAATTTCAGTTGGCAAATTAGTCATGTGCCAACAAGTTAAAAAAGCCATAATTGAATAATATTCCTCAGTCTGATTATATATGAAAGTATCAAAGATGTCAAATTCTCATGTCAATAAAAACTTCTCCCCTTACCAATATTTCATCAATTTCATCCTTGACTCTAAGGTGATCGATGATATCTTTTTCTCTAGCAACATTGACAAGAGATTTATTAACGTGATATACCCTATCAATAATTGATTCTACATTTTCATTTGGATTCCAATGCTTATAAACCATTTCACATCTTTGTTTGAAATAATTTACTGTCTTTTTTGTGTCCAGAACGTATGTTTCATCAGATACTTCTAGAAAATCATTTAGGGAAACAACGTTACTTATTTCTTTATATTTGTTTTCGCACCATCTGCATCCAAGAAAAAAATCGTCCTCTGATACACCAAAAAATCTTAATCTATCAATAAATGTTTTATTAATTTCAAAGTACGTATCAATTTCCTGATCAGAATATACAACAAATGTGCATATATTAGGAGAGATGTATTTAATTTGATAGGCAATCATCCAACAGAGTGCTGGATTTCCAAAAATAACATACTTCATAATAGAATAATTTAATCGTTTGGTCTGTAAATGAACCATCCAGTTGCTACATATTTAGTTTTTGTTTTTGATATCTGCCCGTAATGATTCCACATCCAATACGCAGGCCAAATAATTAAATTTCCTCTTTTTGCTCTTAAAGTTCTTCCTACTGTTGGAAATATAGTTCCACCATCTTTAACATCATTTAGGTAAAACATCCATACTAAAATTCTATTAGAACTTTGTATAGAAGACGATTCGCAGTGTTTGTAGAAATAACCCTCACCCGGTTCATATTTTTGAAGATTCCAAGTAAAATCTATCACATATTCCTGAACACAATCCAATCCATTCCTATAGTATTTTTTGTCATATAATCTGGCATAATGATCGAGTTTTGGTTTGATGATAGATGATGCCCAGTCTGTTGGATCATAATAATCGAACCCACAATCTATAGACTTTTTTTTACCATTAGATATTCCACCACCTGTCCTACCAGGCATTTTTGGCAGTTTATTATTTCTCTCAAAATAATATATTAAATTTTCTGTCTCTTCCTTTGAAAGGGCATTTGGATATATTTCAATAAAATCTTTCATGCTTAAAATTTAAGTATCCAGAACTAACATTATATTCACCAGTCAGAACATAATTAAAGGCGATACAATATCTCTCTTCATCTGATTCAGATGTTTCCACTTCATGCAAAAGATGTGAGGGAAACAAAAACAAGTCTCCTGGTTCAGGTTTTTTATACCAAGTTTTTGAATTTAAGATGTTATTATCCTTTACAAAGTTTTGAATATTTATTGTAGATGTACAATATGTAGGAATCATGGGTGGTATTGAAAATTCAACTCCTCCGCTCTTCTCGTCACACTGAAGATACAAAATTCCACTGAACATAGAGTTCGAGTGCAAATGCTGCTGTGATTTATTGCCTTTAAGATGCTTACATGTCCAAGAACTAGTATGAGTTAGTTTTAAAACTTCACTAACTTGAAGTTCAGTGTATATAAATTTTTTAAGTTCTTGTTCAACACATTCTCTTACTTCAAAAAAGTAAGAATTGTCAAAGATAAATTGATTTTTACTTATCCATGCCCAAGAACCCTCTTCATATTCTAATTTTTTTACATTAGCAATAGTCCTTGATAGATCTACACTCAGTTTTTCATAGTATAGAGGAATGGAGAATAAAGGAAATACGACACTCATACTTTGACAAAGTTAAAATTAATCACGCATCTCATCTCACCTGATGGTACACTATCATACCATTTTGTATTTGTCAATGAACTTCTTCTCTTTGGAATCTCTGCTCCATGAAGCATACTACCATCAAAAATAACACATCTTCCTTGCTTTGGTTTTACACTTTTGCCATTTTTGAATAGTGTCTTAGCATCATGATCGACAACATAATAAATCATTACAACATGTTCATCATTTTCATTGTCTTGGTGCCATGGTGTATGCCTAAACTCAAACTTGCTTGCCTGGGGTGGTATCAGGTTTGCTTGAACTCTATCTAAAATATATCCTTCTTTGGGACCATATGCCATTAGAGGGATAATAAAATTATCTTTAATAAGATCAAAATAAGGCGATTTTATTTCACCCCTGTCAACAAATTTATGTCCAAACCAATGGATTTCTTTTGATGTAAGTGGGTTGTACTTTCTTATTTTTTCCCTTCCATCATTCTCATCAAATACTGTTCCATACTTATAGTACCAGGGAAAAGTATCTTTAAACAAAGAATTTATCACCTCTCTTTGACAGAGTGGTGGAATCATAGTATCACTGACATTCATATTACTTTAGTTCGTTGCCCAGGCTAAGTTATCTTCGTCCCAATCATAGCGTATTGTGCCGCCATTTTCAATAGCATCTGCAGGAATATTAACGGGAGCAGACCATTGATACGTTGTAGTGCTCAATATCCATGAAGGATATGGTTGAGGATCAATAAATGCATTATTTACACTATCCCAAGTTCCACCAATAGATGGACAATTATAAAATTTATCTGCTGGATATGGAAAATTTCCTTCTAAATCATCATCAGAAACAAATCCAACAACCCACTCTGATGGGTTTGGTAATATAGATCTCTTATCTTCCGAAGCAATAATAACATTTAGAATATTTCCAGATTCATCGATCTTAGCTAGTCTAGTTTGGTATCCCATGTTTTACCTCAAGGTGTTGTGTATCGAATGTAAATTCCGCCAGATCCGCCAGAACGGTAATTGTTTCCTGCACCTCCACCACCAGATCCTGCAACTGAAGCATTTCCATTAGGATCTGTTCCACCATCTGCCTGTCCACCTTTACCACCTCCGCCCCAGCCACCGGGCCCGCCAGGGCCGCCGAGGTTGTTTCTAACATTTCCACCTCCTCCACCTCCGGAGAAGTGTCCATAAGTTCCACTAGGACCAGGAGCACCAAAACCTGCCGGAGCCCATACCGAGGATCTATCAGATCCATTTCCACCATTTCCACCACCATTTCCAGGAGACCCAGAGTTACCGGAACCACCACCACCACCGCTTCTTGCTGGGTTTGGTGGGAAGTAAATTGGTGAACCTGATCCACCAGGTTGTCCTTGTGGACCACCACTTCCACCACCACCAGGTGGTCCAGACCAACCAACACCTCCACCACCACCAGAAGCATTGGCAGGATTTCCTGGAACAGTTCCATCACCACCACCGCCTCCACCATAAGCGGTGATAGGATTTGGTCCACCATCATCATATATACTAGTGCCACCGGTGTTTCCTCTGGGATTACTACCACTCCCACCAGTGCCGACAGTCATTATCAATATTCGACCAGGAGAAACTGGTGTGGCAGGAGAGTAAACATTTCCACCTGCTCCACCGCCACCACCACTTCCACCACCACCACCACCAACTACTAAAACATCTAGAGATGTAACTGAAGAAAGGCCAGGAATTTTTAGAGAATCTGTTGTGGCAAAGTAATGGAATGTATACCCACCCACTTCGGAAACAGTTCCTCCTGTAATCTCCGCTGATCCAGAAAATAAGATTCCAAGATTGTCTGTAATATAAGTTAGAAAAGGCATAGATTATACTCCATAATCTCCGTTCATGTTTCCAATAACCATGTAGCTTGCGATAGCACCATCGCCAACAGTATCTATACCAACAAAGTTAAAGATATCTATCTTGTTTGCCGTTCCCGTGGGTGCTGCTGATCCTTGCCAATGAATTGTTTTTCCTGTTCCATTATAAGAAACGGCATTCACAATTCTTGCCGTAGCTTTTTGTCTAATCACAACCGAATGTGTTAGAACATGATTGGGAAGATTAGTTGGAATGTTTGTGATAGCAAGTGTTACATTACCACTAAGAGTATGATCCGCATAAGCAACGTTTCCATTACCAGCAGCGAAATCTAGTGTAGCAGTTTCACCTGAAGTCCACTTAGTTGATTTCTGTGCCATCGAAGCAGTGGCAGTGGCAACAAAAGTAGAAATACCCGATGCTTCAACACCACCAGTAACAGTAACACCAGCACCAGTAGTTGCTAGTTTTTGAGAAGCATCATAATAAAGACTTACAGAACCATTTGGCGTAAAGATGCCCATGGGTTCTCCGCCACTACTATGTCTTATTTCAATGGGACTTCCAGTAGCGGTATCAATAATAAATGAACCAGATGTATTTTTATTTCTAATTAGTGAATTGTTTGTAGATGATAGATGAGTAATTACAAGATCACCACCACTCAATGCTCCTAATTGAATTTCATCATCATCACCTAATTTTATATCATTTTGGAATGTGGCAACACCAACAACATCTAGTCCACCACCAGTGATTCTTAAACCTGCTCTTGCAGTGGCAATACCAATTGAATCTTGGTTGGTAACGTTCTCATAAGTAAGGTCGCCAAGAACCGTTACGTTTCCACTGAAGTTAGCGGAAGAACCAGATAGAACTCCACCAACCGTAGCAGCACCAGAAACGTTAACACTGGTTGCACCAATGGTCCCAACAGTAATATTAGGAGTTCCAGAAAGACCCGTTGCGTTTCCTGTTACGTTTCCAGTTACGTTTCCAGTAACATTACCAGTCAGAGCACCAGAAAATGTAGTGGCGGTGACGACACCAGAGGCATTAATTTGATTAATAGTAAGAACAGTGGAGTGTAAGGTATTACCACCAACCTGAACACCATCGGTGTGATGTATGGTGACTCCAGTTCCAACTTTGACTTGATTATTAGACCCATCAAGCGTGATCGAACTTGTTCCTATGGTAAGAATACCAGTGATCCTAGCATCACCAGTCACGACTAGTTGTGTTGTTCCACCACCGACGACGGTATTACCAAATGTTGAAACCCCAGAAACATTAGCACCAGCAGCAGAAAGTGTTGCTGCCGTTAGAATTCCACTTAACTGAATTCCTGGCGAAAGAATATCAATACCAGAGGCAAAAGTTACAACACCAGCAACATAGGCACCCTGGTTAAAGTTAACTGCAGATTGGACCGTAAAATTTCCAGCACAGGTAAGAGTTTGACCTGCTCCAATGGTCATCCCTTTGCTATAAACCGGAGCAGTACTCCCGTCTTCACTTACAATATTGTCTACTCTTAACTCAGACATTTATTTGGAATGCTTTTCTTTTATTTATTTAGAAAAGGTTTAGTACGTTAGTTTTTAATGTTGTTCCAGCACCAATGTGGAATGTGGCACCAGAACCAACCACAATCACATTCTCTCTCATAAATGCAAGACTACCTTCATATACACTTACATTAACATCTGCTTGAGTGTTCGGTGGAATATAAAGTGCTTTTGGAGTCTTAAAGATCTTATTTAATGGACTGGTTTGATCATTACTAAGTGCCGTTGCAAATCCACTTACACCAGTCAGTTGAGATCCGTCACCAACAAATGATGTTGCCGTGAGAACACCAGAAACATTAACATTATCAAACTCGGCATGTCCATCTACATCTAAATCACCGTTGGCATCAATGTTCCCTGAGAATGTAGAAATACCAGAAACATTAACATTGTCTAACTCAGTGTGCCCATCAACATCTATGTCACCATTAGCATCGATAGCGTTCGCAAAAGTGGCAACACCAACAACATCTAGTCCACCGCCAGTGATTCTTAATCCTGATCTTGCTGTTGCGATTCCAACCGAATCAACGTTAACAACATCCTCATAAATTAAGTTACCAAGGACACTTACGTTACCACTGAAATTGGCACTGGTGGCAGTAAGAATACCAGAAATGTTAACATTATCAAGTTCGGTATGACCATCTACATCAATATTGAAAGCAGTTACAATACCACTAATGTTTACATTGTCTAACTCAGTGTGCCCATCAACATCTAGATCGCCATTTAGATCTGTTGCTCCAGCAACTGTAGCAATGCCAGAAGCATTAAGATTCCTTGTGCTTATATCTTCACCTAGAGTGGCACCACCTTCAACAACCAGTGATGGAGTATAAAGAGTTCCACCAACATAAAGATCATTTTTAAAGGTTCCAATTCCAGTGAATGTGGAAAGACCAGCGACCTCTAATTGATTAACTGCTACTGTGGTTGTATGTACAGTAACTCCTGCTCCAACATTAATCGTGTTTGTACTTCCATCAAGTGTAATGGATGATGATCCGACTGTTAGAACTCCTACAACTCTTGCATTTCCAGCAACACTTAGATTGTTACCGACAAATACATTACTCTGTGAGGTAACAATACCGACGAATGTAGAAACACCAGATACTCTTAACTGATCAAGTTCAGTATGTCCAATTACATCTAGGGTGCTGATGCCGTTGTTAAAAGTGGCAACACCAACTACATCAAGTCCACCACCAGTGATTCTTAAACCTGCTCTTGCAGTGGCAATACCTACAGAATCTACGTTAGTGACATCTTCATAGATTAATGTTCCGCCAACTGTTACATTACCACTTGCAACAATATTACCAGTAACACTAATACCATCAGTGGTTGTTTCTAATTTCTTAGAGTTATCATAATAAAGTTCTGTTGTCCCAGAATCATTGAATATGGCATAATCTTCCGTGCCCGCAGAATTTTGGAGCCTAATAGCACCAGTTCCTCTAAGATATAAATCTCCTGCACCAGAATCTACAATATATGAATTACTTCCATCATGGTAGAGTTGGAAAGAGTCTCCTCCTCCCATGATAACTTTGTCACTATTACCAAGATAGATGTTACTCTCAAATGTAGTGATGCCAGAGACTCTTACATTATCAAACTCTGCATGTCCATCTACGTCTAGATCACCATTAAGATCTGTGATTCCAGTAACAGTAACAATACCAGAAGCACTTATGTTTCTTGTGGTTAGGTCATCACCTAAAGTTGCTCCGCCAGTGATATTTAATGAAGGTGCATATAAAGTTCCACCTACATATAAGTCATTTGCAAAAGTTCCCAGTCCAGTTACAGTGAGACTTGTTCCAATCCCAACGGACCCGTAAGTATCATTTACTGTTAAAAACTCAGGGAATTGAGATAACTCTCTGTTTCTAGACATTATAGGTCTTTTTAGTTATTTATTAGATTATATTAGACCAAATCATAATTTTGATTTTGACCTGGATATAAACTACACCATCCAGTCATAATATATTTTGTTTCTGTATTTGAAACTATACCATAATGGCTATGTGTCCATCCTGCTGGCCAAATATATAAGTCCCCTTCTCTAGGAGTGGATGTAAAGTTTTGTTGTGGCCAACAAGTTCCACCATCATCGTGAATATCATTTAGATAGATCATCCAGGCAAGTATTCTTCTTTGATCTGGTTCCACATTCCCGTGCTCCATGTGCTCACCAGGATAACTATTTCCTGGTTCATATTTTTGTATATTATAAAGACCATCTAATCCCCAAGGATAATATAACTTTTTGAGAAAAGAATATTCTTCACAATATTCAACAAATGGTCCTTGAAGAGATTTAAAAAGAAATGAAAAAGTGTCTTTACTTATATCACCGCAAGCAAACCCAGGAACAAGAAGATAATTTCTTTTTGTTACTATTTTTTTAGATTGATCGAAATAATTAATAATAATTTCACACTGCCCTTTTGTTAAACACTTTTCCCTTTTGAAAATGAAATCTTTATTCATGATTAGGCAGCATGTAAAAACTGAGTCATACAAAATCTACCATTTTTTTTATGACATTCCTCATCATTCATTTCTATGATAGTAACGGAATGTGTTATACATGATGGAAATATAATAGACATATTATTTTTTATTTCAACAAAAAACATATCATCTCCAAGATAAAATAATAAATCTCCACCTTTAAATTTTTTTGGTTCCTTATAGAGCCATGTCAAGCATGTAGCCAAAGATTGATCTTTATGTTGCTTATAGTAGTCACCATTTTCATAATAAGAGATTAAAGTATTGTATGAACCAATTTCTATACTTTGAAAAAACCAAGATGGATTGCCTCTAAAAATTTTTTCTTGGACCTCAATTTCAATAATTTTTTTATTTAACTTCAATATATTTGAATACTCTCGATCAGAATAGAATTTATCCAACCATATACAATTATTTCTTTTTAAGATTTCTCCATTTTTTTTAGCTGTACCTGATTTTTCTGGAGGTAAAAAATTTTTAGGATAACATAAAAAATTTAACTCCTCCCAAATAATAGAAAGTTCATTTTCATCATAAACATTTTCCATAGAAATATATGGAAATTCTCCATCAAAATGTTTGACTAACATATTATAGAAATAAATTTATTCTAGAGTCGTCACTACCAAATTCACCAAAGGGAAAAAAATTAAAAGCAACTGAGTATCTATCTTTATTAGAGAAATTTTTAAGTATCATATGGTCAATATGACTTGGGAATAATATAACTTTATTTTTCTCTGGATGAACACTCCATGTTTTTGAATTGAAATTATTATATTCTTTTTCTGGATTTGTAAGGATAGAATTTTTGCTGTCATTTGGATTAAAAAATAATATTGGTGATTGATCGAGATGATCTGTCAAATATAAAACTCCACTATAATATGAATTTTTATGTGAATGCCTTTGAGAACCACAATTTGGTGGTGTTTTTGTAACCCACGATGTAGTCATTTTAAAATTGGTCGTTTCTAATCCCAAAATATTATTTTTAAATTCTATAAACCCATTTTCAATCTGGTCTTTTATAACTTTAAATTTATCCAAAACATTATAATTTAGACTAACTTGAGATCCCGTACCAAAAGTAGTATCTTTAAAAGAGTTTGTCTCTATTAATTTTTCATAATAACTTTGTGCATCATTATTCACAAAAAAAGTGCATAAGACAGTTGGAAAAATTGGTGTTATTTCAAATTTGTTCATAACAAAAAAATATTTTTTATAGACCTAAAATTTCTTTCAGTTCTTCTTTAGTTATACCCAACTCTTTTAGCTTTTCTAGTGCTGGATTTACCCGATCAATATAAACCCAACCAGTAGCATTGTCTGCTTGGTATGCTTCTTCGTCCCACTCATAACTTTTACCTGCAGGAACTTCAGTTCTTTCTACAGTTGGTGCTGCTATTGGAGGTTCCCATTCGAAGTGATCGTTTAAAATCCAAGATGGATATGGTTGTGGAGGAATAAAAGCATCCTGCGTTTCATCATAAGTATCTCCAATTCTAGCATACTTTCTGCACTGCTCTGGAGTACACTCGTCATGAACAATATTTAACACACAGGTACTAACCCATCTGCCACCATAGTTTTCATTACAAAAGATTTCTCCATATGAAACATCAACTTGGTTGGTTTCTGGATTAGTAATACACTCATCTGTCAGAACAATTACTTGTTGAACAATATTGTTACTATCAATTGAAGCAAAGTGATTCATTTTATTGCTCCTCCCTTAAGATTGGTATCCCGTGACTTTAATGATCATAATTCCTGGTGAACCCGCACCTCCACCAGCACCTCCTGTTGTAGAACCATAGTGTTCAGCACCACCAGCACCTCCGCCACCACCGGCACCATATCCTTGTCCACCAGATCCACCTGGACCTGGGTTTCTTCCACCGGTGCCACTAGCAGTTCCACCAGCCGTTCCTATTATTGTATTATCTGTTGATGGTGCTAAAGGTGCTGGCAGAGCGCCGTTAGGTGCGACTATTAGACCACCACCACCACCTGATCCACCATCACCAGCAAACTGAGAATTTCCTCCAGGACCTCCAGCACCACCATTGCCATTTGATAAAGTATATGCTGGGAAATAAGGAGCAAATGGAGTAATGGTAAAAGAAGCATTCGTTCCCGGGATTCCAGCATACATGTTTGGACCAGGATTGCCAGGTCCACCAGCATATGGACCGCCACCAGGTTGTGGTGATGGCATTGCTGGTGATGGATATGATGGAGTTGTAACTGGGAAAGAAGTTCCTGTTTGTGCTATGGTTTGACCAATTTTATAATTTAAAGATCCGCCAGCGCCCCCAGCTCCACCTTGACCACCACTATCATTACCTGGATTTCCTGGAGAACCAGAAGAACCATTAGCTCCGGTACTTAAATGAAGGATATCTACAGTAGCATCTGGACCAAAATTATAAGTTGAAGTTAAATTTGCTGTTGTTGGACTTGTATATACAAAATATTGTGTTATTTGTTGCATATTTTTTACTGTTCTCCAACCACCTGCTCCACTATATGACTCTATAGATTGAGTGTCTGAATTAAAAATCATAGAACCAATAACTGTTCCAACACCAGCATTTCTACCTGCTGTAGTTGTGGAACCTAATCCAACACCAGCGGTAGAAGAAAGGAAAGCGTTTCCAACAGTTATAGTATTTGTATTGCCGTTTAAAGTAATTGTAGAGGTTCCTGTTGTAATAACTCCAGTAACTCTTAAATCGCCATTAACAACTAAAGATGTTGTGGCTCCACCAACAGTAACATTTCCAGTTGTTAAAATTCCAGTAACAACAGCACCAGAAGCTTGTGCTTGTATTTTAACATTACCATTAGAGTCTTTTAATGCTGTGGCATCAATCCCAGTTAAATTACTTCCATTACCATAAAATGCAGAGGCTGTTACAACGCCAGCAAATTGAGCATTAGTTCCACTATTAACATTCAGTTGCAATATAGTGGTAATTCCGGCAATCTCAACACCATAAGCACCAAAAGTTATAGTGCTTAATCCACTTCTACTAGATATTGAATTTACACGAATCTCTGACGCCATAGTATATTGGTTTTTTAAGTATTTATGGAGTTACTAATACCCATCCTTGAGTATTATCTGCTTGATAAGCATCTTCATCCCAAACATAATATGGTCTCAAAGCACCTTCACCAGGTTCTTCTGGTTTTACAATCGGTGGTTCCCATAAACCTGTTGTTGTATTAAGAGTACTCCAAGAAGGATATGGTTGTGGTGGATAAAAAATATCATGCTCACTACTGTAGTACCATCCAATACCAGGATAGTTAGCACGAAGAGCTACACCGCCATCAGGTTCTCCAGTTTCTGGATCATAATGAACACCACCACGAGTATTATATGAACACTTTTTCCAAGTATCATGTCCATGATGTTTTTGGAGATGTGCTAATCCAATCTCCTCTTTTTCAATACCACCTCTAGTCATACAGTCAATAGTATCGATGTAAATGACTGAGAGAACAACGTTATCTAAACCTAACTTTGCGTAAGCTGCCATTATTATAATATCAGCATGTACCTATCAGTATATTTATAAAAAGGTGCCAACCAAAACAATTCTTCTTCCTTCAGTTGGTGGTAGATGGTAGTGCTCTCCTTCAAAGATTATAACCTCATCTTCCTTGCCAGAATAACTTTCACCACCCACAACAGTATCTCCACTGTAAGTATCAGTCAAATAAATTAAAGCATTTGTGTGGGTAAAATTATGGTCTGTATGAGGAAATCCAGGTTTTCCAGTTTTTGTGGGATGAACACAATTTGCATGTAATCTAAAAATAACTTCTGGTTTAATGTTATTAAAATTTAATATCTCAACAAATACATCCTGAACTTGGGTTAAAAAACTAGAACTTGGAAAAGAATAGTATGTTTTACCCCCATGACCACCAGGAGATCCTAAGAAACAATGGCTATAATATCCAAAATTTTCATAAGTATCGTCACTTATTGGATTAGTTACACTAGAATCCATCCAATGCCATGGAAAGTTAAAACTAAGAACAGACTCTTTTAGTTCTTTATAGTTGGATGTTTTAGGATTAAAAAGTTTACTTATCATATAAAAATGTATAACTAACTCTACAATTTTTTATTCCTGGTTTCATTTCGACATCACAAGTTTCGTGGAAAGAATCTCCCATAAAAATTATGGCTCTGTTGAACTTATATGGTATTATATCATACTTTGATTTTTTTAAATATTCTCTTACCTTTTCCATAGACCAACCCTTCTCATCACTACTATAGTTTTCCCAAGGTCCCTTTGGTCTTTTTTTCTTATATAAGATCAACCCATTCTTATCTTTATTGCCAACACAATCATCTGGTGTTACCCAAACATTCACTGTAAAATGTGAAGGGTCTGTATGTGGTCCAACACCTGTTCCAAAAGTATTAAATCTAAGACTCCATGCTCTAGAATAATATTGTTCTTTTAAAAAAGAAACTCTAGGAACAACAAAGTTGTTAGATATTTCTTTAAGGGACCAATCATCAGGTTTGAGATCAAAGTTTATTGCCTGATAGTTACTCCATGTTTTTACAGATGAAGATTCGCTTGGAAACTGTAATGTTATATTTCTAAGTTTTTCGCAAAGATCCTTTGGAAAAAAGTTATCAACTACCAAATATCCTTTAGTTTTTATTTTTACTAAATCCAACCACTTCATTTTAAATGGGTATCAAAGAAAGAATTTTATCTGGGGTATTTTTTGGTTGAACACAAACATAAAAACCTAATGTTATTCTTGGATTATTATAATTTTGTTCAACAACTACCTTATGTTTTCTATTACCAGGTCCAATATAGATATTTCCAACCTCGTTTTCAATTTCATATTCTTCAAACACAGTTTTTGTTTTCTTGGGATCTATACAAATGTATCCATGATAGTCCCAATGATGATCATGCCAGTCCAAAACTTGATCTGGTCTGTGGTAGTTTAACCAGCACTGCATCCACTTATTTTCTTCCGGAACATAATCGTAAATAATATTTTTCAACTCAAAGAATAATTTACTAAAAAGTAAACTTGGAGAAGTTAATCCAAAAAAATTATATCCTTTATAAGTCCAAGTAGAATCATTTCCAGGAAAATATATTTGGTGAACAGAGTGGGCTCGATGTATCTGTTCCAGCATTTCATCCTTATTATCAATAATAAGTTGAGATTTATAAATTTTATAATCCATAACAAATGTTTTCCTTATTATATCACATCCTAACTATTAGGATAAGAAACTATAACGATACCAGACCCTCCAGCACCACCGTTCGAAGAACCAAAAAACCAACCGCCGCCACCACCACCACCAGTATTTGTTGATCCTGGATTGCCATTAGGAGATGGAATAGTATCTCCACCGGTTCCACCACCACCAGCACCACCGGGTGATCTACCTGGGCTTTGTCCAGCACCACCTCCACCACCGGCAAAGTATCTTCCTGGATTTGGACCAGGTGTTCCATAAGAAGGTGGAGCCCAAGAAACAGGAAGACCATTTCCTCCACCAACTGGACCAGGACCATTTCCAGTTTGTCCTGCGCCGCCACCCCCACCATATCCAGCAGGATATCCTGGATTACCTTCACTTACTGGTGTCGCTCTTGGATCATTTCCCCCAGCATTTCCTGTTCCACCATAAGCACCACCAGATCCACCGTTTCCACCAGCAGTACCTGACCAACCACCACTTCCACCACCAGTAGCAGTAATAGAGGAAACTCCAACTCCACCACTAGCAACTACAAATGTTGTGGGAACACCATTACCACCGCCAGATCCACCGCCACTTCCAGCAGACCCACCGTTACCGATGGTTACAGTATAACTTCCAGGAGTCAGTGTTGTTGAAACTAAACGCATTCCACCAGCACCAGCACCACCACCAATTCCAGCACCACCACCACCTCCACCACCAACAACTAAAATATCTGCAGTGTCAACTCCAGCAGATACAGTTAGTGTACCAGGACCAGTAAAAATGTGGCTAGTGTATCCAGGTCTATTGCTGGTATCAGTAACGTTACCACCACTTGCGGAAATAACTGTTGTTTGATCTCCTACCGTTTCCCACGCAGAACCTGTATAAACTTGAAGAACATTATATGTTGTATTATAAACCAGTGATCCGGTGGCGATTCCAGTAAGAGCATCTCTTTCTGACGCTGTTACAGACCCAACTCCAATGTGATTAGATTTTATAAATGAATTACCAATAGTAATACTTGTAGTACTAATTCCTAGTGCATTTGTTGCTGTTGAAGCAGTTCCTGTTAAGTTTCCAGTTACATTGCCAGTCAGGTTTCCAGTTACATTACCAGTCAAAGCACCACTGAAACTTGTTGCAGTTACAACACCAGTGGCACTTATTTGACCTATTCCTTCAATAGACCCTGAAGCCTTAATTACAACATTATTTCCAACTACAATAGAACTGGCTACAGAAACTGTGTTAATGCCACTTATACTGTTGAAATTAATAATTGCCATTCTACTTTATCTTCCCATTCTTGTATTTATTACACGACCACCCAAGCACCATCAATGGTTAAAGACCCTTGAACATCAACAGGTCCTGCCATTAATCCATTGAATGCTGTACCAATATAATGGTTACCTCTTAAAGTATTGTCATGAACGATCATTCCATTAGAAATATAAAGACCTTGGAATGAATTAGCAATTCCAACAAGTGATGGTTGATTTAAAGTTACTGTATTAATTCCAACACTTGTGGTGGTTGAAATTCCTGCAGAAGATTGTTCCCAGAAAATATTACCTATAGTTCCTTGAGTGCCCTGAGTTCCCTGAGTTCCATAAGTTCCCTGTGTACCTTGAGCACCATAAGTTCCTTGAGCACCCTGTACTCCCTGAATACCCTGTGTTCCTTGGACACCTTGTATGCCTTGGGTTCCCTGAACACCTTGAGTACCTTGAGTTCCCTGAACACCTTGAACACCCTGAATTCCTTGTACTCCTTGGATACCTTGGATTCCCTGAAGAGCAGCGTTTTGAATTGTTGACTTCTTCAGTTGCCCATCAGTATTGTCGTAAACAAGAATATAATCCCCAGATTCTGGTTGTCCAGTGGTTAGTTCAACCCGATCACTAATCAACTGTGGTGAGACTGATCTCAGTGATGAAGCAGTGACACCAGAACCAAGAGTAGTGGAAGATATAATCTCTACACCATTAATTTTGATTGCACTGTCTGTAATTTGAACTCCACCAGCGGCAAGTCTTACCCCATTAGGAACTTGAGTTGAACCAATACCGACCGCATAATTACTCAACCAGGCATCAGTACCAAGTCCAGAGAATGATCCAGACTTGAACCACATCAGTTTCTTATAAGTTACTGGTGAGGTTTCTAGTCCAACCAAGTAAAGATCAACTAGAGGCGAACCTTCGGTAGATGCAATCGCAATACCACCATGATTAGCGGTAATATCATTCGAGACATCATTATTATTGACATCAGTAGTAACACCAAGAATAATGTCCTTATCGAATACTTGTAAGTCTTGTGCTTGAATTACTGTGGTCGTTCCACCAATGCTTAAGTTTCCTGCAATGTATAAGTTATTATGGAATGTTGCGGTTGTGTCGTAAACATCAAAGTTTGATTGAACCTTTAATGTGGTGATCGTTGCAATACCACTTACATTTAGATCATCAACTTCAGTTTGTCCATCTACATCTAAATTACCATTAAAGTCAGCATCTCCAGTAACAGTTACAATACCCGAAGCAGAAATATTTCTAGTAGTTAAATCATCCCCAAGAGATGCTCCACCAGTAATACTCAGCGATGGTGCATATAAAGTTCCACCAACAAAGAGATTATTTTGAGTTGTAACGATGCCAACAAAAGTAGAAACACCAGTAACAGAAAGATCTACATCAATAGTTGCAGTGGTTGAAGAAATAGTCGCAGTATTAGATCCTGCATTATAAAAGTATAAAATATCTTCATTTGCCCCTGCAGATGTTTCGGGGATAATGTAGGTGTCTTGATTTACATCTTTAACTCCACCTAGAGATCCCCAGGCATTACCAGGACCATATCCTTCAAAAGAGGATAACTGACTATTATATCTTATCTGACCAGCAACGGGTGCTATATCTCTTTCAGACGTATTACCTGCTGGAATTTGAATTGAATTTGTGCTGTCAAATACAACTTTGTCTTTAAAAGTCGTTATTCCTACAAAAGTTGAAACCCCAGATACATTTACATTATCTAATTCAGTGTGTCCATCAACATCTAAGTCACCATTAAGATCTGTTGCTCCAGTAACAGTAACAATACCAGAGGCACTTAGATTTCTTGTAGTGATGTCTTTGCCTAGGCTTGCACCGCCAGCAACAACTAGTGAGGTAGCATTTAATTGTTGTGCATAAACATTGCTTTGGAATGTTGCGACACCAACAAAAGTAGATAATCCGACAACTTCTAGTTGATTAAATGTTGATGTTGTAGTGTGAATCGTAACACCAGAACCAACGTTGATTGTATTTGTAGATCCATCTAAAGTAATAGATGACTGACCAACTGTAAGAACTCCAGTGACTCTTGCGTTTCCTTCAACTAATAATGCGGTTGTTCCCACACCAATCGTAACTGTTCCAATACCATTAGAAGATCCAAGAGTTGTGATTCCACTTACTAATAGTTGTTGAGAATTTGTAGTTCCATAAACTGTTACTCCAGCATCAAGAGTTTCTAATTTCTTAGAGTTATCATAATAAAGTTCTGTTGTCCCAGAATCATTAAAGATTGCATAGTTTTCAGTGCCACTCGTATTCTGTAAACGAATAGCACCAGTTCCTCTTAGATATAAATCTCCTGCCCCAGAATCTACAACATAAGAATTAGTGCCATCATGGTAAACCTGAAGAGCACCACCAGTGCCCAGGTTTATTCTGTCATCATTACCAAGATAAATGTCTTCTTGGAATGTTGCGATACCAGAAACAACTAAAGATTCTAAAGTTGTAGTTCCTTTAACGTCTAGATTTGTACCTGGATTAGTTGTACCTATTCCAACATTAGAAAATGTATGAATACCTGCGCTATTTGAAACCCAAAGATTTACACCCTGAATACCTTGGATGCCCTGAGTTCCTTGAGTTCCTTGAGTACCCTGAACACCAAAGATACCCTGAATACCAGAAATACCTTGAGTACCCTGAGGACCAGCAGATTCAAAGGTTAGGATATCAATGATGTCTCCAGCACTGGCACCAACACTTAAGACTACATTGGTTCCACTAGTGGCAGTATAATCATTTGGAGTTAAACGAACACCATTTAAGAATACATCAATGTTTGTTCCATCAGCATAAGTTGCCGCAAAAGTTGTTTGACCAGCAGTTGCGGTATAATTATATTCCGTTCTTAAAAAACTAAAACCTTGTACACCTTGAATACCTTGTGGACCCTGGACACCCTGGATTCCCTGTACTCCTTGAACACCTTGAGTACCTTGTGGACCTGCTGATTCAAAGGTGAAGATATCTACAATATCACCAGCTACCGATGCCTCGTACAAACGGATTGTACTGGTATTGACAATTGTAAACTCTGACGATGTTAAGTGAACACCATTGACAAATACGTCTACATTATTTGCCGTGGCATTGAGTACAGAGAAGTCTGTCTGCCCATCAGTTGCTATAAAATGAAAAGATTCTCTATTAAATGTAGAACCCTGAACACCCTGAACACCTTGGGTTCCCTGAACACCTTGAATACCTTGAATACCCTGTGTGCCTTGTGGTCCTAACTGCCCAAGTCTTTTCCAAGAAGTCCCATTCCACTGCCATCTATTACCGTTGGCAACATAGATATCATTTATAGATGGACTTAATGGAAAATCTAGTGCTGCTGCCATCAGGGTTTTTCTCTATTTATTGACGACGTAATATTCTCTTTTAGTTATTTATGAGGTTGGGTAAGCAATGATGACAACGCCTGATCCGCCATTAGCGTGAGTTACATGTCCACCACCTCCTCCACCACCGGTATTTGTAGTTCCAGCAGTAGCACCTGGATTTGGTTGACCAGGACCATCAAGAAATCTACCGCCGGCACCACCACCACCTGGTCCAGCAGAACCAGCTGCCATACCTTCAGAACCACCACCTCCACCACCAGCATAAAGAACGGAAGAACCAGTAATAGAAGAAGGTTGTCCCGGTCCACCATTACCTGCTTTTCCTGGAAATGGACCACCTTGCCCACCTACACCTCCAGCACCGCCTCCGCCGCCGCCACCAGAACTGGATGCTGGTTGTGCGTATCCATCACCACCATTACTTCCTTGAGTGTTTGGTGTTGAAGCAGTCGGGGTTCCTGTTACTTTATTTCCAGAACCACCAGGAAATCCACCAGCGTTATTACCAGGAACTCTAGAACCTCCCCCACCACCAGAACCACCAGGTCCACCACCAGTATTAAATCCACCACCAAGTCCACCACCTTGTGCTGTAGCAGAAGTTATTCCTGGATTTGTAATATAAGAGGGAGTTCCGTTCGTAGCTGGAGATACTCCTCCACCACCAACTTGAACTGTATATGTTCCTGGACCTAGATTAGTAAATGTTCCCGTAACAAAACCACCAGCACCTCCACCACCTCCAGAAGTATCTCCACCAGCTCCACCACCACCAACTACAAGATACTCAAGAGTTCCAGGAGCTCCAGTGATAACAAAGGAACCTGGTCCCGTAAAAGTGTAGTATATATAACCAGAACGACCTGTGTTAGCTGTTATTGAACCAGGAGAAACTGTAACTGTAAAAGATTCTTCCGCTGCTTTAGCCCAACCAACTGGAGTATAAACTTCTAATCTATTGAGATTACTATCATATACTAGAGTTCCAATGGCAGTTCCAATACCAGCATTCTTTCCTGCCGTTGTTGTAGTGCCGATACCAATGGAAGTAGAAGTAATAACAGTATTCCCAACAGTAATACTTGAACCAGCACCAAGAGTTTGATTCAAAGTAGTCGCAGTTATAACACCCGTTACATTCAGTCCAGTAATATTACCAGACAACCCACCAGTAAAGGTAGCAGTTCCAATAGAAACAGTGCTACCTTGTGCGCCTACTATTTCATCTACACGAAGTTTGCTAGCCATTATGGTTTTTTAGGTATTTAGGCAGTGGGGTAAGCAATGATGACGATACCGGAACCACCTGCTCCACCACTACTATTATTTCCTCCGCTACCTCCTCCTCCAGTATTTACTGTTCCAGCGGTTCCTGGATTTGGTGGACCACCACCAGGATATCCACCACCACCACCACTTCCTCCAGTAGTAGAACTACCGCCAGCACCACCACCACCACCAGCACGAGTTACGGGTGTTCCAGTAATAGAATATGCTAAACCGTTTCCACCAGGACCACCAGTGCTTGGGGCAGGTGTTGAGCTTCCTGCTGATCCGGCGCCACCACCGCCACCACCGCAACTAGTTGCTGGAACAGCAGTTCCACCATTATTACCCCATCCAACTGGGGGAGAAGTGCTGTTAGAAGTTCCGCCTGGAGCACCAGTTGCAGTTCCACCTGCTCTTAAAGGTGCTGATGGATGATATCCACCACCACCTGCAGAACCACCAGAACCACCAATGCTTGGTTCTGGTGAAATACTTACCCCTCCACCTCCACCACCTTCAGAGATTATAGATGCAAATACACTGCCATTTCCTTTTCTACTTGCAGTTGGGGTATTATTAGCAGCTGGACCTCCACCACCACCAACTGTAATTGAATATGGACCTGGAGATACTGGTAGTGTTCCAAATTTCAAACCACCAGCACCACCTCCACCACCCTCATACATTGTAGGGTTTCCTCCACTACCAGCACCACCCCCTGCTATAACAAGATATTCTACATCTCCACTTCCAGCATTGACTACAATACTTCCAGGTCCAGTGAAGGTAAATACTGCCCAACCAGAACGACTAGAAGTATCAGCACTCACAGTTGGGCTTGTAATAGATAGAGATTCTAAAGTTTTTACATTTTTCCACCCTTGAGGTCCATAACCCTCAAAAGCATTTGTTGTCATGTTATAAATGAGAGTCCCAACAGCAGTCCCTACACCAGCATTGCGTCCTGCTGTTGTTGTGGTGCCGATGCCAATACTAGTTGCCTTAATAAAACTATTACCGACTACAATACTTGATGTCGCTGTTACTACACCAGCGTTTACATTACCAGTTACATTACCAGTCAGGTTACCTTGAATATTGCTACCAAAAGTAACGGTAGAAACCCCAGAGTCTGCTTCTATATTATTAACAACTATCTTACTTGTCATACGATTCTCCACTCTCCTTGAACTGTGACGGTATAACCAAGACCGACTGTTACGGTTCCAGCAGTGACTCCGTTGGTTCCTACTGGTATAGTCACATTCTCATCAATAGAATTCTTGTTTGCCTTTATGATACCATAAGTATCTAGCCACTGTTTCTCACCATTCGCAGAAATAATATCCTTGAAGTCAACGGTGCTACCAGTTTGAGACCTTATGTTTTGAACATAAATGCGTGTCATACAATCACCCACTCCCCAAGTTGTGTGACTGTGTATCCATCGGCAATGGTGATTGGACCTGCTGAAAGACCATTCGTGCCTGCTGGAATTGTTATGTTCTCTGCGATAGTGGTGCGATTGGTTTTAATCACACCATAAGAATCCACCCATTGCTTATCACCATTGGCAGTGATAGTTTCCTTAAACTCCGTTGTGGAGGTTGTGGAATCAATAATGTTAGCCTTGAGTGTGCTCATTGGGAGTTTTTTGAGTATTTATGAAGGCTCGTCTGCTGGTAGTGGCTCGTTGCCTTCGGCTAGCCAGGCGAGATATTCGTCATAATCAGTATTACCGGGAACAGTCGGGATAAAAGCAGAATCTGACGTTCTTTTGATGATTGCTGGATTGGGTACAGCGACACTATCCATCAAAAGCGAAGTTAGTTGATACATAGTCAAACCTCCTTAAAGTTCCGCCGAAGCGTTGGCTGCAGTTGAACCATACACATAAACCATTCCACTACTGCTAGAAACAGCTTGCAACGATACGGTGTCAATGCCAGTTGTTGAAACATTAAGTGAGCTGAGCCTGCTTGTTGTTCCAGTACTTGTAATAGTCACCGTAGGGGCTTGCCGCATTGGCACCTTGAACTCATAGTTAAAAAAGCCTGATTCGGAAGTACCTGGCGCGTTAAAGCTATTAGAGAAATTGGTCATAAGTTGATAGTACCTATAGCACAAAGCCAACTCCTGCCCGTAGCTCCTGTGCTCAAACGGGGTGGCGACTGTGCCGACTTCTAGTTGGACTCCTGTAAACCAAAAGTTATTTCCAACAGTTTCTAATAGATTAACTTGTCCTGGTGCTCTGTTTGCGTTTGTAAGAGTGCCCCAAGTTGTTTGTAAGGTTCCGGAACTATAAGTTGAACCTGCAGCTAACCACCAGGTTACACGAAATGAAGTATTATTATCATTATCAAAAACACCAGTTGTATCAGCAGGATATGTTAGGACTTTCTTTTCCCAAGTGTTTGCTGAACTAATAGTATATGATTGTGAACAAGTTCTTGTATTATCAAAGTCTTGCAATTCTACAATATAAGTTCCAGTTGTACTAGAACGAACCCAGAATGATAAGGTTACTGGTTGGGCATTTGCAGTTCCTTTTTTAATTCCTTGAACATTATAACCTTCGATTGGTTGGCGAATCAATTGATATTGTGATTCTCCTAAAGATGTATCAGCAGTAGTTACATTAAAGAATAATGCATTCTGGAAACCATCAGCATAAGCATTTCCACCAGTTGTAGAGTTTATGCTGGTTTGACCAACAGATACAGCACCATCGTGAGAAAACTCTATTTTAAATCTATCAGTCACATAAGCACCATTAGTTGTAGTTCCAGCGGCACCAGTAATTCCTCTTTGATTGACTACCATCGATCCATTGATGATGATATTTCGGTTACTTAATGGTCCAGCAGAAGGATAAGCATTCCCATTAACCGTTAAGTTAGTGGTAGAAACACTGGTAATACCAGAAAGCGTTGGAGATCCAGAAAGTCCAGTAGCATTACCAGTCAAAGGTCCAACAAAAGAACTCGCACTTATCGTAGAAGAACTCGCAGTAATATTCGCAGCATTTATTGTTACTGTCTGACCGCTTCCTACTGGTTGTATTTGATTTACATTCAGTATACTCATAAGAGTTTTTTAGGTATTTAGGCGGTTACTAATACCCATCCTTGAGTATTATCTGCTTGATAAGCATCTTCATCCCAAATATATCCAGAAGTTTTTTTCTGTTCTTCTGTAAGTTCTGGAGAAGGACCTAACGGAGATACCCAGTCAGCAGTATCGTTATCTAAAATCCAAGACTGAAAAGGTTTTGGTGAAATAAATGCATCCAATTCTTCATTATATGTAAATCCAGTACCAGCATAACGAAATCTAAAACTATCGTTATATGAGGTTTGAATCCAATTACCTTCCAACTCTAATATATCTCTACAGTATGCAATACCAATACTTTCATCTTCTATTCCAGTCTCTGGATTGATAATTTTTTCATTATCAATGACAATAACTTGAGTAACAACATTATTTTGATCTATTCGTGCAAAATGTGCCATATAATTATTCCTCCTTGATTCAACTATATGGATATGCAATAATAACTAGTCCGGATCCACCATTACCATGTCCTCCATTTGTGGGAGATCCACCACCACCACTACCGGAACCAGGTGGTCCACTCGAAAATCTGGGTCTACCCAAACTAGATCCATCTGGGGATTCATACCCAGAGTCTGCACCTTGACCTATTAATTGTGGATTTCCGGTAATAGTAATAGTTGTTCCAGCACCACCCCTCCAAGCATTTCCATTAGCACTAGAACCAGCTCCACCAGATCCAGGTATTCCTTGGTTTGGTGCTCCACTATAATCTGCATTACTTCCACCTGGGCCATTTGGTGGACCTCCTCCCCCACCAGGAGCAGTTACTGGTCCAAAAACACTTGGTTGCCCAGTTCCACCAGTAGATTGTGGTGGACTAGAAGCCGCACCTCCTCCTCCTATTGTTACTGTATATGGTCCTGGTGTTACCGCAAGACTGCCAGTTCTAAGAGTTCCGGAAGCTCCCCCAGGGCCAAAAGATGCTCCGAAGGACCCACCACTACCTCCACCACCACCACCAATAACAATATACTCAACACTTAAAGAACCAGATGTTACATTAAATGGTTCTGATGTTGTAAAAGTGTGAATAACATAACCAGATCTAGTGTGAGATAATGTTCCTCCAGTTGCCAGAAATCCATTAGGAGCGTTTGTTCCGCCTCCGGTATTGCGGCTTGCAACAAATTCGGTTAGTTTACTTAGTTGACCACTAAAGGTAGAAGAGAGAGATCTGAATTTAGTACTACGAATTCCCATTGTAAATGTACCTTATTTTATTAGATATCAGTATCACCAAGTATTTGATAATTAATCATTGACCCAATACCAGACCCTGTAGTTGGTGGAGATGGTGCAGTTATTTCAACGACTAACTTTTCTTGGTTTTTAAGGACAATAGGATAATTACATTCAAAGAAAAATGTTTCGTTTGAAGCGAGATCAACTCTTAACAATCTATATCGAGTATTTCCAAATCCAACAACTGGTGATGAAATAGTCTCTGGATAAACATAAAGTGATGATGTAGCAGTTGCAAGTCCAGTATTATGCATAATAACACCACGAAGATATGTGGTGGAAGCAATACCGACAGCTGTCTGTGTCGTACCAACAGTTAAGATACCAACCGTGGCAATACCAGTAACTGATTGAATACCCAATAATTTGGTTCTTTGAAGTCCCATTGTATATGCTTTTAGAGTTATTTAGTTAAACAAAGCAGCATCAAGTTCATTAAAACTTGGTGGCAAAGTTAAATTAGTAAGTGCCGAACCATCACCTTGATAAGAAGTTGCTGTAACAACTCCAATTACTTTTAATCCTGAAGTAGATACAGTAGTAAAAGTAGAAACACCTGTAGTGCTTAATGTGTTTCCACCAATCTTAACATTTCCACCCTGAATATCAAGGGCACTGGTTGGAACAGAGGTGCCTATACCAATATTACCAGCGGAGTCTTGATACACTCCCCCTGTTCCTGACTGATGTAACCAACGATTAAACCTAATGTCAGACATTATAACATGCTTTTTGAATATTTATGCTACTTGACAACCCCTCACAATATAAGTAGAATACCTTTGTTAGGGTTAAAGATCAATAATACTTAGTTATTCCGGAGTATTCAGTACCCAACCAGTAGTATTGTCTGCCTGATAAGCATCCTCATCCCAAGTATAATAAGACCTTGCTGTCATTTCTTCTGCGGTCAACTCTGGTTGTGGAATAGGAGCATCCCAATGACCAGTTGTGGTATTCAAAGTATAAGAAGCATGTGGTTTTGCTGGATGGAAGATATCGTGCTCGGTGCTATAATACCATCCAATGCCAGGATAGTTAGCACGGAATGCTGTCTTGCCACTTGGAGTGCCGTCTTCACCATAGTGAACTCCACCACGGCTATTGTATGAACATTGTTTCCAAAGTTCGTGTCCGTGATGCTTCACAAGGTGAGCAAGTCCAATCTCTTCCTTCTCAATACCACCACGAGTCATGGTATCAATCGTGTCCATCGCAACAACTGCAGTTACGATATTGTCGAGTCCTAACTTTGCGAAATGTGCCATTTTTATAATACGGGTTCGGGTCCTTCTGGTTTTGGGTGCTTTTCTTTTACTGCGTCAATAGCAGTAATCCAACTTCCATTATTTAGGTTACCAGATTTTATATCGTGGTAAAGCATATCCAACTGATCTTTGAGATGTGGATACTCTTTTTCACGGGTTCTCTCATAGAGATAATAGTTATAGATATCTACTTCTCTTTTAATTTCTTCTTGTATCTCTTCC
>Ga0194133_10000659_pt1 | contig 67031 bp, 61 predicted proteins | sample TA2KigOf40mmetaG_FD_155448 | JGI IMG/M metagenome (GOLD analysis project Ga0194133, IMG submission 155448) | Freshwater microbial communities from Lake Tanganyika, Tanzania - TA2015055 Kigoma Offshore 40m | ecosystem: Environmental > Aquatic > Freshwater > Lake | place: Tanzania: Lake... | reverse complement strand
TCGGTCGCGGGCAGGCTGCGCTCGAACACCTTGCCGAGCTCCTCGCGGTGATGGATGAACCCGAGATCGTGCAGCAGCAGCTTCAGGATGTCGCGGTGCCCCGGGAAGCGCATCGTCTTGTAGTTCAGGTTGCGCACCTTGCCCTTCAGCGTCTCGCCCAGCGTGCCCAGGCCGCCTGAGGTGTTGAACGCCTCGAGCTCGAGCCCGTCGATCATCATGTGCTCGAGCTGCTCGAGCGGCGGCACGGTCACGAACTCGCCGTTCTCGACCGCCTCGCACGGCTGGCAGTACTCGTTGATCAGGCCCGCCGTGCTCCAGGTCAGGTTGTACTTCATCGCGTTGCTTGGGAAGCGCGGCAGCGCGCCCACGCGCAGCTTCAGGTCGTGGATGCGGTCGAAGCCCTGCGCCAGATGCCAGCCCGCGATCGTGATGAAGCCTGGCGCCAGGCCGCACTGCGGAATGAACGCCGTCTTCGCGCCCTGCGCAAGCTGCATCACCTTCTTGGTGACCGCGACATCCTCCGTCAGGTCGAGGTAGTGCACGCCCGCCGCCTTCGCGCGCTCCGCGATGAGCGGGTTGCAGTGGAAGGGGGCGCAGCTGATCACGGCCCACTGGCCCGCGAGCACGCGGTCCATCGCTTTCGCGTCGTCGAACGCCGCCTGCTCGCAGTGCACGCCCGGCACGTGCCGGCGCACCCACTCCAGGCCCGACGCATGCGCGTCGACGCTGGTCACGGCGTAGTCGCCGCTGCGCTGCAGCAGGTGGGCGCACATGCGGCCGATCTTGCCGGCTCCGAGGATGACGACCTTCTTCATGCGATGGCTCCTGTGATAGAGGGTCGGGAAGTATGCCCGATCCGGCTCAATCCGGCAGCCGGTCCAGCTCCGCGCCGACCGCGTCCATGAGTTCCTGCACGGTCTTGGGCCCGAAGTCGAAACGCAGCCCCGCGGCCGCGAAGAGCTCCGGCAGCGGACGGCTTCCACCCAGCGTGAGCGCCTATGCCCGATCCGGCTCAATCCGGCAGCCGGTCCAGCTCCGCGCCGACCGCGTCCATGAGTTCCTGCACGGTCTTGGGCCCGAAGTCGAAACGCAGCCCCGCGGCCGCGAAGAGCTCCGGCAGCGGACGGCTTCCACCCAGCGTGAGCGCCTTCTTGTAGGCCGCGATCGCGCCGGCCTCGCTCCGGCGGCTGGCCAGCCACAGCTGTAGCGCGCCGAGTTGCGCGATGCCGTACTCGATGTAGTAGAAGGGCAGGCCGAACAGGTGCAGCTGGCGCTGCCACATGCTGGCTCGGTTGGCCTCAAGGCCTGTCCAGTCCACCTGGCCACCGAAGCGCGCATCGAGATCCAGCCACGCCTTCGCGCGCTCGGCGCGCGTGTGGGTGGGGTGCAGGTAGACCCAGTGCTGGAACGCGTCGATCTGCGCGATCCATGGCAGCATGCTGATTACGCCCTCCAGCAGCTCGCGGCGTGCGCGATCCGCGTCCGGCTTGCTGAAGAACTCCTCCAGATAGGGCAGCGTGAGCAGCTCCTGACTCATGCTCGCCACCTCGGCGAACTCCATCGGGCTGCCGCGATAGGCGAGGATCGGATCTTCCTTGCTCAGCAGGCTGTGGAAGGCATGTCCTGCCTCGTGCACCATGGTGGTCAGGTCTCGGTGCATGCCCGCCGCGTTCATGAAGATGAACGGCTTGCGCGAGAGCTGGCGCTGATACTGGTAGCCGCCCGGCGCCTTGCCCTTGCGGCTGTCGAGGTCGAGGCAGCCGCCGCCACGCATGCTGTCGAACATGGTCGCCAACTCGCTGTCCATGCGGTGATAGACCTTGCTGGTGCGCTCGACCATCTGGTCGGCGTTCTCGAAGGGTCGCAGCGGATTGCGGCCTTTCACGTCCACCTTCAGGTCCCATGGGCGCAGACCGGACAGGCCGAGCGCCTTCGCGCGACGCTCGTGCATGCGGCGGGCCAGCGGCACGCAGGTGCGCTCCACGGCCTCGTGGAAGGTGGCGCAGTGCGCCGGCGTGTAGTCGAAGCGCTGCAGCCGGTCATGCTGGAAGTCGCGGAAATTCCCGTAGCCGGCGTTGGTGGCGGTCTGCGCGCGCAGCTTCACCAGCTCGTCATAAATGCCGTCGATCACCTCGACATCCTGCAGGCGTCGCTCGGCCACCGCACGCCAGCTCGCCTCGCGACGTGTGCGGTCGGTCTCCTCGAGGAACCGGGCCATCTGCGGAAGCGTGCGCTCGGCACCATCGAACTGCACGGTCATGGCTCCATTGATCTCGCTGTAGCGCTGGTCAAGCTTGGTGATCTCGGTCTGGATCGCAACGTTCTCCTCGCGGAACAGCTTCACTTCGCGCTCGAGCGAACGCAGCAGCGTTCCGTAGCGCGCCTGATCGAGAGCCTTCGCGTGCGGACTCTCGACGATCTTGCGATCAAGCTCGAAGCCCACCTTCTTCAGCTGCGGGTCGACGTCCTCGACGAACTTCAGGAAGCGGGCCTTGATGTCCATGTCGTCGGTGTGACAGGTCATGGCGATGTACAGGTTCGCCTCGGCCTCGCCGGTGGCCGCATCAAGCTCGCTGCGGTCCACGATCAGCTTTTCCAGGCAGTTCGGGCACTTCAGCGGGCGGTCGAGCAGCTTTCGGTAGAGCGGCTCGAGCTGCGGCCATTGCGTGGCGTCGAGCAAAGCGGGAATGAAGCGGAACGCGGATGGGGCGGCGGGGGTGGCGGTGCTCATGCATGCTCTCCGGGAGAGGGTGAAGCGTAGCCACGGACCCCGGCCCGACGCTACCGTTGGAGCCATGCAACCCGCGGTTCAGGCCCTCGCGCCCGCCAAACTGAATCTTGCGCTTTCCGTGGGAAAGCCCGATGCAACCGGCATGCACCCGATCAGCAGCTGGATGGTCACGGTGGACCTGCATGATGAACTCGAGATCGAGGCGCGCGACGAGGGATCGCTCTCGATCTACGCGATCGTGTGGCACCCCGAGGCGCACCGGCGTACGGACATCGACTGGTCCATCACGAAGGATCTGGCGGTGCGTGCGCATCAGCGACTGGAGGCGCATGTGAGCCGCAAGCTGCCGGTCCGACTGCACCTTCAGAAGCGAATTCCCGTGGGTGGCGGTCTTGGTGGAGGCAGCAGCAACGCGGCGGCGATGCTGCGTGGCCTGAACGAACTGTTCGCGTTGCGCCTCTCCGAAGAGACGCTTGCGGAGATCGCGCGACCGCTTGGCAGCGACGTGCCATTCCTGGTTCGCGGCGGCAGCGCGGTGGTGGAAGGTCTTGGCGAGCGGCTCTCGCACATGCCGATTCCCGTGGACACACATGTGGTGCTGCTGCTCCCGGAAGCCGCATGCCCCACGGGTCCTGTGTACAAGGCCTTCGACGCACTGCGCCCCGACGCATCGTTGCAGGAAGTGCGTGTGCGCGACATGGCGCAGCGTGCAAGCGCGCCCGGTGTGGATGAGCCGTTCAACGATCTGGCCGAGCCCGCGATGGAGGTGGCGCCGCGACTTCGCGGAGAGCGCGAGGAGATCGAGGACCTGATCGGCCGGCCTGTGCACGTTTCGGGCTCGGGCAGCACGCTGTTCTTCCTTGTCAATGGCCCTGTGGAGGCGGAGCTTCTGGCGGGGGCCGTGCGTCAGCGCATGGGAATTCCGGCCATTCCCGTGCAGGCGATTCCCACGCCGGCGCCCTCGTGGATCCGCCGGCCCGCGACCTAGACTTGCGCCGTGCTGTGGCAGCCCGAACTTCCCGAGCGGTATCGCGTCCTGACCGAGGATGAGCTCGGCGCGGCGATCACCGCGCGCCGCAAGGAACTCGGCTCGCGACTGCTGATCCTGGGCCATCACTACCAGCGCGACGAGGTCATCCGCCACGCCGACCTGATCGGCGACTCGCTGAAGCTCAGCCGAATGGCCGCCGCCGAAGCGCCGCGCCGCGGTGCACGCTTCATCGTGTTCTGCGGCGTGCACTTCATGGCCGAGACGGCCGATGTGCTCACGCCCGACGATGTGCAGGTGATCCTGCCCGACCTGTCGGCCGGTTGCAGCATGGCTGACATGGCCGCCTACGACGACGCGCTCACCGCATGGGAGGAGATCACCGCCGCGCATGTGGGCTCGAAGGTGCGCGTGGTGCCGATCACGTACGTGAACTCAAGCGCCGCGGTGAAGGCCTTCGTGGGAGAACGCGGTGGCGCCTGCTGCACCAGCGGCAATGCGCGCGAGGTGTTCGAGTGGGCCATGCAGGGCGGCAGCGCGCCTCTGAAGTCCGGCGAGCGCGTGCAGGTGCTGTTCATGCCGGACCAGCACCTTGGCCGCAACACCGCGCGTCTGCGCGGGCTCAAGAGCGAAGTCGACGCCGAGCGCGGCGCGGGCATGGCCGACATGGCGGTGTGGAATCCGCGTAAGCCGCGCGGCGGTTTGCCGATGGAGACGATCCGCGAGGCGACGGTGCTGCTCTGGGCCGGCCACTGCAGCGTGCACAAGCTCTTCCGCCCCGAGCATGTGGCGCAGGCGCGGCATCGTGACCCGAGCACCTGCGTGATCGTGCATCCTGAGTGCTGTCAGGAAGTGGTGGAACTGGCCGACGAGGTGGGCAGCACCGAGTTCATCATCGAGCGTCTGCAGGCCGCGAAGCCCGGCAGCAGCTGGACGATCGGCACCGAGGTGCATCTGGTCGAGCGCGTGTGTCGCGAGGCGGGCTTGCGTGACGTGCAGGCCCGCATCCTGAGCGATTGCCAGTGCCTCTGCACCACGATGGTGCGCATCGATCAGAAGCATCTGCTGTGGACGCTGGACAATCTCGCCGAAGGTCGCGTGGTGAACCGCATCCAGGTGCATCCCGATGCGGCGCGGCTGGCGCGCAAGTCGCTCGAGCGCATGCTGGCGCTTCGACCGCCGGCGCCCGCAGCCACGATGGTGGACTGAACCATGCATGACGCGATGAAAGCGCGGACAGGCCGGAAGTGGCTTCGCATCGGACTCATCGCGGGCGGCGGGCTGGTGCTCATGCTGGCGCTGCTGGTCGCGTTCGCGCCTGCGATCGCCGCCTCCGGCTTCGGCCGCGGAATCGCCGAGGCGCGCATCGCCGATGCGGTGAAGGGTTCGGCGCGCATCGGTTCGATGTCGCTTGGCTGGTTCGGCACGCAGGAGATCCGCGGACTCGAGATCCGCGATGGCAAGAACCAGGCCGAGGTGAAGCTGGATGCGACGCTCGACAACGGTCTGTTCGACCTGCTGGTTGGAAGCGTGGACGCACTGCGCGTGTCGCTCAACGGATCGCTGCAGGCCCAGATGCTGCCCGGCGGAGGCACGAGCCTCTCGAATTTCACGTCCGGCCCTTCGTCTGCGGCAGCGCCAGCGCCAACGGCGAAGCCCGTGGCGAAGAGCGGTGGCAAGGCGGGTGGCGTGGCAGGCCTGCCGTGGCCGGTTCGATTGTCGATTGGATCGTTCGACGCGGTGATGACCGATGCGAACGGTGTCGCCTTCGCCATGCGCGGCCTGAAGGGCACGTTGGCGCTCGGGCCTGCGGAGCCGCTCGTCATCGACCTGTCCGCCACCACGCAAGTGGCCGATCAGGCCGGAGCGCTCTCGGTGAAGGGCTCGTTGGACCACTTCATGGATGCCTCGGGCGCGCTTGATCCGGGCGAACTCACGGGCGAGATCGACGCGAGCGTTTCAGGATGGTTGCTCGCCGCCGCCGGGCTTGACGCGCACGTGCAGGGTGCCGCGCTTCGGGTGCAGGCGCCGGCGGGGCAGTCGATCGGACTTGCGCTAAACGCGGCGATTCAGTTGGCCGGCGGTTCCATGTCGGCGCAGGCGCAGTTGAGCGCGACGCGACCGGCCGCGGGTGCGGACATCGTGGCGTGGGCGAGCGATCCGCGCACGTGGATTGGGCAGGCTGCGGTGAGGAATGTTCCCACTGCGGCGCTGCAACGTTTCCTGCAGGGCACGCCGCTTGTGCTTGCACGCGACGTCGGACCCACGGTGGACCTGTCGCTGCAGACTGGCGAGGGCGCCGGCGTGAACCTTTCGCTCGTCTCGCAGCGCGTGCAGGCGACGGCGCGAGCCTCGGTCGACGCCGCGACCGGCGCCATGCAAGGCGACGGCATTTCGTTGCAGGCCACGCTGGACCCGGCACTGCTGGCACAGTTCGGCACCACCGTCGACGCGCCTCTGCAAGTCTCGGCCAGTGTGCCAAGCCTTCGCACACCAGCCATTCCGGCCGGGGGATCGATGGCCCTTTCCGCGATCTCGATCGAAGCCTCGATGCAGGTGCAGCCCTTCCAGATGTTGGGCGTGGCACCCGAGCCCATTCAGGTCGGTGCACTCACGCTCGCCGCGAAGGGGGCGCCCCTTGGGACGCAGGTCGATCTGTCGCTGCAGGGATCCGTGCAGCAGGCGCCGATCGATCTGAAGGGGCAGATCACGGGACTTGGTGTCACGCTGTCACCTGCGGCGGCGCAGTTCCGCGGCACGATCGCGGCGGGACCGCTCGATCCGGCCGTGTTGCCTGGTCTTCCTGCAGAGGTTCGCGGTTGGATCGCGAAGGCGCAGCCTGGTGCCAGCACGCTGCGGGCCAGCATGACAGGATCCATGCAGCAGGGCGCCGCGCAGGCGCAACTGGACACCGCGCTTGGCAGCATGAGTGTGAAGCCCACCTGGGATGCATCCAGCGTCACCGTGGACAAGATGGAGGCGACCCTGAAGCTTGCACCCGCGCTGGTCGGGGAAATCGCCGCGGGCCAACTCGCCGTCGCTTCGCCCGTGCAGGTGCAGCTTGGTGCGGGGCCGGTGCGCGTGGCACGCGCGGGCGGCGTGAAGTTCGAGCCGATTCCGGTGCGCGTGCAGGTGCCGGGTGTGGAGTGCACGAAGGTGCAGGGTGTCGCGGGTCCGCTGTCCATGCAGAGTGTCGTGATCGAGGGAGCCGTTGATCCGGATGGACCGACGCTCTTCGATGGCAGGCTGTCACTGGCTGGTGCAAGCGCGGCGTCGCTGGACGGAGTCGGCGCGGTGCGACTGCGTGGTGCGGCCGTGACGGCGAATCTTGCGAGTGACCTGAAGACGATCTCGCTGACCGCGAAACTGGATGAGGTCGTGTGTCCCGCGGTGTCTGGGCTTTCTGGCGCGGTCGCCGTGCGTCCCGTGCAACTGTCGATGAAGGGGACCACCGACTTCGGCCCAGGCACCACCGCATCGTTCGAGGCCGCGGCTCATGACGCGACCGGCGCGATCGCGACGGTGCGCGGCAATTACGAACCGCAGGCCGCGGGTTGGCGCGCCAGCGTGCAGTCCGACGATGTGGACATGCGCCGCGCGCTCGGATTGCTGGGGCAGGGTGACGCGCTGCCGGATTGGGTGGGCAAGCAGGGGTCGCGATCCTTCGCGGCCAATGTCGCGAGTGGTGCGGGCGGCATCAGCTTCGGCGTGAACGCTGCGCTGGACCCGATCGAAGTGCAGGCGCAGGGTTCGCGCACCGCCACGGGCACGCTGGCGCTCACCAAGGGATCGCTGAAGGCCAAGCTTCCGGACTCGGTGAGCAAGTCGCTCGCTCGGCAGTGGGGCATGGTGATCACGGCATGCGACCCGATGCAGGTGTCGGTCACGGTGAATGCACTCACACTTCCGTCGGACGCGACCGGCGCGGTCCAGCCTTTCGCACCCGGCGCCGACATGGACCTTGTCGCGCGCATCGCGCCGTGGCGTGTGACCGCAGAGGGCTCGCCCACGCTCGCGTTTGGAGCGAACGAGCTGGTGCTGAGGTCGAAGGGTGGGACCGGGGCCAGCGTGAAGTTGACCGGCTCGCTCGGCGCCGAGGGCACGCCGGCCGCACCGCTGGACATCTCGGTGCAGACGGCGCAGTTGCTCGATGCGCAGGGCCGCTTCGCACCGGGCAAGGGCAGCCTGAGCATCGTCGCGCGCGCGAAGGATTTCCCGACGGGTCTGGCGGATCGGTTGAGCGGCATGGAGGGCTCACTGGTCGACATGTTGGGGCCATCGTTCACGGTGGATCTGTCCGGCCGCACCGGCACCATGCGCGAGGACTTCCTCAAGGCCACGTTCACAAGTCCCACCCTGATCGTGCAGGCTCCGGTGGTGCGTCTGGGTGGTGGCGTGCTGTCGATTACACCCGACGCGCCGATGACGGCGGAGCTTCGGCCCGATGAGCGGTTCCGCGAGCGCATCATGAAGCCGCTCAACCCGATCTTCGTGGACATCGAGACCACGCAGCCGATCCGCGCCTCGCTGCAGTCGCTGCAGATGCCGCTGCCGGTCGAGGTACGCGCAGTGCAGGCTGCGCTGTCGATCGACATCGGTGAGGTGGGCGTGCGCAAGAGCAGCCAGTTCCTCGCGCTGCTGGACTATGTCGTCGCCTCGCCGCAGAAGACGATCCCCGTCAAGTTCATGCCGCTTCCGGTGAAACTGGCCAACGGTCTGCTGACCTACCGGGACTTCCAGATGTTCATCGGCAAGCTGAACAAGGACACCTGGCAGTACCCGATCTACGGTGAGGCGCAGATCAATCTTGCTTCCGTGCCACCATACGCGGACTTCATCGACATCCGTTACCCGTATTCGGCGATTGCCAGCACGGCGGGCAAGATCAAGGGTGCGCGTGCCGGCCTTGCCAAGGTGGATCAGTGGCTCGCGCAAGTTCCCGGCGCGAAGAACCTGATCGAGTCGGTGCAGCAGAAGGTTCGCTATTCGGGACCGCTCAGTGGCGGCGAGCTGCAGATGGAGTTCTTCCCGATCCACCTGCCCGACGGTGTGGGCGGCAAGGTGCTTGACGAGTTTCAGAAGGGCATCGGCGGCGCGTTGAACGATATCTTCGGCACCAAGAAGTGATTCCGAGAACGAGGGTCAGCGGTTGTCGTTGACCACTTCGGACGATGGTCAATCACAACCTCCGGCCCTGTTACGCGGACTCACATTGGCTTCTCGGCGACCGTCTCGTCGTACACCTGCAGCAACTTCGACTTGTCGAAGATCAGCTCGTTGCGCGTCAGGCCTGTCACCTCGTAGTGCGGTGTGAGCTCGATCGCGTCGCACGGGCACGCCTCTTCGCACATGCCGCAGTAGATGCAGCGCAGCTCGTCGATGTCGAACTGCTTCGGGTACTTCTCGCGGTCCTCCCACGGACTCGCATCGGCCACGATGTGAATGCAGTTCGCCGGGCATGCGGTGGCGCACATGAAGCACGCCACGCAGCGCACGCGACCGTCCTCGTCCTTGTTCAGGCGATGCACGCCGCGGAAATAAGGCTTGAATTGCCCGCCCTCCTCGACTGGCCGGTCGTCGCGCTTCTGCTCGGGATATTGCACCACCCAGATGTTCTTCTTGTTCGAGCCGTTGCGGCCGAAGTTCTCGAAGGCGTGGCGTAGTGTGGTGCCGAGGCCCTTGAACACCTCGGGGATGAACAGGCTCTCCCTGCGGTTGAGCGGGCTGATCGACACGTCCACGATCTCGTCGTCACGGATGGGCATGGTCAAACCGATGCTAGCGGGGTCGGGTAGGTTCGGTCCCATGCATCCCGACCAAGGCCCCAAGCCAACCCAACGCGAGCGCGAAGAGGTCCGCATGGGCTTCCGGATGATGGGAATCGGTTTTGAGGCGGTTTCCCAGGTGGCCGCCGGATTGCTGCTGGGCTGGCTCTGGGACAAGTGGCGTGGAAGCGAGACAGGCGTGGTCGTGGGCGGAGCGATCGGTGTGTTGGTCGGGGTGGTTTCCCTCGTCAAGAGCACGTGGAAGCTCAACGCCGAACTGGACCGGAACGCCGCGCGCCGCCGGAAGGGAGGCCCCTTGTGAGCGACATGAACGCCGTGCCATCCGCTGCGGGAAAGCTGCCCCCGGAAACCCCGATCGCGATGCCTGCCGGACTGATCTTTGGAACCTGGGCCGGTACCTCTGCGCTCTGCGCCGGCGCCGCGTTCGCGATGTCGCCTCTCGGACTCCTGAAGCCAGAAGTCTCTGTCTCCGCGACACTTGGATCCATCCTTGTCTCGTGCATCATGCTGCTTGGCCTGCTCGCCATGGCCCCATGGGCGGCGCGAACCCCCTCGTCCTGGAGCAGCCGCTGGCTCGCAGCCACCGTGATTCGCTTCGTAACGACGCCGTTTCTGGCCCTGTTGCTATACTCTTTTCCCCCTTCGGCGGAGGGTTTCCTCCTGTCCGTAGCCGGTACCTACCTCGTCTCGCTGGCGGTCGAAGCCGCGGTGGTCGCGAAGTCGGTCCTTGCTGCGGCGGCGGCCTTCGAGCGAAGGTAAGCACCTCGTACCCTCCCTAGACCAGCCCATGAACTTCCTTCTTGCCAGCGGTGACAACCCCCTCGGCCATGTGGTGGACAGGAACATCACGGCGGAGTGGGCCAAGCTCCCCGAGTCCGCGAGCGCTTGGCGTCTCACGCAGGATTCGGGCGTGCCCGTGAGCTGTCTGGTGATCATCGTCAGCGGCATTCTGGTCACTTGGCTGCTCTGGCGCGCGGCGAAGGCGATCGAGACGGGCCCCTCAAGCCAAGGCATCAATCGCTTTGTCACGAAGGGCCGCCTTGGTCAGTTCGTCGAGGCGATCGTGGTCGCGCTGCGCGACCAGATGCTCAACCCGATGATGGGCGAGAAGCAGACGAGGCGCTATCTGCCGTTCCTGCTCAGCATGTTCTTCTTCCTGCTGGTGGTGAACCTGTTCGGCCTGATGCCCTTCGCGGACATCCAGCACATGCTGAAGAATCAGCTGGGCGGCCCGCACATGGAGGAGTACATCCTCTTCGGCGGCACCGCGACCGCGAACCTGATGGTCACCGGCGGCCTCGCGACCATCAGCTTCGTGGTGATCCAGATCCACTCGATCCGCGAGCTGGGCGTGGGCGGATGGCTCGAGCACCTCTGCGGCGGACACGAACTCGTCGCGGGCCCCAAGGGCCTGTGGCTCGTGGTGCCGATCATCTTCGTGGTCGAGTTCCTCGGCCTGTTCATCAAGCCTGCAGCGCTCGCGATTCGTCTCTTCGCCAACATGGTCGGCGGCCACACCCTCATGGCCACGCTGCTCATGTTCGGCGCCATGGCCGCGAAGGCCGGACTCGCGAACTGGGCGGTGGGCACCATCACCGTCGCCAGCGGTGCCTTCGCGCTCATCATCTTCTTCCTCGAGGTGTTCGTCGCCTTCCTGCAGGCGTTCATCTTCATGTTCCTCACCGCGGTGTTCATCAGCACGATGAGCCACCACGACGACGAGCATGCGCACGAGCATGACGAGGCCCACGGCCACCCTGCGGAGGCCGCGCACTGAACGAATCCGGCCGCGGGCGTCCGCGGCGGAACGAACCTGCGGCGCGTGCCGCACTGACCGACTCTTTCAGGAGACCAGACCCATGAAGACCATGAAGCTCGCTCTCGTCGCCGCCTTCGGCGCCTGCATGCTCGCCTCGAACCCCGCCCTCGCCGCGGATGGCGCGACCGCCGCGACCAGCGGTGGTGGCAGCCTCGCCGGTCTCGGCGCTGGCCTCGCCGCCGGTCTCGCCGTGCTCGGCGCGGGCTTGGGCATCGGTCGCATCGGCGGCAGCGCGGTCGAGAGCATCGCCCGCCAGCCCGAGATGACCGGTCGCATCTTCGTGAACATGATCCTCACCGCGGCGCTCGTCGAGGGCGTGGCGCTCTTCGCGGTGGTGGTCGGTCTGCTCGGCTTCAACAAGGCCTGAGCGGCAGCGTGACTGAACGGGCCTCCTCGGCGCAGTGCCGGGGAGGCCTCTCCCTCCCTCCTGTGCGGAGAAGCCCATGTCCGTGACCCTCGCTTCCATCGTGACCCTCGCCTCCGAGGGCGCCTCGCCGGAACTGATCAAGGTCGACTCGCTGCCCGCGATCACCGCGGTCGTGGTGTTCCTGGTGGCGTTCACCGTGCTCGCCACCGTGGTGTGGCCGAAGATCACCAAGGGCCTCGACGAGCGCAACGAGAAGATCCTGTCCGAGATCCGCGCCGCCGAAGCCGCGCAGGCGAAGGCGAAGGCCGCGCAGGCCGAGTTCGAGAAGCGACTCGAGGAAGCCCGCGCCGAGGCCGACCGCACCGTGCGTGCGGCGCGTGCCGAGGCCGAGCGTCAGGCCGAGGAACTTCGCGCGCGCGCCGCGAAGGAACTGGAAGACATGAAGAACCGTGCCACGCAGGAGCTCGAGGGCGCCAAGCGCGCGGCCCTGAGCGAGATCCACGCGATGGCGGCGGGCCTGGCCACCACCGTGGCGGGCAAGATCCTGAAGCGCGAGATCCAGGCGGGCGACCAGAGGCGCCTTGTCGAGGAAAGCCTGAGCGAGCTCAGCGCCCGCTGAGCGAAGCCGCGAGACCACCATGCCCACCCAGGTCGACGACGTCGCGAAGGTCTACGCCACCAGCCTGCTTGAGCTCGCGCTCAAGCAGGGCGCCGACGCGCCGGCTGGCATCGGTGAGGAGCTCGACGCGCTGTGCGAGGCCGCGCGCGCCGACGCGCGTTTCCGTGAATTCCTGGCGAGCCCCATGCTGGATCGCGCCGAACGCGAGGCGAGCCTGCAGCGCATCCTGAAGGGCAACGCGAGCGACCTGCTCGTGAAGTTCGTGATGGTGCTGAACCGCAAGGGCCGCCTTGGTCACCTGCTCGAGATCGGCGACGCCTTCGACCAGCTGCTGCAGGAGCGATTCGGCAAGGTCGAGGTGGACGTGTACACCGTGGGCGGCGGCCAGCTGTCCGACGAGGTCGTCGGCGCCGTGAAGGCGCGCGTGAAGAGCGCCTTCGGCAAGGAAGCGGTGCTGCACAGCTACGCCGACACAAGCATGATCGGTGGCATCAAGCTGCGCATCGGTGACCAGCTCATCGACGGCAGCGTGGCCACGCGCCTGCGCCGCATGCGTGCCGCCATGCTCGACGCCGCGCGCGCTGATCTGGCCGCGAAGCCCGAACGATTCATCGACGGGGGCCGCTGAGGCCGCCCATCCCCGACCTTTCAAGGAACCCAACGGAGCAGTCCCATGAAGATCAAGACCGACGAGATCACGTCCGTCATCAAGAAGGAAATCGAGCAGTTCAGCCAGAAGCTGGAAGTCTCGGAAGTCGGCCAGGTGGTCGAGGTCGGCGACGGCATCGCCCGCGTCTACGGCCTGAGCAAGGTGATGGCCGGTGAGCTGCTCGAGTTCGACGCCGAAGGTGGCGTGATCACGGGCCAGGTCATGAATCTCGAGACCGACATGGTCGGCGCCGTGCTCTTCGGCGAGGCCACGCGCGTGCGCGAGGGCGACACCGTGCGCAGCACCGGCCGCCTGCTGGAAGTTCCCGCGGGCCCCGAGATGCTCGGCCGCGTCGTGGACCCGCTGGGCAACGCCATCGACGGCGGCCCGGCGATCAAGGCCAGCGCCAGCATGAAGGTGGACATCGTGGCGCCCGGCATCAAGGAGCGTCAGCCGGTGAAGGAGCCGCTGCAGTTCGGCATCAAGGCCGTCGACAGCATGATCCCCGTAGGCCGCGGCCAGCGCGAGCTGGTCATCGGCGACCGCAAGACCGGCAAGACCGCCGTCTGCATCGACGCGATCATCAACCAGAAGAAGTACTGGGGCACCCCTGACGCGGTGGTCTGCGTCTACGTCGCCGTCGGCCAGAAGGAGTCGACGATCGCCGGCGTGGTGGACACGCTGAAGAAGAACGGCGCCATGGAGTACACGATCGTGGTGGCAGCAGGCGCCGGCACCAGCGCGCCGATGCAGTACATCGCGCCGTACGCCGGCTGCGCCATGGGCGAGTACTTCATGTGGCAGGGCAAGGACGGCAAGACGCCGAAGCACGTGCTCTGCGTGTACGACGACCTGTCGAAGCAGGCTGTGGCATACCGCGAGCTCTCGCTGCTGCTGCGCCGCCCGCCGGGTCGCGAGGCGTACCCTGGCGACGTGTTCTATCTGCACAGCCGTCTGCTCGAGCGTGCCACGAAGCTCAGCAACGAGAACGGCGGCGGCTCGCTCACCGCGCTGCCGATCATCGAGACGCAGGAAGGTGACGTGTCGGCCTACATCCCGACGAACGTCATCTCCATCACCGACGGCCAGATCTACCTGCAGCCCGAGCTCTTCGCCGCCGGCGTGCGTCCCGCCATCAACGTGGGCATCTCGGTGAGCCGCGTGGGTGGCAACGCGCAGATCAAGGCCATGAAGGAAGTGGCCGGCTCGCTGCGACTCGATCTGGCGAGCTTCCGTGAGCTCGAGGCGTTCGCGCAGCTTGGCACCGAGCTCGACCCCGCAAGCCAGCGCCAGCTTGATCGTGGTGGGCGCATGGTGGAGCTGCTCAAGCAGGGCCAGTACGTGCCCTTCGACGTGATCGATCAGTGCATCAGCATCTTCGCCGGCAGCAAGGGCATCTTGGATGACGTGCCGGTGGCGGCGGTGCCGAAGTTCGAGCGCGAGTTGCTCGAGAGCTTCCGCGGCCCGAACAAGGCGCTGCGTGACCAGCTGGCCGACAAGAAGTCCTTCAAGGGCATCGAGGACCAGTTCCTTGCGGCGCTGAAGGCCTTCAAGGCCGCGTTCCGCGCGAACTGAATTCCAACCACGAAACACCCGAACCCGCAGGCTTACCCCTGCGGGCTTTTCATCTGGTCACGAGGGTCACTCGCCGATGTCCTCGGCCCACAGATCCGGCTTCTCGCGCTTCATGCGTTCCATCAGCGCGATGCAGCGCGGATCCTGCAGCACGCGCACCTGCATGCCCTTCTGGGCCATCCAGTCCTCGCCGCCCAAGAAGGTCTTGTTCTCGCCGATGATCACGCGCGGAATCTTGAACAGCACCGCTGTGCCGGTGCACATGGGGCAGGGGCTCAGTGTGCTGATCAGCGTGCAGCGGCTCCAGTCGCGCCGCCGTCCCGCGTTGCGGATGCAGTCCACCTCGGCGTGCGCGGTCGGGTCGCCATGCTGCACGCGCCGGTTGTGACCGACCGCCACGATCACGCCGCGTTCGTCGAGCAACGAGCTGCCGATCGGGATGCCACCCTCGCGCCAGCCCTTCTCGGCTTGGGCGATCGCGGCATCGAGACCGGCGTTCATCTGCGCGTCAGTCAGCGGGGGAAGGGGCTTGCTCATGCCGGGGTCATCGGCGTCCAAGGGCTCCACTGGGCAAAAAGTGGCCCGCCCGCGGCTTGTGGCACGCGGGCGGGCGCGTTCGGTCAGGCTGCGCAGGGCGCTGCCCGGGGCTCACCGCTCAGCGGTGCCACCCCTTCGAATTCGTGGATTGCTTCACTGGAACACCTCCTTCGGGAGAGCGCTCATCCCGGCTGTTGCGGGGCACTTCGGCCCGCCGCCAGGCTTCACACCGCCGCGGCGAACCACGGCGCACATCGCCCGGTCGCGTTCCGCGCGGCCGGTCGTCCGGGCGTGCCCGGGTCTGTTCGCGTCGCGTTCGACGGGGCAGACTCGGGTCGATTTCCGGATACCGCAGGATTCGTCAAACCCGCCCGCTTTGCAAACCGCAGCCCATCAGGAAGGCGTAGATTTTCACTTTCCATGAAGCGGATCATGGTTTTCGGATCCATCTCCTACGACCGCACCCTGCACCTGCCTCGCCTGCCCGAGGCCGGCCGCGGGGTCATGGCCACGTCGGTCACCCAGAGCGTGGGGGGGAAGGGCGCCAATGTCTCGGTCGCGGCAGCCCGAGCTGGCGCCCGGGTGCAGCTGGTTTCGGGGGTCGGCCGTGACGGCGATCGCGCCATCCACGCCCTGGTCGACGCCGGCGTCGACGTGACCCGCGTGGAGCGCGATCCGACCACCGACACCGCCGAGGTGATCATTCACCTGGCCACCGACCAGAGCGAGTTCGGCATCACCGTGCCGGGCGCGGATCGGGTCGTTCCGATCGCCGCGATGAATGACGCGATCGCGCAGTGTCGCGGAGGTCACATCGGCTATCTCGACGGCATGATCAATGACGGCGCGCACATCATCCGCACGATGGCGCGTCGGGGCGCGCCGCTCGTGATCAATCCTTCGCCGGTGCATCCGGATGTCGCGGAGTGGCCGATGGAGCAGGCTTCGGTGATCGTGCTGAATCAGGGCGAGGCGCGCACCCTGACTGGCGAGACCGATGAACATGCGCAGTTGGAGGCGATGCACCGACGCTATTCAGGCCCGTCCGTGGTGCTCACCATGGGCCCGCGCGGCGCGTGGTTCAGCCATCGTCAGCGTCGGGCGCACATCCCGACCGTCGAGGTGCAGGCGGTCGATTCGACGGCGGCCGGTGACACCTTCGCGGGGTACCTGCTTGCTGGTCTGGCCTCCGGCGAGCCACCGGAGCAGGCGATGCAACATGCGGCGCGTGCGGCGGCGCTCTGCGTCACCCGGCATGGCAGCCTGTCGAGCATTCCCCGTCGTGACGAGCTCGACTGAGTCACGCCGCGTGGCGGCTCACGTGACCGGCGAGGCGATGTAGCCGATCCGATACCGGCGACCCGAGCCGCCCTTGCGGCCCTTCACGATGATCTCCATCATGCGGTCGGACAGTTTCTGCATCTCCGCGGCGCTCTTCTCGTCGAGTCGCGTAATCTCGAAGAGCGACGTGATGAAGCTGGGCTGCTCCAGGTTCGCGGCACCCTTGCGCGCGTGCATCGCGCGGCCGTAGTCGCGGATCGCCGCGCGCATCATGGCGCTGCACAGCTTGATGTCGTCCTTCACGCCCGCGCCGGTCTGCGGATCGCACATCGGCATGCCGCTCTCGCGGTTCAGGTCGTAGATGCGGCCCCAGCGACGCCCGGCCTTGCGCTGACCCGCGCGGATCAGGATGCCGGCGTCGGCCATCACCTCCAGGTGCCGGTACAGGCCCGCGGCGCCGCGGCCACCCGCCGCCGCCAGCTCGGACACCGAGCAGGGCGCCAGCTGCTCCAGAAGCAGATAGAGCTCGTAGCGCACGGCGCTGCACATAGCCCTCCATTGCTTCGGGCTCCAGAGTTTCTGTGGCTCGGGGGTCTTGCTCATGGCAACCGTGTCGGGCGAATGTAAGCCAGTCCATGGTCACAGCGCCACACCACGGTGGTGCGCACGAGCATTCTCAAATGCACGAATTTGCGAACCGTCTCAACGCGCCATGGGCGCGGACATGACCGAGATCTGGAAACGATCGCCCTTGCGCATGCGCCGGCCTCGCTGGACGAGCTTGTAGAGCGCGCGCATCAGGCGCTTGACCTCCGCCTGCGCCTTCGCGTCAAGCCAGGTCCGCTCGAACATCGAGGTGCATCGAAGCTTCGCGAGATCCTGCGCCGCGCCGCGCTGGGCCAGCACGCCGCGCAGATACGCGCGGCCGGCGGGGCGACTCAGTGCCAGCACCAGCTCGCCATGCTCGCGCAGTCCGCGCCCGGTCGGAGCGTGGAAGTGCTCCAGACCACAGGCAGGACCGAGGTCATACAGCGACGTCCAGCGACGCCCCACCGGCTTGCGCCCCGCCTCGCGCAACAATCCGGCGCGGGTCAGGGTCTGCACATGCCGGTACAGGCTTGCGGGCCGGCACTCCATCGATGCCGCGAGCTCGGCGATCGAGCAGGGCGCCAGCGCCTCCATGGCGACGATGATTTCCAGCCGCCTTGGATGCCGAAATGCGGCCCAGTGTGCGGCGGCGAGCAGGCGTCGCTTCGGGGCGGGCATGGTCGCGGATGGTAGGAGCCCGGCACCGGCGCGTCCGTACGCCATGGGCCCTGATACCACTTGACAGCCAGTACTGTGCATATTATAGTACTAGACATCATGCCATCCGACCTGCAGGACAAGATCCTGAAAGACCTCAGCAACGGCACTGCCTGGCTGGTCGTGCTGGCCATCGTGGCCGGCAGCGACGAGCCGGCGCACGGCTACGAGATCGGCCGTCGTCTGGCCGACGAGGCTCCGGAGGGGCTTTCCTTCAAGCAGGGCACGCTCTACCCCATGCTTCGCACGATGGAAGCCGAGGGTCTGGTGCGCAGCACGCTGGTGCCAAGCACCGAAGGTCCCGCGCGAAAGTGCTTCACGATCACCGCGGAGGGTCGTCGCGTGCTGGTGGTCTGGGTGGATGCATGGAAGCGCACCGGCCGCTGGATGAACCGAATCATTGGAGGCATCGATGGCAACCGCTGACCCCGTCGCCGAGTACCTGTCGCAACTGCAGCGTGCATTGATCGGCGTGGACGCGGCCGTCGCGCATGACGCGCTGGTCGACGCCGAGGCGCACCTGCGTGCGGCGATCAAGGCCGGCAAGTCGCCCGCGGCCGCGATCGAGGCGTTCGGCCCGGCGGCCGACTTCGCGCGCGCCTACGCCGGCGCACCGGCGCCCGATCATCACGCCGCGACCGAGGTTGCCGGATCGACCCATCCGGCGGCTTCGGTCGCGAGTGGCCCTGACGCGTCGAGCGGAGCGCTTGCGGCGCTTTCACGAATTCCGCTGGTCGGCGTGTGGTTCCATCCGCGAGCATGGTCAAGCCTGTTCTATTTCCTTGCACCGTGCTTCCTGATCTCGCTGGCCACGTTCGTGTGGGTGGTCTGCGTGGGGTCGCTCGCGTTGGGCACGCTGCCGATCCTGATCGGCCTGCCGCTCGCCGTCTTCCTGCTGGGTTCCGTGCGTGTGATCGCCTTGGCCGAAGGCAAGGTGGTCGAGTTTCTCCTGGGCGTGCGCATGCCGCACCGCGTGCAGCCGGTGCAGGTGCTCACGCCGATCGGCGGCGTGGCGGAGGTCGGCTTCTGGCAGCGCATCGGCTGCTGGTTGACCGATGTGCGCAGCTGGCTGTCGCTCGCGTGGGCGCTCGGCAACTTCTTTGTGGCGACGGGGCTGTTCTGCATTTTCGTGGTGCTGGGGGCTCTCGTGCTCGTGATGGTGGCAGTACCGCTCGCGCAGGCGGCGGGGATGACGGACATTCGTGTGGATGGCGAATGGAGGGATGTCCAGTTCCTGTGGGAACGCGTCACCCCCGATGCCGATGGTCACGTGCGCATTTCGGCCGTCACGAGCGTGCTCTCGATCGTGCTCGGCATGGCTCTCGCCACGGCCACGCTCTGGCTGGCGCTCGGTGCCGGCTGGGTCTACGCGCAGGTGGTGAAGGCGATCCAGGTCACGCGTCCGCAGGCGGTGGCGCGGCGTTTCACCGTGATTTCGTGACGACGTGATATTTCTTGAATCAAGTAAAATGCAAAAACTGCTCTTCCAAGTGATTCATCATGGCCAAGCGCTTTGATCGTCGGACCGTCAGCCTCGCCGTCAACCTGCTCGTCGCGACCGTCTGCATGTCGCTCGTCGCCGAGCGCGACGCCGAAGGGTGTGTTCGGATGCAGGTCGTCTTCCGGTCGCGTGAGCCGGCCGCCATGACGGTGGTGCCGAATGCGTCACCGGAGGGTGCGAGCGTGGTGCTCCGCGCGGCGAATCTTGACGGCATCGAGGTCGACACGATCAATGGCTCGATCACGAGCGGTGCGTTCGCTGGCCAGGCGAAGGTTGGAACCAGCAACGGCTCGGTCGAGGCCGGCATTCCATCGGCCAAGGTGGTCAGCGCAAGTCGCGGCGAGGCAACCGTGACCATCGGCGACGGTACAAAGGCGAAAGCCACGATCGACACCAGCAATGGCCGCGTGACCATCCATTCCGTGAACAAGTGAGGAATCCACAGATGCTCGAGATCCGCGACCTGCTGAAGATCTATCCCGGCCCCGTCACCGCGCTGAAGGGCGTCTCGCTGGACATTCCGAACGGACTCTTCGGCCTGCTCGGCCCCAACGGTGCGGGCAAGAGCACGCTCATGACCATCGTGGCGGGCCTGCTGCAGCCGACCGCGGGAAGCGTGACGCTGGACGGAGCGGACATCGTGGGTGATCCCTCGGTCGTGCGACGCTCGCTCGGCTACCTGCCGCAGGAGTTCGGCTTCTACCCCGAGCTCACGGGCCTGAAGATGCTCATGCTCATGCTGAAGCTGAAGGGCGTGCATGCGCCGCAGGGTCAGCGCAAGCTTGCCGAGGAACTGCTGGAGCGCGTGAATCTGGCGCATGCGGCGAAGCGGAAGGTGGGCGGCTATTCGGGCGGCATGCGCCAGCGCCTCGGCTTGGCGCAGGCCGTTGCGGGCTCGCCGCGCCTGATCATCGTGGACGAGCCCACCGCAGGCCTCGACCCCGAGGAGCGCCATCGCTTCTATCGACTGCTCGCCGAGCTCGGCAAGGATCGCATCGTGGTGCTCAGCACCCACATCGTGGAGGACGTCGCCACCCTGTGTCCGCGCATGGCGATCATCCGCGGCGGCACCGTGATGGCGCACACCACGCCAAGCGCCGCGCGCGAGAGCATGGAGGGTCGTGTGTACGAGGGCTTCGTGCGCGACGAGGATCTGTCCACCTTCGCCGCGTCGAACCGCGTGCTCAGCGCGATCCTGGTCGAGGGCGTCACGAACCGCGTTCGCGTGAGCGTGGAGCAGGGGGGCACGGCACCGGCAGGCTTCCGTTCCGTCTCGGCCACGCTTGAGGACGCCTACATGAACTCGATCCGTGGTCCGCTTGCCGCGGCGGGAGCGGTGGCTTGAACCTCTCGCGCACGCTTGGCATCGCGATGGTGGATCTGCGCACGGCGTGGCGCAGGCCGCTGTGGGTCGTGCTCGCGCTTCTGTTGCTGTTCTTCGCTTTCGGTTTCGTGGCCGGCGGCGTGCGCGTGCAGGCCGGTGACGTGACCGCCGGCGGCAAGCAGGCCTGGCTCAACTCGCAGTTCAACGCGGCGTTCATCGACGCGGCCGTCCTGGGCCTGTTCCTGCCGTTCTTCGCGGCGATCGCTGCGGGCCTTCCGCTGCTGCAGGACGTGGATCGCAAGGTCGACCGTGTGCTGCTGGGCACGCGTCTCACCGCGCTCGAGTACGTCACCGGGCGCTTTCTTGGCGCCGTGCTGCCGCTGCTCGTGATCGTCGGCCTGTGGATCCTGATGCAGGCGGCGTTCTTCGAGCTGTGGCCCGTGGACAATCCCGAGAAGGATCGTGGCCCCTTCGCGCTGTGGAACTACGTCTGGCCGGCGGTGATCTTCAGCATGCCGTTGCTGCTCCCGCTGGCCGGTGGAAGCATGTTGCTGGGCGCGTGGAGCCGTGCGCCGATCCTGGTGTTCCTGCTTCCGCTGGTGATCCTGATCGGCGGCGCGCTCTTCCTGTGGAGCTGGAGTCCGGAGTGGCTGCCGTACTGGGTGAACCGGCTCCTGATGGCGCTCGACCCGTCCGGCAACCGTTGGCTCAGCGAGACCTGGCTGAAGGCCGACCGCGGCGTGGACTTCTACAACACACAGCCGATGGTGATGGACGCGGCGTTTGCGCTGAGCCGTCTGGCATGGTGCGTCGCGGGTCTGTTGGCCGTTCCCCTCACCGCACGAACGCTGTTCCGTCGCGCGCGAAGTTCAGCCGAGCGGCGCCTGAGCCCGAAGGCCGCGCAGACGATCGCCGCCTCGCAGGCCGTCGCCGCGTCGGCGCTGCCGTCGGCGCCACGCATCCGGCTGGTCGACATGCGCATGGTCACGCAGAGCCCGCGCATGCTGGCTGGCCTGTGGACCGTGCTGCGCAACGAGCTCCGGATCCTCCTGCGAAGCCCGGGTGTGTGGCTCTTTGCGCCACTGATCATCCTGCAGGTGGTTGGCAGCAGCCTTGTCAGCACCGCGTGGCTCGGCACGGAGCGTCTGGCCACCACGGGCTCGCTGGCCACCAGCGCCTTCAACACGCTCACGCTGCTGCTGATCTTCCTCACGCTCTTCTACACGGTGGAGAGCCTGGTGCGCGAGGAGCGTCTGGGATTCTCGAACCTGCTGCGAAGCAGCGCAGTGACCACGCCCAGCCTGTTGATCGGCAAGATCCTGGCGAACGCCGGTCTCGCGCTGGTGCTGATGGCCGCCACGGTGCTGGCCTGCGTCATCGTGCTGGTGGTGCAGGTCGTGCGCACCGGCATCTGGCCGCCGTTCGAGTTCACGCGATTCGTGCAGCTGTGGGGACTGGTGCTCACGCCCACCATCATCGTGTGGTGCTCGTTCGTGGCGCTGGTGCAGGGGGTGGTGCGCAACCGCTACGCCACCTACGCGATCGGTCTCGTCACGTTGATCGCCACGGGCTTCGCGCAGCAGTTCGGCTACCTCACATGGGTCGGCAACTGGCACATGTGGAGCACGCTCCTGTGGAGCGATCTGGACCGGCTGGAGTTCCTCCGACCCTCGATCGTGGCGAACCGGCTGTTCGTGCTGTCGCTCGCCGCGCTGTTCCTGGTGGGCGCGTTGGCCGTGCATCCGCGGCGGCATGTCGACTGGCAGCGCGTGGTCGATCGAATCGCGCCCAAGCCGATCCTGCGAGCCATCCTGCGTGTCTCGCCGCTGCTTGCGGTGGTGATCGGTCTTGGCATCTACAACTGGATTCAGGCCCGCACCGGATTCCAGGGCACGATCGTCGAGCGGCAGGGACGCGACTACTGGAAGCGCAACGTCGCCAGCTTTCCGGCCGACATGCCGCTGCCCGCGCTTGCCAAGGTCACCGGCGGCGTGGACATCGATCCGTTCGATCGCAGCCTGCGCGTGCAGGGCACCTACGTGATCCGCAACCCGCACGCCACGCCGATGGTGCAGATTCCGCTCACGCAAGGGGAGCACTACCGCAATCTGAAGTGGACGCTCGACGGCAAGCCGATGGAGCCCATGAAGAAAGACGCGCTCGACGCGCCGCCCACGGTCGAGGACCGAGCGGGCCTGTGGGTCTTCACGCCGGCCAAGCCGCTTGCGACCGGCGAAACCTGCACGATCGGTTTCTCGTTCGACGGCGTCTTCCCTTCGGGATGGACCCGAAACGGTGGCGGCACCGACGAGTTCATCCTGCCCTCGGGCGTGGTGCTCACCAGCTTCAGCACCAGCTTCATGCCGGCCATCGGCTTCCAGGAAGGTGTGGGCGTGGACGATCGCAACGCCACCGACCCGAAGGAGCCGCTGCCCGACGACTGGAAGAAGCTGACCGATCCGGCCTTCGGCAGCGCCTGGGGTTTCGACGTGACGATGCAGGTCACGGGTCCCGAGGACTGGACGCTGAACTGCGTGGGCATTCCCGGCGAGCCGCTGGTGAAGGACGGCCGCAAGACCGTCATCTGGACCACCGACGTGCCGGTGCGCTTCTTCAACATCGCGGGCGGGCCGCTGGAGCGCCTGGACGGCACTGGCAGCAGCATCTTCCACAGCCCGCGGCACCCGTGGAACCTGAAGACCATGAGCGAGGCGCTCGACGCCAGTCGCGAGTTCTACGGCAAGTGGTTCGGCGAGTATCCGCGCCGAGATCTGCGGCTGACCGAGTTCCCGGGTCTGGCGGGCTACGCGCAGGGCTTCCCCGGCAACATCACCTTCAGCGAGTCGATCGGTTTCCTCACCAAGCCCGGTGCCGCCGACGACGTCGATCTGGTCTTCTACGTCACCGCGCACGAGGCCGGGCACCAGTGGTGGGGCAACATGCTGATGCCTGGCAAGGGCCTGGGCGGAAACATTCTCAGCGAGGGCCTGGCCAACTTCAGTGCGCTGCTGCTCACCGTCGAGAAGCGCGGCGACGAGCAGCGCCAGCGCATGCTGCGACAGTGGGAGGACGACTACGCCAACGGCCGCAGCGCCGACAGCGAGCGCCCGATGGTGCGCATCTCGGGCACGCGCCCTGGCGACCAGACCGTCACCTACGACAAGGGGGGATGGGTCTTCTTCATGATGATGCAGGTGATGGGCCGCGACGCCATGTTGGACGGCCTGAAGGATTTCATCCGCACCTATCAGGATGGACCCGACTATCCGCTGCTGCAGGATCTGGTGGCGCTGATGCGACGCCACGCGAAGGACCTGCCCGCCTACGACGCCTTCACCCGTCAATGGTTCGAGCAGGTGGTGCTGCCCGAGTTCAAGCTGTGGGACATGAAGGTGACCAAGCCCGCCGAAGGGCAGTGGATCGTGGAGGGCACGCTTGAGAACGCCGGCACCGGCACCGTGTCGGTCGAGGTCGCGGCGGTGGGCGCGGATCCCGCCGATGCGAAGCTGACGAAGGCCCCGAACGCCCGTGCGACCGTCTCGATCGGTGCCGGAGAACGGAAGCCCTTCCGGATCACGTGTCCATTCGAGCCGGTGAAGGCGCAGGTCGATCCCGACGTGCACATGCTGCAGGTGCGACGAAAGTTGGCTGAAACCAAGCTTCCGAAGGCCTGAAACCCCGCTCTGGGGGGCATTTCTGTTCGTCGCAGGGGCCGCTGGCCGATGCAAACGGCCTATGGCACGGAACTCCGCCAAGGCTGTCACACGCCCCACCGATGGGGAACTCCCGCCCGCAACCTTCGCTCGTCGCGCGACTTGGGTCGCGTTGGCCGGCCTCTGGGTCTTCCTGTTCCTGACCCTGGGGACCTTCTCGAGCGCGGACTGGCCAAGCCATGCCGTGGCCGTGCATGCCGACCCGCCATCGAACCTGATGGGTCGGCTTGGCGCGGTGATCGCCTACTGGACCTATCTGGGCGTTGGCTACGGCGTGTGGCTCCCCATGCTGGCGGCGGCGCTCGCCCTTGCGACCACCGCGAGCGGGCGAGCGGTGACGCATCCTGCGATCCGCGCGTTCGGCGCGGTCGTGATGATGCTCTCCTTCAGTTCGGTGCACGCGGCATGGGCGCGTGGCATCGGCGTGCTGCCTGGCGCCGAGGCGGGCCTGATCCCGCACTGGATCGCGAATGAACTCTCGCTTCGCTTCAGTCCGGCGCTGACCGGTCTGGTGCTGCTGATCTCGTTCGCGCTCGGCGCGATCATCTGCATGGACGAGGTCGTCTTCGCGCTGCCGCGGCACATCGCGCGCGCGTGGCAGGCCACCGAACCGATCCGCGCCCAGGACTGGAAGGGCATGCTCGACAAGTTGCGCATCCGCGCCCGGCCCGAGGTGAAGCCCGCGACGGCGGCGGCTCGTTCCTCCGGCGGCGCCACGGCGGTCGCCGAGTTGCCCGACACCGAGAGCGAGCCGGAACTCGCCGACGAGGTCGACATCGCCGACGCCTCCGAGCACGAGGAAGAGGAGGCGGTCGAGGAAGAGGAGGAGATCGTCGACGAAAGCGACGACTGGGACGACGCCGAGGCCGATGCCGAGGCGGCGCTCGAGGACGCGGAGGAGGACGGTGACGAGGAAGAGTTCCCCGAGACCGAAGCCACCCAGGAGGCCGCCACCGAGGCGGAACCCCAGGCTGCCGCGCGTCCGCAGCTTTCCGACGAGGAACTGAAGGCCCGCATCGCGAAGCTGCCGCTGCGCATGGCCAGCGCGCAGAAGACCGTCGCTCGCGACGAGGACATTCCCCGCGAGGTCGACTACACGGGCTACACCTTCCCGGGTCTCGACCTCCTCGAGAACCCCGAGGGCAACTGGTCGGAGCAGATCGAGGACTACGTGCGCGAGCAGGCCGCCCGCCTGACCGCCACGCTGCGCCACTACGCGATCGAGGGCGAGGTCACGGGCATCGAGACCGGCCCGGTGGTCACGCTCTACTCGGTCGAGCTGGCGCCCGGCACGCGCGTGGCGCGGCTGCAGGCGATCGACGACGACATCGCGCGCGCGCTCGGCGCCCCGAACATCCGCATCATCTCGAACATGGTCGGCCGCACCGCGGTCGGCATCGAGGTGCCCAACAAGCAGAAGGAGAAGGTGCGGCTCAAGGAGCTCATGAGCGGCGGCCACGCGAAGAGCATGATCCTGCCGATGTTCCTGGGCAAGGACAGCGCGGGCGAGCCGCTCGTGATCGATCTGGCGAAGATGCCGCACATGCTGATCGCCGGCACCACCGGCAGCGGCAAGAGCGTGTGCATGAACACGATCATCCTGGGCTGGATGTACACCAAGCGCCCGGACGAGCTGAAGCTCTGCCTGGTCGACCCCAAGATGGTCGAGATGAGCCAGTTCAGCGACATTCCGCACCTGATGTGCCCCGTGGTGACCGAGATGGCGAAGGCCGCGGGCATCCTGGAATGGGCCGTGGACAAGATGGAGGAGCGCTACGAGCAGCTGAAGAAGGCCGGCGTGCGCGACATCACCGGCTACAACGGCCTCGGCGAGGAGGAGCTCTACGCCCGCCTGCAGCCCGCGACCGATCTGGAGAAGGCGCGCATCCCGAAGAAGCTGCCGTACATGGTCTTCGTGATCGACGAGCTCGCCGACCTCATGATGACCAACAAGGAGGTCGAGCAGTCGATCGTGCGCATCGCGCAGAAGGCACGCGCGGTCGGCATCCACCTGGTGCTCGCCACGCAGCGTCCGCAGGCGAACGTGGTCACGGGCCTCATCAAGAGCAACATGCCGTGCCGCGTGAGCTTCAAGGTGGCCAGCGGCATGGACAGCCGCATCGTGCTCGACGACAAGGGCGCCGAGCTGCTGCTCGGTCAGGGCGACATGCTGGTGCGCACGCCAAGCAGCAGCGAACTGCGCCGTGCGCAGGGCACGCTGGTCACCGACGGCGAGACCCGCAACGTGGCCAAGTTCCTGAAGGACATCGCCGAGCCAAGCTTCGAGCGCCAGCTCGTCGCGATCCGCGGCACCAAGGCGGCCGGTGGCGAGGAGCCGGACGGTGGCTGCGCCGCGACCGACGGCGGCGAGCGCGACCCGATGTTCGAGAAGGCCGTCGAGATCATGATCGAGTCGGGCCGCGGCAGCGTGAGCCTGCTGCAGCGACGTCTTGCGATCGGCTACGGTCGCGCGAGTCGTCTTGTCGATCAGATGGGTGCCGCCGGCATCCTGAGCGACCACAAGGGCAGTGTGGCGCGCGAGGTACTCATCAGTCTCGACGACTGGCGGCGCATGAAGACCATGGTCGAGTCGGGCGATAGCGCGACCGAGGGCAGTGACTTGCAGTACGTCGAGGATGAGAGCGACGGGGGTGTGCCCGACGAGATGGACGGCGAGTACCGGCAGTGACCCGCACCTGACAGCAGTGCGCGCGGGAAGATCCTGCTTGGCGCGGGTACATTCCGACTCCATGCCACGTGAAGTTCGAAGCGCTGCAGGGGAAGCCTCTGCCGCCGACCACGCCCTCGACTTGGCGCAACCCGGCGTTCCGGAACTGCTGCAGAACCAGCGAGCGTTGAGTGTCTGGGAGGTGTTGCGACGCAATCGCCGCGCCGCCACCCGCAGCGAGGTGGCGCAGCATCTGGGCCTCTCCGAACCAGATACGCAGAAGGACATCGACCTGCTCTCCGGGTTCGGCTTGGTGGAGCGTGTGCCGGCCTCGCGACATCTGCGCGCCGGCGGCTACCGCGTCACCTGCGCCAGCATCGTGGTGCTGATCGATCCGAAGGACGCCCGTTACCAGCCGCTTGTCTCCAACGTTCTGGAGCAGGTCTCCGAGCGCAGCATCGAGACCATACGGCGGCAGAACCGATCAACCGAGACCGTCCTCCGCAAGCGCATCAAGCGCGCCTTCAGCTGGCTGCACGTGAACGACCAGGAGTTCGAGCAGGTCCGCATGATGCTGCGCAGCTTCGACGCGCTCATCAGGCGCATCGAGGCGCGCCAGCTCCGCAATCCTTCGCCACCGACCGAGTATCCGAATCTTCATCTGGCGCTGTGCGTGACCCCGCTCGATGGCGAGGTGCCGCCCTCGCCGCCGCTCAAAATCACCAGCCGCGAGCAGCTGGAGCGCAACCGCGGCGTCCAGAGCGCGCAGGGAATGGAACAGCTCAGCCCCCGCGAGCGCGAGGTGATCATGCTGCTGCTGGGCGGCCGCACCGAGAAGGAAGCCGCGGAGTCGCTCGGACTCTCTCCGGGCACCGTGCGCACCCATGTGGTGCATGCCTATGACAAGCTCGGCGTGAAGCGGCGCAGCGAGCTCAGCGCGCGAGTGCTCGGTCTGTCGAATTGAGAAAGGACCCCCGATGAAGTTCCTGCTGATCGATCAGGTGCTGGATCGCACGCCAACCTCGATCGTGGCGATCAAGAACGTGACCGCCGCCGAGGAGTACTTGGGTGACCACTTCCCGGGCTTCCCGGTGCTGCCGGGCGTCTTCATGCTCGAGGCCCTCACCCAGGCTGCGCGGGAACTGCTGAAGGATCGTGGTCAGCGGCTCGTGCTCGGGCAGGTGAAGGCCCTGCGATATGGCAGTTTCGTGCGGCCCGGCGAGGCGCTGAAGGTCGAGGTGACCTTGGACAAGACGAATGATGACGGCAGCTTCACCATGAAGGGTCAGGCCAGCGTGGTGCGGGTCGACGGCACAGGCGAGACAGCGGTGAGCGGACGCTTTACAATGCGCCCCGCCCGCATCCCAGCCACGGCAGCCGCCGGGGCGTGAAGCGGGTCCGCGGCCCAAGGAACGGGCCGGGGCACCCAGAACGGAGATCCCAGTGGCATTCAATCGTCAGCAGATCGAGGAAGGCGTCAGCGAGGTCCTGCAGGAGGCGCTCGGCGTCGACGCCGAGGATGTGAAGCCCGAGGCCACGCTCACGGGCGACCTTGGCGCCGAGAGCATCGACTTCCTGGATATCCAGTTCCGCATGGAAAAGCGCTTCTCCACCCCCGAGAAGCCCTTCAAAATCGAGCAGGGTGAGCTGTTCCCCGAAAACATGCTGCAGGATCCGGCGATGGTGCAGAACGGCAAGGTGACCGACGCCGGCATGGCGTTGCTGCGCCAGAAGCTGCCGCATATCGACTTCAGTTCCTTCGACGGCGATCGCAACGTGAAGAGCCTCAGCGAGGTCTTCACGGTGAAGAGCCTGTGCGACTTCCTCGAGCGCAAGCTCGCCAAGTGAGCCCGTACGGCGCCACGTGCGCCACAAGGATCCCACGATGCGCTGGATGTGGATCGACACCGTGGTCGCCTACGAGCCCGGCCGCCGCATGGTGGCCGTGAAGAACGTCTCGTTGGCCGAGGAGCACCTGCATGACCACTTCCCGGATCAGCCGGTGATGCCGGCCAGCCTGATGGTCGAGGGCATGGCGCAGACCGCTGGCATCCTGGTGGGCAGCACGCGCGGCTTCAAGGAGAAGGTGATCCTTGCCAAGATCGGGAATGTCACGCTGGATTCCGAGGTGGTGCCGGGTCAGTGCATCCGCTACGACGCGGTGATCGAGCGCATGGACGACGCCGGTGCGAGCACGCGCGGCACGATCGAGCGGTTGGACCATCGCACGGGCTCGTGGGAGCGCATCGGCACCACCGAGATCGTGTTCAGCCACATCGACCAGAATCGCGGCGGACTGGCCTTCCCCGAGGAGAACTTCGTCTTCGGCGAGAACTTCCGCACGCTGCTGCGCGGCGCGGGGCTGGACCGGTTCATGGCCCAAGCGAAGGCCTGAACGCGGGCCTCGGGCCTGCCGCAAGAACCAAAAACGAGATGCCCCGCTTCGAGGAGGCACCATCGAAGCGGGGCTTCTGCAGGAGTCGCCGCGGTGTCGGCCGCGGACACCTGCAACATGCCTTGCGACGGCCGATGGGCAATGGTCCCTCGTCGAATTCCGCTACCTTCCACAGATCGCGGGAGCCATAACGAAGGGCGACCTCTCATGTCCCACCTGGCCATCTACACCGGAAGCTTCGACCCGATCACCCTTGGGCACCTGGACGTGCTCGACCGCAGCCGTGCGCTGTTCGACAAAGTGATCCTGGCGATCGGCATCAACCCGAACAAGCCGCCCCTGTTCTCGATCGAGGAGCGCAAGCGCCACGCCGAGACGCTCGTCGCCCGCCTGCTGCGGGAACGCCCGCAGGGTGCCAGGGTGCGGGTGGAGGCCTATCAGGGCCTGACCATCGATTTTGCGCGAAAAGTGGGGGCGGCGGCCATCGTTCGAGGCATCCGGAACGTGACCGACCTGGCGAGCGAGTGCCAGCTGGCGATCACCAACCGTCAGGTGGCGGGGGTCGAGACGGTCTTCATCGTGACGGGCGAGAACTTCGCCTATGTGTCCAGCAGCCTGATCAAGCAGATCGCGGCCTTTGGGGGCGACCTGAAGCGACTGGACACCCTCGTGCCGCCCGAAGTGATCGCGGCCCTTGAAGAGAAGCAACAGGATCCCCGGAATCCGCTGGGACGCATGGCCATCGACGGAGCGGCGGACTGACCCATGGCCGCGCGCGTGCGCGTCATCTCGATCGGGGCCATGAGCGCCCATCCGAGTTGGGGCGAGAAGGGCGATGTGCGCCCGGCACACGCCACCACCACGCTGATCGAGTCAGGCAAGGCGTGGATCCTGGTGGATCCGTCGCTGCCCGCGCAGGCGCTCGTGCCTCGTCTGGCCGAACGCAGCGGCAAGACACCGAAGGACATCACGCACGTCTTCCTGACCAGCTTCCATCCGATGCGTCGACGCGGCATCGGCGCGTTCCCGGAGGCCACGGTGCTGGTCGGCGCGGCCGAGATCGCCGGGGTGCGCGCGCAATTGCGCGAGCGGTTGGAGCAGGCACGTCAGCACGACGACGAGGATCTGCTTCGCATGCTGCGTGAGGAACTCACCATGCTCGAGTCCTGCGAGGAAGCGCCCGATCGGCTTGCCGAGGGTGTCGACCTCTTTCCGCTGCCGGGCGTCTCACCGGGCAGTGCGGGGATTCTGGTGCCGAATCCGGGCTCCACGCTGCTGATCGCGGGTGACGCCGTGGCCACGGTCGAGCATCTGGAGGAGGGCAAGGTGATCGCGCCATGCTTCGACGTGCAGCAGGCCCGCGAGAGCCTGTCCGAGGCCGTCGAGATCGCCGACCTGATCGTGCCCGGCCGCGACAATCTGTGCGCGAATCCCGTCCGGCGCTTCTGAGTCAGCCCCTCGGGATTCCCGGTGTCGGCGGCTAAACTTGCCGACCATGTCCAATCCGGAAAGCCGTTCCGCAGCCACCACGCTTCGCACACTGCTTCGGCAGGTTCGCGAGGGCCAGCGCATGGCCTGCCTGACCTGCTACGACGCCACCACGGCCCGGTGGCTCGACCGCGCGGGAGTGGAGGTGCTGCTGGTCGGCGACTCGGCGGCCGAGGTGATCCTGGGGCTTCCCGGCACCATCCACGCGCCGCTTGAGTTCATGATCACGCTCACCGCGGCGGTCAAGCGCGGCGCCCCGGGCCGTGTGGTCATGGCCGACATGCCCTTCATGAGCTATCAGGCCAGCGAGGATGACGCACTGCGCAACGCGGCGCGCTTCATGACCGAGGGCATGGCCGACTGCGTGAAGGTTGAGGTCGACCGCAGTTGGGCGCCGCTCGTTTTGCGCATGGCGCGTGCGGGCATTCCCGTGGTCGCGCACATCGGATGCCGTCCGCAGCAATCGAAGATGCACGGCGGCACGTTCGCCGTGGGCAAGACCGCCGAGCAGGCGATCCAGGTGATCCATGACGCCGCGGCGCTCGAGGCTGCGGGCGCCACCATGCTGCTGCTCGAGGCGTGTCCCTCCGAGGTCGCGGCCAAGGTGGTGGAGCGCGCCACGATTCCGGTGATCGGCATTGGCGCAGGAAACGCCTGTCACGGACAGGTGCTCGTGCTGCAGGATCTGCTCGGCATGAGTGCTTGGCAGCCGGCGTTCGCCACGCCCGCCGCGCAGTTGGGAGAGGCCACACGCGAGGCCGCCGTGGCTTGGTGCGAGCGGGTGCGGCAGGGCCGCATCGAGAGCGCGTTCCGCATGGCCGACGGCGAGGGCGCCCGGCTGGAGGCGCTGCTGACCGGCGCTGCGCATGCGAAGGCTTGAGCATCTCGGCCCCGCGCTTGCCACGCTGGCCGCGGCTGGTGTGCTGCTGCTGCTCGCGCCCTCGGCCATCCGTCAGTATCAGCGCGAGACGATGATCCGCCGCGCCGCCGACGCGGAACGACGCCTTGAGCGGGGCACGGTGCTGGATCAACTCTCGCAGGCCACGCGCGACATCGCCGACGTGGTCGAGCCCAGCGTGGTGCATGTGAGCATGACGGGCTCGATTCGCGGTGCGTCGGGCTCGCGCGCGTACCGCAACACGGGCAGTGGCTGGATCTACGACACGCAAGGGCACATCGTGACCAATGCGCACGTGATCGACGGGGCGCAGCGCATCGAGGTGCAGTTGGCGGGCGGCGACCGTGCCGATGCGCGCCTGGTGGGACAGGATCTGCGCACCGACATCGCGGTGCTCGAGGTTTCGGTGTCAGGGCTGCAGCCTGCACGCCGATCGACCGAGGATCCGCGTCAGGGTGACATGGTCTTCGCGTTCGGAAGTCCCTTCGACTTCCGCTTCAGCATGTCCAGCGGCATCGTGTCGGGCCTGGAGCGCACCACCGACCTGCAGGACATCGACTACGAGAACTTCATCCAGACCGACGCCGCGATCAATCCCGGCAACTCCGGTGGTCCGCTCACCGACACGCGAGGCTTCGTGGTCGGCATGAGCACGGCGATCGCCACCGGCTCCGGACGCGGCAACGCGCTTGGGCAGGGACAGTTCGCGGGCATTGGTCTGGCGATCCCGATCTCGATGATCGAGAATGTGGTGGACCAGATCATCACGCGGGGCGAGGCGGAGAAGGGATTCCTGGGCGTGCGCGGCGTGGATGTGGTCGACCTGCGCAACGGACGCGTGCGCGCGCCGGCACTTCTGTCCGCCGTCGAGTCATGGACGGGCGATGGGGCCGTCGTGGATTTCGTCTCGCCCGGCAGCCCGGCCGAGGCGGCGGGTGTGCAGGTGGGCGACGTGATCGTCACCATCGGTGGCCAGCGGGTTGCCAGCGCCGCCCGGATGCGCACGCTCATCGCCAATCATCGCCCTGGTGATCGCGTGAAGGTGCAGGTCTGGCGTCTCCAGCCGGGTGCCACGCACGAGGGCGAGGTGGTGGATCTCGAGGTCCAGATGGCGCGGCTCGATCCGGAAACCAACATGGAGGAGTTTGCCGCCGCGCTTCGTGCCGTCGGATTCACGCGCCTGCTCACGCTCACGGAGGCTGAAGCACGCGTGCGCAGCATGGAATTCCGCCGTGGCGTGCTGGTCGAGGCGGTGGATCCCGATGCCTTGATCGCCGCCGAGGCGCCGGCGGGCTCCGTGATCGTCGAGGCGTTCGGCGGAAGCGTGGCGACCGTCGATGACCTGTACCTGCGGATCTCGCGCGGCCTGCCGGAGAGTGCACGACGACTCGAGATCCCCCTCACGATCGTGCTGCCCACGGGTGCACGAACGCAACTGGTGATCCCGTTGCCGCGTCGGGTGCGATAGGCCTCGACTAGGATCCTCTCCATGTCCTCCCAGCCACTGCTTGAGGTGCGCGGCCTGCAGACCTGGTTCCCGATCCGTCGGGGCCTGCTGCAGCGCATCACGGGTCATGTGAAGGCGGTCGATGGCGTGGATTTCGCGCTGGGCAAGGGCGAGACGCTCGGGCTGGTGGGCGAGTCGGGCTGTGGCAAGACCACCGTGGGCCGCTCGATCCTTCGACTCATCGAGCCGACCGGCGGCGAGATCCTGTTCGAGGGACGCGACGTGCGTCGCATGGGCGGCGAGGAACTGCGCCTGCTGCGCCGACGCATGCAGATCATCTTCCAGGATCCGGGTGGCAGCCTGAACCCTCGCATGCGCGTGGGTCGCATTGTGGGTGAGCCGCTCGAGGTGCACGGCATCGCCAAGGGCGACGCGCTGCGGGACATGGTGGAGAAGCTGCTTGAGCGCTGCGGCTTGTGGAAGGCCGCAGCCGACCGCTATCCGCACGAGTTCAGCGGTGGGCAGCGGCAGCGCATCGGCATCGCGCGCGCGCTGGCGCTGAATCCCTCGCTGATCGTGTGTGACGAGCCCACGAGCGCGCTCGACGTGAGCATCCAGAGCCAGATCCTGAACCTGCTGAAGGAACTGCAGGCCGAGTTCGGCCTGAGCTACCTGTTCATCAGCCACGACATGGCCGTGATCCACCACATCTGCGACCGGGTCGCCGTGATGTACGACGGCAAGATCGTGGAGGCGGGCACGCGAGACGAGATCATCCGTTCGCCCAAGCATCCCTACACGCAGCGGCTGCTGGCGGCCGTGCCCGAGGCGGATCCGCGTCGGCCCCGACGCGCGCTGGCGCTCGCCGACGGCGCCCGAATGTGATGCGCATCACGGGCCGCACCATCGTCGTGTTCGTGGCCGCGGTGGGGGTGTTCTCGTTCCTCTTCGGATGGATGATCACCCGCGAGGTGCGAGGCACGGCGCTGAGGACCGATGCGCGAATCGAGGCGCTGGCGGGAGCGATCGAGGCCTACGCGTCCGCGCACGGTGGCGACATGCCCACGTCGGAGGCGCAGTTGCGTGCGGGTGTCCCGGGGGCCGTGGTGGCGTCGCCGGAGTTCGAGGCGGGGCTCAAGTTCCTGCAGGTGCAGTGGCCGCCGAACGGCGATCATGCGCCGATCCTTGGCGCCAACGGTCTGCCCACGGGCATCGGCACGGTGCCCCGCGTGAATGGGCGGCTCCGCTCGCTGGCTCGCGGTTCCCCCGCGAATCAGGCCGTGCAAGCCGCGCCCGCCGCGCCATAATGGGTGCGATGTCCCAGCCCACCTGCCCGAATGAGTCCATCGTGAGCGAGGCGCCGATTCAGCACATCAAGCACGAGGGACCGATGGTCGACCTGATGCAGGGTGACGCGCGCTGGCAGATTCCGGTACACGAGCACGGCTTCATTGCGCTGGTCGATGTCATGCCCCGGCTGGTGCCGCAGGGCCAGACCGCCGATGCCGCGATCGTGCAGGCTGCGCGCGTCAGCTACGGCGCCGGCACGAAGCAGGTGAGCGAGGACCGCACGCTGGTGCGCTACCTGCTGCGCCACCGCCACACCACCCCATTCGAGATGGTGGAACTCAAGTTCCACGTGGCCATGCCGATGTTCGTGGCGCGCCAGTGGATCCGGCATCGCACCGCCAACGTCAACGAGTACTCGGCACGCTATTCGATCGTTCCGGACCGCTTCTACCGCCCCACGGTCGAGGGCGTGCGCAAGCAGAGCACGGTGAATCGACAGGGTGGCGACGAGGCGATCGATGCGGGCACGGCCGAGCAGTTCCTGACGCTGCTCGACAAGGCCGAGGCGAACTATCGCGAGTACCTCTCGCTCACCGAACGCGGCGTGGCGCGCGAGCTGGCGCGTGCGGCGCTACCGGTGAGCGTCTACACCGAGTGGTACTGGAAGTGCGACCTGCACAACACGCTGCGCTTCCTGTCGCTGCGCATGGAATCGCACGCGCAGCAGGAAATCCAGGACTTCGCACGCGCCATGTACCGGCTGATCCAGCCCCTTGCGCCGGCCACCTGCGAGGCCTTCGTGGACTACGACTTCGACTCCATGCATCTCTCGCGACTGGAGATCGACGCGATCCGCTCAGGCCAGCCGCTCGGTTCGCAGAACAAGCGCGAACAGGCGGAGTTCGAGGCCAAGAAGACCCGGCTGGGGCTCTGAGTCGATGGCGTTCGAGCGTCGGACCTCGCCCGAGGGCGTCGTGTGGCTGCGGTCCGCGCTGCTCGCTTCCGAGGGCATTCCACATGGCTTCAGCACGCGCCTGGGTGGTGAGAGCCTGGCACCCTTTGACTCGCTGAATATGGGTCTGGCTGATGCGCCCGGTGAACCTGATGCTTGGGATCGTGTGGAGCGCAACTGGGCGCGACTGCTTCGGGCCACCGGACTCGAGGGTCGCGAGCTTGTGCGACTCCGCCAAGTCCACGGAAGTGTGGTGCGTGACGCGGATCTCGAGATGGATGTCGCACGCTCCGCTCCACCATTCGCGGATGGCGATGCGATCGTCACGGCGGACGCGGCGCAGGTCGTGTCGGTGCGCATCGCGGATTGCGGGCCGGTGCTTCTGGCGGATCCGACCGCCGGACTTGTGGCGGCCGTACATGCGGGATGGCGGGGGCTCTGTGCCTGCATCGTGGAACGAGCCGTGGATCACATGCTGGCGCGGGGCGCGCAGATCCGTCGTGTGGTGGTCGCGATCGGGCCGTGCATCGGTCCGGCGGCGTTCGAGGTTGGCGATGACGTGAGGGCGGCCATGGAGGTGGTGGGCCTTGGGCAATGCGTGGAGCCCGGCCCCGGGGGCGTGAGGTGGCGGGCGGACCTTCCCGGGGCGATCCGCGCACAGCTGGTCCGGCGAGGGGTCCGTGATGATCGGATCGATCTTGACGATCGGTGCACCGCATCAACGGGCGACTTGTTCAGCTACCGCCGCGAGGGCCCCAGAAGTGGCCGAATGGCTGCTCTTATTGGACTTTGACTCGTTCGTGCGTCCTTGGGCGCACGGGTGAAAAGTGTCAATTGCGGGAATCCGGTGACGCTGTTGCTTGCAGAGCCATGCTTTTGGGTGTCTATTGCAGGCGTGCCGGGCGAACGCTGTTCACCCGGATACGACAATGAGGCGTGGACGAGGGCTGCCACCGTTTCCAGACGGTGGCGGTTGTTTTTGGGGAACTTTCAGAGTGTGGTCAGAGCGGGTCGATATCTTTCCGGACTCGTTCCGGTCCGCGCCCCGAATTCAACAAGTCGGTATCCCCATGACCGCCGCGACGGCCCCTGTTCACACGGAACTCCTCTCCCGCATCGAGCAGTGCCAGGCGCGCGTCGGCGTGATCGGCCTCGGCTATGTGGGATTGCCTCTCGCGCATGCGCTGCATCAGGGCGGGTTGCCTGTCATTGGATTCGACATCGACCCCGGCAAGCCGAAGGCGATCAAGGCGGGCAAGAACTACCTGCAGCACCTCGGCGACAGCATGGTCACCGATTTGCGCGACAGCAAGCGCTTCGAGGCCACCACCGACTTTGGTCGCCTTGGCGAGTGCGACGTGATCATCGTCGCCGTACCGACACCGCTGGGTCGCCACCACGAGCCGGACATCGGTTTCATCCTCTCCACCGCCGAATCGATCGGCAAGACGCTGCGGAAGGGTCAGCTCATCATCCTTGAAAGCACGACCTACCCCGGCACCACGCGTGACGACATGATGCCCGCGATCTTCAAGGCCGCTGGCGAAAACGGCAAGGGCCTGAAACTCGGCGTGGACGTGTTCGGTGCCTTCAGCCCCGAGCGCGAAGATCCGGGCCGCAAGAGCCACAACACGCGCACGATCCCGAAGCTGTGTGGTGGCCTGGACGCAGCGAGTACGGAACTCGCATGCGCCGTCTACCGCAAGGGCATCGCTGAGGTGGTGCCGGTCTCCACCGCCGAGGTGGCCGAGGCAGCGAAGATCCTCGAGAACACCTTTCGTGCGGTGAACATCGCGTTGGTAAATGAGCTCAAGGCCATCTTGGAGCCCATGAAGATCGATGTGTGGGAAGTGATCCGCGCCGCAGCAACCAAGCCCTTTGGCTACATGCCGTTCTTTCCGGGGCCTGGGCTGGGCGGTCACTGCATCCCGATCGACCCCTTCTATCTCACGTGGAAGGCGCGCGAGCATGGGGTCTTCACCCGCTTCATCGAACTGGCGGGCGAGATCAACACCAACATGCCGCATTACGTGGTGGATCGTGTGGCGGAGCACCTGAACAACCACGGCAAGGCCGTGAAGAACAGCAAGGTGCTTGTGCTCGGCCTGGCCTACAAGGCGGACATCGACGACGTGCGCGAGAGCCCCAGCTTCGAACTGATCGAGCTGTTGATGCACCGCGGCGCCAAGGTGGAGTACAGCGACCCGCACTGTGCGGAAACCAAGACCGTCCGCTCGCACGATCTGCGCATGAAGTCGGTGCCGGTCACGGCTGAGAGCCTGAAGCAGTTCGACCTGGTGCTCGTCTCGACGGCGCACTCGGCCTTCGACTGGGACATGATCGCCAAGCACTCGAAGCTCATCGTGGACACCCGCGACGCGATGCGCAGGCATCATGGCGAACTGGGTAATCGACTGAAGCTCGCCTGATGACGGGGCACCCTCGTGCAGCCTGAGTCCGCGGCGCCGACCGTGGGCTGGGCTGCTGCGTGGGGTGAGCGCAACTATCGGCTGTACGCCTGCGGCATGCTGCTGGCTGGGGTCGGCATGACGATGCTGCAGACCGCCGTCCTGTGGGACGTGTGGGATCGAACCCGTTCCGCGTGGGATCTGGGGCTGGTGGGGCTTGCGCGCGCATTGCCGGTCGTCGCGCTTGCGCTTCCAGCGGGTGTGCTGGTCGACCGGGTACGCAGGCACCGTCTGCTCGCGGTCACGCAGGTGGGTTTCGCGATCGTCGCTGGCCTGTTGGCGCTGGCCAGTCTGCTGGGTGCGCCATTGTGGGTCGTGTACGGCACGCTCGTGTTCAGCGGCTGCGTGCGCGCCTTCAACATGCCCACACGGCAAAGCCTGCTTCCCTCCCTCGTGCCGACGGAGCGATTCCAGAACGCGATCACCTGGAACAGCGCGATCTTCCAGGCGTGCGCGATCGGTGGTCCGATTCTCGCCGGCGCCGTGCTGAAGTTCACGGGGCACGCATGGGCTGTCTTCGCGGCCGCGGGCATCGGATGTCTGGTGTTCGCGGTGATGGCGTCGCTGCTCCAGCCACGCGCCGCGATCGCACCACCGCCGAATCACTCGCCGGGGGGCATGTTCGCGGGTGCGGCGCACATCTGGCGCGAGCGCACGATCCTGGGCGCGATCTCGCTGGACCTGCTCGCCGTCCTCTTCGGTGGCGCGACCGCGTTGCTGCCGATCTTCGCCACCGACATCCTGAACACCGACGCATTCGGCCTTGGCCTGCTGAAGAGCGCGCCGTACGTGGGTGCATTGGTCATCGCCGGGGTTCTCGCCATTCGTCCCGAGATCCGTCGTGCGGGACCAGTCCTGCTGATGTGCGTCGCGCTGTTCGGCGTCACCATGATCGCGTTCGGACTCAGCCAGTCCTTCTGGCTCAGCATGGCCATGCTGGCGCTTGGTGGCGCCGTGGACAACGTCAGTGTGGTGATTCGGCACGTGCTGGTGCAGACGCGCACACCCGATCACCTGCGCGGACGCGTGACCGCCGTGAACAGCGTCTTCATCGAGTGCAGCAACGAGCTCGGTGGCTTCGAGAGCGGCCTGGTCGCGACATGGATGGGGCCGATCTTCAGCGTGGTGAGCGGCGGCATCGGCACGCTCGTGATCACGGGACTGGTGGCGTGGCGATTGCCCGAGTTGCGGCGCCTCGGACGACTGGTCGAGACGCCGGCTGACGTGCTCTACTCCGAGGCGGAAGAGAAGTCGGACGAGTGACTCAGGCCCGAAGACCCTGACCCTGCGCGATGGCCGACACCTCGGCATGTCGGAAGCACGACAGCAGATGCTCGTTCACGCATCCCACCGCCTGCATGTAGGCATGGCAGATCACGGGCCCGCAGAACGAGAAGCCTTCCTGCTTCAGGCGCTTGGAGAGGGCGCGGCTCTCGGGACTTTCGGCTGGTAACTCGCTGCGGCTGCGGAGTCTGCGCGTCTTCACGACACGGCCGGTGGGTTCCCACACAAGGTCGCGGAAGGCGTGCCGGCCTCCGCGGTCCATGACCGTGCACCAGGCCTGCGCGTTGGCGATGGCGGACCGCACCTTCGCGCCACTGCGGATGATGCGCTCGTCGCACATGAGTCGAGCGACGTCGCGCGCGCCGTAGCGCGCCACGCGCTGCGGATCGAGGCCGTCGAATGCGGCCAGGATGCCGGCGCGACGCCGCAGGATCGTGATCCAGGAAAGTCCGGCTTGGAACCCATCCAGCACCAACTTCACGAAGAGTTCACGGTCGTCGCGAAGTGGCACGCCCCACTCGTGATCGTGGTAGGCCACGTACAGGGGGTCGCTGCCGCACCACCAGCAGCGTCTGGGGATCTTTCGGGCGTGTGGTGCGCGCACGGCTGGAAAGGTACCCCGCATCCCATCGGGTGATTTCGGCGAAGATGTCTCTTCCCATGATCCGTGTCGCGCTGGCCATGCTGACTCACGACAAGGCGAAGTATGTCGCCCTCGTCGCCGGCATCGCCTTCGCCAGTCTGCTCATCAGCCAGCAGGCGGCGATCTTCTGGAGCGCGCTGCGAAGCAGCACCTATGGTGTGCAGTCGGCCAGCGCCGCCGACCTCTGGGTGATGAAGCCCAACGTGGAGATCCTGGATCTTGCCGATCCCATGAAGGAGGGCGTGGTCAATCAGGTGCGCTCCGTGGCCGGGGTGCAGTGGGCCGTGCCCTACTACCAGGCGCTTGGCATGGTGCGCACCCGACAGGGCTCCTTCCGACCGGTGCTCGTGATCGGGGTTGACGACGCCACGCTGATCGGCGCGCCGGCTGCGCGCATGGTGGCCGGTGACGTGCGCGCGCTTGAGCAGCCCAACGCGGTCATCTTTGACGTGAGCGGCTATCAGCAGAACTTCCCGGATCTGCCGGTGGAGATCGGTCAGGAGGTCGAGATCGGTCACACGCGCGCGGTGGTGGGTGGCTTCTGCAAGGCGCCGCCCGCATGGGGTGGGCAGACCGTCGTCTACACCACCCGCTCGCTGGCAGTGCAGATGAGCCGGGAAACCGAGAACACCGTCAGCTTCGTGCTGGCGAAGGCGGAGGAGGGAACCGATCCCGAGCAGGTGGCGGCGCGCATCGAGAAGGAGACCGGCCTGAAGGCACGCAGTAGCCGAGGCTTCAGCGCGGAGATCATCGAGTGGATGCTGCGCTTCTCCGGCGTGGCCGAGTTCTTCGGCGTCACGATCCTCATGGGCGTGGTCATCGGCGTGGCGATCGTGGGCCAGACGTTCTATCTCTTCAGCGTGGAGAACGTGAAGCAGTTCGCCACCCTGAAGGCGATCGGCGTGGGAAATCGCAGCGTGCTGGGCATGATCTTCCTGCAGGCCTCGCTGGTGGCAGTGATCGGGTTCTCGCTTGGCGTGGGCGTCGCCAGCCTGTTCTTCGCCTACTTCGGGCCCGGCACGGGTGGCCTGCGCGGCATGAACATGCCGGTCGCGGTTTTCATCGGTACCGGGGTCTTCATCTATCTCATGGTGGTCGCGAGCTGCTTCCTCTCGATCCGTCGTGTGCTCACCGCCGATCCGGCGATCGTGTTCAGGAACTGATCCATGGCCTCCACCCGCGAAGGCGTGCACTGCGAGCAACTCGAACGATCGTTCGATTCGGCGGGCGTGCGTCAGCAGGTGCTGAAGGGCCTCCGCTTCGACGCCGAGCCTGGTCAGCTCACCATGCTGATCGGCCCATCGGGCTGCGGCAAGACCACGCTCATCTCGATCATCGCCGGTCTGCTCGGTGCCGATGCAGGCCATCTGCGCGTGCTCGGGCAGGAGCTGCTCAGCTTGGACGCGCAGCAACTGCTTGACTTCCGCCTTCGTCGTATCGGCTTCGTGTTCCAGCAGTACAACCTGATCTGGGGGCTTTCCGCGGCGGAAAACGTGGCGGTACCGCTGGTGGCCGCTGGTGTGCAGTGGCCGCAGGCGCTGGAGCGTGCACGCGCGATGCTTGGCCAGCTTGGGCTGGGCGAGCAGACCCACAAGTTGCCGCGACAACTCAGCAGCGGACAGCAGCAGCGCGTCGCGATCGCGCGCGCGCTTGTGCACGATCCGGACCTGCTGCTGTGCGATGAGCCCACGGCGGCACTCGACGCACGCAGCGGCCATCAGGTCATGGAACTGCTGCGATCGATCGCCGTGCGTCCCGGCCGGGTGGTGATCGTGGTCAGCCACGACCAGCGCGTGTTCAGCTTCGCCGACCGCATCGCCGAGATGGACGATGGCCTGGTGGTTCGCGTCGAGGATCGCGCCGTCGCTCCAAGTGCCTACCCTATGGAGTCTTCCCGATGATCCGCCGCCTCCTTCCGCTGCTCGCCGCCCTGTCGCTCGGCTTCGCCGTGGCCGTCACGTGGCTGCTCACGCCCAGCAGCGCGGTCACCGCGCCGCCGAACAAGCCTGCGCGCAGCACGCTGCATGAAGGCCGAATCGCTGGACTCGGGATCATCGAACCACGCAGTGAGCTTGTCGCCGTCGCGTCGCCCACGCAGGGCATCGTGGACGAGGTGATGGTCAAGCCCGGTGATCTGGTGAAGGAGGGGCAGGCGCTCCTCACCTTGGAGCGGGCGGAACGCCAAGCTGAGGTCGAGGCACGTCAGGCGGCGCTGCAGCTCGAGGAGAGCAGGCTCGTACGGCTCGAGGCGCAGCCGCGTTCCGAGGACATTCCACCGCTGGAGGCGCGCGTCCGCAGCGCCGAGGTCGAGGCGCAGCGCACGCAGGGAACATTCGAGCGTGTGAAGGCGGCGCGCGATGCTGGTGCCGCCAGCATGGAGGATCTTGAGCAGCGCCGATTTGCGATGCTAGCCGCGCAGGCCACGCTGGAGCAGGTTCGTGCGGAGCTTGCGCGCATCAAGAGCGGTGCGTGGAAGGCAGATCTGGATGTGGCGCGCCGCGAGGTCGACGCCGCGCGCGCGGCACTCGCGAAGGCCCGCACCGATCTGGACCGGCTCACGGTGCGAGCACCGATGGACGGCACGGTGCTGAAGGTTGAGGTGCAGGCGGGCGAATTCGCCACGGCCGGCCATCTGGACAGCCCCATGGTCACGTTGGGGGATGCCGGCCCCATGCATGTCCGCGCCGAGATCGACGAGGACGATGCCGCACGCGTGCGTCCGGGAGCCTCGGCTGAGGCCTTCACGCGCGGGCGTGACCCGGTGCGTCTGGCGCTGAAGTTCGTACGCATCGAGCCGAGCGTCCGGCCCAAGACCACGCTGCGTGGTGTGGTGACGGAGCGCGTGGACACGCGCGTGCTGATGGTGGTGTACGAGATCGAGAAGGCGGAGGCGCCGGTCTATGTGGGCCAGCAAGTCGACGTGTTCATCGATGGCGCGCAGGCAGGCGAGGCGCCTGCTCAGCCCTGATCGGGCGCACGCAGGTCGCTCGCCGCGGCCAGCACCTCGTCCAGATTCGCCGCCACGACATCGGCCCGAGCGGCCACGGGCTCACGCCGTACCACCTCGGTCAGGCAGACGAAGCGCTCACACGCGCCATGTTCGCGAACCTGCCAGTCGGTGATGCCATCGCCCACCATCACGCGCGGGCGCGGCACGCCTGCCGCGCGGATCGCATGCGCCTTGCCTGCGTCGATGGCGCAGGGTGACGCCGCGGGATCGATCTCCAGCAGGCCATCCGCTCGTGCTCGAAGGCGATTCGCGATCACGCGGTCGCGGCGCAGGCCCACAGCTTCCGCCACCGGGTCGATCCACTCGTGGAATCCGCCGCTGACGATCCAGACGCGCTCGCGCATCGAGCGCAGCTGTCCCATGCCGCGCGCGAAACTCGGCGTCAGGTTGTCCACCAGCCGCTGCACGAGTTTCGGCAACATGTCCGGCTGGATCGCCAGCAGGCTCATGCGTCTACGAAGACTCTCGTCGATCGCAAGGCGGCCCTCCATGCCCAGATTGGTGATCTCCCGGATCGCCCCAAGCAACGTGTCGCGGTCCGCGCGGCCCGCCAGCGCGATCTCGGCCAGCTCGTCCAGCGCCTCCACACGCACGAATGTGCTGTCGAAGTCGAAGATCCAGTTGGCAGTGTCACTCATGCGGGCGCCTTCAGATCTCGGAACATGAACCATGCCGCACCCACCAGGCACAGGCCGGCCCACACGAAGTTCATCGAGATTTTTTCCCGTATGTACAGCACGGCGAAGGCCGCGAAGACCGCCATGGTGATCACTTCCTGCATCACTTTCAGCTGCTGCAGCGACCAGCCTGCCTGCTGGAATCCGATGCGGTTCGCGGGCACCTGCAGGGTGTACTCCAGCAGGGCGACCCCCCAGGAGACCAGGATCGCGATCCAGAGTGGGCTGGACTTCAGGTCACGCAGGTGCCCGTACCAGGCGTAGGTCATGAACAGGTTCGATCCAACGAGGAGCAGAGGTGTCCAGAGCCGTTCCATCTCAAGAGAGTAGGGGCGAGAGATTCCTGGGAGGCTCCAGAAAGCAGAAGGCCCCCCGAACATCGGGGGGCCTTCACAGTCATCCAAACGTGTGCGGCGAAGTCCGGCTCAGTGAGCCCTGTCCTTCTGGAACACCCACACGATCACGAACAGGGCAATCAGGCCGACGAGGCCGTTGCTGCCAAGCTGCGTGATGAAGTTCATCAGGTTGGTGGTGACGCTGTTGAAGAACGGCACGTTATTGCCAAACAGGATCTGCACCATCACACCCACCGCCACGAACAGGACGGCGACATCCACGAACTCGCGAATCCAACCCTTCACGACCTTGAAGCTATCCATTCGCTGATCTCCGTTGCGGGATCCTTCCCGCGTTTGAGGCGTGCCTCGGCTCCGCCGGGCGGCGGGGCAGGCGATCCACCGTGGATCCACCGCACAAACCTTTGTCGGCAGGAATGGCCAGAAAATCCCACTAAATTCGATGGCCTCAAACTTCGACAGCCGGATTTTCAGCCCAAAACGGGTATTTTGCCCCAAAATGGCTCAAAATCCACGGTGAATTCAAGGCTGCGCGAGTGCGCGGTACGCGCCGGCCTCGTGCTGCTCGACCTGCGCAAGCAGCCTGCGAGGCAGTTCGCGCCAGGGTTCGCGAGCCGCAGCCTCGCGAAGCAGGCGGGTCGCTTCGGCACGATCGCCACGCTCAAGCGCTGCCATGCCGAGAAGGAGCCAGCTGTCGCAGCGGCCGGGCTGGCACTGGGTGAGTGCGCGCCCTGCCTTGGACATGCGCGTCACGTCGCCGATGCGCATCGCAGCGAACCGGAGGATCGCCGCGTTGCGGCCGGCGGTATCGACCTGCTCACACAGGCCAAGCATCACATCGCGGGCGTCGCGGTGCTGGCCGTGGGCGTGATCATGACGTCGGTGATGCCACGCTTCGCACCGCTCTTCAAGATGCGGGGCGATGCGCTGCCGACGCCGACCAAGGTGCTGCTGTGGCTCTCGGAGTTCATCCGCACGGGCTGGATGCTGTAGGTGCCGGGCGTCATCGCCCTGGGTTTTGGCGCCTGGGCATGGATGCGGAGCGAGATGGGTCGCCGCACGATGGACCAGGGCTCGCTGTCTTGGCCGATCGTCGGCATAGGCGTGATCGTCGGCGGCATCGCCAGCGCCATGCTGCTGCCGATCTTCAACATGTCCAAGATGATGCACGGTCACTGCGGTGGTGCATCCTCACGCGACGCCATGGGCGTGGACCGAACACGCAACGACCTGCGCCCGGCGTCCTCTTCAGGCGCCAGGCACGGTTCGATCACCGGTCCGCGACGCGCCATCCCGCATAAGGGACGCGAAGCCCGATGCGTCACCGGTCGCCACCGCATGCATGACACGATCCACCGCGGTGCGGAGCCGTTCCAGCGCCGCAAAGGAGTGCGGATTGCGCGACTGGATCTCGAAGTAGACGTCGGGACTCTCACGCACCACGTTCGCGGCGAGCCGTTCCAGCGCGCCGAAGGTCGTGCTGCGCACAGGGTGCTCGTGCTCGGGAAGCGCCAGCGCGAAGGCGATGGCCGTCGCATGCGCCAGCGACAGGAGGTCGGCCATGTGACGGTCGTGTGCCTCGAGCGGCATTCGGACGAGCCGGGCAGTCGTCGGTTGGAAGAGTCGTTCCACCGCGTCGAGCGCAGCGGCGTCGCCCGTGTCGCACAGCACCACGTCGGCGTCGCGCAGCAGCGCGATCGACGGGCCGAACATCGGATGGATCGACGCCACGTGCGCGCCAGCCGCCTGCAGCCTGCGAATCGCCGGAATCAGCGGTGTCTTGATGCTGGCGATGTCGGCGATCACGCTGGTAGGGGGACGAGCGGTCCACTCCATGTACAGCTGTGCCGTCGCGGCAGGTGGGGTGCAGCACAGCACGAGGTCCGCCTTTGCCAGCGCGGCACGACCCTGGGCCTGCGATTCCGCGGTCGCCGCGCTGTCGAGCGAGGCAACGCGAAAACCGCCTGCGGACAGGAACTGCTGCATCCAGCGTCCCATGCGTCCTTCGCCGCCCACCACGACCACAGATTGTCCCGCCCCCGCCGCACTGAAGCGGATGCTGTCCTGATCCTGCGCGTTCACCGAGGCGCGGATCAGACGGGCCAGCAGGTCCTCGGCGATCGACGGATCAAGCCCACGTTCCTGCGCCGTGGCCCGGGCCCGCTCCAGAACCGCGCGTTCCTGTGCGTAATCGACCGTGGCGATGCCGACGCGGCGCTTGATCTCGCCGACCTCGCGGGCCAGACGCTGCCGTTCGGCGGCCAATCCGAGAATCTGCCCGTCCATCTCGCGGATTCGCCGGCGGACGTCGTCAAGGTTTTCCTCGGCCATGGCACCGACGAGTGTAAAGTCTGACGAAGGAGCGACCCATGTCCGGACCGTTCGCAGACCGCGTCGAGATGCAGAACCGCCTGTTCGCGGAACTTTCCGCGCTGTTCGCCCGCGAAGTGCCCATGTACGACCGCAGCCTGCTGGTCAACCGGGCGTGCAACCGCACCGTGTGCGAACTGGCAGGAAAGTTGCATGTCGGATTCGCGATCAGCGAGGCGCAGCTCGACCGGACCAGCGGCGAGCGACACGGTGCGATCCGCATCGGCCGTCCCGACGAGTACCGCTGGATCGGTCGGTTCTTCGGCTGCTTCGCGATGGAGCCGCACAACTTCTACGACATGACCGCGGTGGGCTCCAAGAGCCAGCCGATCATCGCCACCGCCTTCCGCTCCGTCGTGCGTCCCGAGCATCGCGTGTTCACCTCGCTCCTGATGACGGACTACTTCGATCCGCAGACCCGCGAGCGCATCGAGTCGCTGCTGGCCACGCGTCAGGTGTTCTCGGAGCGGGCGAAGGAGCTGATCGAGCGCTGTGAGCGACAGGACGGTCTTGCGCGCGAGGACTTCGAGGCGCTCATCGGCGAGGCGACCGGTCGCATCTTCCGCTGGACTGGCCGTGCGCGCGATCACGCGCTCTACGAGCACCTCTGCCGGACCGGGTTCAAGATCGCGGCGGACATCGCCTGCTTCGAGTCGCACCACCTGAATCACCTCACGCCCAACACGTTCTGTCTGGATCTCTATGTGGCATCGATGAAGCGGTGTCTCGGGGAACTGGATGAGCCGGAGTTCCGTTCCCGCGCCACGCTCGTGATGGCGCGCCTATGCAAGACGGCCGATCGCGACTGGCTGCGCCTGCATTTCAAGCATCTGAGCCATGCCGAGATCGACTCGTACCAGTCGGGTGTGGTCGCGACGGCGGACATCGGCCGCTGGGTCGACGCGCTGGTCGGCACCTTCCGCGGCGAACCCTTCCAGCTGGCCAGGCTCAAGCACGCCGGTTTCAAGGACTCCACCGAGGGTCCGAGCGAGGACACGCCCATCCTGCTTCGCCAGGACGCCTACAAGGCGCTCACCGAGCCGGTGCAGTTCCGCCAGTCGGATGGCTCGATCGTGGACACGGTGCACACCGCGCGCTTCGGCGAGATCGAGGAGCGCGGCTACGCGACCACGCCGAAGGGACGCACGCTGTACGACGACTGCCTGATACAGGCCGAAGCCATGCGTGAGCGCGATCCATCGCTTCCTGCACGCGACTTCGCGGCCTACGAGGCCGCGTACGCGACACCCTTCGCGCCGTTTCCGAAGACGCTGCCCGCGCTGCTTGCCCAAGCGCTCGTGTTCGGCCGCTACGCGGTCACGCCGAAGGGGGTGGCGGCGCGAGGCACGCTGAAGAGCGCGGACATCACCGAGTTGCTGCACGCGGGCATGCTTCAGGTCGAGGGCCTTCGATACGAGGACTTCCTGCCCGTGAGCGCCGCCGGCATCTTCGCCAGCAACCTGAATCAGTACGGAACCCAGTCGACCGCCGCCGTGAAGCCCACGTATTCGCAGACGCAGTTGGAGGCGATCTTGGGCAAGCCGATCGTGGATGCAACGGTGGTCTACCGGGGCATGGATGCGGCGTCGCTGCTGGCCGCGCTGCAGATGTTGGGTGTGCTGGAGATGGTGCCCGCGGAATGCCGCCAGGCGTGGGAAGAGGCCGTCGCGGCCTGCCGCTCACAGACCGGTGACGCATCCGACTGCTGATCTCCGAGTATGCGCAGGAAGGGCTGGGTGTGGCTGCGGTTGGTCCCACTGTGGCAGGAGATCTGGCGGCAACTCAATGGTTTCCCGCCCGTCGTCGCCGACGTGGAACCTGGCAAGAAGTCCTGAGCCACGCCCGCCGGCTTGCCGAGCAGGCCGATCGCGGGCGTATATTGCCGATCGTGCCAGAAAGGCCACCCCATTCGGCAGGACGCCGCGCCGCAAGCAGCATCGCGCTTGCGCTGATGGTGTCGGCGGCATGCCGGCAACGATCCGATCTGTGGGATGACGGCTTGGCCGACGCGGAGCGGAAGATCGACGCCGCCGTCGCCGACAGTGCCGCGCAGCCGTCGCGGCCCGTTTCCACGGACGACCCGAACTCCATGGTCGCGCGACTCAAGGCGCTTGGCCGCCGGAATGATGACGAGCAGGCGGCGGCCATCCGTCGGGGCATCGACAGCGCGGTCGAGTCGCAGGCGATGCAGGCCGAGGCGCGCGGGGAGCAGGAGCAGATCGACGGCCCCGGCCCTGGCATCGAACGCATCTGGGGCCTTCCGGATCTTGCCGCGATGGCGCTCGATGCGAATCCGTCCACGCGCGAGTCGTGGCATCGTGCGCGCGCCGCCGCCGCTCGTGAGCAGAAGGTGCTCGCCGCGTACGGTCCGCAGATCGGGGTCGAGGTGGGCATGAGCTACTCGCAGGAGCCGTTCCTGTCGCAGACGCCAGAGCCGCTTCCCGATCGTGAAGCGCTGTTCTCGCCACAGGTGTACGCGTCATGGCTGTTGCTCGACTTCGGCCGCCGCGACGCCGACACCGATCGCTCGCGCGCGGAACTCGCCGCGGCCAACATGTCGCACGACCGCACGATCCAGCGCACCGTGTTCGCCGTGCAGAAGTCGTACTTCAGGCTCGAAGGCGCCCTTGGCCTGCGGACCGCGGCCGAGCAGGACGTGATCGCCGCACGCAGCGTGCTGAAGGCGACCGAAGCGCGCCTGGCCCTCGGTCTTGCCACGCGGCCCGACATGCTGGTCGCGCGGCAGGCCTATGCCGAAGCGCTCTATCAGCTGGAAAAGCGCCGCAGCGGCGTGCTGCTCGCCGAGGGCGACCTTCGCACCAGTGTGGGCATTCCGGCGAGTGTCGCGCTGCCGATCGATCCCACGCCCGAGACGGAGGTGCCCGAGATCCTCACTGCCGGTATCGATGGCATCATCGATCAGGCGCTTGCGCGTCGACCCGATCTCGCCGCCGCCGTGCTCGAGGTTCGTGCGCGAGAGGCCGAGATGCGTCGCGCGCAGGCCGACTACCTGCCCGAGGTGGTGGCGCGCGGCACCGCCGGCGAGAACTGGCTCAACTTCGACACGCCCGGATTTTCCATCGAGGGGCAGGGCTGGGGCTTCGCCGGCTCCGCGTATGTCGGTGGTCGGTGGTTGCTCTTCGATGATGGTGCGCGCGACGCCGCCCTCGCCGAGGCGACCGCGAACCGCGCGGCGGCCAGCGCGAAGCTCGCGAAGGCGCGCCTGGACGCCGCCGACGAGGTCTGGCGCGCCTACTACACCCTGCAGAGCGATCGCGCGCAATACGACGCCGCCAAGGCGCAACTGGTCGCCTCGATCGACGCCTTCGAGTCGGTGAAGAAGGCCTACGAGCTCGGGCTCACCACGCTGCCCGAACTGCTCGATGCCGAGCGCGACCTGTCGCTCGCGCGTGCACAGCGCATCGAGAGCCGTTCAAGCCTGCTTTCGTCGAGCGCCGCGCTGCTCTTCGCCTCGGGCGGCGGCCCGGGCGAGGTTCGCTGACCGTCACTTCGTGGGAAGCAGCGTCGGACCTGAACCCGACGCGGGGAACGGGCCGGCGGCCTTGCCGAACGGCGAGCCGATCAGGCCCAGTTGCTCAAGGATCGGATCGCGCCCTTCGGTCTTTACGATCGCCGTCACCGTTCCGCCCATGCGATAGGGGTACTTCGGGTCGAAGGGTTCCATGGTGATGCGCACGGGGAAGCGCTGCGCAAGGCGCACCCAGTTCAGGGTCGGCTTCACATCCGGCAGCGTCTGCTGTGTGGCACCGTTGGGCTGATAGAGCGCCCAGCCGATGCCCTGCACCGTGCCGCGGAAGCGATGGCCCGGATACGCGTAGATGTAGACCGCCACTTCCTGTCCCACGCGGATCTGCTCGATCTCGGTCTCGAGGAAATTCGCCATCACCCACCACTCGGTGTTCTGCACGATCGAGAAGAGGTTGTCGCCCACCTTCACGAAGGCGCCCACATTCGTGTTCAGGTTGGTCACCCAGCCGTCGATCGGCGCGAGCACCTCGCAGTACTGCAGGTTCAGGCGCGCCTCGTCGATCTCCACCTTCGCCGCCGCCACGCGCGCGTTCACGTCACCGACCTGTGCAAGCGCATTGCGCGACCGTTTCACTTCGGCCTCGGCACTCACCACCGCGGCCTGTGCGGCGATCAACGCCGCGTCGGCGTTGGCCACCGCCGCCTCGGCCGCCGCCACGTTCGCCTTGGCGGCCTGCAGATCGCTTTCGGCAAGCGCCACACGATCGGCTGTCACGAACTGCTGCTCAAGCAGCGGCTTGATGCGCCCGAGATAGTCGGCCGCATAGTCGGCGCGCGCCTGCGCCGCCTTCACGTCGGCCTTGCGGCGCACGATGTCGGCCTGCGACTTCGCCACGTCGGCGTTGCTGGTGGCCACGTGGGCTTCGGCCACCTGCACCGCGTCGTTCAGCGCGCGCACCTCGAAGTCGACGAGTGCCAGGTTCGCCTCGGCTCGCGCCATCGCGACCTCGTACGGCCGTGGGTCGATGCGATACAGCACCTCGCCCGTCTTCACGAACTGGTTGTCGCGGATGGGCAGTTCCACGATCTGCCCGTACACCCGTGGTGCCATGCCGATCGTGTTCGCGCGCAGATAGGCGTCGTCGGTGCGCGGATAGCGCTGCAGCTGGTTCCACACCACGAACAGGCTGAGCAGTGCAGCCGCGAACGACGCGTAGCTCACGACGCGCCCCAGTCGCTGGCGACGCGGGTCGCTGTCCTTGCGGATCTCGATGGGTGTGACGGCACTCATGGGTCAGTATCGGAACACCACGATCCACACCGCGCAGGTGAAGACGACGGCCAGGCTCAGGTACACGGCGGGCCGCGCGACGAGATGGCGATCGATGCCCGAGCGCACGAGCAGGGTTCGCGCTCCTACGGTGGCCGCGATGCCGAACACGCCGGCCGTGATCCATGCGGGCACGAGCGCGCCATCGATGTCGAGGTTGGGATTGCATCCCGCGAGCGCCAGCACGCCGGCCGCCGCGCCAAGGCCGCGTCGCAGCGCTTCGATCGATTGCATGGGGCCGCGGGCTCGCATCACGATTCGGCGGCGAGCATAGCTGCGCGGCGGGCGTCGTCGTCACGGAAACTGTCCTGCACGGTCACGCTCTCAAGCTTGCCATCCAGCCAGATGAAGCCGAAGCGTGCGAGGCGCTCGGCCCGGTCGATGGTCTGCGCAAGCATCAGGATCGCGTCGCGTCGATAGGCGAGGCGTGCCACATCCTCGTCGCTGCAGCCCGCCTCTTGGGCCGCCACCCGAGTCTCGTGAGGCGAAGGAAGGGCGACGGTTGCCCCTTCGATGGCTTGTGGGTTCACGAACGATCGTGCGAGGCGATCCAGCCGTTCCGCCTGTGCCTGAAGGGCCCTGTCGAGTGCCTCGGTCGCCTGCGCTGGAAGCGGATGATCATGGAAGCGTCCGACGGCCATCGCGCGCGCCAAGAGCAGGGTGCGCTGCTGTTCCGCCAGCGTCTGCAGCACCGGCTTGAAGATGACGCTCGCCGCGCGGCGTTCGAACATGTAGGCCTCGCGCAGGTCGGCCGTGTTGGCGAGGTTCCCGCTTGCAAGATGGCTCGCGCGCCGCCACGCGTCGAGATCGCCGGGCTTCACGGGCAGCATCGACGCCGTGCGTGAAAGCTCGGCGAGCCGCCTCCAGCCGTCCGCGATCGATCGCATGAGCGCCGCACGCGCGCTCGCGGTGGCGAACAGCCAGATCATCAGGGTCACCGACAGGCCCGACACCATCACGCTTCCAACGCGCTCGATGGCGGGCGTCACCGAGTCGGCGGGCTGGGGGTCCACCACGATCGCGGTGATCCATGCCGCGGCGATCATGAGGCCCGCGTAGTTGGTGCGGGGACTTCCCACAAACACCCACGCGGAAATCGCCGTCAGCGTCCCGAGGATCGCCACGTACGAACCGAGCGACTGCAGGCCGCCCGCGAAGAGCACCATCGCGAGCATCGCGAGCACGCCGCCGAGCAGGGTGCCCAGAAACCGCAGCGCGCCGCGCCGTCCAGTCCCTCCGATCGTGGACTGCATCACGAAGGCCGCACCGATCGCGGACGGGCCCGCTTCGGTGGGAAGGTAGAACGCCGTCACCAGCATCGCGACGCCCAGCCCCAAGGCCGCCGCCGCCGCGCTGGTCGCTGCCGCCGGATCGAACTTCGCGAGCGCCGCGCTCAATGTGGGCGCGCGGCCCGTGGGGGCGGCCGGGGCGAATCCGAGTGGAAGGGCCAGCGCCGTGGTGCCGAAGTTCGCCGGCAACGGCCGGTCCGTGAGCGAACTTCGCAGCGTGCCGCCCACGCGGCGTGCGAAGCCGGCCATCGAGAGCGTGATGTCATCGACCGAGGCGGTGCCCTCGCGGATCACGCGATCACCCTCCTCGATCAGACCCTCGGCTTCGCGCGCCAGCTCGTCCAGTTCGGGTATCGAGTCGCCCGGCCGTGCCCAATGGCGCTCGAAACTCAATCCACGGAGACGGTCGAAGAGATCCGCCATGCGCACCGCAATGCGCGCCGCAACCTCGCGTGGCCCTGCGGCATCGCCCGCCTCGTGCGCCAGCCCCGCGAGATGCACCGTGACCGAGTCGGACACGCTCGCGATGCGCGTGAGCGGTGCGAGTTCGGGAAAGTTCGCCCGCGGCTCCACGAACGTTCGAATCGCGTCGGTCAGCACCGCGATATGCACGAGCACCGCCTCGTCCATGGGCGGGGGCTCGGCGCCGATCGGTTCGCCTCGTCGGCAGCGCTGCGCAAGCGCGCGCAACTTCGTCGCCGAGTCGGCGAGCAGGCCGTCCACCGCCTGTCGTGCGCGCAGTGATTCCGCGCCCGGAAGAATGAGCACGGACGCCGCGTACGAAAGCACCACGCCCGTCGACACGCCGAGCGCGCTGATCAGCGCGGCCTGCTCGAAGTGCGCGGGATCGGTCAGCGGCTTCGAGAAGAGCGGGCCAAGCGTCCAGATCGCCACGCGCAGGCCGCTGCTTCCCACGGGCAGCACGCGCGCGAGATACATCACGCACCAGATCAGCAGCAGGATCCCCAGGAACAGCACCGGCTGCGACTGCGGCACGCTCATGACCAGCACGATCGCCGCACCCGAGCACAGGAAACTGACGAGCACGCGCCGCCACAGCAGACCGAGCGAGTGCGCGGTGCCGGGCGTGCTCTCGGTCATCGCGGTCACGGGGCACATCACGAACGACGGATCCGCCACCATCGCTGCCAGCACCACACCCGTCATCACGGCCACGGTCGCGCGGATGGTCGCCTGCACGCGCCCAGGCATCGGGCGCAGCTCGTTCAGGAACACCTGCACCAGCGATCGCAGCTGAAGCACCTGTTCGGCGCCGGGCGCATGCGTGGTGGCGGTCACGTGGCTCACGCCCGTATCATCGCACACTGCGCCGATTTCGTACCCTTCCCACGCCATGCCCATCAAGCGCGCCCGTGCCGTGAAGTCCTCGAAGCCCGCTGCCGCCGTCGTTCCCGCAGGGTTCGATCCGGACGCCGCCGCGACCGGTGACGGCCTCTTCGGACTCGACACCACGCCCGAACATGCCAGCGTGGTGGTGATGCCGATCCCGTTCGACGCCACGACCAGCTATCGCCCCGGCACCGCGGCCGGTCCTGCACATGTGCTGCAGGCGAGCATGCAGGTCGACCTCGAGGACATCCAGTTCGGACCGATCTGGAAGGCGGGCGTGGCGATACTGCCCGTTCCCAAGTCGATCGCGTCGCTCTCGAAGAGGGCCCGCGCCGCCGCGGAACCGATCATCCGTGCGGGCGGCGCCACGCCCGGCGACAGGAGCCACGCTCGCGCGCTCGCCACCGTGAACGCCGCGAGCGAGCGCGTGCACGAGCATGTGCGTCGCGAGACGCGTGGCATTCTCGATCGCGGCGCCATTCCGGCACTGCTCGGCGGCGATCATGCGAGCCCGTTCGGGCTGATCGAGGAACTCTCGAAGCGGCACCCCGGCCTCGGCATCCTGCAGATCGATGCGCATGCCGATCTTCGCGAGACCTACGAGGGCTTCACCTGGAGCCATGCGAGCATCTTCCACAATGTGATGACGCGCCTGCCGAAGGTCGGCAAGCTCGTGCAGGTCGGCATTCGCGATGTCGGCTCGCGCGAAGTGGCCTTCGCGAAGCAGTCCAAGGGTCGCGTGCAGACCTTCTACGACCAGCGCCTGCGCGACATGCAGTTCGGCGGCGCGACCTGGACCGCAGTCTGCAAGCGCATCATCGCCGCGCTGCCCAAGCAGGTCTACATCTCGTTCGACATCGACGGCCTGACCAGCGAGCACTGCCCGCACACCGGCACACCCGTGCCCGGCGGCCTGACCTTCCCCGAGATCTGCCATCTGCTCGAGCTGCTCGCGCACAGCGGCAAGCGCGTCGTGGGCTTCGACCTCTGCGAGGTGGCACCGGGCGCCAGGGGTGACGAGTGGAACGGCACGGTCGGTGCGCGCGTGCTCTACAAGCTGCTCGGCTGCACGCTGCGCAGTCAGCGGATCGCCTGACGATGACCTCGGGTCACCTGCAAGCGGGGTCAGCGAGGGAATGGCGCAGGGTCGTCGCGGAGAGCTTTCGGCTGCTCTGCAAGGATCCGGGGCGAACCACGGGTGCGGTGCCCGCCCAATGAGGATGCTCCGTCGCATCACGCTCGCGGACTGGCCCGCGCAGGATCGCTCCACGCTGTGCGGTGCGGCGCTGGTGATCGTCCTGCTGGCGGTGGAGCATGCCACGGTGCGCCGCTGGGGATTCATCAGCCTGGCGGTGCCGCAGGCATTTCATGCCAGTGCCGGTGCCGAGGTTATGCTGCGGCAGGTACCCGACATCGTTGGGCTCTTCTCCGTTCTCGCCGTTGGGGCATTCGGGCCGCAGTTCAGTGCGTCGCGCCTCATGTCGATCACCGCCGTCACGGCGTTCGTCGGTGCCTTGTTCATGCTGTTTGCGCCATCATATGGCTGGCTCATCCTGGGTTTGAGCCTGCTGAGCGTGGGGCGCAGTGTGGTGGGGGTCGCGGCCTTCGCCGCGATCGGAGCCACGATCAAGGATCAATCTCGCCGCATATCCGCCTTCGCCATAATTGGGGGGGCGGCGCCGGCCGCGTCCATCATATGCCCGGTGCTGGCGGGGGCCATGCTGGGTGTGGGCGGCTGGCGAAAGATCGGCATTCTTTGGATGGTGAGTGCGCTCGTGCTCGCCCTTGCGGGCTGGCTCATGCGACGCCCCACCCATGAACCGCAGATCGTCGAACGCAGAGAGCCATGGACGCCGATCCTTGGCGGCATCACGCTGGTCGGCATGGTGTGGTCGTTGCGGGCAATCACCTCGTATGGTCATGGTTCGTTCGTGACGATGGTCTGGATCGCCGGCACGCTTGCCGCCGCATCGGCATGTTTCATGCTCACGCGCGTTCTCTCGAATCCAACCATCGATGGACGCACGCTGCGTGTGCCAGGATTGATCCCGACCCTCTTGATCACGATGATCGGCCACTGCGGTGAGCTCTGGTTCTATGTCGCGGCCTTCGCACGCTTCGTGCATCAACTCTCGGCGCTGCAGGTCACGCTGACCATGATTGTCCCGCAGTTGGCAGGTCTCGGCGGCGCGTGCCTGGCGAGCTGGCTGATTCGTCGAGCCGGCCTTCGCAGCACCGGAACGCTGCTACTCGCCCTCTACAGCGGCACCATGTTCCTCTCCTGCACGACGAACCTCACCAATCCGCTCTGGATCGTCATGGCGATCCTGTGCGTCGCCGCCGTCGCGGAGATCGGCGTCAGCGTCTGTCTTTCGCAGGCCATCATGTCGTGCGCACCGCCGGGCAAGGATCGTATCGTCTCCTCGTATCGCATGGCGGCCAACGGGGTCGGCAATGCGCTCGCGCTCCTGCTGGTGGCCTCCTCGGTCGGTCGCACCATGAGCGTGTCGATGCGTCAGGCCGAAGACCGCCACGTGGCGTCCGCCATGGAAGAGGCGCTTGTCGAGGCCATCAGGGACAACGTTCCAACGACCCAGATCGGGCGCGACCTTGAACTGAGCGAGGCGCAACTGCAGGACCTGCGAGGCGTGCGTCGTGACGTCATCGTGGATGGTTTCCGCGCACACGGCCTGGTGAGCGGCTCCGTGCTTGCGGTCGCGGCTGTCGGATTCTGGGTGGTGGGGCGGCGTGACAAGCGGGCCGAGATCGCGGCGGGCTAGACCGGGCTTCCCCGCCAACCTCCAAAAAGCCGCCCCCAAAAACGCGTCAGGCCGAAGGCGTTGGCCTCCGGCCTGCTGCAGTGGGCGATGGGGGACTCGAACCCTCGACCTCACGGGTGTGATCCGTGCGCTCTAGCCAGCTGAGCTAATCGCCCGTCGGGAGGAAGATTGTAACGGGGCCCCGTGGAAAAGCCACGCAGCCCTTACGGCACCCGGCCCGTCGAGCGAGGGGGGCGTCGGCTCGGCCGTCGTCAGGCCTTGTCGGCGTTTTCGGTCTGCCCGCGCGCCACCGAATTGGGGTCGCCGCTGGGCAACTTGGCGCTGGGATCGCCACTTTCCCGGTTTTCCGGGGTCGCCGCGTTGGAAACCTCATTGAGGCCCTTCTTGAACTCGGTCACGCTGCGACCCACGCTGCGGGCCACATCCGGAAGTCGCCGACCGAAGATCAGGAGGGCGATGAAGACCAGAATCAGCCACTCCCAGCCGTGGGGCATGCCGAGGGCGATCAGACCGATCGGGGTCAGGAATGGGGCCATGGAGAACATAGTAGCCGAATCGGCCCCGCGGCCACGAAACCGTTGTAATTTCCCGGCCATGCAAGGATGCAGCCTCCGGCCCATGCGGGCCCTCGCGTTTCTGGTCCCGTTCGCCCTGAGCGCCGTTCTCTCGGGCTGCAAGTCCGACGAGAAGGTCGAGCCTGCGCCGGACTACGCGCGGCAGCTCGGCCCTGGTGAGTGTGCGCTTCGAAAACTTGATCCCGGTGAGTGGCCTGACGTGGGTGCCGCGTGGCGCGTGCGTGATCCGAACCTCACCACGGCGGTTGGTCGCAGCGTGAGCTGGTTCGGCGCGGCGAGCAGCAAGACGTTCTTCCCGTTCATGCAGGTGTGCACGTGGGATCAGGCGGCGGCCAGCACGGTCGCGTTCCAGCAGCTGCTGCAGGACAGCAAGGACGAGGCGAGTTTCGTCGGCGCGCTGCGCCAGCAGTTCGACGTCTGGCAGACCGTCGGCTGGAACGGCAAGGGTGTCGTGCTCTTCACCGGCTACTACAGCCCCGAGTTCAAGGGCAGTCGCACGCAGTCCGCGGAGTTCAAGTACCCGCTCCACAAGCGTCCCGCGGATCTGGTGACCGACCCCGTCACCGGCGAACCGAAGGGCCGCAAGATGAAGGACGGCACCACGCAGTCGTGGCCATCGCGCAAGGAACTCGAGGAGTCGCAGGCCTTCAAGGGTTCCGAGCTCATCTGGCTCCAGTCGCCGATGGACGTCTACATCGCGCAGGTCAACGGCAGCGCCAAGATCATCCTGCCCGACGGCAGCACGACCTATGTCGGCTACGCAGGCAAGACCGACCGCCCGTACTACGGTCTGGGCAAGGCCTGCGTGGAGGAAGGACTGATCCCGAAGGACAAGCTCTCGCTCAGCGCGATCGTGGCGCTCTACCAGCGGGAACCCGCGAAGATCCAGCAACTCATGTGGAAGAACGAGAGTTTCGTGTTCTTCACGGACTATGACGGCGAGAAGTGGCCGAGCGGTTCGCTGGGCTTCAAGGTCACCGAGAAGACATCGCTCGCCACCGACAAGAAGGTCTATCCGCGCGGCGGCGTGGTGCTGGTGGACACGCAGTCGATCGACTTCGGCGGCAAGAAGCAGCGCTTCCTGAAGTACATGCTTGATCAGGACACGGGCGGCGCTATTCAGGCGCCCGGCCGCGCCGACATCTACATGGGCGTGGGTCCGGCGGCCGAGATCCTCGCCGGCGGTCAGCTCTCCGAGGGCACCATGTACTACCTCTTCCTCAAGCCTGAATTCGCGAGCCAGTATCCGCTACCCGCGAAGAAGGGTGCCAAGGAGCCCGCCGCCAAGGCGCCTGCGCCCAAGCAGCAGGGTCTGAAGCCCAAGGCCGACCCGAACGACGCGAACAAGTGATTCGCGACTGAATCGAAAGGCATGCGCGGCGCGTCCGACCTCGGGCGCGCCGCCTTCGTTTCCGGAGTGAATGCGTCAGTGACGGAAGTGACGCACGCCGCTGATCAGCAGCGTGGCGCCCCGCTCGCGGCAGAGGGTTTCGGTGTCGGCATCGCGCTTGCTTCCGCCTGGATGCACCAGACATCCCACGCCTGCGTCGATCAGCGTGCGAGGACCGTCATCGAACGGGAAGAACGCGTCACTTGCCGCCACGGGCACGATCTTGCCCGCGGCCTTCAGTCGAGCGCTCGCCTTGTCCACGGCGTGCCGACAGGCCGCCACGCGATCCATCTGGCCTGCGCCTGCGCCCCACAGCGAGCCACCACCGCCGATGCACACCGCGTTGCTCTTCAGATGCTTGCTCACCACGGCCAGGAATGCCGCGTCCGCGCGCATCGCATCGGTGGGTTCGGGACCCGCCGAGTGCTGGAACGTCGCGCCGTTCACGGGCACATCGTCCGCTTCCTGCACCAGCAGGCCGCCCGGCACGCTGCGAAGAAGCCGGTGCGCCTTCGCCGCGGCCGTCGAGCGGGCGCCCGTCGCGATCAGTCGCACATTCTTCCAGCGATTCGCCAGGGTGGCGATCGCCGCATCGTCGAACGCCTCGGCCACCACGACCTCCAGGAACCGGTCGGGCTTCGCGATGCGGTCCGCGATCGCGGCATCCACGCGTCCCGCGATCGCCACGATTCCGCCGTAGGCCGCAAGCGGATCGCCCGCATAGGCGCGGTCGAACGCCTCGGCCACATCGGCGCCGATCGCCGCGCCGCATGGATTCGTGTGCTTGATCACGCAGGCCGCCGCCACCGCGCCGGGCAGCGCACGCAGATCCGTCACCAATTCCAGCGCGGCACCGGCATCCAGGATGTTGTTGTAGGAGAGGGGCTTGCCCTCGACCACGCGCGCGTCGACTACGCCTGGCTCGGCTGTGCCGGCGTCGCGGTACACCGCCGCGCGCTGGTGCGGGTTCTCGCCGTAACGCAGGCTGCTCACGCGCGTGAATCGAAGTTCCAGCGTCTCGGGGAACAACTCGCCCGGTCCCTGCATCCATGCCGCGATCGTCGCGTCGTAGCGAGCGGTGTGGGCGAAGGCCTCGGCCGCCAACTCGCGACGCAGGGCCCCGTCGATGCGGCCCTCGCCACGGCGCAGCGCCTCGATCACGCGGTCGTACTGGCCTGGATCCGTGACCACCGCCACGGATTCATGATTCTTCGCCGCACTGCGAATCATGGCGGGGCCGCCGATGTCGATCTGCTCGATGCATTCCTCGAACGAGGCACCCGGCCTGGCGATCGTTGCGGCAAAGGGATAGAGGTTCACGCACAGCAGTTCGATCGGAACGATGCCGTGTGCCTGCATCGCGTGTACATGCTCGGGCAGGCTCATGCGCCCCAGCAGGCCGCCATGCACCTTTGGATGCAGCGTCTTCACGCGTCCATCCAGCATCTCCGGGAAACCGGTGACCTGATCGATCGGCGTCACGCGCAGGCCAGCGTCGGCAAGCACCTTCGCCGTGCCGCCGGTCGAGACCAGCTCGAAATCAAGCGCCTCAAGCGCCCAGGCGAACGGAACCAGATCCCGCTTGTCGCTGACCGAGAGGAGCGCGCGGTGCTTCGCCACAACGGACATGATGCGATCAGGTCCTCGAAGGATCCGCGGATGGTTCGGGCGTCGGCTCGTCCGCCGTGCCCGCGGTCACTTCGTCCGAGGAGGGCGACGTGACCTCGGTCTTGATGGCCTCGGCACGCTGCTCAGTCTCGACGGCCGATGGCGCCGGTGTGCTTCGCGGCGCGCTGATGGGCGCACATCGCTGCACACGCCCGTCGCTCGACATCAGATACAGGTCGCCGTGAAGGGCTGCGCTCGCCTGCACCCCATGGACCCCTGGTAGCGCACGCGATTCACGGACGATGCCGGTTGCGTCATCGACGAGGCTCAAGGTGCTCGTGGCCTGATCCCACACCACTACGCCCTCATCCAGACGCGTGATTGGATTCCCGGAAACCTTGGACATCCACTTCGGCTCACGAGTCAGACCGCCTTGGTTTCCAGCGTCCAAGGCCACCAGCCCAAGGTCAGGAACCTGCAGCATCACCAGATTTCCGGCAAGCAGGGGCGGATTCTCAAGTGGCGATTCGCAGAACCACTTCCACTTCGTCCGCCCCTTCTGCACATCGATGCATCGCAGGTATTGGTCGCGGCAGGCCACGAACAGCAGATCGCCGTCGGTCGCGGGCGTCGCCACAATGCCACCTGGCAACTCGACCATCCACACGCGATTTCGGTTCAGACTCGAGAAACTCGAGATTTGGCCAGCGGTGCTGCAGGCGACGATCATGTCCCCCGCAAGGACGGGCTTGGCTTGAATCGACCCCTTCAGCTGGTGCGCCTGCTCCTCGAAGGCGAAGGTGTGTACGGCCGAGACACGCGTCTCCTTTTGAACCTTGTCGCCGGGCTTGATCTCCACGCGTGAGGGAACCTGCTCGTCCCGGAATCCCATCCACACGAGGTGTCCTGCGAGACTGCCGAAGATCAAGTCCGTGCCACTTCGGATGGACGGGGTCACCGGGATGTGCTGGTAGCGGGTCCGGCCGAGTTCGGAGCCGCTGCGGGCATCCAGCATCAGGCATGTGGTGTCACCAAGGCCGACGGCCACCGCACGGCCCGAGGTCGCCGCCATGTTGACGTCAAGAAGTTGCTTCCCTGACTTCGCCTGCACGCTGGCCGACTGCCAACGAAGATCGCCCGATGCGGCATCCACCTTCAGGATGACGCCCTCGTCGTCCCACGCGAAGAGCGACGCATCCGCCGCGCCTGGCTGGGCCGCCTCAAAGCGCATGCCTACCAGCGATCCGCCAGCAAGAAGAGGCAACCGGCTCTGCCATCCGGGTTGATAGCCAAGCGCGCGAGATCCTGCGGCGTCGAGCAGCCGGGATGCGGGCGTCGAGGGCGCGCTCGAACCCTGCGCCCATGCTGAAACGCCGGTCTGCAGCACAGCCAAGGCGCTCCAGAGGGCGATGCGCAGGCAGGTCCGTACGAGAGCCGAGTGGGGTCGCATGGGACGGGGAAAATACCCGAATGCACGGGCCACGGCGTGAAGTCCGACGCGTGTGCAGGTACAAAAAGAAACCAGCCGCACCCTTTCTGGATTGCGGCTGGCCTCCCTTTCCCTCAACCTTTCCTGCACGTCTGGTGTCTCGAAGCTTGGTTTTGGGCTTGCGCCCAAAGAGCTTGTGAGAGGTTCCCTTTCCCTCGCAATCTCTCAATCTGAGTCGAGGTCCCTTTTCCTCACCTCAGACGACCGTAACTGCTTGCTTCAAGATCTCAGCCGTGCCATCAGAACGGGAGTTCCCGTTCACCGTCCTGACGTGTTCATGTTCGCATATGTCCGGGCCGGTGTTGCGTGAAGGGCAAACCGTTTTTGAAGATTTTCCACTGCGCACATCGGAGCACACCGAAAAGAGGCGTTTCTGAACCAAAAACGAGGTTCAGCCCCTTGGGAAGCGCCATTCGCGCCCAGGCTCGTAACCCATCAGGGCGTAGAGCTCCTTGCGCGTCTGCATGCTTCCAAGGAGTTCACGCGCGCTTCCATCCGTGCGCAACTGCGCCAGACCTCGCGCCACGCTGCCCATGGCCACGCGCATCATCGTGAGCGGGTGGATCACGATCCGGTAGCCCAGCTCCTCGAAGCGCTGCACGGTGATGTCCGGCGTCTTGCCGAACTCCGTCATGTTGGCAAGCAGGGGACCGGGGCAGGCCTTCGCGAAATCCGCGAACTCCTGTTCGCTCTGCAAGCCCTCGGGGAAGATGGCGTCGGCACCTGAGGCGCGATACGCGTTCGCCCGCTTCACGGCGTCCTCGAAACCCGTCACGTGTCGAGCGTCGGTGCGCGCGATGATCACGAACTCCTTCGACAGCCGACTCGCGGCCATGGTGCGGACCTTCGCCTCCATGTCGGCGCACGGGATCAGATCCTTGCCGTCCAGATGCCCGCAGCGCTTCGGGAAGATCTGATCCTCCACATGCAGGGCCGCGGCGCCGGCGCGCTCATAAGCCACGATGGTGCGCGCACAGGCCTCGACCTCGCCGTAGCCAGTGTCCGCGTCAGCGATGACGGGCAGACCGCTGGCGTCGGCGATCTCGCGGATCGTGCGGCACACTTCGGTCATGGTGAGCAGGCCGATGTCGGGAAATCCGGCCACATTGGCGGTGGCGCCTCCTGAAACATAGACCGCCTCGAAGCCGGCTTCGCGCACCGCGCGGGCCACCAGCGCGTTGAAGGCACCGGGCGCATGCACCACGCCACGGGTCATCGCGTCTCGCAGGCGTCGTCCGGGGTGGATGGTGTTCATCGCACGCCCTCCTTCAGGAAGATGTAGGGACCCTTCGTTGCGCCCCAGACCTGCTTGCCCTGCGCGTCATAGCCGCGATCCCAGCTGGTCAGTCGATCGACTTCCAACGTGACCTCGCTGGAGGCGTATTGTGCGCCACGCAGCGAACTTTCGCATGCTTCGGGTCGCGTGCCACCGCTCCACTGCGCCGGCCCGCTGCGTTTCAGATCGACCGAGCAGCCCTCGCGTGGCACCAGCAGCGATGGCTCCAGCGCGTTCAGACGCTCAGGCTTGGACCATGCGCCTGCGAAAGCCAGCGGATCACCGGGAAGTTCGAACACCATGCTGCGTACACCTTCGCCGTGCGGAACCACCTTGTAGATGCGCTGGCGGTAGGGCTTGTCGGCCGCGTCAGCCATGGCCTGTTCCACGTAGATCCAACGGCCATCGCGTCGTTCGGGCCAGATCAGCGCCATGTGGAGCGTGACATGCTTGTAGTCGGCGGGTGAATCGGTCGCTTGCTTGGCACTGGAATAGGTCCCGACCATCCATGTCGCGACCTGCTCCACGGCTTGGCTTCTCGCGGGCTCTGCCGGCAAGGGACCCTGATTGATGGTGCCGCAGGAGGCCAGAACTCCCGCAAAAGCCGCTGCAATCGCTCGTTGATGCATGGGTGGCGATGCTAGCATCCCACGCTTCCGATCCCCGTTTCAGGAGAGCCGCATGAGCGCCGCACCAGCCAAGCCCCAGGACACGCGAGGTCTCGCCGGACAGACCGTCGGCGAAACGTCGATCTGCGCCGTCACGCAGACACAGCTCATGTATCGCGGCTACGAGATCGCGGATCTGGCCGAACACGCCAGTTTCGAGGAGGTGGCATTTCTTCTCCTGGTGGGGCACAAGCCGTCCGTCGCCGAGCTGGCCGCCTTCAAGACGGAAGTCGCCGGTCTGCGTGCGATTCCCGCCAGTGTGCGCGATGCCGTGGCCAAGATCGCGAAGGACGCACCGGATGCGCACCCCATGAGCGTGCTGCGCACGGGCGTGAGCATGCTGTCGCACCTGGATCCAGAGTGCGAGGATAACTCGCCCACGGCCGAGCTTCGCAAGAGCAAGCGGCTGCTGGCGCAGATTCCCACCCTGATCGGCGCCTGCCAGCGTGGTCGCGAGGGCAAGCCGGTGCTTGCGCCCGATGCCTCGCTGGATCATGCCGCCAACCTGCTGTGGCTCATCACGGGCAAGAAGCCTGATGCGCTTGAGGCGCGTGTGATGGATGTCAGCCTCACGCTGTACGCCGAGCATGACTTCAACGCCAGCACCTTCAGTTGCCGCGTGATCGCCAGCACCGAGACCGACATGCACAGCGCGGTCTGCGGCGGCATTGGCGCGCTGAAGGGTCCGCTGCACGGCGGTGCCAACGAGATGGCGATGGAGATGCTGAAGCAGATCGACGGCGATTGCGCCGGTGGCAAGATGAGCGTGGACGCCTGGATGCAGCGGGCCTATGCCGAGAAGCGCAAGCTGATGGGCTTTGGTCACCGCGTGTACAAGAACGGCGATCACCGTGCGCCCATCCTGCGTGGGTGGGGCCTGAAGCTCGCCGATCGCATGGGCGCCGATGCGCGCAAGTGGTTCGACCTGGGCGATCAGGTGCAGGCGATCATGCTGCGCGACAAGAACATTCACCCCAACGTGGACTTCCCCTGCGGCATGACCTATTTCGTGATGGGCATCCCGGTGCCGCAGTACACGCCGATCTTCGTGGCGGCACGCATCACGGGCTGGTGTGCGCACATCATGGAGCAGCACCAGAACAACCGCATCATCCGGCCGCTTGCCGACTACACCGGACTGGCGCTTCGCCACTGGTGATCGCCGCGTCGGAACAGTCTCCGATTGACCAGAAATGACAAGGGCGAGGCTCCCCCTCAGGAGCCCCGCCCTTGCGTGCTGGTACGAGCCGTGCCCTCCGCGGCCCGTATGTCCTTGCCCGCGTTTCATGCGCGGGCCGATAGATTCGACGCTTTTCCATCGTCGAAGTTCCATCGGACGTGTTCGGATCGGTATGCGGTCCCAGATCCGTTCCCTGAGTCGCATCGGGCTCCCTCAAGCCGGATGCGGGGCGCCTGACGACATCCCCTCAGATGCCGCCCACGCAGGATCCCGGCCGCACGCTCTCGCGGTCGAGATCCACGATCCAAGTCAGATACCCGTACGCCGCCGACTGGTGAGCAATCCAGCCAGTCCCACGAGCGCGGCTGCGCCAGGGGCGGGAACCGCGAAAGTCAGCGTGTAGTTGAAGCGACCGGCAGTGCCGGTCGCGCCGGTGAAGGTCGTGGTGCCGTTCTGCTTGCCGGCGATCGCGAACTTCAGGGTCATGGTCTTCACGGCGTTATCAGCAAGACCCGTCACATCGATCGTGTAACGACCGATCATCCAGTGGTTGTTCAGGCTCTGGCCCACCGTGATGCCGTTGCCAGCGATGTTCGTGATCGCCTTGGCCGTGTTGATCGAGCTCGTGTCGCCGTTGTAGTAGCCAGAGCGGGCGAAAGGATTGGTGCTGGTGTTGGCGCCATTACCGGGGTACCAACCCGGTCCACCCGTGCCAGTGACGTTGTTGATCGACGAGCCGCTGCCCGAACCCCAGTTGGTGTCGAGCTGCATGTTCAATGTGCTCGCGGCACTGGCCTGAGCACGATTGCCGCAGGTGACGAAGCTATCCCACGCGCTCTGGGCGGCGCTGGGCAGCCAAGCGCTGTTGGCGCCACCGTTGCTCTGCACGAAGGCATCACCCTGGTTCATGGTGAACGCGCTGGTGTAGGCGGTCACACCGAAGGTGCTGGCGATGATGTCGGCGGCGTTGTTGCCCTTGATGTAGACATCAAGCACCGAGTAGAAGCGCGCGCTGGCGCCCTCGCCGTCCTTCAAGATGTAGCTGTCGCCAAACAGCGTGCCAGGGGTGACGGTGGCAAAAGCCGTGGCCGAAACGGCCAGAGCGGACAGCGAAGCGATGCGGGAAACGGACATGGAGGAACTCCTCTTCGGAATGTGAGGTGAAATGTCGCCGCGTGCATCGCCGAGGACTCTCGGCCCCGGAAATTGCGATTCACGCGACAGGGAAAGCGCCGGGGCCACGATGGCCCGGTCGCAAGCGGAAGTCTGGAAAGGGAGGGACCCGGGCATCGCCCGAATCCCTCCCTGTGTGGCGGAGCCGCAGTTCCCCTGGACCGTTCCCTTTGGTCCATGTGCGGTTCGACGCCACGATCCCGTCAGGGTCGTTCCATGCATCGCCGAGCGGCCGGTTCCCAACGGCCGGTTCGGACGATTCGAGCTGTGAAGTTCGATGCGCATGGTTCTTGCCTGATGAGGGACGAAGCTTGTGTGTGTTGGGGGGAAACGAAGTGACGTGGCGGCCACATGGCCGCAGGGGGAACTCGGGAACCGGAGCGTGGATTTGGAAGGGGGGATTCGCCCGACGCTCGCGCGATGCGCGTGCCTGGGCGCCCTTTGTCCACTCGCCGTTGGCCAGTCAGTCCATCGGTCGTCGGCACCTGGCCTTGTGTCGTCGACATGCACACTCTGTCACGGATCTGTACCTAGTCAAGAAATGCTGTGCAAATTTGTCTAGTCAATCCTCGCGGCGCCGCGTTTCATTGCATGACCGCAGGACAGCGACTCCACTTCGTGGATTCATCTCGCCCGCGAGCGTTTTCCCTTGCATCGGAACCGGCCGCCTGACCATCTGGGCATGCGTCGTGCGGCCTGGGTCGTTGCAGGCGACCGCCGAGCTTCGGCGATGCCGTGCAGGACCGTGTGGGAAGCTGGTTGGAGAGGTGCACCCGCCGGCGCGCGAGGCGCCAACCCTGGGAAGGGCCGCGACGATCCGGGAAGACCGGCGCGATCAAGCAAGTTGAAGAGGGGTGTCAGTCACCCTATCGCCGTTGCCAAATGGCACAGCGCCCTTTGCAGCCACTCCGACCGTAAGTCTTATAACCTTTGGGAACCCTTTTCTTGACTCGCTCGACCGGCTTTCGGGGAACGCGGCCAGCCGGTGAATGGCCAACGCTAATCTGCAGCAAATTCCCGCTAAATCAACAAAATTGACCGTGGAAAAAGAGAAAACCGCCCCGGATGTTCCGGGGCGGCTTGTTCTGCTGATCCGTCAAGACATTTAGGCAGTCGTTCAGGTGCGCGGGCGGCGTCGAATCAGCAATCCAGCCAGTCCCACGAGTGCGGCTGCGCCAGGGGCGGGAACCGCGAAAGTCAGCGTGTAGTTGAAGCGACCGGCAGTGCCGGTCGCGCCGGTGAAGGTCGTGGTGCCGTTCTGCTTGCCGGCGATCGCGAACTTCAGGGTCATGG
>Ga0194133_10000658_pt1 | contig 67031 bp, 65 predicted proteins | sample TA2KigOf40mmetaG_FD_155448 | JGI IMG/M metagenome (GOLD analysis project Ga0194133, IMG submission 155448) | Freshwater microbial communities from Lake Tanganyika, Tanzania - TA2015055 Kigoma Offshore 40m | ecosystem: Environmental > Aquatic > Freshwater > Lake | place: Tanzania: Lake... | reverse complement strand
TTGCCGATTGTAATTCTTCCGTTGTATTTGCAATCATATCAGCAAGTTCGCCGGCAGTATAGTTGGCATAAGGGTCCGGTTTTACGGGTTTAGTTTTAATAACTCCTTTACTCATTATGCATTCTCCTCTGTAATACCAAGGTGTTTAAGAATAAGGTCCATCTTTCTTTCTACCGTTTGTAGATTGGAATGAACATTATTGATCCGCATTTCTTCAGTGAATACACCGACTTCAATGTTATCAGCAATGTTTCTTGCAAGTGTAGTATAATCAATCTGAACATCAAGTTCTGAAGCATCTATATCAATGTTACCGCCAATGTGTCTAGCAAGTGCGGCATAATCAATATCAATGTCCGAAGCATCAATGGATATGTCTTGTGCAATTCTTTCGGAAAGGGAACGAATATCAATATCAATATCTGAAGCATCAATATCAATGTTTTTAGCAATATCATAAGCATCAAGGGATATGTCACACGCAATATCGTAGGTGCTTATATTGTCTGCAATATCAGAGGCACGGATTGACTTCACATCATCAAGTGCATCATCCAGTGCATTGATGACATAATTCAGGCGTGTTCGTTCTTCTTTGAGAATGTCCTCGAATGTAGGACCGAGAGCTTTGCGAATTAGGTTGGAAATCATGTGGTTGTTCCTTAAAGGGTATGTAAAATAATAATAGTTACCGTTGTTAAAAAAGAGTTACCGATGGCATGGCCATGATTGAGTATGTAGCAGGGGAGCTATCATCCGTGCCGGGGCCACCGGTAATTCTTTAATTTATAGGGAGTGAGTTCATCAAACTCTGTGGACATGGAGGTAATTGAAACCATCAGTAAACGAAACCGTAAACTTGCCTTCCATCATGTCCACCAGTGTGAGGTACTAACGGGTTCTATTTCAAACCACGGTTCGCTCACACATTATCACGCTGAATTAGCGTGATGTTTTACTTGTTCTGAATTTACCAGCAGGTGTAACAACAGAAGCAAGAGCGTTACGAAGATAACCAACATTCATGCTGTCAATAGATGTTCTAGATCCATCAGATGATGTCCATGTTGATTTGCGTCCATTCGGTTTACCGTTGTTCACATATTGTTTGAGAACATTACGCAAGTGATTTTCGTTCATGGATGCGATAGCAACCTTTTGACCGTTTGAACGTGCGTAAACTGGTTTGGATGAATTAGACTTTGCCATAATGGCCTCCTGTAATTAGGGTGTTTGAAATTTGGTAAGCAATTGGTTAGTTAATTTTTACTTACCGTTGTTATCAATTTTGAATATACAAATATAAGGCAATTTTCGGACATATACAAGCGATATTGCATTTTGTTAGGTGGCATACCGCAGATTGTTGGGTGGCATCATTGTTGATTAGAAGCCAGTAGCATAGTCATCTTCATCAACAAACTCATGGGATGGCATACAATCCCATATATTGTAGTGACCATCGCCATGCCTTTCTCTCAACCAGTTGTCTGCCTGTTGTCTAGCATCGTCTAAATTCTGAGCATCAAATATGGCATAACTGCCCAATCTTCCTGTGCGGGATGTTGGTGCTTCATAGGTATAATAAACGTTGTAATTCATAGTGTTGTTTCCTTTCGGTAATAAAAAATAATATATCAATACCAATCATCGTCATCATCATCATCATCGTCATCGTCATCATAGTCATCATCTTCTACATATTCACCTTCGGGTTCGTCACAATACCACCAAGCACTATTCATAAATGTTTCCAATTCCTTGAAGCTCCATGTATTCCAGTTTTTCATTTTCGTCTTATTCTTTTTTACAGACGGCGGTATATCATCTTCTATGTCAATACCACATACTTCAGCAAGGGCTTTAATACCATTACGATATTCTTGCATCATTGAAATCATGTGTTCTTTTTGAAATGTACCCGTTTCTTGACCAAATATCTGCTTTACAATCTTTTGTTTCTGTGTAATTGTCATGGGTATTTCCTTTCGGTTACTTGTATAATAATAGGTCAATAATACTGTCTATACTGGACATGAATATAACAACGGCCAGTATAAGGATGAATACGCCAATCTCTTTAAGCACTCGTTTCATTGTTGTTCCTCCAAGTTCCATTCAAATGCAATCCCTTCTTCATAGCGGAAGTAATCTTCTATATCTTCCAATGTCATATCATTCACGCCCTTGTGGCCGCTGTGAACAATATCCCATATAGCACCATGGTCATACACAAGACCATCAAATATATCTTCGGCTATAATCCGTCTTGCCCCTTGTTCGGAATATACAGTATATCCCTCGTCAATCAATTCTTGTTTTGTTTCCTTATTCATGGTTGTTTCCTTCGGTAACTAAAATAATAATACTATACTATACAGATAAACTTAATATATCATATGAAAAGGAGGATTGTCTTTTGGTAATAATTTAACCTCAACAGAGTATATCTTTGCATTTGAACCGTAATGACTTTGATACACAGAAATGGCATACTCCTTGGCCCGTTCAGCTGTGGTGCATTGAGTAATATCAAAGTGAATAGTGTCCTCACTGCCCGTAACTTTTAAGCGATAGTTATGTCTGTTTTCTGTTTTCTTTTTCATAACATTCTCCAATGTAATACGAAACCTTAACCTAATAGTTCTTGTAATTCAAAAGAAGCCCTATGACCACCACAGTTTTTTATCAATATGCCACCTGCATCTTTCATGTGGGTGCATGTATAATAGACACCTTCCGTGTTTTTGAAGCTCCTGCTACATTTTCTATAAGCGGTGTAATATACCCTACCATCGCTAAAAGGTCGAACCCATACATTGATAGTTTCACCTGCCATAGCGGTAATGTAATCAACTATGCCATAATCAGGATGTGATGGTGCTTCGGTGTTATTTAAGTAGGTGTTTGCTTTTAAGACAGTTTCCACTATGTAGCTTCCGTCTTGGAATGTTTTTAAGTGTGTCATGTCTTACTCCAATCAATACCAAGGTGTTTCAGAATGTCTATTTTCATCTATCCTATCAAGCACAGCAGTAACGAGACGCAACTTATCGTGTAGGGCACATATCTTTTCACCCAGATACTCGTTGGACATTCCTCTCAATGTAGTGAAATCAAGCACGAGCTTTGCCTCCTCCGCGAGTTTCTCAGCATACTCATGCAATGATTGAGCATCATCAACCGTAATGGCATAAGCCATAGATAAGCCCCATTCTCTGCGTCTCTGCTCCGCCTGTGCCTTGCGGTAATCATGGTATTCATCTACCGTCATATTGTTCTGACTAGCAACACGCTTCCAATATCTGGTAACGCCGGCTTGCACTTGTTCGTTGGTCTTATTCATGGTTGTTTCCTTAAACGGTAATAATAATAATTTTACTTGTGGTAATGATTACAGAGAGATATAACCATCTTCATCCATAAAGTCCTTACCAGTAAAGTATGTCCAATTGATAACCATATCATCCTTAAAGAGATTCACTTGACTAACATGCAAACCTTCTGGTGTCTGGCATGGATAGGTATTCAATTCAATAGACTCTGTAATAGCATTGTCAATACCATAGGTATTCATAAGAATATCCTCGGCTTTGAACATAGCAGCTGTCTCTGTATTAGCATGGACGAGCATATCCATAGATACTGGTACGCCATTAGGTTGAAAACCGGTTACTGTAACCTGGTATTCATGGATGTGTCTGTTGTTTTTCATAAGGTTGTTTCCTTAATAGTGGTTGTTGTTCTAATTACTCTACAAATATAAGGTATTGCGCATTAAGATCAAAGCATTATTTTACTTTTTTTACGGTTTTTGTGGTATCTGATAGGGTGGTTTTACCAACCTTTACCACTGCGCCACGGTCTGGAACGGTTACACCGTAACATAACACCATGAAAAATAAGGTAGTTACGCCGGTTTTGAGATGTTTCATAGGGTGTCCTATTTGGTTGTTCTTAATTTCTTATACAAATATAAGGCATTTTTGGTTAAGATCAAAGCATTATTTTACATAAGGTGTAATTTGGATTTAGTCTAAATAAGGATAAGGGGTTGCAATAGGTCAAAATAGGGGTATCTAGGGTATGGTCATAACCCTATGGCGCACAAGGATTTACGATACCCACTAGGTAGGGGGGTGGGGTAATTTCACGTAAGTCCTTATGGGGTAGGGGGTTAGGCCTGTTCGGCCATGTCCGTTTCCAGACCGGAGCCAATTTTTTGCTATAGGAAAATCGTGGTATGAGAATACCCCATTGGGTATAATAATTCTATCAGCTCGTTTCACCACCACTCAACATTATCGCCATGAAATATATCATCACCCCAAACATCATCTACATTCACAACCTTCTTATTAACTTGTATAGTTTCATCATCCACATTAGGAACGGGATCAAATAAATCAATATCCCATGGATTAACCTCATTTTTATCACCTCTAACCAATTCGCCAACACTTGTGAATATAAGGTCATTTTCCATATAATCTACAAGTTCATTAGGGTTTACATCGGTAATATCTTTTCGTATGAACATAACTTATCTCCAGGTAAATAAAAAACATATTACATAACTATTGTTATATTTATGTTTATATGTTTATAGGAGTGAACTATGTTGCCTGGAGACTTATCATTATTTTGGACCTTTATTAAAAGAGATTTGTCATTTCCTGCACTTGTGGTATCGTTATTCGGTCTTGCACTTGATGGGTGGTTTGGCATCAGTAATCCCCTTATACTGTTATTGGGTATAACCCTATTCTCAGCATGGGATGCTATATGTTATGAGATAGCTGCTAGGTCGGACAATCGTGAGAATATGGTTCGTTATCGTATAGGGCAGACAAGTGTGCAAATCCTTATCATAACCCTTATGGGTTTATTATCGGATTGGAACACTTGGGTGGTGTTAGGATTTTTTTACCTATGGTGGATGGGAGTATGTGATGTTTTATTCTACATACTTCTTGGTCGATTGAAGGACATGGTTAGATATGGTGATATGTTTTGGTTGTGGTGGACACCATTGGGTATGATGAATCGTTGGATGGGTAGGGGGACAAGTGGCATATCGGTATTTCATATTGCTGTGTATGCTGTAATATTGTGGTATGTCATATGGTTGTTTTATCCGGCAGTAAGGTTTGCTAGTTTATTTTAAGGTGTTGTAACCGGCGACACAAATACATAAGTCATTGGAGATCGGTTGGGTGGGCGCCCGGCCTTTAAGGAGTAAGAATGATTAAATTAAAAAATATATTGTTAGAGTTGGATATACCACCGGATGTCCCTAAACCCTTCAAGGGCGTTGATATAATCACCAATGAACTGCCAGATGATATTAGGGGTAATTTTGATTCGTATCCTGAATTGCCGAGTCCTATTCTTTATATCCACTCATTTTTTCCAAATGAAGAGTTTAGGGGAAAAGGATTTACTAAAGCATGGGTATTAAAGTATCTTGGAGATTGGAAAAAGGGAAGACTCAACTACGACAACGAGTTAAATGCTAAATGGGGTTCACGGGGTCTTCGTGATGTTGGTATGGGTTCTGAATGGTTTGGTACAAGTACATTATATGATGATGGTGAAAAATTTTTCAATACCCTTGTGAGAGACGGATATTTGATTAAACAAAATCCTGTTAAGGTTGGTAGTGGTAGGGCATTGAATTTATACAAAATAACAAATAAGGTAAACATGGTATGATTAAATTAAAAGACATATTGATGGAACGCATATCCGACATAGTATATCACTTTACTACTACGGAAGCGGCAAATAATATAATAGAAACAAACCGTTTTAGATTGACTGATGTGCCGGTTGAACCCAATGTTGATCCTGGCAGAAAGTATGACGATGGGTATTATATGTCCGTTGCAAGAACAAAGATAGAAGGGTATACAAAGTCATTCCGGTATGCATGTCACTTTGTTAGATTTGAATTGGATGGGACAAAATTAGGAAACAAATATAAAGGTGGTGCTTACAATTATTATCATGGCATGCACGGTAATGATGAATACGAAGAATACGAAGACCGTATCTATTCAAAAGATATGTATATTCCTAATGCATTAAATTATATCAAGAGAATTGATGTGGATGTCAGTAGAAAATGTACGGGATATGATACTGCAAAGTTAATAAAAACATCAATAGGTGCAGGTGTTCCAACATTCCTATTTCCAAGTAGAGAAAAGTGGTCACAACAATACAATGGTATCGAAGTAAGGGATGTTGATGGATATAAACTATTCATGCAATCAATCGTCAAGTAAGTCTCTGGCGATAGTAACAAAGTGTTCTTCATCAATAGGGAATACTGTTTTCAATCTGGCAATAAAGTCCATTATTCCGGTCTCATATCCTTCGTTATATGATTCCTCAACAAGAGTTAGATCTTTTCCTTTAATCATGGTTTATTCGGTTAGTTAATAAAAAGTGGGGCACCGAAAACAACCACGAAAACGGCGCCCCGATTGCAAACTCCGGGGAGGAGTGTGTAGGGAATAATTATCTATTTGTTATCTTATCTACTACTCAATTCCAAACAGATAGTAAAAACATACGGTATATGTAAAGTCTTTCTTTGGTCATTTATCTTTTTCTAATTTATTCAGTCTATCAACTTCCTTTTGCATTTCAACCAGTCCTTTTTGAACCCATGTATCGTTTGGGTTTTCTTTAAGAACTTGTTTAGCAACTTCAATCATTTGTTCTAATTTTTCTTTATTATTCATTTTATTCTCCTATGTGGGCCCAGCAGGACTTGAACCTGCAACCTAACGATTATGAGTCGTTTGCTCTAACCGATTGAGCTATAAGCCCTTATTGTGATCCCAAGGGGACTCGAACCCCTATTATCGCCGTGAAAGGGCGGTGTCCTAACCATTAAACGATGGGACCAACCGTTATTCTTTTGTTTCTTGTGTCTCTACATACTTTATCATGCACCATTGCAGGAGTTTGAGATATAGTCCTATGAAAACCACAATTGGTAGTGCAAGTAATATCATAGTCATCCACAACGGAACAGCAAGCATGAGATTCATATACCAAAAGAAAAACCATATAAGAAAAAGTAAAGCAACGAATATCAATATAACAAAAACGGAAACAACCACGAAACCTTTGAGACCCGTCCATAAGACTGACAGACATCCCATGTTCACTTTATATTCTTCTTTGTTACTCACTTTGTCCTCCATTCAATTCATACCTACGGATGATTTCATATATTCTATTTTCATCACCAGCGGTATGTGAATTTTGTTGCCAAATGATTTCACCTTTATGATTGATAAGGAATGAATGAGGAACATTATTGACATTCATCATTCTTCTCAAATCACCATTGGGATCGAGATATACTTCAAAGTCCCATCTTTTTCCATTCACAAAAGGTTTTACCTTCGGTGATGTTCGTATATCATCAACAGAAACTACAACTATCTTTACATCAAATTCATCACGCCATATATCATAAACTACACTTAACTCATTCAATTCTCGAATACATGGTTTACACCAGGTTGCCCAAAATGTAACATAAGTAAGGTTATCACCGTTATTGATTGTTGAAGCATTTACCGTTTCACCATCAATGTTTTTTATTAAAGCATTCGGTAAAATTCTTTTTATGTTTGTTGTATCTTTACCAAATATACTAAAATTACACAATATAAACAAGCAAAAAATAATCTTTTTCATAATTTCTCCATAACAAAATTAGTTGCAGTTTGTGCATACATATCACTTAAATAGTATGCTTCAATTTCATAAGGATTTTTATAGTAACCATGTTCTTTGTTCCATCGTTCATACCAACCGCCCTTTGTGGGTTGTAGGTAATGTATGTATTCATGTATGATAGTCTTGATAAAGACTTTAGCAGTTCTATGGCCACGAACCTTAAGCGATATTGTATTGGTATCTGGATCATATCTTGCAATAGATTGTTTGTCATTGTCATCACTATCAAGAGTATTCCATTCCCAAGAAATATACGGATGTTCTCTATTGGTGTTCATACCAAAGGTATCAATACACCAGTCAATAGTATGGTCAATTATAGATGAAATAATATCATCGGAAACATTCTTGCGAGACAGATACATAGTTTCCGCCGGTATTGGTTTTACCGGCGGAGCCATTGCAAATCGTTTAAGTGATTTTGTCTTAACCATTCTTTTTACTCGCCGATAATAACTCATCGTTCATGGCCTTAACAACTTTTGGAATTTCATCAGCACGACGCAAGTGAACACAATTTGTTTTATATGTTTCAACAACTTTACGGAAATCATGGGCACCACCAATGAAGTATGTGAGGACATTGATACCGCGAGCACGCATACGCTCAACTTGTTTTCTGGAGTGTGTCTGAGCGGTCTGTCCACGATATGAAAAATGTTGTTTATCATGTGTCATAAATGGTTCGCCGTCACATAGGTTGATAAAGTAAGCATCCGTATTAGCAGATTGTTTGATGATTTCACCCATGATTGCCTCAAAACAAAGTCCTTCTGGTGTTGTATTAGTGACATAGATTGTCTCAAAAACATCACGAATGTGAGCAATGTTATGTTTGTTTGAATCATATAGGTAAATAAGATAAGGAGTATCGTGCATTGATGATTTACCTCTACCACCACTATAATTATCTGAATATACAGAACGAGCACTAACTACAACATGAAGGTTCTTAATTTGTTTAGCAGCAACCGCAAACATCACAGCAAGTTTGACTGATTCTTCAAACTTGTCACCAGACATTGAACCTGATTGGTCAATTGATAAGTGAATGAATGATGGTTGGTATTCGTGGATAGTAATTTGTTTGAAGATTTCATAATTACTACTACCAATTTCATGTAACAATCTTGCATCAATTCTGCCAGATTTGAGACGGGTAGAAGTAGTTACTCTTTCTTCGTTACGAATTTGCAACTTCTTGGCGAGCACTTTACCTAAAGCAATGTATCTGGATACATCGCGTCTTCTCCAGCCGGATTTACGAACACCGAATGGTGCAGACACATCACTTTCCATAAATTTACGGTTGATATTACGGACAATAAAAGTTTTGATACCGCGTGGATTAAATCTACCGTAGTCATCCTCAAAATTTTTGGCAACAATTTGTTCGTCAAGATCCACAGAAGATACCGCATCAACCTTCTGAGCATCAGCTTTGGACAACTTTGTTTTTTTGGTATCACCGTTGATAAGGTCTCTTTGTTTCTGAAACAACTTTTCAACTTGTTCTCTTTGTTTGTCTGTTAGTGGTTTGTCACTAACGCCGTCTGGAATAGGATTTGGTCTACCAGTGATTGGTTCCATATCGTCACCTTCACCGTCACCATAACCGTCTTGGTCATCTGGTTGGTCATCTTTTTCAATCTCACTTAATTGTTTCAGAATGATACCGGCAAGCGTATAAGCAAGTTTGATACGGTCTTCATCAGTTTTCAATCTACGAATGTTCTGCAAGTCAAGCGTGTCCCAAACTAATTGCAATGCAGGTAGGGCATTCAGATTACGGTATGGACTGCGGAAATTACACAAGTGAAAAAGATAATTGTGTGCAGTAGGTTTCATAAATTCTTCATCATAGAAAGCACGGGTTACTTTCTCGTCACCGAAAAACTTATTGTAAAGAGATTTGTAATAGATACGATATCCGGGAGCAGCCGAATATGTCATCGCATCAATATACAAGTCTTCAATGATATTGACAATAGATTTGAAAAACTCTTGTTTATCGGTATAACCTTCAAACAATTTTTCTATATCACCTTGTTCTTGAAACAGATAATTACCGTTTTCATCCCTCAAATGTTGATGGGCATGATATACCAGATTAGATACTGCATCACGAAACTTTCCCATATCCGTATAAAGAATGTGGCTACTTTCATGTAGGGCAAGGCCAACATTTGAGTCAAAGTCTTTTTCATTTATGGATGCAGAAAGGTGAACGGTTTGTCCATCGGTCATATTTTGACCATTGTTGTTGTATTGGACATGAATGTTTGGATCACCGGTCATAATATGAACAAAGTTTGCAACGGCTCGTTGGTATTGTGCGAGGGCAAAGTAGTCATATTTTTCTTCTTTGAAGCCATATTCATGTTCAAACATGGATTGTTTCTTATCAAACAAGCTACCTTTGAGCCAGTAATTGGTTCCGGCTGAATACTCGTCCTGATAATTAGACGCATATTTGTTCCAAAATTGGTTTGTTCTAGCACTTGCTTCTGCAAGCATACCTTTTACGGACTTTTTGAAAATACTCATTACATATCCCTTATGGTTGTTATTGGTTGTTTGTATAAATATAACATAGTGTGGAAGCGAACCCCCACACTATTTTTAGAAAAGTGGTTCATTTCAAGATTTAGCAGTATCGCCTTCATCGAACATATTGTCATTATCAAGACTGTCAATAGGAATAAACTTTTGAACAATCTGGCGAACATAAGTTCTCTCACTATCAGCACCACCTTCTTCGGTGAAATATGGGAATACACACACTTCAAGTGCCTCACCGATAGTAAAGCCGTCACATATAAGAGCAGCAGCACGGAGGATGGTTCTGGTTGATATTGTGGTTGAAACTTTACCGTGACCGGAAAGAACTTCGGTGTAAACTTGTGTATAGATTGAGGACAAAATATCTACTGTTTTTTCGTCAAGGTTTGGACAAACATAATTGATAAGTTTACCTTGTTGTGTTTTGTCCAACAAATCCATTTCAAGAAGGAGAAAACGGTCTTGGATAGCACGGTCAATTACACGGGTTGAGGTATATTCCACACCGATATTGGCGGTAGCAAGGAAAGAAACACCGGGTGCAACCTTGATAACTTCTGCATCAGGACTTTCATCTACACGCACATATCTTTGTCCGTCATCAAGAACGGTCATCAAGATATTCCATGCCTCTGGATGGGCACGGGATAATTCATCGAGCAGGATAACAGCATCCTCAATCTGAATTGCCTTGATAAAGGTTGATTGATTGAAATATGTTCCTGTTGATTTGTCAAAATGTGTGGTGCCAATGAGAGCCGTTCTTGGATCCTGTGTTGAACCCAAATTGAAATAAAAGAACGGTCTATCCATTGCGTCTGCAACCGTTCTGACGGCAAGTGTTTTACCGGAACCTGCAGGACCAGTTATCATAAGATTTTGACCACGGAGAACACTACGGACAAGATATTTCCATTTTATGTCCGAAAGAATTAAAGACTCCGGGCGGAATGATGGAGCTGTAGCAACAATATCTGCAACAGACAAATTTTGTGTTTTGGTTTTGGTTGTTTTGGTTCTAGACATAGAACAATTCCTGTAAGAAATGAATAAGGTTGTTTTTTAACATATACGAATATAAGGCATTTTATTGAGAGATCAAAGCATTATTTTGATTTTTTTTGTTAATTTTAGATAATTTCTTATCTACCAAAAACTTAACTGCATCTTCGTGAACCATATATTTTACTTTCTTTTGGTTCTCTTTCTGAATTTTCATAACAAGAGTTTGATCAACTACGGGTTTCTCTTGTATTTTGTAACTTTGATATTTTCGGGTTCTTCCATTTGTAAGACGGCGAACATATTGGAATGAACATCCGAGAATTTTTGCAACTTCTGGTACTGTGTACCATTTTCCTTGTGGGGTGTCAATCATTTCTTTCTCCTGGTTGTTTTGGTTGGTTTAATAGATTTAGTTATCGTTTTCTTTGTAGTTTTCTTCGTTGTCTTCGCAGTCTTCGGTTTGGCAGTTTTCTTCTTCGTAGTTCTCGTAGCCGCCTTTGCAGGTGTCTTTTTCTTCTTCAACTTTTTGGTTATCTCTGCGGAAATTTTATCATCAAGCGTGACTTTCTTTTTCTTGTTTGGTGTTGCGGGTTTGATTTCTGTTGCCGGTAAACTACCGAACAATTCTGGTTTTTCTACGCCCTTATGATATACCTTGCCGTTCTCATGTACAAATTCCTTAAAAAATTTCCAACCGCGAGGAAAGCCAGTCGAAACTGTTTTCTCATTGAGAGTAGGACCTGGAATCTTTCCAGCAACACATCGCCAACAAGTGGCAGAGACAACACCTTCCATGACACGCAGTTTTTCGTTACAGTCACGACCAGAATACCATTTACTTGCGGGATTTCCACCTTCACAAGTTACGGTTCGCATCTTCATATTTTCAAGATTTCTTGTTTGTTTCTTGGTTGTTCCTTTGCGTTTCATATTTTGTTTCCTTATCATAATAAATTATTTCTTAATACCGTTGTTGTGGTGGATTAAATATGGTTTGTGATTACCATACCACCATTTTCAGAAGAATATCTACCGATAGGTGTCCAATTTTGGCTATGAGGCCAAGGTTGATTGTTCAAGAACCACATCCAATTTTTTTGGTGAATACGAACACCAGGAATACCGTTCAATCTTTCTTTGGTGGTGTTGGTTTCCCAACCGGCAGAACGAACATAAATAATTCCGTCAGTATCGTCAATCTTTGCAATGGCATGGCCATGTAGGTATAAGGTTGTGCCGTCTGTTTGGGTATTGTCTCTGCGGAATTTTTTACGCATCAACCAATTTGATACGGCGAGCTGTGTTACTTGTCTCATTTTGAGATCCTTGAATATGTGGTTGTTATCAGTTTACAATACAAATATAAGGCATTGCCAACTAAGATCAAAGCAATTTTTGAAATAATTGTAACAATGTTCATATTTGTTTGTTTGGTTGTCATCATTGCATATTACAAATATAAGGCATTTTTTTGTAAGATCAAAGCAATAATGAAAATAATTTGTAAACCGTTGATTTTTAAGGAGTTACGCTAAGTCTATAAAAATCAAGGACTTACGACGGAAATGACGTAAATCCTTGAAATATAAAGACTTAACCGATTTTTACTGAATATTCAGCAAAACATCTGGTCTTTTTACTATTTCTACATTCCCAAATTCATCATCGAAAAGAACATTCTCTTTATCCCATGATACAATTTGATCCGGTGTAAGACATCCGTATCTTTGAAAATATGAACCATATTCTTCAAACATTTCATCAATTTCATCAAAACTTATGTCTAAATCAAAAATAGGTATTCCACTATCTTCATTGTCATTATACCACAATGAATTTTCAAATTTACCAAACTTGTTCATGTATTCACCTTTTTGTTCATCATGTTGAATGGATGACATAATCCATTCAAAGATATTTTCACGACTGATTTCAAGAGCACTATACTTTTCTTTTAAGTCTTGTAAATCATTTGAATTTGAAACCAACTCAAAATTCTTCTTAAATTCATCAAGTAGTTGATTAAATTTTTCATTGCTCATAGATACAATCCACAATTTTTGATTCTGCAATAGTTTTGACTTCAAATGGTTCGGTGCTATCTTTTAGATACTTATTCACCAAAACTTCTGCATCGGTTACTGAAACTGCACTAACTAGATAGGTGCGGTTGTGTTTTTTTACTTTACCTTGTTCATTTGTGATTTCAAATTGAACTTTTGCGAGGTAGAACGCCATAACAATTCCTTTGGAAATGTGAAATAAAATGATTATATTTGATACGAATATAAGAAATAGTTTGATACGAAGCAAGCAATTTTTGAAATTTTTTATTATAGTTATTATTTTCAACAAGGGAAAACAATGTTAAGGTTTATTTTAGTATTATTGTTGGCATCATCTATTACTTGGGGAAAGGAATGGGTTATTAAGTTGCCACTCAAAAAAGTTCGTGTGTATTCATCTGATACACTACGCCACCCATCATGGTATTCTGTAAAGTATAAATTGAGGAATATGATAAATCTATCGTTCTTTACTACAAAGGCGGTAGTTCCACCGTTCAAAAACCATGATTATATCAAACCAAACAACCCACATGGTTGGCCATTTGTATCTATTGATGATCCACATGATTTTGGTGTTCCAAATTTAAGACCACATTTACACTTCAGCGACCGGTTTGGTGTACCTGCTATATGGTCAAAATACATCTTTGCAGGAACGCCACTACTCGTTAAGGACAGTTTACCACAAAAGATAGGTAAAAACAGTTTTACAACAGCCAGACGGCCGAGGACGGTGTTTGGCAGTCATCATCAAGATAGTGTATTTATTTATATCAATAGTGGTATTAGTGTAGTGGATTTACCCAAAAGACTATTGGAATTAGGGTGTAAGGATGCCATCAATATGGATGGTGGTGGTTCAACATTCCTATATCGTGGTAACAAATATGATTATGTTCAAACGCCAATTAAAAAAATGAGGAAATATCCAAATGTTCTTGCTTGGTAATAATAATTGCTTTGATCATATAGGTAAAATGTATTATCTTGCCAGTGAACACGGAGAAAGTGTGAACACAAAGAAAGTGATCAGATCTAGATCTAATATAGATCTATAGATCTAAGAAGTAAAAAAGTGCTTGCTACATATTTATATTTTTCGTATCTTTGATAGATACTCAAAGTAAGTTCTTTGAAAACATGGTCGGTATATGTTTTAACCATATCGTTAATTTCAACGGAATGGTTCGTTAAATATATTATCCATAAATGAGGACAAGATTATGACTAACAAATGTAAACGGGTTATATCATTGTTTTTCATTGGTTTCTGTTTTCCTTTAGTAGCAATGACTACTACTCTAAACAGAAGTGCTGAAATAAAATCGGTAACAATGAAAAAAGTGCTATATTCATCTATCGTTTGGGTTGAGTCAAAAGGCAATGCAACCGCACGATCAAAGGATGGTTCACTTGGAATAGTTCAAATTTTACCAGTAATGGTGAAGGAAGTGAACCGTATCTGTAAAATGAAAGGTATCAATAAAACTTTTACTTTACAAGATAGGCTAAATCCTGAAAAGTCAGAACAAATGTTTTGGATTTTTCAGAATTTCTACAATCCCAACATTAACTGGGAAACCATCACAATGAGTGAGATGGAGATCATTGCACGAAAGTGGAATGGAGGTCCTAATGGACATAAAAAAGGTGCTACTAAGCACTATTGGAATAAAGTTTCAAAGATGGTCTATAAAGACCTGAAAGAAAGGGGAGTTAAGGTATAATCAAAGTTTTATCATAAACGAGAGATTTTTTTACATACCGACCATTTTTCTCTCGTAAAGTTTCTATTTATCTATAAACAGTTATCCATATAAGGAGTTATTGATGGAAATACTAACATCATTTTTATTAGGGTTTGTATCGATGTGGCTTGTGCTTAAACTTGATATAATGAAACCAAGTAAAGTTCAAATTAAAAATACAATGATTGAAATGGCAACACAATATGGCGGTAATCAAAAAATCTGTAAAGAGTTAAAAGATTATTCCATCAAACAAATAAAGAATGGAAATTATGAATATGTAGAAGTCATAGATATAATTAAAAGGCAAAATAATGACAAAACAAGAACATAAATTAAAATCCATGTTAAATTACTATGAAGTTAATTTAGGTGGAAAAAAGGATGAAAAGATGTCAAAGAAAACATTAAGTAAATTTCTTGATGACTTTAATAAAATTTATGACTTTTATACTCTTGAAGAAATAATGAGTAAAATTAAAGAAAAACGCAGAGAAGAAATAGATGATGATGATGAAGAAAAAGACTTTATGATGCCACCAAAAGAATTACCAAACATGGATGAAGATACATTTGAAAAAGAAATGATGAAAAATCCTGAAGATTTTTTTGGTAAAAATAATTTGAAAGGTAAAGATAAAAACTTTAATGATCCAATAGATACCGATATAAATAAATTTCTGAAATGGCTTACGATGATACTTTATACAGGTGACCATTCAGTTATTATTACAGAAGATAGAAATGGTATCAACATAAAATTGGTAAAAATAAATAAAGGCAAAAATTAAGTTATGTCCGTAAAATTAGTTTCGTTTACAGAACCAACATCAACACTGCAAGTAAATTTAGATGGTATTATCAATCAATTATCTCCCGAAGAATTGATAGTTTATATTGCAAGAGTTAGTAATCCGTCAAATCAAATCAATATGGAAACTGCTCCAAAATTGATAAACTATTTGATTAAGCATAAACACTGGTCTCCATTTGAATTTGTAGATGTTACCTTTGAGATAGTTACTCGTAGAAGTATTGCAGCTCAAATTCTTCGTCACAAATCTTTTTCATTCCAAGAATTTTCTCAACGATATTCAACTGCAACGGAAATACAACCAATTGAATTGAGAAAACAAGGAAAAACAAATAGACAAAGTAGTGAAGAACTAATACCGAATTTTATGCTAGAACGGGATGTTGAGCAACACTTTGCAAATTCAAAAATGTTATATGATAAGTTAATAAAGTCAGGAATATCAAGAGAAACTGCTCGTGATGTGCTTCCACTTTCAACAGAAACAACCATGTATATGAAAGGTTCGGTTAGAAGTTGGATCCACTACCTTGAACTACGATGTGCGCCTGATACACAGAAGGAACATAGACTAATTGCGGAAGGTATAAAATCAATTTTTGTTAATCAATTCCCGAACATTTCGGAAGCAATAGGATGGAAATAATATGGAAGAAACGGAAATTAGAAAAAATTTATTAGATGAAATAATCTATTGCGGTATAGGTAGCAACGAAAGTGTGTTACATTTTGGTGCTTGTTATTTTGATACCGATTTTATGAAAACTCTTGACGAATTTGAATTAGATATTGAGTATACTGCTGTTGATGTCCACGATAATGTAAAAACTTTTTTTAGTGATTATCAACCGTATGAGAGAACACATCCATGGGTTTCTGTACAAGAAAGTATGCAAGAATTTATAGATAATATAACAGATGAAAGATATAATTGGACACTAATATCTGGTATATTTGACAAACCAATTTACACAAATAGACAATATGTATTTATTGACGAGGTTGTAAAAAATTGTTTAAAGTTTTCAGATAATTTAATAATAACAATAGATATAAAAGAAACCCCAACATTCCAATACAATGCAGGGTTTTTGATTTTACACTTTATATCAAAGTATGCAAAAATAACTGTTAAAAAGATAACAGAGACGAAATTTATTTTCTGTATTAATAATTAAGGAGTTTCTTATGTTAGAAATTATTTTAACCGCCGTTGGTGGTTTGGTTTTAGGATCAGTTTCAATTTGGCTCTATTACCGCGAAAAGTTTACCGAAGTTCTAACCGAACTGGAAGACAAAAAAGTTATTATCAAAACAATTCATCAACACGCTGATGAAATTGAACGTGCAAATGTAAAACAGTTTGCGAAAGAACATAATGCTAAAGTTGCTAAAAAGGAAAAGATTGAAAAATCAACATCATCACCAAAAAGAAAATACAAAAAATCCGCTAAACAATAATTATTGTTATAGTGTTTTTACAATTTAGGAGTATAACATGAAAAGTTTTATCAGTTTATTGTTTGTAACTTTGTTTTTTGTTGGTTGTAATGCGAATATCAATCAACCACAAGACATTACTATGTTTGAAAAAAGAACACCTGTCACAAATCATGATAGTGTAAAAAATCGTGTTCCACTTCAAAGAGCATTAGAATGTCTTAATTTGACAAGAGAACAAAGATTGGTGATTGATAGTATAATTCGTGAAGAACGAATTTGCACAATGGAATGTAAAAAAGAATTTAATGATGCCATTAAAACATTACAAGAACAACATAAGGCAAAATTAGAAAAGTATCGTGGTGTTCGTAAAACAGATGAAATAAAAAAAGAAATTGAAATAATAAATTTTGAATTTCGTCAATTACATCGAGACTTGTTAAAAGAATATAGACTTAAAATGGAACAATGTGTAAAAAATACATTTATTTACATTGAAGCAATTTTAAGACTTGACCAACTTACTCTTTGGAATTTATGGAAGGCAACTGGTAAAATTCCATGTGATAGAGTTAAACCGTAATTACCTATTGTTCGGAATGGGTTTAGTCCCGTTAGTAGTGCAGTAATGCAAACTAACGGGATTTTTTTTTATTTTGATCTTACAAAAAAGATCCGTATATTGGTGTTGAATTAAACATTATACATTAAAGCCAACTACTATGAAACTCGGCTATGCCTGTATCAATATGACCTTATCAAAAGATAAGATTACTACAAATCGTTCAATGATTAAAAAAACCTTTCTACAAAAAGGTATCAATTATTGTTCCGAACTTGCTCTCCTAAATGTTATTGATATGGAAACTATACTCAAATGGAATGTTGAGAATGGTATCTATTTCTTCCGAACATCATCAAATGTATTTCCTTGGGGTTCTGAATATGACTTGAAAACACTACCAGACATTGAAGAAATCAAAACTGTTCTCAAAAGAATTGGTGACTATGCAAATGAACACGGTATTCGTTTATCATGTCATCCTGGACCTTTCAATGTTCTTTGTTCACCAAACGAAAATGTTGTAAAGAATACAATCGTTGATTTGGAATTACACGGTAAAGTATTCGATATGATGGGATTATCACATACACCATACAACAAAATCAATATACATTGCAACGGTGTTTATGGTGACAAGATTGCGTCACTTGACCGTTGGTGCCGTAACTTCAACTTATTATCCCATAGTGTTCGTTCAAGAATGACTATTGAAAATGATGACAAAGCCAGTATGTATTCAGTCAAAGACCTTATGCGTATTCACGAATGTGTTGGTATTCCAATTGTATTTGACTATCACCACCACCAATTCTGCACAGGTGACTTATCAGAACAACAAGCTCTTGAACTTGCCATATCTACTTGGCCAGACGGTATTACACCAGTTGTCCATTATTCATCATCACGACTGAAAGAAACAGGTAATTCCAAAGAAAAACCACAGGCACACGCTGATTACATATTAGAAAAAATCAACACATACGGACATAATGTTGATATTATGTTGGAATGTAAAGCCAAAGAATTAGCCCTCAAACAATACCTAACCGAATATGGTATCTAACCTATAAATTCCAAAAGTTCATATTTATGATTACATGATTATGAACAAAAAATGGGATATAAATGTCAAGTAAATTACTTTCTCTGAAAAATCTAATCTGGTTTTGTGCTATCGGATTGGCAGTATTTTCGGGATATTATTCTGTTTACGGCATATCCAAATTATTTTCTGGTGGATCTTGGTCAATCGTGGGGATGGCTGGGATGTTGGAATTTTCAAAATTAGTGGTTATCACATTCCTACATGACCACTATAAAACCCTAAAAACTACCTTCAAAGTTTACCTTATTAGTGCAGCCGCTGTCCTTATGATATTGACATCGGTTGGTGTTTATGGATATTTAACCAATTCTTACCAAGAAACTGCAAAGTCAATATATGAAACACAGAATAAAATTGCACTAATTGATAAGAAAAAAGAAATCTTTGTTGAACAAAAAAACCAAATAGATACTCTTGTAAAACAAAAATCACAAAGAATATCATCTTATGACCAATTGAGATTTACCCAAGAAACATCTTTGAACGCACAACTATCATCAAAGAAAGGAACAAAGGGATTGCAGAGAAATATTCAATCCGTAGATAATTCAACTCAAACACTAAATAAAGAAATATCGGAACTAAATCAAAAATCTATTGGTTTATCTGATAGTCTTGCTAAATTGGAACAAGAAAAATTGATATTAGAAAATTCTACATTTACATCAGAAATAGGACCATTATTGTATTTGAGTAGATTAACTGGTGCACCAATGGACATAATAGTTAATTGGTTTATACTCGTTCTTGTATCAGTATTTGATCCCCTTGCAGTTAGTTTGGTAATAGCAGCAAATCATCTTCGTCATAAGGAAAAGAAGATACCACCGGAAGATGATGAAAGTCCACCACCACCAAAAAATAAAAAAGTTGTGGAAACCGTTGTAGATGTTGTGGAACCCACAAAAGAAAAAAAAATTGTTACACACAAAAAGCAAAAAATAAAAAAAGATTTGGCAGTTAAAGAAGAAATTGGTATATTAGACGAACAAGAAGAACAAAGGGCATTCTATGAAGAACCACCTAGACCAGATTTAGGTTATAGGAGGGGAATATCTTTTTAGAATGTCATTATCATATTTTAATAAGGAGTTCTACTATGAACGATTTTTATGATGGTGAAGATACCGCTGAAGAAAAATTAGCAAATAATAAATCAAAAGAAAGTGAAAACGATATTCCAGTTAGGTGGAAAGAAGCAACTACACAAATGGATTATGGTATTGATGTTGAGGCATCCTCTGTATTGTTGTTCGGTGAGATAATGGATGGTAGTTTGTATGATATTATTACTCGTATTCGTGCAATACTACACATGAGAAAAGACGAAAATAAAAATGATCCTATTAACATGATTATCAATTCCGATGGTGGTTCTGTATATGAAGCACTCGGTATTATTGATTATGTTCAAAGTCTTGATGTTAAGGTAAACACAATTTGTAGGGGTAGAGCAATGTCTGCTGCTGCTCTTATTCTTTGTGCAGGAACCGGTATTCGTGCTGCTTCTCAATACAGCACAATCATGTTCCATGAAATAAGTTCAGATATTTACGGTAAATCTTCTGATATGAAAGCCAATGTTCAACACATGGAAAAATTAGAAGAAATACTTTTGGAAATACTTAAATCAAATTCAAACAAAGAAAAAGATTTTTGGAAAAATGTAACAATTAAGGATTATTACATCACACCGAAAGATGCATTAGATATGGGTGTAATTGATGCAATAATTCCACCAAAACATAAGAGAGGTTGATATGATAATTGGAATAATTGTTTTATCCGTTTTATTAACGGCATCGGTATATGTGAATATAAACTTGTATAAAAAGTTTGATAAATTAGAAGAAATGGCAGAAGATAATGTTGATACGCTTTTAGAAAATGAAAGGTTCCTAACCGAATTAAAAAATAGAGTTTTATCACAACAATCTTATTTAAGACAATTAGATAGGATTGGTTCGTTTGAAGCTGATGATGAAACTGGATATTTTTTCAAAGAAATGAAAGATATTGTAAATGATATTGCAGTTTATTTTGGTGAAGCACCGTTGGATGACCAAAGAAGTTCTATTCTTGAAAAACCAAAATTTGATGCAAGATTTGAAAAGGATTATTTATGAAACAAAAACGAAGTCCTAAAAAACCTAATATTTACTTTACACAAGAAACGGAAGATGCAATAGTATTGTATAATTCAATGGAAGATGATATACAAAGAAATATCATTTATACTAAAAAAATACATCCTGCATTTTACAAGTTAGCAGAAATTATGATACATCGTTTTAAGTTTTACAATTTTGATGTAGGACACGAAGATGTTAAACATGAAGTCATATCTTTTCTTCACGAAAAAATACACAAATATAAAGCTGAAAACGGTAAAGCATTTTCATATTTTTCTATTGTTGCTAAGAACTATTTGATTGCCGAAAATAATAAAAACTATTATCATTTTAAGCGTAGTCAAGATATTGGTGCTATTGATTTGGAGAGAAATGTTGTAAATGAAAAAGTTAGACATGATTTCATTGAAGAAAAAAGAGACTTTATAGATATATTTATTACAATAATTGAAAAAAATTTGGGGTTATTTTTCTCAAAACAACGTGATATTCAAGTTGCAGATACTATTTTATACCTATTTAAGACAAGAGATAACATAGAAAATTACAACAAGAAAGCAATATACATACTTGTTAGAGAAAGAACTGGTGTTAGTTCACAACATATAACAAGTGTAATAACAAAAATAAAACAAATATACTTTGTATTGTATAAAGAATACACGAATGGGATAAGAATTGATAAATTGACATGGTATCAATTACAAAACATTATTAACAAATGAGATATTTATTTATATGAACTTTGATCAAGAACTTTTTGGAAATAAAAAATTTTCTGATTTGTTAAAAGACATATATGATAATCAGAAGAAAAAAGACCGTCAGATAAACCTTCTTATTGCTGACTTAAAACCTATGTTGAACAACATAAGTGATGCTGCTATTTTAGTACCAGCAATTAAGGACTTCATGGAAGTAGGTGTAAAGAATGATGAACACTTGGTAAAATTGGCAGCAGTTATACAACGTGCTATGACAAACAAGGGAGATGAAACGTCTTCATTTTTAACAGACGAAGAAAAAGAAGCTTTATTAAAAAGCATAGAAGAAATTAAAGAAGAACAAAAGGAAGAAAACATTGGCAGTTCTGTTCAATACCCAAAAACTGATACTTGATGGAAATGAATATGAGTATTTTCCTGCGGAAGTTAAGGACGTAGATTATACCGATCGTGATCCTCAAAGGTTGTATAAAATTAAATGTACCTTAATAGGAGCATTTGGATCTATGGCAAATGGTGCATTGATGGAAGCAAGACCACTTAATTCTAATATAAAACATTTGCCTATAATAGGTGAAGTAGTTTTAATAACAAAATCAACAGGTGCATATGCAAACGCAATATCACCTTCACAAGATTATTACTACACGGCACCCATATCAATTCAAAGCCATGTTCATCATAACGGTGTTCCTGGAGTAACAAAAATTCCAATAAGTTTGAGACAAAGAGTAAATTCAAAAGAAAATAGAGATAATGCAACTGATGGTATAACAAATACACCAAAAGATAGATTACAAACGGGCGAAGAAATTGATCCCTTTTTTCCAGAAAGAACAGACGTTTATCCAATACAACCATATCCTGGCGATATAATTTTTGAAGGAAGATGGGGACAATCTATAAGATTTGGATCTACTATTGATACAAGAAATATTTTCAATGTATATCCTCTTTGGTCTGCAGGACAAGGTGCATCTGGAAACCCAATAACTATAATTTCAAACGGTACTAATCCTTCACCAAAAGGAATGAATAGTTTTACAATAGAAAATCCAGATAAAGATGATTCGTCAATATGGCTAACATCGGGACAATCCGTAAGGTTTAACCCTGCATCAAGAACATACCCATCCATTCGTTCTAAAAAAATAAATTCATATAGAAATACACAATATGCTGGAAATCAGATATTACTTGCATCCGAAAGAATAATTTTAAATGCAAGAGAAAATGAAATTATTGGATTTTCAAAAAGAGGAGTTGGGTTTTCATCTGAAGGATCAATATCCCTTGATGGTAAAAATTTTGTAGAAGCTGAAGCAAAAAGAATACATTTGGGAGTAAATGCTGTTTCACCTGCTTTATTGGGTGATAAAACAATGGTTTGGTTGAATCAATTATGTACATTATTAACAGATTTAATAGATACTATTGTTAATGCAACATATCCAACGGCACTTGGACCAACAACTGGACCACCACTCAATATGTCTAAATTTCTAAGCATATCTTCAGAAGTTGATACAATAAAAGATAAAATAGATACATTAAAAAGTAATCTTGTTTTCTTAAATGAAAACTCAGGTGGTCCAAGTGAAGAAGCTCAATCGGGTGCAAGAAGAAATGAACAAGTTGGAACATATGAATCATATGATGGTGAAATGGCTCCAACAGATACCGATACTGAAGAAACAAATGAATGGGGAGAAAGAAAAGAATTAACTCCTGAAGATGAATACCTTGCTAAAAATGACGATGCAATTTTAGGTGATGATGAAGTTGAAGATAATATTGTTCCATAATAGGATATGTAATGGCTGGTATAGATGACATAGAACGTGAAGAAACTCCACAAGAAACATTAACTCGATTAATACGTGAAGGTAGATCATTAACTAGTGCCGATAGAGTGCGTATTTTAACTGGCAAATGGCAAGATTCAAATAATACTTCACCTGCTCCACAAACAACTGAATCATCAACTGGTAATGTATCAACACTTGCTAATTCAGATCCAACTAATCCAAATACTAGTAATAATTTATCAGGTATGGACACTACTCCACCCCCACAAAGACCTGTAGATCCTCCTGTTGATCAAACATCGTATTTATATTATGATATTTGGTTAAAAAAAGGTATATCGCCGTATGAAGATTTAACACCACATAAACCAAAAATGTATTATACAAATGAAGGTGCATTAATTGCTAGTTTACCAAGAGATGAACAATTAGATGAAAACGCAGTAAGACATCGTTATAGATTTTGTAGATGTGAAGGTGATCCAGATAATGTTGCTGAAATTAGAGCAAATGCAAGAATGGGTTTTGCTCCAAGAGGTGGATCGGATAGAGCCCGAGTAATACGAGAAGCGGGATATTATGTAAAATTTCCCGAAAATGCAGATCCTAACAATCCTAATTCTTCATATGCTCCTGATTTTACTGAACCACTATGGATATTGAATCAAAGGAATGAAGTTCAATATATTGGTGATGATAAATGTCCTGAAGGTAGAAAAAGATACACTGCAGATAATGTTCAACTGGGAAAAGAAGATAATATTACTGAACCTATACCTGATCCAAAACCAGAAGATAAAAAAGATACTATTACTTATGAAAAAGTTGAAATTCAAAGAATTGAATTAAAAGGTGCAGATGTTTTTTTAAATGGAGCGAAAGGACCAAAAATAGAAAGTATAAAATATCCACCCATAATAATTGATAGTATAACTATACCGAGTGGATCAGAAGGTAAAGTTACATTACCTGATCTTGAAATAATAAAAGAACCATTTATTGTTGAACCTCAATCAATTTCTGGTGATCCACCAAAAGAAATTATAGATGATGTTAGGATAGAACCAATGAAATTTATTGGTGATGAATTTATTAAAATAAAGGATAATTTACCAATAACTTTTAGATCAGTAACAATGCCTGCCGTAATAATAGATTCATTGGAATTTCCAAAACCATTGCCTGAAAATGCTCAACTTCCACCAATTGTAGCATCAGATGAAGTAATATATTTACCTGAAAAAGAATATTCATTTGCAGATTTTCAACCAAGTGAAATCACAACAAGTGATAGTAACGCAGATGTTAAAGGTGAAACTATTTTATTAAAGAATGTAGAGTTAAAAGTTCCAATTAAAGATAAAACAACTTCATTAAAATTTTGGAAAGTAATGGTTGATAAACCAGAAATAAAACTTGAAGACGAAAAAAATGAACAGTTAATAGTAAAAATTCCAAATGTAATGATACCAATATCACCAAAACCAACGCAAAATGTTGAAAAGTTGATAACATCAAAATTATTATTAAACCATAATTTAATAAAATATGTACCAGATGAACCACAACCAACGGAAAAATTAAAGGATAAATATATTATTTATACAATGACAGGAAAAACTGTGCCACCAGTTGGTGATGTTTACTTTGATGATGATGATGGATCTACTATCTATTATGGTGTAAACCAACCATATAGAGATAAAACTCCCGTAAAAAATGAGTTTGAATACTGTAAATGTAGTGGAGATACCGGTGAAACATCATATCAAAGAGCCAATGCTAGATTGGGTATATTGCAAGGTGGTTCATTGAATAAAAAATACTTTAAAAGAACAGATAGAGATGTAATAGCTGGAACCATTGGAGTATACATAGGCGATGACAAGTGTCCTGAAGGCGAATCAGAATTAACAAATGCACAAAATCCAGATAATACAACTACTCTTATTCCAGATAAAGAAGAAGTAATAAATATATCAGACATTACCTTGGATTTAAAAGATATTGTATCAAAAAATTTTGAAAAATTTGACAATCTTCCACAAGAATCAATAGATAGATTACCAAAAATAACAATTAACAATATTGAAATTCCTATTATATTAGAAAATGGTGGAACAGCTCAAAAAGATGCAGAAAAAATACCTGTACCATTTGAAAAATTAGAAAAAAAAGAAGTAGTAAGTGAAAATAACATAATTGTTCAAGAAGAACCACCAAAACCAAAGGAACAAATAACAGTTCCTCCGCCAAAAGCACAAGATAATATTGGTGGTAAAGGAAAAGGTGAAAAAAATGGAAAAGGTGATCGTAAAGGAAAAGGTAAAGAGAAAAAAGAAAAACCAAAAAAGAAAGGTGGGAAGGATAAACTTCAAAAAGCACTAGAAGCTGAAGCAAAAAAGGCCTGGTATAATACACTTCCTGTTACAGATATAGGAGCTGGAGAAGCTGCTATTAATATATCAAAAGGTAGAGATATTCCAAAAGCGCCAGGAAACGGAATGCCCAAGGATTTTGTTGGAAAAGGTGTGTTGCAAGGTGTTGGTCATTCCAGACGGTGGCATAATACTAACACTTTTGCCGATTGGCAATGGCTTTGGCCTATGAGTTCAAAATTCAATCCAGGTCCTCCTAATGGTCCAGCTGAAACTTGGGTAGCAGGTAACAGCAGACCGTCTGATTCTGGAGGTCCTTGGTGGGAGTATTTATCAAATTGGAATCGTAACGAACCTGCATATGGATCTACGGGAAATGTGGGCGGTGAATGGACCGGTGGTGATGTTACAGTATTCTTTGATAGAATTGGTAGATTTATCATGTTTGATGAACAATACGCTCCTTTTAGCATGAAAAGATATAATCAGAGCCTCAAAAAAATGCAATTATCAGAGAGTGATGTAAAGGGTAATCCAAAATTGGGGAAAGTTGATGATTGGGTAAAACCACCAATTAATTATACATACCGAATTTGGAGAACTGGAATCAATCAAGGTAATATTACCTTTAACAACCAAGAAGATATGTTTGGTGAATGGCAGTACAGCCGTTCTGCGCTTCCAGGAACACAATATCCATATGGTTTTAGACATCCATATATGGTTGCCGGTAAAGGTTTAATACGTCAATATATTCCAAGAGCATTTAATGCTGATTGGAATACACTCCTTAGCAAGTTTAGACTTTCTAAAAAAGTTGATCCAGAATATGTTGATCCTAATGCTAAACCGCTTGATAATACAAATTTAAATAATAAAAACAAAAAAAACAAAGACACAAAACCAATACCAGAATACGGAGGACCATTACCACTAGATTACAAATGTTCTTTATTGGATGTTGGTATAATTATGAATTTTTTTCAATCTGGATATGTAAATAGATATAAATTACCAGGAAGCGGTAATTTTCCACCACTTGCATCATCGGGAACAGAACACCATTTAATGATGGTGCACACCGTTACACCAGATTGGGTTAAAGGTAGAATCAGAATTGATCCAATGGTTGGAACATTTAATAGAAAATCAAGGATAAATTTAAACTGGGCTCACGAACCACATTGGTGTGGAATATCTACTGATTTCTTTTTAAGAAAAGGTGGTTTTGATAGACAAGGTACAACAAGTGTTAAATCAAATGAATCGGCACTAATAAATGGTGGTTTTCCATTAAATAGACCACGATTGGAAGAAACGATAGAAGAAACTTGGCAATCAAGTAAATGGGAATTATTAGGTGGAGTTGGTACTACTATACGAGAAGTATATCGAAGGGCATACGTAAAACATGGTAGAGAAAATTTTGAACACCCAATAACACCCGAATATTTAAATGAATACAAAGATAAAATAAATTCAATTTGGTTTATTGAAAATATACACTTTCAAAAAGATGGAAAAGGACAAAGTGGTAAATTAACACAACTTGGTTATGATTTAATAAGAAAAGTATTAAATCCTGATATAATAGATTGGCCTGCAGCAACAATATCTCATACAGGCCATGTTGAGTCTGTTGCGGGCATGGATGTGGATGGTGAGGTAATGCGATTAGGTGGAAATACGAGTACAGATGGTAAAAGAGGAACTTCAAATAACACCATGGGTTTATTTTTAACCAACCTAGCAGATTTTTCAGGATATCCACCATCTGCAGATAGAGGTGGTTTTGTTGTAATTGGAAGACCAGAAGGATATAAGAATGACCACGTAATAAAAGCAAGAACTAAAGCTGGTATTGCTGCACCTTGGATAATAACTCCAGTTATGCAAACCTATTTTGATTTTGTTGAATTAAATCCTGATCCAGAATATCCAGTTTACAATACTTATTGGCAAAGAATCAACACTATAAATACTGTTTTTCAATCAAAAAACCTTTGAGGTATATCGTGGATACAAAAAAATTTTTACAAGAAATACGGTCAATAATAAGAGAAGAAATAGATTATGCACTTGATAAAAAATTGTCCCAAAAACAATCAAAAAAGGATGAAGTTTCTACTCTTAAACACGGAATGACAATATACAAAGAACAACATAATCCAAAAAAAGTTGTTAAACCAAAAACACAAAAAACTGAATTTGGTTCTATACAAGAACTTCTTGCAGAAACAAGAAGAAGTTTACAAGAAAGTTCTGATATGGAAAATGAATTTAATTTTACTGCGGACATGGCAGAAGGATTTGGGTATGAAAGAAACGGTGCTGCAATACCACAAGGTTTTTCACAACAAGAAATTCCAAACGAAGTTATGTCTGCATTAACAAGAGATTATTCTGATCTTATGAAAAAAATTGATGAAAAAAAAGGGAGATAAAAAATGGCAATGATTAATTTTACAAGAAGGCCAAGTGGTGGTATTGGTGATTTACAATATATTAAAAATGAAAAAAAAATAAACAACCCAATTGGCGTAACATATCCGTTTAACAATAATAATGGAATATTTTACAAATCTTATACAAATTATGAACAAGTATTAACTAACTTAAAAATGTTATTATTGACAACAAAAGGTGAACGTTATTTACAACCAGAATTTGGCACAGATTTAAAACGTTTACTTTTTGAAAACATTGCAAATGAAGAAGAATTTAAGGAAAAAATTACTGGTACAATAACGTCTGCAATAAGCCGTTGGTTATTTTATTTAAATGTAATAAAATGTAAAGTTAATTTTAATCTTGACGAAAGTGGTGATATAAAAGATGCTGCTAATACTATTAATATAGAATTGGAGGTAAATATAGTTGGAACACCTATAAATCTACCGATTCGTATATTTATTTCTGATACCGGTGCTTTAAGGTTAGAAAGTGCAATTTATCCAAATACGAAGAGTAGTTACTAATGGCAGATTTGATTAAAAAGGATGTTCGTTATCTTTCAAGAGATTTTAATTCATTAAAAACAAATCTTATTGATTTTGCAAAAAATTATTTTCCAGATACTTACCAAGATTTTAATGAAGCATCTCCTGGTATGATGTTTATGGAAATGGCTGCTTATGTTGGTGATGTACTTTCTTTTTATACTGATGTGAATTTACAAGAATCAATGATATTACATGCATCAGAAAAAAGAAATATATTTAACTTAGCACAGTCTCTTGGGTATATGCCAAAATTAAATTCATCGGCTAATGCAAAAATAGATGTATTTCAGTTAGTTCCATCAAAAACATCTGGTACAGAAATTGTTCCAGATATGTCATACGCATTTGCAATAGAACCCGGAATGATACTTATTTCAGATCTGCCAACCGATGGATCAAATAGTAACATTACTGAAAACGCAGTTTTTAGAACAACGGAGTATTTAGATTTTAAGTATAGTGGTAGTTTCAGTCCAACAGAAATTACACCATTTGAAATTGATGATATAACCGGTGAAATTACTTTTTGGTTATTAAAAAAACAAGTTAATGCCGTTTCTGGAAAAATTGTAAAACAAGAATTTAATTTTCTTGAACCAAAAAAATATGATAAAGTTGTAATAGAAGATCCAAATGCTATAGAATTTTTATATGCAACTGATAAAGAAGGTAATACATGGCATTATGTTCCTTATCTTGCACAAGATACAATATATGAGGCAGTTCCAAATATACCAAGAAATGATAAAGAATTAAGTACATTTAGAAATGAAACTCCTTATTTGTTAAAATTAAAAAAAATAACAAGAAAATTTACTGTAAAATTTGGTTCAAATGGTAGGCATGAAATAATGTTTGGTCCTGGATTGGCAAATGTTGTTGATGAAGAATTTATACCTAATCCCGATTTAGTTGGAAATTCTGTAACCGGTATAGAAACATCTCCTTCTTTGGATATAGATCCTTCAAATTTTTTAAGAACAAAAACTTATGGATTAGCACCAAGTAATACTCAATTAACAATATGTTACACATCTGGTGGTGGTATTAATGATAATGTTCCTGCTGATACAATTACACAAATTGGACAAAGAAAAATAATACTTGATAAAACTGGTTTAGATCAAACTCTTTACAACCAAGTTATAGGTAGTCTTGCTGTAACAAATCCTGAACCTGCAAATGGCGGTAAAAATGAGGAAGATATAAATGAAATAAGACAAAATGCACTTTCTTATTTTGCATCACAAAATCGAGCAGTAACAAAAGAAGATTACATAATACGTGCTTATAGTATGCCACAAAAATACGGTTCTATTGCAAAAGCTTATGTAACAAGAAATACACAATTAACTTATGACGATGTATTTTACAGCGATAGAAGACAAAATAATTTAGCATTAGGATTTTATGTTTTAGGTTATGATTCAAACCATAAATTAGCAAAAGTAAATACTGCTACAAAAGAAAATATAAAAACATATCTTAGCGAATATAGAATACTTACCGATGCTATTGAAATAAAAGATGCATATGTAATAAACATTGGAATTGAATTTGACATAATAACTTTGCCAAATCAAAATGGAAATGAAGTTATATTAAAATGTATAGATAAATTAAAACAATATTTTGATATAAAAAGATGGCAAATTAATCAACCTATTGTTATTAGTAATGTATTTACAGAATTGGACAGAGTTGAGGGAGTTCAAACTGTTGTAAATGTAAAATTTAAAAATTTGTATGATCAGGCATTGGGTTATTCAAAAAATGTTTATGATTTAGATAGTGCAACAAAAAATGGTATAATATTCCCATCGCTTGATCCATCTATATTTGAAATCAAATATCCAGATAATGATATTCTTGGTAGAGTGAGGGCGTTCTAATGATATACTCAATATATCCAGTTAAAGATACAACATTATACGAAGAAAGTGTAAATTTAAATAGCGGTATTGATTCAATACTTGAACTAAAACATGAATACAAAAATATAACTGGATCATTGTATAATAGCCGGATATTGATTAAATTTGATGTAACTGAAATTGAACAAAACATAAATGCTGGTAAAATTTCACAAAATGCTAAATATTATTTATCTTTACGTTCAGCAGATGCAAGAGAAATTCCACAAGAATACTCAATATATGCGTATCCTTTAAGCAGTTCTTGGATAAATGGTACTGGAAAATATAATCATGTTCCCATAACAAAAGATGGTGCTTCTTGGAAATATAGAACATCAATGAATACGGGTACTGAATGGGAAATACCACCTGCAACATCTTCATTTGAATGGGATAATATTTCACAAACATGGGTTGATGCTGCCGTATTATTTGGTTCAAATTTATCTGCAAATGTTACATCATCATATTACAATAAAAAAGGCGGTGGAACATGGTGGGATTACGATAACTTGGAATGTGTACAAAATTACAGTTTTGAAACTGCAGATTTATACATGGATGTTACCGATATTGTAAAAAAATGGGTAACTGGATCTGGAAAAATAGTAAATGATGGATTTATATTAAAATTTAGTGCAGAACAAGAAACATCATTGGATCCATTAAATAGTTTAAAATTTTTTGGTACAGATAGTAATACAATTTATGTTCCAAGACTTAATGTAGTTTGGGACGACCAATCATTTACCACTGGAAGTTTATTATCTGCAAACTTTGATAATTTATCAATAAATGTAAAATTAAAAAAATTTTATGCAGAAAAAGAAAAAGCAAAAATAAGAATATATGCAAATAAAAGATATCCAGAAAAAAATTATACAACACAATCATACCACATAGTAAATTATTATTTACCATCTTCTTCATATTATGAAGTAAGAGATGCATATACAGATGAAGTAATACTACCATTTGATGTAACAGGATCAAAAATTAGTTGTGATTCAGAAGGTAATTATTTTAACATATGGATGAACTCATTTCAACCAGAAAGATTTTATAGAATAGTTGTAAAAGTTGAAGAAAACGGTGGTGACGTTGTAAAAATTTTTGATAACAATTATTATTTTAAGGTAACAAGATGAGCCACGAAATTGTAAGAAATTCAGTTGGAGCAATTAGACACATACGAACACAAACAAATTCTGGAAAAATTGAAGTTGATGTTTCTGATGATAGATTTTTGATAGATAGCTATGATTATGTTTCAAATAGATCTTTTACAAAAATTGAAGATGCTATTACTTCTGAAATACATATATTAACATTGGCTGCAACCGATGCATTTACTAGCACAGAAGTTGGTTCTCGATATATTTCTAATCTTAAAAATTTGGTAAATGTAAATTCCAATTCACAACAAGCATTACGTGCAAAAATAGAAAGATTAGAAGCTGATGTACAAACATATCAAAGTCTTTACAAATCAGCAGGTATTGCTAATAAGAAATTAGAACGAAGAATAAATGCATTGAGATGGGAGTCAAGTGTATTAAAAGATACACTAAATAATTCAATATAAGGTTTTATTAAAAAATGTCAAAATTTGGTTACAAAAATATAAACGAAATTTTATCAACAAAAGGTTTTACGAGAGGGATTAGATTACTTGATACAGCCCAAACTCGTAGAATTATTCCGCGTTTTGATAAAATAAATCCAAATACTACGGATAGAATTACCGGTGGTTTTGAATCAATAGAAATGCATGTATTTAATATCAATACAGTGCATTTGTTATCAATATATGACATAGATACATGGACAATAGATAATACACCAGAAACAAATAATTTACAAATACAACTTGATATACATAAAGATCTTGAAGTATTAGATTTAAGTCCATCAACATACAGAGTAGTATACAATTTCTTTAGAAATTTTATAGGATCCGCTTATGGATCAAAAATGTTTATTTCTGAAATTTCTTCGGATAGAACAGAATTAAAATTATCATTATCTGAACCAGAAAATCCAATTATGCTAGAACAATTAAAAACATTTGTTCTAGATTATCTATCTCCAAAAAAATATTTACCACCTATTATTTTAAACTTTGGTGAAAATCAAATTGTTAGCGTCATAAATCTAACATCAGACGGAAGTACAACTAGTTTTTATGTTAAATTGTATGAAGAATTACCAGACACAATAGAATTATTCTACGAATGTTGGGTTGGTAGTGAAATAATAAAACCATATTTAGAAATAATTTCAGTTGAACAGCCAGAAGTTGTATTACCAACAAATAAAATAGCGGGACCAAATTTTGATGTTGAAACAAATTATTGGACAATATCGGAAACAGACTATAAATCTTGGACAGACTTATTATCTACAAATGTAGCAACATCACAAGAAATACTAAACAGATACATTTTTGATTCTGGTTCTACTGTAAAATTAAATTTAGATTTTACAGAATTTACAAATTTTATATTTTATTCATCTGCTGAAGAAAGAGTTAAAAACTTTGCATATAAAGTAAATTTAATTCAAACGTATGATACACAATTATCAATAATAGAAAGTTATAGTGGATCATTTACTGGATCTCTTTCTCATGGCGCTTGGAATCCTAGTTTTAATATAACAGGTTCTTTTTCTGCATCATTTGTGAATAATAAAGTTAATATACGAAATTTAAAAAATAAAGTTTTAGGTGGTTTTGATGAATTTGAAAAATGGTTGTATTATGATTTAAGCGGTAGTTACAATTATACATTTCAAACAACTGCTTCAATTACACCATATCCAAAATATGAAGTAAGTAGTAGTAATTTTGATATTAATACAAAATTCGGAAAGTATAAATTATACGATGTAAAATCTAACGTATTCATAGATTGGTATGAAGATTTGTTAGATAAAGCAACCGATTTTGACATGAAAAACTTTAATTCATTGAATAGAACTATACCAGAAGAAATTTCAATTGATAATGAAAATTCTGCATATGTTTCTTTTGTTAATATGATTGGACAACATTTTGATATAATGTATTTGTATACCGATCACATAACAAAGAAAAATACAAGAATAGAAAATCCAAAAGACGGATTATCACAAGATTTAGTGTATAATGTAACACAAAATTTAGGTTGGACATTAACACATGGTACTCAAGCAAAAGACCTTTGGGAATATGCATTAGGATTAAGTGGAAGTGGTGAACCAATTTGGACTGGAAAAACATTAACAAATAGATATGACACATTAAGTGATGAAGAAAGAACAAAAGAAGTATGGCGTAGAATACTTAATAATCTTCCATATATTTACAAAACAAAAGGAACTGCTAGAGGAATAAAAGCATTGCTTTCTGCTTATGGTATACCACAAACAATGTTAAGTATACGTGAGTTTGGCGGTCCTGATATTGCAGATTTTGGAATAATCCCTAGAGCTGATTTTGAAAAATCAACATATTTTTTAAATTTTGCCGGTACTTATCCACTCCCAACAAGACAACATCATGTAAGTGTTCCTTGGGAACGTGTAAATAATGATGTTGGTGAATGGACATATCCTGATACACTAACATTTCGTTGGAGAATGGAACCTGAAAAAAGTTATGGATATGGTTTAAGTCCAACTCAAACATTATTGCAAAAAAATTCTGGAAGTAATGTTGATTGGTTTGTTGTTGTAAGTAAAGACTCAACTGAAAGTGAAAGAGGTAGTGTTTATTTTTATTTAGGAAATGGCACTGGATATGCAACTGCTTCCATAACCGATCAATATTTGTATGACAACATACCATTAAATTTGATGATTAGACGAAGTTTGAGAAATGATCAAACATCTTCAAATCAAGTGTATGATTTAGTATTAAAAACAAATAAATATGGAAAAATTGCTGTTGAAGCATCCGCTTCAATTGTAGTTAGTGGTAGTATTAGTGGAAGTTACAATGAACGATGGACAAGAGACGGAGTTTTATTTATAGGATCAGGATCTAATTCAGAAACCACAGATATTTTATCTGGATCTGTATTTGAGTTAAGATATTGGTCAAGACCATTATCAACTGGATCTTTTAATAATCATGTTCTTTCTGCTAGGTCATATAATGGTAACACTCCAACTTCTTCATTTTATGATTTACAAGCTCAATGGAAATTTTGGCAGAAATTTGATGCTAGTGTTACAAAAAGTTTAGATAGTAGCCATCCTGATCAAAAGAAAAATACTTTTTATAGTTCTTCCAAAAAAGCAACTTTTCATGGATTTAATTCATCTTCATGGGAACCAATATATGAAGTATATTCTATGGAAGTTCCTTCAACTGCTGGTGATACACCTTATGCACAAAAAACAAGGATTGATTCGGGTTCTTTGTATGCAGGTATACACCCATATGTTTCTACTGAAATTTCAATGTTTGATGAATCACCCGTTGATTCAAATAAATTAATGGTTGCATTTTCACCACAACATATAATAAATGAAGACATATATGAGGCAATAGGTTATACAACAATAGACGATTATTTTGGGTATTATGATGATATGTACAAAAATGAATACCCAAAATTAAAATGGTTTGCTAGTGAGTATTGGCAAAAATATCCAAATAAAAACGATTTTACTGCTTACATAAATTTAATATCCATATATGATTTTAGTTTATTTGAACAAATACGGCAAACTTTACCCGCAAGGGCAAATCCAATACTGGGTTTAGTTGTTGAACCAAATGTATTGGAACGTTCAAAAGTTGCTGCTTTGCGTGGAATTGAAGGTGAAAGTAGAGATAAATTTGTAAAAGAAACTCCAGATTTAGACACATTACCTGATCCAAGTGCAAATTTAGAAAAAAAAGTAACAACAATATACATTGGATTTGATACAGTAGTGCGTAAATCACAAGATATTAATGTTGGTTTATCAAACAATGATATTGATTTAAATTTTGATTTGGAAGGAAATAAAGATGATTTGTTGGGTGAACACGATATAAAAACATTTGCCTACATATTAAATAATAGTAGTAAAATTCAAAAAGTTGATGATTTGAATTTAAAACCAGAAACAAAAATAGATTACAGACAATACTTATCTTTACTTGATGAAACAAAAATAAAATTGTTATCAAAATACAATCAATTAAATACAAGTATTTTTGAAAAATTAAAATTTGTTTCAACATTAAATAAAATTTACGCAGGTTCATTACCATCGGCTTCATTTGTAGTTTCGTATAATAAAATAAGTATTTATCCAGATGCAACATTACAACAAAATCTTGGATATGGTCCTAAATGGAATTATAGAAATAGTATAAAACCAATAAGACAAGCACTTATTGTTCCAATTACATCATCAAGACGTGATGATTATTACAAAATTTTTGCTCCAATTTATTCTACAGCAATAAGTGCAAGTGAAAATATGTTTTCACAATTTATTATTAAAAGTGCACCATATACAAATCCTGCAAATTTACCGGCTGGAACTAGACGTAGAAATTTTGAAGGATCAAAAAATCAATCTGAGGCATTAAATTTTGTTGATGCATCAAAACCATTTATATCACAACCGGCAATAATAAACACGGCAATTTGTGCTGAAAGGCCTTGTCCACCTGATTTATTTAATTTGCCGCATTTGACACTGAATAGGGACGATTAATAATAATTGTATTAAAAATACAATTATTTGTAAATAAAATGTAAAATTAGTATATTTATAGTAGTAAAAATGTTTAGTTTTAAAAAGGAGTACAACAATGGGTTATTTGAATAATCAAACAGTTACGATTGATGCAAAATTAACAAAAAAAGGTCGTGAATTGTTAGCAAAAGGTAGAAGTCAGTTCAACATTACACAATTTGCACTTGCAGATGATGAAGTTGATTATGATTTGTGGAATGTTTCTCACCCACTCGGTATTGATTACTTTGGTACAGTCATAGAAAATATGCCAGTTACGGAAGCAATTACTGATGAAACACAGGCACTAAAATATAAATTGGTAACAATGGATAGAGGACAAATTTCAATTCCATATCTTAAATTGTTGGAAAATAAAGAAGAAATTACATTTGAAATTGCTTCTGGACAAACAGTTGGTACATCAATCCAACAGGCAATAAATCCACAAACTTTGCAAGTTGGAAATGCTGGTGTAAAAGAAACTCAATTAAATTCATCATATACTTTTACATTATTAGATAACACTTATGTTAGATTTTCAAATGTTGCTGATCCTGGTATAGGAAAATCGGTAACATTTTCTGGAACAAATACTGTAATTATTCCACGAACACCAGTTGTTTTTAGTTCTACAAAAAGAACAAAATTAATTATTTCTGGTAATGATACTGGTGCAAGATTAGTAGTTCCAGTTACCATTATACCAGCTACATAATGTATTATTTTGATAATTTGTTTTATGAATTTAATTAGGATATAGCTATGATATTTAGTCAGGTTGAAAATACCGCAATAACAGATACTCTCGGTACAAACCTCAAATCAATTTATACAAGAGGTTTGTGGAATAGTGAAAATGGTGTTGCAGAATTGTTAAATTTTTATACAAGTTCTTTACAAGGAACTTCGTCTAAAAGATACTATTATGAAGTATGGTCTTCTGCATCACTTGAATGTGATGATGAACGTATGTTTTCTGTAGCATATGGTCATATTGCTGGCTCTGGATCAAAAAATGAAGGTGGTGAAATAAACGATACACCTTCACGGGCAATATATTCTCAATACAAATTATCATGTCTTGATGGTGATGAAGAAGGGATTTATATTAGTGGATTAAATGGTTTCAAAAAAGAAATAAAACATTTTTACGTAATAAACATTAACCAAGATAAATTTGGTGATAAACTTGATCCAGGTAATTTTGAAATAAATTTGGCAGAATTAAATGGCGGTGCTTATGCCAACAATGTATTTACTGGTAGTAATGTTCAAGTAAGTTCGTCTAAAAAAGTAATATCTTTAATTGATGACTCAAATGATTCTTCTAATTTTTTGGAATTTAGTGATACTACATCTGTTCCAAAAAATATAGTTAGTGGAACTCTATTAAATGGTATTCACAATAGTGATGATCCACATTATTATGGTGTAGTTTATCCTGATAGAGGTGTTATTCTTTTGGATGCAGACGCATTAGATGTTTCTGCTTCATTTAATACAGTTGGTAGTAGCTCATTATATGGTGATAATTCATATAAAATATTTACATCAATAAGTGGTGCCGCTTCAAATAAAACAGTTGGTTTTACTGCTAGAGCAGTTGATGTAAGAAATACACATTATGTGTTTATTCGTGTTCGTAATACAGAATTTAATTACTCTAATAACCCAACGTATGTTACAGGATCACAAGATCAATCATCCAAAGGAAAAATTAGACATCAAATGTTTGTAGAATCTCCGTATACATACATAACATCAATTGGTTTGTATAATAATCAACAACCTGCGGAATTAATTGCTGTTGGCAAATTGAGTCAACCAATAATTAAATCACCAAATTCGGAATTGATAATCACAGTAAGATTAGTATATTAAAATAAGAGTATTAAGTTATGACAAATTATATCTACAAACAATTTAATGAAGATACTGACATTCATCCGGATCAAAGAGAAGTAGTTACTGCTCCTCTTTGGTCCAATGGACAGGCGGCATTAACAGCTATTCATACAAGTTCTACTCAAAATATAACACAACAAGAATATTATATTGAATGTTTCAATAGTCAATCCAATGTTGAAGGTGCAGAAAGTCAATTTTCTATTGCTTATTGTGATTATGACTCAAGTGGATCATCAACTGGATCTTTGGGAACAGATCTTTATATTAGACCAACAAAAACAAATTATTCCCAATATGCACAATTACTATTGCCTGTTGGTATAGATATTTTTACATTCAATGATGGTGAACCAACAGAAGAAAGTTCCAATTATGTTTATGTAATAAATGTAAACACCGCAAGATTTAAGGATAGAATTGACACGGGAAATTGGCAATTCTCATTGGCTTCATTGGATCACACCGGTTCAGTAAACCCAACTGCCAGTATGACCACATTGATTGACAATTCCTCTGGAACTACTACGGAATTAAATGGTCAAGGTGGCAGACAATATAGAATAGTAAGTGGTAGTATAATTGATGGTATTTATTCAGAGGATCAAACTCCATGGGGATTATTTTATCCAGACAATGGAATATTTGTATTAAATGGTAAAGCATTAGATGTTTCTTGTTCTTTTGATACAAATAGAGCACCAGATACCGGAAGTGGAACATTTAATCATAAAAGATTAGTTACGTCTATGCAGGGAGCTACATCAAACGGTTTATACTTTCAAGGAAGAACAAACGAAGTAATTTCTTCTTTATATTATTTCGCAAGAGTTCGTTGGAATGAATACAATTATAGTAATAATCCAAGTTTTTATGCAGGAAATACTCTCAATTACGGTCAATTAAAACATCCTACAATGGGTCCATCAATGGGAACAGCTGGTAATCCAGAAACATTTATTACAACAATTGGTATGTATGATGATGCAGAAAATTTACTTGCTGTTGCTAAATTGAGTCAACCGATTAAAAATACGTTTGACCATGAATCGATTTTCAAAATTAAGTTAGATTACTAATAAGAGTTATTTAAATGAGTTTAAAAACACCAGTTACCGATGATGATTATAGATCGCTTACACTTGCTGATTTAAGAGGATATTTTGATGCAATAGATTATTATGAAAGAAATGGTAATTCAACTGCTGCACAAACAATATATTCTATATTAAATGGTATACTTCAAAAAAGTACATTATTATCAGATCCAGGTGCATTTGTAACCGGCATTAAAGATTATTTACAATTAAATAATAAACTGATAACTGGAGATCTTACACTTTTAAAAAATTTAAAAGATAATACCCCAACAACAAGAGGGGATTTACCAACCACAACTAATTTGTTTTTAACTGATTGTGCTAATACTCTAGGTGGATCTATTATATTATCTTTGGGTAATATACGAGAAGAACAAGTTGATATAAAATATGGTGATGTAACAAATGAAGATTTTTCATTTTTACGTGAGCCAGGTGTAAAAAGATGTAGATTAGTTGCGGACTTATATTATTGTTGTATTGCAGATTTTGGTGGTGATTTAACACGTGCTGGAAGTGGAAGAAGGGAAACAAAAACTGGAATTGCTTATTCTGGAATAGTTCTTGCTGAGTCTATATTATCATATTACTATGAAGATTGTGGACCTCTTGATGAAAAAACACAATTAGCAACTTGTAGAAGACCAGTTTGGCAATCATGGTATGATATGTCTGATATAGGAGCATATCAAGAATGGAAAACGTTAGACGGAAATGGAAATTTAATTCCATGGTCTCAAACAATTTCTGGAAAGGGAATAATAGAATTAATAATGTCTGGTGTTGGAACTGGTATTAATGCAAAAGTAAATGTTAGATTTGCATTTTCAGATCAACCCTGTATTCCAATAGGAAGTGGTGTAGATAATCCATTTGATAATAGTAGAGGTTCGTACATTGATAAAATAATGATGCGAACAAAAGATTCAAGTGGTAAAAATTTTAGATTATACGAAAGTGTTTCTGTTTATAGTGGTCTTGCCGGTCAAATTCAAAGATTAAGTAAATCTGGTATACAAAATAGTGCAGAGTTTAATTACAATATAAATACCGATGATGATGCTCAAGCTAGAAGAATTGAAAATGCATATCCATCTGGATGTAGAGGTAAAGGCGAATGTATTTGTGGTGGAGATGACATCAATGATTGCGTTGAAGTTGAACAACCAACAGTAGAAAGGCGTCAAAAAGTAGGATCAAATGGTGATCTTATTTATGTTGATGAATATTCAACTGAAAATATGTATACAATAGTTCCAGATCAACCTTGTTATGAGGGTAGAATTAGAAGAAGATTAAGGTTTATTGCTAATGAAAGAAAAATTATTGTAACAAAAAATTGTCCTGGAAAAGATCCAGTTCGTTATGAAAAATGGGTTGATGATAATTTTATACCAGAAAGTTCACAAGCCAGTGTAGTAGAAATAGATTTTCTTGATGTACGTCCTGCATTTGATAGTACAGGTAAACCACTATTTCCTGGATGTATAGGAAAAGAAGAATGTAATGATGAAGAACCATATGTTGATCCAAGTGATCCATGTGGTTGTTTTGAAATTCATGCTTCAAAATGTTACATAAAATATCCAGATTATACTACTCCTGGTGGATATAAACTTCCTGGATTAAGAATTTTATCCAAAGAAAATTTTAGTGGATTAGGTCCAGGAATAAAAGTTAAAAGAAGAAATAAATCTGCACATTGTTTAGACAATCCAATTAGAGTATACAATGGATTAATTGATACAAAAGATGTATTAACTGGTAGAGAAACAAAAGTTATACGAGGTTTGTTCAATGACAAACAATCATTAACTTGTTATGCAACAAGTTCATTACAATCTACCTCATCAAAAGAATACTATTATCAAATAACTGATTGTGAAGAATGTGATTTAATAAATTATTTTGGTGTTGCTTATGGTCATTACAACGGTTCTGGTTCAAAAATGTCTGGATATGAATCAAATGACTCACCAACAAGAGCAATATATTCACAGGCAAGATTAATTTCTTTGGATCCACCAGAAAAACAATTTAGTTTTTATACAAATGCTACTGTATCATTATCGGATGAAATTTATATTATTAATTTCAATAGAGATGCAATTGTAAATAAACTTGATCCAGGTAATTTTGAAATAGGATTAAGTGAATTAAGTGGAAATTCTTATGCCAATAATATCCATACTGGTAGTAATGTACAAGTAAGTTCATCCAATAAAGTTTTAACATTTATTGATAATTCAAATGATTTAACCGAAGAAATTAGTTGTACAAATGAATATGGTGATGTTTATTATTATTTAATAAGTGGTAGTCTTGCAGATGGTGCTCATTCAACAGGACTTGGAACGGAAGAAACAAATGCAACATTTAAAACATATGGTATTGTTTATCCAAATTCTGGTTTAATTATTTTGGATGCAAAAAAATTAAATGAAGAACTTTCATTTAATAGTGTAACTGGTAGTAATATAGCCGGTGATAATGCATTCAAGTTGTATAAATCTATTGTTGGTGCATCGGATTTAAATTATCCAATGAAAGCAAGAAATATAAACAATAAAACAACAAATCATTATTTTATTCGTGTTTCTGCTAATATGGCAAATTACAGTAATAATCCTACATTTGTATTAGAAAATCCAACAAATCAAACAACTGGACTTATTCGTTATGATTGTTTTAAAAATGATCCTATTACATTTATTACAACTATTGGATTGTATAATAACAGTAGAGAATTGCTTGCTATTGCAAAATTAAGTAAACCTTTAATGAAAACACCAAATGTTGATTTATTGATAAAAATACGTCTACATTGGTAATAATATAAAGTGAAGTTATGGCATTAAGTTCTCAACAACAAATTATAGTAAATGCCTACAAAGTTGCATTGAATAATAAAGAAGCAACCAGTATATTGATTTCTGGTAATAATATAAGTGGTAGAATTACAAATCCTCTTGCATTAGATGAATTTACTTTAATAAGTAAAATTGCTCTTACTGTAAAAGATTATATCAACAATTATATCAAAAAAGGTGGAAAGGATCCTTTTGAAAAATGGTTAAGATCAACAATTCCCACATATGTAACTGAATGGAATGACCTTTACAAAAAAAATCCTTTATTTGAAAATTTTAGGTCATTGATATTGATAATTAGTCCTGGTATAGCAAGTACAACTATTGGACAATGGACATTAAGTGCAGCACAAACTAAACCAACTCCAAGTGAATTTGAAGCTATGGATGTTGGATATATTGGTGCAATCAAAAATGGTGATAATCTTGTTTTGCTTGGTAGAACTGTTAGAGTATTAAACATTCACAGAACTGCAAATCAGTTTGCATTATCAACCACAAGAACGTTTACTTTTAATGTAAATCGAATAGATGGAAAACTTGATAAATTAACAGTTAATGTACCCACTAACATTGAAGTATTTTTTGCTTCGTCAAAAAATATACTAACGGCAAATGCAGATGATACAAAAATTGTATTAAACCAAATGTCAGAACAATACAATGCAGGTATTGCAAAAAACACTCCACCACAAGAACTTGTAAACATATATCATTTAATGCCATTTTCTCCAAAGTTAAAATTAGATGGTACTGATAGAAAATATCAAAATTTTACATATAAGATTGGTTTTTTGAATGCAGAAAGTTTATCATTTCTTGAAAAAGAAACAAAAATTTCAAAAGATTTTTTGTATGATTTAGAATGTTTATGGATAGAACAGGAAAATTATCCAAATGAATTGGCATTAAGTCATGTTCCTTTATTTTCTGGTTGGCCAAAAAATGTAGATGGATCTTACAAGGATGTTGTTGATGAATATTATGAAGATTTATGGAAAAGTCAAATACATGCAAGATTTGTATTTTTAGTAAAAGACGAAATACTTGATAATATAATTGAATTTTTCTCAAATGCAACTCCAAATTCTGTTCCATTTATGCCAGTAATAGATACAGAATTTAAATATAATTTGGCAATTTTACCGGCAGGTGCAACAAGACCATCAGTAGTTGATCAAAGATTTTCATTAGACGTAATAACATCTGGTGCAAATACATTTGATCCAACAACATTTATTGACAACAGAAATGCAATACAAACCTATGGTCAGTTGGTTGATTTTGATTATCAAAAAGAAAATCCAACCGGTACAGCAAACAGAATAGATTTATTAAGTTGGTTAAGACTTACTGTTATACCCGCATTGGCCTCAAGACAAGTTTATAGAAATAGACCAAACATAACTGATCAAGTATTAGTAAATAATATCGTTTCTTCACAAATGTTTACACAAATATGGGATATAAATTTTAGAAGAAATAATATAGAAATTGTAACAAACGATGAAGAACATTCTGCAATGTCTATTTTGATAGAAAATGCATTGACGGGATTAGAAAAATTAGATGTTGATTGGAAAACAATAAACATACTGATATTAAATTTATTAAAAAGATACATAGATTTTACAAAATTTAGAGGTTATCCGCCAATAGTTGGTTTTCCTATTGGGTTTATGGCGGATTATGATAGATTTGGTATAATTGAAGGATTTAGATACGGTGGTGATCAAATCAATGATGTTGGAACAAACTCGTCAAAACCACCTATTGTACAACCTGATCCATTTATTGATTTGGATATAGCAGAAGATTGGTTTCCAGATCCTCCTTATATTTTTAAAGGAATATCAAAAGCAAATGATTATTTTAAATCAATAAAACTATTAAAAACAAGAGGATTGTTTAGATGTAGTGGAGAAAAAATATCTACATTTTATACTGGTTCTACGAGTGTTAGTCATTCAAAATATTTTATTCCCGTTTACGATACACCACCAACAAACTCAAATGCATACCATAGATTTGATTTAGCATTTGGTCATACCGATGGTTCTGGATCAAGTTATATTGTAGATGACATAGACATTCTGCCATCAAAAAGTATTTATCGAAAATATATGCTAGAATATATGGGAACAACCGAAGGTAAATTTAAGTTTAAAGATGGTAAAACATCCGATTATATTTATGTTATTGAATTTAATAGAGACGATATTAAAGATAGAATTGATCCAGGTAATATACAAATTACATTTTGTCCACTTTCATCAAGTTCAAATCAATTAATAAACACGGGAAGTAACTTCCAAGTAGATTATACAAGTGGTCAAATCTATACTCTAATTGATGATAGTAATGATGTTGATGAAAGTGAAAGTATTGTAAATTACATACAAGACCATTATTATTTAATATCAGGATCAATTCAAGAAGGTGCATATGATGATAATAACAAAGAAGCATGGGGTATAGTTTTTCCAAAAAATGGCGTTATAGTATTAGATGGAACAATGATGGATCAATCATGTTCATTTAATACTGTTACTGCATCAATTGATGGTGATAACAGTAGAAAATTATTATTATCTATTAGTGGTTCATGTTCTCCTAATCCAATGAGAACAACAAGTGGTTCATGGTTTGGTAGGTCTACCGAAGAATACATGAGAGAGACTTATGTTTGCCGTGTTCAAGGTAATGAATTTAATTATACAAATAATTATACATATACAAATGATAGTGGTTCTTTAAAGAATTTTCAAATACTTACACCATTTACATACATAACATCTGTTGGATTATACAATAGAAATGGGGATTTGGTTGCCGTTGGAAACACACATAGACCATTAAGAAAAGATAGAAATACTGAATATATTTTTCAAGTTAGAGTTAGGTTAATTTAAAAAATGGAAACTCTTGATATATCACCCCAACGCCAAAATCCTCCATTAAATCCTGTAATTGGAAGTGGCTATAAACCATTTATGGTTGATGGCGCCGGTTCAAATTATGTATTCAAAAGACTAAAATCAGGTGATTATACAATTAGACCTATTACTGTAAAAAAAACTTGGGAATTTACAACAAATACTTCCAGTATAAATTATTATGCAAATAATAAAATTGAACCTTATAGATTTTTATATCCAGAAAATCATAAGTATTTTGGAAACATTGTAAACATTTCATCATCATTATATCAAAGACCTTTTTTATCTCAAAGTTTAGATCCAAAATTATTATGGTATTATTTAGATCATAACTACTATACGGACTATAATAAAAATGATAAAGTTTCATCGTATGTTATGGATTATACTTTAGAAAAATCTTTGTCCGAGTCCGGTTCAATGCTTGTTATACCAAGATCATGTATAGGTGAAGGTATTTACAAAAAAAGTATTGAAATAAAACATTTTAATATAACAACGTCTTCATTGAATTATACATTAGTAGATGATGGTTATGGTAATATATTAGACACATCTATTAATCCTACAAAAATTATTGACAAAAATAATTTAGTATTGTATGTTGGATTTAACGAAAAATATCGTGAAAGAGATTTTCGTAAAAAAAGAAGTGACTATGTAATTGACTATTCTATTAGAGAAAATAATGTAAAAATTGTAAGTAGTAGTTTTAAAAAAATATCATATAGCTCTGGAATACCATTAAATGATGTAAGTGCCTCTTCTGGAATTTCTGTAAATTTAACCGGATCATATTTTCATGTTCAAGAAAAAAATAGATTTAATTTTGGAAGAAATGAAAATTTTGCATTTAGTTTTTGGTTAAATGTTCCAGTATCTCAATCAGATACAACAAACACATATAATAATCTTTTTACAAAAAATTATGTAACATATAAAGATTATTTAGTGCAAGGAAGTAAATCAGATAATCCTTTTGATATATTTGAAATTACTGTTGATGGTGTTAATGTAAAAAATAAAATAGAAACGGTTGAAACTAAAAAATCAATTAATCAATATCCATTTGATATAACATTAACAAATTATACACATGAAGAACCAAACAAAATACTATTTAAACAAAAATCAATAAATAGAATAAATGAAGTTAGTTCAAGTGCATTATCTACACAAACTTGGCATCATATTGTTTGTCAAAAATCCGCAAGTTGTTTACAAATATGGGTAGACGGAAATCTTGATATTAGTCAAGATTTGCCAACACTTTCTGGAACAAGAAATGATAGTAATTTTTATATTGCAGGAAATGGAACAGATATTTCATCTTATCACGGAGTTTTGGATGAAGTAAGAATTTACAATAAATTTTTAAATTCAAATGACATTGCAAATTTATATGATAATGATTATCAATATGGTTATGCATATCAATCAAGACGTGTTGGTAATGTGTTTTACAATGAAGGTATAATAACGATAGCTGATCCAAGACCAAAATATAATAATGCTTTGCTTGGAAGAAACGGTAATTTTGATTATCATACAACAGATTATGGATTTGAAGGTAAGTTTAAATCACAAGTAACATTTTATGAACATGAAATTATTTGTAAAATTCGTAGACATGAATTTAATTTTACACAAAATCCAAGTATACGAAAAGATAAAGATAGTGATTCACATTTAATAGAAGATTATGTAACTGGTTCATATTTTAATCCTTATGTAACAACAATTGGTTTGTATAATGATAATCAAGAATTAGTTGCTATTGCAAAGTTAGCAAATCCAACAGCAAAACGAGATGATGTAGATATGAATTTTATTGTAAGGTTTGATATTTAATGCGTAGAAATCAAGTTGCAATAAAACATGGATTTCGTAGTGGGTTAGAAGATATAGTAAATGATATGCTTAAAGAAAATGGTAAATCATTCTCCTACGAAAGTGAAAAAATATCCTACATCCAACCGGAAACTAAACACAATTATACGCCAGATTTTGTCCTAAACAAAACGGATGGCAACAAAATGTATATTGAAACAAAGGGTAGATGGGTAAAAACAGACAGATTAAAATTTGATTTGATATTCGATCAATATCCAGAAATAGACATTCGTTTTGTATTCCAAAATCCAAATGCAAAATTATACAAAGGAAGTAAAACAACCTATGCTCAATACTGTGATAAGAAAGGGTGGCATTGGGCAAAAAAAGAAATACCAGAGGAATGGTTGAAAGAATGTTTGTAATTGTAACAAATTTTTCTTATATTTATTGCTATACCAAGTATTTTTTTTGGAGATTATGAATGAATAAACAAAGAATGCAAAAACTTGCTGGTCTTTTGAAGGAAAACATCAATGAAGCCAGTGGTAAAATCAATGCGAAAATTACAGCTGTTGAATTTGATTTTGAATCAGATGACGATTATGGGGATGTATCTCCAGCAGAACAGAAAAAATTTGTTGCTTCTGTAATAGGTAAAACGTATCAAGTTGATGACGAAGATGAAATTGCAGACGCTATTTCAGACGATACAGGGTGGTTAGTAATGAGTTTACAATACGAACTTCAAGATGCAATAGTTCAACGTAAAATGAAAAAGTAAAATCTTCTTAAAGAAGCCATGGAGCTAACCATAGACCAAAATCTTCCGAATGCTATCAACAAAATTACATCATTCAGCAATGAATATTGGAATAAAATACGGGAGTATGAAAGAAATACGGTGGAACCTTTCACGGAGCGGTTGGCAGAAGAATGGTTAAAAGAATGCTTGTAATTGTAACAAATTTTTCTTATATTTGTTACAAGTATTATTTTCCGTAAAGTGTGGTTATGATAAATTACGATTTGTTATCTCTTGTTGAGAAAGTTCTTGGTAAAGGTAGAAGAACATCTGGCAACAATTATTCATTCTTTTCACCTTTCATCAGTCATTACAAACCAAAACTTGAAATTGATTTAACTGTAAACAATAACGGTGAAAATCCATGGCATTGTTGGGTTAGTAATGCTAAAGGTAGAAGTATAGTTTCACTATTCAAAAAAGTAAAAGCAGGTAAACAATACCTAGATGACTTAAATAAAATACTCAAAACAAAAAATCTATACATTAAAGATAAATCCGAAACAAAAGAAGAATTGGTTTTACCAAAAGAATTTATCCGTTTATACGAATACCCAAAGATAAAAGACATTCAAGTAAAAATGCAAATGAAACAAGCATTAAATTATTTGAAATCAAGAGGAATTGGTAGAACGGATATATTGCGTTATGGGATTGGTTATTGTCCTAATGGTAATTATTCTGGCAGAATTATTGTTCCATCTTATGATGAAAACTTCAATCTAAACTTTTTTGTTTCTCGTTCTATTTTTGAAGAAGACACATTAAAATATAAAAATCCAAAATGGAGTAAAGATGTTATTGGATTTGATTGTTTTATTGATTGGGATGAACCGGTTACACTTGTTGAAGGTGTATTCGATGCAATTACTGCACGATATAATGCAGTTCCACTCTTCGGCAAAATTATTCAACCAAAACTTCGAGAAAGAATTTTACTTCGCAAACCACCAAAAATAATTGTTGCACTTGATAATGATGCTTATTCGGATGCCATAAAAATATCTTCATCGCTTCTATCAGAAGGTATAAATGTTTCAATAGTTCAAATGCAAAGTAAAGATATAAATGAAATGGGTTTCAAGGATTTTTCAAGTTTGAAATCAGTTACACCACCAACAGACAGTTATGATATAATTAAACAAAGGATATTATATGCTTAAAGAAACATTGTGGTCAGGCGGACTTTCCCGTGTTGATACCATATTACATATTGCTGATGTTCACATTCGTAATCTAAAAAGACACGATGAATATAGAAGTGTGTTCAAAAAACTTTATGATATTTGTGAAAGTAAAGTAAAAGAAAATCCTAACACAATAATATATCTTGCCGGTGACATCGTTCATGCAAAAACAGACATGACACCTGAACTTGTTAATATGGTTACTGAATTTCTTGATACTCTTTCAAGAATTGCACCAACAATTTTGATTGCAGGTAATCACGACTGTAACTTGAATAACATGAGTAGAATGGATGCACTTTCACCGATTGTTTCTATGATAAATGGTGAAATGAATGAATTATTTTATCTAAAACAAACCGGTGTATACTCATTGGAGAATGTTGATTTTTTTCTTAATTCTGTTTACGAAAATCCAAAAGACTTTATTTTAGCAAATGATGTTCAAAGTGATAGAGCAAAAATAGTATTGTATCATGGACCAGTTGATAGAGCAGCAACCGATGCCGGTGTTCTTATGAAACACAATGATGTAAAGATTGAAATGTTTGATGGGTTCGACTATGGTATGTTTGGAGATATTCATAAGTTTCAATATCTTGATGTTGATGGTAAGTTTGCTTATGCGGGTTCACTCATACAACAAAATTATGGTGAAGGTTTAGTTCACGGTATCATTGAATGGGATATTAAGAATAAAAAATCAAAGTTTATTGAAATTGAAAACGATTGGTCATATCACACTATTGATGTTGAAAACGGTAAAATTAAAAAGTTGCCAACAAAGTGGACAAAGTATAATTCTATTCGTTTGAGAATATCAAACACACAACATTCAGAAGTTAATCAAATAATGACTGAACTAAAATCATTGACAAATGTTATAGATATTAGGACACAACATCTTGTTGGTTCAAGTAATGGTAATGTTCAAACAAAAGTAAATCCAATTGGTAAAATTCGTGATGTTGAATACCAAAACAAACTTATTACTAATTATGTAAACGATAAGTTTTCAGTAACAGACGATATACTTGAAAAGATTAGGGGTATAAATAGAAATGTAAATACCAAATTATCAGAAAGTGATGTTGTTCGTAATCTTATATGGAAACCAATTTCATTTGAATTTGAAAATATGTTTTCATACGGTAAGGGTAATAGAATACAATTAGATGGGATGAATGGAATATACGGATTGTTTGCACCAAATGCAAGTGGTAAGTCTTCCATTCTTGATGCAATTATGTTCTGTCTATTTGATAAATGCTCGAGAACATTCAAAGCAGCACAAGTTCTCAATAATAAAAAAGATAACTTTCAATGTAAACTACATTTTATGATTGGTGAGAAAAACTTTTACATAAAGAGAGTTGCCACGAAAGAAAAGAAAGGAAATGTAAAAGTTAATGTAGATTTTTGGTATGAAGAAAACGGTGATTTGGTATCACTCAACGGCGAAGACCGTGATGGGACTAATTACGCCATACGGAAGTATATCGGAACTTATGATGATTTTGTCCTAACGGCAATGTCATTGCAAGGTAATAATACAAACTTCGTAGATAAAGCACAAAAGGATAGAAAGGATTTGTTGGCACAATTCTTTGACTTAAATTTATTTGAGGAACTAAATTCTATTGCTACGGATGAAGTGAAGGGATTACAGGCATTGGTCAAGGAATTTAAGAAACAAGACCATTCAACAAAATTAGCAGATGCCATTGGTATTCATAAAGCAAATACAATACTTTTGGAAGAAACAACTGATCAGAAGGGTTATATTGAGAAAAAAATAGAAAAATTAACCGTTTTCATTTCCGAATTAAATAAAAAACTAATACCGATTGCAGACAATTTTTCTTCCAAATCTGTCCAATCATTATTAGATAAGAGATATTTATTAGATAGAAAGAGTAATGATTTAATAAATGAAATAAAGTCATTAGAGGATGAATTGGGTGATGCAAAAACATCACATGAAAAGTATATTGGTTTATCAAAAGAGTTTGATAAAGAAACTCTTATGGAAAAGAAAGAAAGGATTGACATTGTTCGTAACCGAATAACAGAACTTGAAGCTGATTTGCGTAGTGTAAAGTTAAAAGTCCAACATTGTCAAGATAAAATTGATAATTTGAAAGACCATGAGTATGATCCAAACTGTGAGTTTTGTGTAAATAATGTTTTTGTTAAGGATGCAGAAAGAGCAAAATCACAGATTTGGGGATTTGAACAAGACAGAGATGAATTGAATTTTGAATTGCGTAATTTGAACGAGGAATTTACAAAAAATTCACCCGTTTATTCTGAATTAGAAAAATTACATTCTCTCGAAAATAGTGCTTTCAAATATGAGAAACAAATTTATTCGGTAGAAAAACAAATTTTTTCTGCAAAAGAAGAACAGAAAAGAATACATGATGAAATTGGTAACATAGATATTCAGATTGAAAAGTATAAAGAAAATGAAGATGCCATCAATCAGAATAACAAAATTCAATCAGAAATTGATGAATTGGAAACTGAAAAGAATACTCTATTAAAAGTTGAATTGAAGAAAATTGATGAAAGTATTTTAGAGTATAATGGAAATGTAAAGGTTAGTGAAAAGGTAATAGATGAATGTGAAGTATCTATACAAAAGTTGAAAGACCTTGAAAAAGAATATGAAGCATACGATTATTATTTGAAGGCGGTAAATAGAAACGGTGTTCCGTATGAATTGATAAGTAATGCTTTGCCAAGTATTCAAGAAGAAACAAATAATATATTGGCAAATGTGGTTGATTTTCAAGTCCTATTTGATACAGACGGAAAGAGTATTAACACATACATAGTATATGACGATGACCGTTTTTGGAATTTGGAATTGTCAAGTGGTATGGAAAAATTTATTTCATCACTTGCCATAAGAACAGCATTGATACAAGTTTCGTCTTTACCAAGACCAAACTTTATTGCAATAGATGAAGGATTGGGTGTTCTTGATCCAACAGTTATGGCAAACTTCTCTCTGTTCATGGAGTATTTGAAAACACAATTTGAGTTTGTGATACTTATATCACACATAGATAGTGTTCGTGACATGGTGGACAATCACATTGAGATTAAAAAAGAAAACGGATTTTCTAAAATAGAGACATAATTGAGAAATAGATGATAAGACGAGAATTACAAAGTAAAAATTTGGGCAGAGTTCGTACACGATTTGAAGATAAAACTTCAAATTCTCCTAATTTTATCAATGTAACTTCAAAACAAAATTTGATAAAATCTGGTAAAAATCATTTTACATATAAGCCAAATTTTAAATATCTATCATCAAACTTTCCAATTGAAATTGATATTGTTGCTAGTAATGGTAGAACAATTTATTATGAAAGTACAAATAAATTGGATGTTGATGGATCTAGAATTTTATCAATATACATATATGATATAAACCTTATTGGTGAAATTAGTATTATATTTGTTGGAACGGCATCCCATGATTTATCATTAAAAAGTCTTCCAAGGAACGACGTAGTTAGTAGAAATTTTAAGTACATCCATAGGATGAATTTAAATTCTTTTGAAAAAAATGACTCAAAAATTATATTTTCAAAAACCCCTTCATTTGATATAAAAGAAATTTCTTCTTATGTTATTGAAGAAAAATTTGATGACAAAAAATTAAAAAAATTAAGTGGAACTGGATCTTATTCGTATAATGCAGATTCTGTTTCATTAATTGACGGTAAAAATGAATTCAAACCTGAAATGAAAGGTGGAACTGTATCCTTTCCTTTTCTATCAAAACTAACATTTCCATCTGGATCTAGAGCATACGGTGATCAACCATTTAAAACTTCTGTTGCGGCATTCCGTGCTCCAGCAAGAATAACTCTTGAAGATAGAATGTTTGTAACCGCATCTTTCGGAAGAGATAGAGGTTTATTAAAACCAGTCACTTCTATACAACAGCAACACTATGTGATTGAATATAATGATAGTTCAAAACAAAGGGTAATAACGGAAAATCTTAAACCGTATGCTAAAATAGATATTACTAATTTAGATGTAGATACTGGTAAGGTAACAAGGGTAAAAGTTCATACGAAAAGTTCATTCCGCCCATCAAGTGAATTTGAATTGGCTTATGATGGTGAGGTTTATCCAAAAAATACATTAGTTGAGTCAAATAATAATATAATTGAAAATCCTTTGGGAGTTTTTGATAATAAATTGATATTGACAGTTTCGGGATCAACAACCACATCTTCAATTGATCCTGTTAATTATTGGAGAGTTGAAGCAATAAACGGTGCTCCGGGTGCTACAAAAGTAACCAGTTCAAGGTTTATTCCAAATGGAATACAACTTGTTCCATCCATAGGATCTACTCTTTCTGGAAATCAAGAACATTTACTAATACAAACATCCAGTTATGCAACAACTTTTGTTGCAAATTCTGTTTACAATCTGTCATTTAATTATTCATTAGGTACACCGCAACAAGATACTAGACCGCAAAAAATTGCAGTTTATATTGAAGGAAGTGCATTTGTAAATAATTCACCACACGGAAAGTATTTGGGTGATGTACCTGGAACTGGATCAAATGGTGCTGTTGCTTTTAATTATTCAATTCCAATAGTTCCAAATTTTGGCGGTAACGGTGTATTAAAATTTTTAATGAGAGATAATGCAACAATATCCGATATATCTATTAAAGAAAAATTAGATTTAGGGTTTTCACCTAGTAATACTATTCTATACGTTCCTATTAAAAATGTTCATAGAAATGAATATTTAGATTTTAAATTTGAATTTTTTGATTTTACATCTAAACCCGCAGATAAAAGTTTCATCAAAACAGGAATTCCTTTTGTTGGCGGTAATCTATATGCAGCTGGTAATGATACCACAATAAATGGTGGTAGATTTACCGGTTCATTCAATGGCCAATTTACAGGAAATCTAACAGGTTCAGTAGCAGGAACATCAGGATATGCAATATCTGCATCTTATGCACACAATGCTACTACTATTACTGGTTCAAATGGAACCAACGGATCATCAGGTGAATCTGGTTCCCCTGGAGCAAATGGTACATCGGGAACGAATGGATCATCCGGTGCTCAAGGTGCTCCCGGTGCTGGTGGTGCTAATGGATCAAACGGTTCATCCGGTTCGGATGGATCATCCGGAACAGGTGGCTCATCTGGAAATAATGGTAGTTCTGGTGAAAGTGGATCCGGAGGTTCTTCCGGAACAAGTGGATCATCCGGATCAGATGGTTCATCTGGCCAATCTGGAACTGCCGGTTCTGGTGGCACATCTGGATCTTCTGGATCATCAGGATCTTCTGGATCATCAGGATCTTCTGGATCATCAGGATCTTCTGGATCATCTGGTGAAACATATGGTACATCTGGAACTTCGGGCACATCTGGAACAAGCGGTAGTTCTGGAGAAAATGGTTCTCAAGGTTCTACTGGTTCAGCTGGAACTTCAGGAACTTCTGGTACATCCGGTGAAACATTTGGTACATCGGGAACAACCGGTACATCTGGAACAACCGGTACATCAGGTTCTTCCGGTATAGATGGTACATCTGGAACAACCGGTACATCAGGTTCTTCCGGTATAGATGGTACATCGGGAACAACAGGCACATCTGGAACAACCGGTACATCTGGAACAACCGGTACATCTGGTACAACGGGTACTTCTGGTACATCCGGTGAAACATATGGGACATCTGGAAGTGGTGGAAGCTCTGGAACTTCTGGAACATCAGGATCAAGTGCATCATCTGGTACATCTGGAACAACAGGTACATCTGGAACAACAGGCACATCTGGAACAACCGGTACATCTGGAACAACAGGCACATCTGGAACAACCGGTACATCTGGAACAACAGGCACATCTGGAACAACCGGTACATCTGGAACAAGTGGTAGTACGGGTTCATCTGGATTTTCTGGTGATAAGTATACAACATCATCAAGCACTAGTAATACGATTGGAACTGGATCAAAAACATTTACAGTGGAAACTAATTTGTCTTTTATTGTAGGTCAAGTTATTATTATTGCATATGATTCTAATAATAAAATGCTTGGTGTAGTTACTTCGTACAATAGTGGAAATGGTCAATTTGTAGTTAATATAGATGGAAGTGTTGGTAGTGGCACATATTCAACGTGGTCAATATCTTTAGCTGGAGTAAATGGTTCATCTGGATCTTCAGGATCTTCAGGATCTTCTGGATTATCTGGTTCATCTGGATCATCAGGAACAGATGGATCATCTGGAACAAACGGACAAAATGGTACATCTGGAACAAACGGACAAAATGGTACATCTGGAACAAATGGTGTAAAAGGAGATACCGGTGATGCGGGCACATCCGGTACATCTGGAACTGCTGGATCATCTGGTCAAACATATGGAACATCTGGAACTGCTGGATCATCTGGAATTGATGGTTCAGATGGTACATTTGGAACATCAGGAACAAATGGAACATCCGGAACAGCTGGATCATCTGGTATAAAAGGAGATACCGGTTCTGGTGGCACATCCGGATCATCCGGCGAAAATGGAACGTCTGGATCATCTGGAACCACAGGCACATCCGGCGAAAATGGAACGTCTGGATCATCTGGTGAAAATGGAAGTTCTGGAACAAGTGGAGATCGTGGTACATCTGGATCATCTGGAACCGGTGGAACATCCGGATCAAGTGGTATAAACGGTATTAATGGTACAAGTGGAAGTGGTGGTTCATCCGGTACGGATGGTACATTTGGGACATCGGGATTATCTGGAACCAATGGCACATCTGGAACTAGTGGGATTCAGGGAATGCCTGGATCATCGGGAACATCTGCAACTTCTGGAACAAATGGAACATCAGGAACATCAGGTAGTGCGGGTTCGGATGGATCATCTGGATCTTCTGGTGTAAAGGGAGATACTGGTGTTCCGGGAACATCTGGAACTTCAGGAACTGCTGGTTCATCCGGATCAAATGGTGTGATGGGTCCTTCAGGAACATCGGGATCTTCCGGTGATTCTGGTTCTTCTGGAAGTAGTGGGACTACTGGAACTGCTGGTAGTTCTGGAACAAATGGAACTAGTGGGGGTCAGGGAATACCTGGAACATCGGGAACATCTGCAACTTCTGGAACAGATGGAACATCAGGAACATCAGGTAGTGCGGGTTCGGATGGATCATCTGGATCATCCGGTGGTAAAGGAGATACTGGTAATCCTGGAACATCAGGTTCTTCCGGTGAAAATGGTACATTTGGAACATCAGGAACAAATGGAACATCCGGAACAGCTGGTGCTTCTGGAACAAATGGAACTAGTGGAAATGCTGGAACAAGTGGATCTTCTGGACTTTTTGGTGGTAACAGTCAGAAATATATTTTTAATACAAATACTGATGATACTGATACTATTAATGGGAATTTAAAATTTAACAATGCAACATATTCTAATGTCACACAAATTTTTATAGACGATTTAAATTCTTCTGGCGTTGATATATCATCAACTTGGATTGCCTCATTAGATGATTCTACTAATTCTATTAGAGGAACAATTCGTATATTTAAGGAATATGATTCATCTACATTTGTAGTATTTAATATCACAACTAATAATATAACTGCTACGGGATATAAAAAAATAAATGTTTCTCATGTAGTTAGTTCTGGAACATTTGCTAATAGTGATAGTATAATAATAACATTTGCTCGGTCAGGTGATGGTGGAACTGGCGGTACATCTGGCAATACTGGTACTGCTGGAACTTCTGGCTCAAACGGTAAAAATGGTACAGACGGATCATCCGGTAGTGCTGGTTCAGACGGATCATCGGGATCTTCTGGAGTGAGTGGAACAAACGGAACTTCTGGATCAAATGGTGTTTCAGGAACAGCAGGCACTTCAGGTACATCTGGAACAACAGGTACATCTGGAACAACAGGCACATCTGGAACATCTGGTACTTCTGGAACAAGAGGAACATCTGGTACTTCTGGAGCAGGAGGTACTGGTGGAACTTCCGGTCAAGGTGGTACTGCTGGATCATCCGGTCAAGGTGGTACTGCTGGATCATCCGGTCAAACATTTGGTACATCTGGCTCTTCAGGTAGTGCTGGTGCTCAAGGATCTCCTGGAGTTCCAGGATCATCTGGTTCAGCAGGTTCATCTGGAATAAGTGGAACTACAAAAGATACAATTACAATCGGTGATGGAATATTAGATACATATGATGTTGTTCATACTGTAAACAGTACGGATATTATGGTATCAGTTAGAGACATCGGTACAGACCAATTATTATATCCAATGGCTGCAGTAATTCCGGGAAATGTTACATCTTATACGGCAACCGTAATAGATGCAGATACAGTTCAATTGGTATTTGGTGCAGCAGTTGATGTTAACCAATACAAAGTAATTATCATTGGATAAAAAATCTTTTACATATTTATAGTGAGAATGTATCAATACATACACACACTATGAGAGAGAATAATTGCCAAGTTCACAAAGAGACCTAACCAATCTATTTGTTTCCGAGTCTTATTATAGATTACTTCAAACGGATCCTGTTGATGACTCAACACTTCTTGACGGAACTGGATCTCTTGTTACTTTATTGGCTGTATCTGGAACCGTAGATGCTTACTATTTTAAGGGTGACGGTTCTCAATTAACCAATATCGGTGCGGCATCATTACCTAATGGTGTAGTATCATCATCTGTTCAAACCCTTTCACACCTTGTTGGGACAAATGTAATATCAGGTTCTGCTCAAAGAGGAGTGCTTGGTCTTGCTACAACTGACTCACCAACATTTAGTAACTTAACTCTAACTGGTGATTTAACTGCTAGACAGTTAATTATTTCATCATCGGTAATAAATGTAACCCAATCATTCAGTAGTGGTTCAAATATATTCGGAAATGATATATTGGACACACATCAATTTACCGGTTCGGTATTTATATCAGGATCCGTATATGGAACATTTGTTGGTGACGGTAGTGGATTGACAAATCTTGTTGCTGCTGGCACAATATCATCTTCACAACAAATACAAAACTTTGGATTTATTACTTCAAGTGTATGGAATGAAATTCTAAATAAACCAAGTGGAATTGTATCAAGTTCAGTTCAAGTATTGAGTGGAACTGGAATAGTATCATCTTCTACACAAAGAAGTTCTATTGGATTGGGAACAAATGATAATGTTGTATTTGGAAATATATCTGGTAGTAATTTAACAATAGATGGTAATGCATTTATTGATGGAACTCTTACTGCTAGAACTTATGTGGTATCGTCATCAATCGTTGATATACAATCAATTAAGGCATCCGGTTCAACTGCATTCGGTGACACAATAGATGATACTCACCAATTTACTGGTTCATTATTTTTAAGTGGTTCACTTACATCACAAGGAACAATTACTGCTCCACTTTTTAGTGGTGTATTTTCTGGTGTAATTTCATCTTCACAACAAATTCAAGATTTAGGATTTGTTACTGATGGTGAATTGGGTGGTAGCGTTTATTGGGATAATATACTCAATAAACCAAGTGGTATAGTATCATCTTCTACACAAACACTTTCACATTTATTTGGAACAAACATTATTTCTGGATCAGGTCAAAGGGGTGTATTAGGTTTGGCAGAAAGTGATTCACCTAGATTTTCAACATTATATGCAACAAATGCAAATTTTGACGGAAACCTTTTAGTAGGCGGAACAATAACTGCAAGAACTTATGTAATATCATCATCCGTAGTTAATTATCAAACACTTTTAATATCTGGATCAACAAAATTTGGTGATAGTTTAGATGATATTCACCAAATAACTGGATCTATGAATATAACTGGTAGTCTAAACATAGATAGTATAAACGTAAATAGTAATTTTATATTACCCACAATAAGTGAACTTCCCATAATATATTCAACCGGAAGTTTAATAATTTCAGGAAGTAATCTATATTTATTCATATAAACAATATAATTTTTGGAGAATTAAATGGCAACGTGGAAAAAAATCATAGTATCGGGTAGTGTAGCCGAATTAGCAGCGGTTAGCGCTTCGGTTGGTGTGTTAGTCGGTACTAATCAACAAATTCAACCAACACACGCAAATACCCGATTGACTGGTTCTTTCACGGGTTCATTCACAGGCGATGGTACTGGTTTAACAGGTGTTACTGCAACTGCAACATTTCCTTCAACTGCAAAAACAACACTTGCAGGTTCAGACAAATTTTTTGTAAATGATGATGCCGGTGATGCAACAAGTGGTAATAAGAAAATTACATTATCAAATTTATTAACTGATATTGCGGGTGATGGTTTATCCGCAGTTGGTGGTGAAACACTAAATGTTAATTTTCCAAGTGGAACAGTTAGTGGTTCATCATTTAGTTCACCATCACAAGGCACGGTTCGTGCAACAATTAACGGTGTAAATACAGATGTTGATACCGGTCTACAAACAGGAGACAGTCCAACATTTGTTGATGTAACTTTAACAGGCGATATTACTGTTGGTGGCAATGATATTAAGATGAATGGTGGCACAACTGCCCTCACATTTAGTGGAACAGGTGATGTAGAAGTTGCTGGTGATTTGAAAGTAACCGGTAATGATATTAAGATGAATGGTGGCACAACTGCCCTCACATTTAGTGGAACAGGTGATGTAGAAGTTGCTGGTGATTTGAAAGTAACCGGTAATGATATTAAATCAAGTGGTGGAACAACTGCAATTACTCTTAATGGTGCTAATGTTACTGTTGCAGGTGATTTAACTGTTAATGGAACAACAACAACACTGGATACAACAAATCTTTTAGTTGAAGACCAATTCGCATTATTTGCTTCTGGTTCTGACGGAAATACTGATGGTGGTATAATTGTTCAACAAGGTTCAACAACCGGCTATGCTTTGGGAGTTGATGCCAGTGCAGACCGATGGGCACTTCAAAACAATTTGGCACCAAGTGGTGTTTCTAGTATTACACCTGATGCATTTATGGGTGTGATACAACAATGGACAACTGGTAATCAACCTCCAGCTCCACAATACGGCGGTGCAACTGCATACGGAACAATCGGTGTTGAAATTGACACCAAAGAGGTGTACATTTGGGTAGGATAATTTTGCTTTGATATATTATTAAAAATTGTTATATTTGTTATGAAAAAAATTATAGGTTATATTATGGCTTTGATTAAAAAAGAAAATAACGAAAATAGTCCGATACCTCCAATTCCTCCTTTTTCAAAGGGGGAGTTGGAGTTTTTATTAAAATTGATTTCGGAATGCACATTTCAAGGGAAAGAAGTGCAAGTTGTATATGACCTTGTATACAAACTTCAGCAGTTATATGTAAAATAATAAACAGGTGTTTTGTGAAAAAAGTTTTGTTTGTGGTGCCACATCTTTCCACAGGTGGTTTGCCGCAATATACTCTATCTCTTATTAAAAAAATAAAAGATAAAGTTGATGTATATTGTATTGAATACTCAATGTTATCTCCTACGTTTATTGTTCAAAGAAATCAAATAATAGAATTATTGGGTGATAAATTTTATTGTTTAGAAGAAAATAAACAATACTTGAATGATTTAATTCATAAAATAAATCCAGATATTATACATCTTCAAGAAATGCCAGAATTTTTTATGGCAAACGAAGTTGCTGATATTTTATATTCAGTTGATAGAACATATAAAATAGTTGAAACGTCACATGACTCATCTTTTAATTCTTCAAGTAAAAGATTTTTTCCAGATTATTTTGCACTAATATCGGAATATCAAAGAAAAGAGTTTTCAAAATTAAATATACCTATAACTCTTGTTGAATACGATATTGAGTACAAAAATCGTGCAAACAGAGAAGAAATCCTAAAAAAATTAGGATTAGATCCAAACATAAAACATATTCTTAATGTTGGTCTTTTTACTCCAAGAAAAAATCAAGCGGAAATATTTGAATATGCTAAAAAAATGATAGACCAACCTGTTCAATTTCATTTTTTAGGAAATCAGGCAGATAACTTTTATAGTTATTGGGAACCTCTGTTGAGAGATAAACCCAACAACGTAAAGATTTGGGGTGAAAGGAATGATGTTGATATTTTTTATTCTTGTATGGATTTATTTTTATTTACATCAAGAGGAACAGACAATGATAAAGAAACCAGTCCGCTTGTAATCAGAGAAGCAATTGGACATCAAATACCATCTTTAATATACAATTTGCCGGTTTATTTGGGAATGTATGACAAATATGATAACATAACATATTTGGATTTCAAAAATCTTGAAAAAAATATAAATTTGATAAAAGAAAAATTGAATTTATTGGATGAAAAAAATTATTTACATCCATTTGAAACATTATACGGTCCTGTTGATTTGAGTTCAATAGATTACCCAAACACTATGTATGAGGCGATGGTATATCATGGTGAAGCAGCTGCTATGTGGTGGGGTGCATTCATTCACAAGGAACTTGACCGTAGTGATGTTAAAATAGAACATGGTGATATTTTTGTTGATTTAGGTGCAAACATAGGTGTATCTTCATATTATGCACTAAAACACGGTGCAAAAAAAGTTTATTGTTTTGAACCAGACCAAAAAGTTTTATCATTACTTGAAAAAAATATAAAAAGAGATAAGGAAACATTTAATTATGCTATTTCAAATGAAAGAAGTGAACTAGAACTATACCATTGGCCATATAATGATATACATAAAGGACCGAAATATACCGTTAAATGTATAAAATTAGAAGATGTTTTTGATTTAGTAAAAGAGCCCGTAATTGACTATTTGAAAATAGATATTGAAGGATTTGAAGAAAACATTTTTGATGATATTTCACAAGATACTATACATCGTGTTAAAAAAATGTTTATAGAGTATCATAATGGTGAAAATACACAATCTTTTGTTGAAAAGATACAAAAGTTGGGATTTAGTGTTAGAGTAGAATATGGTAATGGTCAAAACTACATATATTGTTACAATAAAAATTTTAAGATTATGGATGAAAAGAGTGTTGCAATTACAATATCAACTTATTCAAAAAGTCAATTTATTAAAGAAAAAACAATAGAGTGTGTAAATGCTATAAAAAAATACACGGAATATCCTGTAATATGCACCGATCATAATTCTGCAGAAAAATCAATAATAGATTGCGTAGACTATTATTTTTACGATGCAAATAATGTTTTAACAACTCATACATTTTACGATACATGGTGGATGGAAACTTATGATGCTAAAATTTTGGTAAAATTAAGACCAAGTAAAAATAATGGTTATCATGGTTCTGCAGTTCATCAAAATATTTTTGCCGGTATTTCATTGGCAAATATGTTAAAATATGATTATGTTGTTTTTATGAATTTTGATGTAATACTTGACGATATTGACTCGAAACGTTTGATAGAATGTGTTAATAGGTTAAAAAATAGTGATAAAAGTGCTTTCTTTTTGATGACAAATGAAATGGAAGGTAATTGTTTAAAAACAGTATTTTTTATTACAAAACCAAAATTTTATTTGGATAAAATGGAAAATATCACAAATGTGCAAGAATATGAAAATTTGGTAATAAAACATCAATCCGAGTCAAATGGTTTAGAAAATCTATATTACAATATTCTTAAAAATAACTTGGATGAAATTATTATTGAAAATATGTCTGAATTGGATTTTTTCAATTCATCCTATACAAAAAATACAGAAAAGAAAAGTTTTACAAGTAGTCAAACTGAATATTCTGCTATTTTACCTATTGAAAATTCAAAGGATGACAATAATGTTGTTTTATTTTACAAATCACAAAATGATTTAGCATTCGACTATAAATGGGAAGTTTATTCACAGAACAATCTAATAGTGGAACATTTTATACCCGCATTTAAAAAAGAAATCAATAGTAATGAAGTATTTACTGATACTAAATTTTTCAAATGTGAAATTGATAAACAATATGATATATTTTTAAAAATTGTTAATGATGATAGCGTGGTAAAGAAATTTACAGATATTACCATAGAACAGATTAAAGAACAAGGAACATTTCAATTTAAATAAAAGGTAATTTGATGAAAATTGCACAAATACATTTAGGTCTACTTCCGATTCCACCAAACGGATGGGGTGCTGTTGAAAAAATAATTTGGGAATATAAACTTGAATTAGAACAACTTGGACATCAAGTAGATATACCATATATCAATGAAATAAAAAAAGGTGAGTATGATATAGTTCATGTTCATACCTGGAACCAAGCACTTGAATTATATCAAATGGGAATACCTTACATATACACCTGCCATGACCACCATGTATTTCTTGCTGGAAAAGACACACAATTATACAAGGATAATTTATTGGCAATGAAATGTTCTGAATTATCAATAGTTCCTGCAAAGTATCTAATAGAATATTTTGATGGTATTCCAATTTATCTTGAACATGGAGTTAGATTAGAGAATTATATTATCGGCAAAAAAAATAAGAACATAAAACTTTTATGCGTTGGTAACAACGGTTTAATACATGATACTAATTTTGACAGAAAAGGATTTAGTTATGCAATTCAGTCTGCTAATAATTTGGAATTAGATATTACGATAGTTGGACCAACAAAATCAAATAAAAATTATTTTGATAATAACAAGAATTTAATTACCGATAATGTAAATATACTTTATGATTTGAGTGATACTGAATTAAGTTCAGTTTATGAAACGCATGATATTTTAGTCCACGCAACATCTATTGAAGCGGGACATCCACCACTAACGATATTAGAGGCAGCAGCAGCTGGATTACCTATAATTACTACTGATTGTTCTGGCGATTTACATACATCGAAAGTTAAGAGGGAAGTTAAAAATGTTGTTACTGGTATACAAAATGTGATAAATAATTACGAAGAAGAACAACAAAAAACAATAGATAGTGTTAATAACTTTCATTGGAAAAATGTTGTAGAAAAACTTAATATTATTTATCACGAAACAATTTCAAGAACAATGAAAAGTTCGGTATTACACATATATGATAAAGTTAGAAAAAACATAAATAATAATAACATCGAAATAAACTTTATAGATGGTGCCAGTGTAACTATTAATGGACAACAACCGATTAATTATGATGTTAAATTTATAGACAATGATACCAATTTTGTATTGTATCAAACTACAATACAAAATAATAGTTGGGCAAAACCAAATAGAAAATGGTTTACAAATTGGAAAGTAATTGTAACCGAACAAGATGGTAAAACCATTGAACATATTATTGATTTAAAAAATAAAAATGTTTTGATAGAATTTGACTCAAAATCAATTGGTGATACTATTGCATGGATACCGTATATTCAAAAATTTAAAGATAAACATAATTGTAAATTATATGTTTTTACTTTTCATAATGAATTATTTAAAGAAAAATATCCAGAAATTGAATTTGTAAATGATACAAATTCCATAAAAAATTTATACGCATCATATAAAATTGGTTGGTATTTTGAACTTGATACCGGATATAATCTTAACATGAATAAAAACGAAACTCATAAAATTCCATTACAACAAACTATTACTGATACTATTGGTTTAGAATATGAAGAAATTAAACCAAAAATAAAAACATTACCAAAACACAACACGGATAAACCTTATATTTGTATTGCAACAAACTCTACTGCTCAGGCAAAGTATTGGAACAATCCAACTGGTTGGCAAGAGTTAGTTGATTATGTAAAATCAAAAGAATATGATGTTTATTTATTATCCAAAGAGGAAGACGGATACATGGGAAACAAACAACCCGATGGTGTTATTAAAATAAAAGATAAGACACTTGAAGAAATAGGATCTATATTACAGAGTGCTAAATGTTTTGTTGGTATTGGCAGTGGACTTTCTTGGTATTCTTGGGCACTTAACGTTCCAACCATTTTGGTAAGTGGATTTTCTGAACCATTAAATGAAATGAAATCTGATGTAATTCGTATAATAAACGAAGATGTTTGTCATGGTTGTTTTGCTAAACATCTTTTTGATAGAGGAGATTGGAATTGGTGTCCTGAACATAAAGGAACTGAAAGACAATTTGAGTGCACTAAAACAATAACATTTGATATGATAAAACCTCACATAGAAAAGTTATTAAAAGCATAAAATCACATATTTATACAAGTATTCATATAAATCGTGGAGTTACCGATTGCCCAATTGGAAAAAAATAGTAGTAAGTGGAAGTCAGGCACACCTATCATCAGTAACAGCATCAAATGGATCTATAATATCTGGTTCACTTGGTGTAACAGGTTCCATAGATATAATTGGTAATTTGATAATAAACGGAACAAGTTATACCACAGCACCATCTGGAATAAATGGAACAGCAGGAACATCTGGTGCAACTGGTCCCATTGGTGCTCCTGGTGCTTCAGGTTCATCTGGTTCATCTGGTTCAAGTGGAACAAGCGGAACTTCTGGTGCTGCTGGTCATACTGGTGCCGCTGGTTCATCTGGAACATCTGGTTCAAGTGGTTCAAGTGGTTCAAGTGGAACTTCTGGAACTTCTGGTTCATCAGGAACATCCGGAACTTCAGGAACATCTGGTGCCGCTGGTGCTTCAGGTTCATCTGGAACTTCTGGTTCATCTGGAACATCTGGTGCCGCTGGTGCTTCAGGTTCATCTGGAACTTCTGGTTCATCTGGAACATCTGGTGCCGCTGGTGCTTCAGGTTCATCTGGAACATCTGGATCAAGTGGAACTTCTGGTTCATCGGGATCGTCAGGAACACCAGGATCAAGTGGAACGTCCGGAACAGGATTTAATACTATAAACAGTCCTGCTGCTAATAGATTATTAGTTAGTGACGGAACAACAAATGCTGCTACTGCTTCTGCTAATTTAACTTTTAACGGAACAACATTAACAGTAACAGGCAATGCTGTAGTAAACGGAACGCTAACTGCTAGAGAATTTAAGTCAGAATTGGTATCTGCTTCAATAATATTTCAAAGTGGTTCAAATAAATTTGGTGATACACAAGATGACACACATCAAGTAACCGGTTCTATGTCTATAACTGGTTCGTTACTGATACCACGATATGCAAGTAATCCAACGGCAGTTCTTGGTGGAATTTATTACAACACCGGTGATAACAACATATACCGTTCAAACGGTTCAACTTGGTCTTCTGCGGCTGGTTCAAGTGGAACTTCTGGTTCATCTGGAACATCTGGTTCATCAGGAACATCTGGTGCCGCTGGTGCCGCTGGTTCATCTGGAACATCTGGTTCATCAGGAACATCTGGTGCCGCTGGTGCTTCAGGTTCATCGGGAACATCAGGAACTTCTGGTTCATCAGGAACATCTGGTGCCACTGGTGCTTCAGGTTCATCTGGAACATCTGGTGCCGCTGGTGCTTCAGGTTCATCGGGAACATCAGGAACTTCTGGTTCATCAGGAACATCTGGTGCCACTGGTGCTTCAGGTTCATCTGGAACATCTGGTGCCGCTGGTGCTTCAG
>Ga0194133_10000657_pt1 | contig 67098 bp, 54 predicted proteins | sample TA2KigOf40mmetaG_FD_155448 | JGI IMG/M metagenome (GOLD analysis project Ga0194133, IMG submission 155448) | Freshwater microbial communities from Lake Tanganyika, Tanzania - TA2015055 Kigoma Offshore 40m | ecosystem: Environmental > Aquatic > Freshwater > Lake | place: Tanzania: Lake... | reverse complement strand
TCCCATTCCGAACAGAGTCGTTAAGCCCCGTTGCGCCGATGGTACTGCATCTGAACTGGTGTGGCAGAGTAGGTAATCGCCAGGTTCTCTTTACGAAGCCCTGTGATCAGTGTGGTCGCAGGGCTTTCTTTTTTGAGCAGCGAACACCGAGCAGCGAGTGCCGTGCAACAAATACCGATCGACCCACTTGCATACAGACCTTAACACAGATCGTTAACGGTCATGCGCCCCGTCAGTTTTCCTGACGGATCGTTCCTGTTTGTGCGGTAGTTTCGCACTCCATGCTGACGCTTCTCCATACCGCACTCCTGTTTTTGCCTGTTCCTGCAGTGACAGATTCTATTGCCAGAGATACGTTGCGGCAACCCGAGGTGGTGATTACGGCTTGGCCGTGGCAATGGAATGTGCGTCAAGATCAACAGTCGAAGCTTTCCTTTTCGCGTGCGGAATTAGTGGCGCTCGCCCCTTCGCAGGCACGCGATGTGTTGTCGCTCGTACCCGGTGTGTTTGTTCGGGATTATGGAGGCGCATCGTCGCTTCAGACGGTTTCGTTGAGAGGGGGCTCGTCGTCGCAAGCGCTTGTGCTCATAGACGGCGCTCGGCTTTCCTCAGCACAAAGTGGCTCGGCAGATGTTTCCATGATACCTATGCGTTATGTGTCCTCTGTTGACGTAACTCGTGGCGGAGCTTCGGCACTGTATGGTGCGAATGCTCTTAACGGCATCGTTGATATGCGCCTTCAGTTGCCCATTCAGGATGGCGTTCGTGTTGCGGCCATGGGTGGATCGTTTGATCAATGGGCGCTCTCTGCTGGAGCAACGCAGCACTTCGGACGTATAGCCGTTGGAGCAGATGTTGATCACCTGGGCTCGATGGGATCGTTCCCGTTTACGACGTCGCAGTTTGGGTCTGTGTATGAGGTTAATCGACAGAACAATGACGTGCGATCCACAAGAGCAATAATTCGTGTAGAGGATCCTGGTGCTTTTGCAGCTACGCTCCTTGCCCGTTCAGTAGATCGCGGTGTACCAGGGGCAGTTGTCCAAGGTAACATCACACAGGCTTGTGCACGTCTGCGGGACGTAGACATTATGGGGAATTGGTCTGTTGCATTGGGAGCCCCTTACACATCGGAATGGAAATGGGTGGGCTCATTGCGGAACTTGGACCAAGCATTTCGCGACCCCGATGCAACGCTCATCGGTACACAGGGAATCGATGTCCGCTACATTCAACGCGATGTTACACAGAGCATTGTTACCCAGCATCACGACGTGCTTACCGCACGCGAGGGCTCGCTTTATCTTGGTGGACGCTTCGATGCATCGTTTGCAGATATTCGTGGCCAGTCTCTGCAAGGGGCTGATGGTACAATCTATCGGGGTTCTGTCGGTGCCACATTGGATGCCCAATTCGAGGGTGCAAACGTGCGTATGCCGTCGGCACGTGCCGCGCTTCGTACGGAGTACTTTACCGATATCGGACTCGTTGTATCTCCTCTTGTTGGAATGAACGTGCCCCTTAACGAATCGATTACTCTTCGCACGCTCTGGAGCTACAATGTGCGTCCGCCAAGTTTTAACGAATTATACTATCTGAACTACGGCACTAAGGACCTGCGTCCGGAACGGTCGCACACATTCGAAGTTGGATGTCATGTACGACCAGCAACATGGATAGATCTTGATGCCACGGGGTATTACATCAACACAGCAGACCTTATCGTGAGTGTGCCGGTTAGCCCCGTAATCATGAGTGCGCAAACAGTAGGCGCTGCCCGAACGTTTGGGATGGAGCTCGTTGCCCGAGCCACGGCCTTTCGTGAACGCATGCGCATGCAGTACTCCTATACGTACCTGCAGGCACTCGACGCTACCGGGCGGGCATACCTCAATGGCACGATGCTGCCATACGCACCACCGGAAACAATTTCCGGACTCGTCATGTGGAACGAGCAGGTATGGTTCTGCTCAGCAACGATCTCGTACACGAGCTATCGATACCATTCTACTGGGAACATCTACTCCTCGCTCTTGCAGCCATTTACGCTCGTTGGTGTTCAGGGAGGCGTGCGTGTGCAGGGGGCTCGTTCGCATGCGGACATCCGACTGCAGTGCGATAACTTGTTTAATGTATCCTACGTTGTTGTAGGGGGCTTCCCAATGCCTGGGAGAACTGTGCGGCTTGTTGTTACAATGGAGCTGGGAACGTGAATACCACTTCTCTCTCTCCAGAGATTGTAAAGCTCCATGATACTGCGTGTGATCGTGGCCAGGAAACGTATGCTGACCCAAGCACTGGGTATATCGTGCTTACACGAATCGCTCATGAGAAACGTGGCACCTGCTGCGGTAACGCATGCAGGCATTGTCCCTATGAGTGGCAAAATGTGAAACAGCGTGGCGGAACATTGTTGAGTTTGATCATCGTGATGTTATTGTCGTTGCCCTTTACATCGTTCTCGCAACAGCGATTTGCATTCGATACGGTACATAGTTTCGTACCGGGGTCTGGCCAACGAACCGGCCAAGGGCCCACATTCTTTCCACGCAACATTCTTACCGGTCCATCACCCAGTGCACGCGCAGATGTTCCATCTACCGACCCCCGGGAAATCTGCTCACTGGGGTTAGGAGGCTCGATCACGCTTGGACTTCGCTCCAAGGTAATCGTCGATGGACCAGGTGCAGACGTTACAATTTTTGAAAATGCGTTCTATTATAACGGTGGAAAGATTTTTGCAGAGCCAGCTCGTATTGAGCTTAGCGCAGACGGAATCACATGGAAGCAGGTACCTTTTGATTCGCTTACTCTGCAAGGTCTTGCTGGTGTTTCACCAACGCTAGATCCCAATGCAACAAGTCCGGCTACTTCAGGGGGCACTCATATTGATCTTGCAATAGCAGGTATCGATTCTGTGCGCTGGATACGCCTTACCGACGTAACACAAATTGTCCTGAGCAACCGCTCAAGTCCGTTCTATGATCCAACATTATCGGGATTCGATCTCGACGTCATTCTTGCATGGCACTACGTAGACCGTGCATTTGAGCTTTTCATTGAACATGATTTCCAGCGTGATGTTGCTCGCATTGGCGCTGCAGATGAATCGGTCTTTGAGGTTTTTGCCACAAGTGGTGAACGCATAGTGCAGGAGAGTCTCAACCCCGGATTCCATTCGGTTTCCCTCGGCGATCTGGCACCAGGCTGTTATTTCGTAGTTGCCCGCAGTGGTCAAGTCTGGCAAACAATGAAAGTACAGAGATGAGGCAGGCACTACTCATTGGACTGTTGCTGTCGGTAGCATTTTCTGGGTGTGTCCCAACACCCAGTGCGCCAGACGTTGGAGTAGTAAAGATCGACTCAAGTGGAATCTTTGTGCTCTGTGAAGGTCTGTGGAGACAAGACAACGCAACGCTGGCATTTCTCGGAGATGCTGGCAACAACATCCAAGACTTTGTGAGTGCTGTAAATCCGGGATTACGCCTGGGTGATACTAGCTCGGACATCCATGTACGTGGAGACAAGGTGTTCGTGGTTGTCAATGGATCTCGCACTATTGAAGTGTTTCATAGAAAATCTGGTCTATGGGCTGGGCGTCTGCGCTTTACAGATAATCGTGAGCCCTATAAACTTGCGTTTGTTAATGACTCAATAGCACTGTGTACCTTTCTCAACGACAATACAATCGCTGAGTTAGACATGGTCTCGATGTCGATTCGAGTGCAGCGCGCTATTGTTGGTCCAGCTCCTGAAGGAATCGGCGTGATCGGCAACCACGTCTACGTTGCAATTAGTGGTTTGGGAGATTTGCGTTCGGCAGAGCCGGGAGCGGGATCTGTGGTCGTTCTCGATAGACTTGAGTTGCAGCCCATTGACACCATCCCACAGCTGCCGAATGCGATGTCTGTGCAAACAGACACAGAACGAGGAATAGTATGGTTAAGCTATCGCAACCTCCGGTCAACACCTGACTCACTTGGCGGCATCATTGCACTCGATGCGAAGACGCGGCAGATTATGCGGGCTTGGAGGTTCCCCTCGCCAAGAGGTATTGCACTCGATAGGCAATCAGGCATATGCTATGTACTGCATGAAGAGGGAGTTGATGAGCTTTCTCCTCGCATCGCCAAGCCCCTTCGCATTCTCAACCATACATCTCGAGCCCCCAACGACATATGGTATGGCCTCGGCGTCTCTCCCTCACGCCAAACTCTCTACGTGTGCAACGCACGATCGTACGTCACCAATGGCGAGGTACGGGTCTATCGTACAGATGGAGTTCTGATCAACACCATCGATGTAGGTGTGAACCCTGCGGGAGTTGGAAGCACAGATTACTAATTACGAATTACGAGTTACGAATTACGAATTACAGATTACAGATTACAGGTTACAGATTACAGAATACAGATTACAGACTAATGTGGGCATGAGGTCATCGGTAATTCGTAATTCGTAATTCGTAATTCGTGACCTATCCTACCTCACCTTATACACTTCGTCGCTCAAGATCTTCTTGATACGTTCGATATGATCGCCTTGCATTTCGATAGACTGGTCGACGATTTGTCCACCTGCGCCAAGCGACTTTTTGAAGAGGGTTAGCAGCCTGTTGAGCTCCATCGGGTGAGAGAAAAATCCCCATACAATGGTGACAAGCTTGCCGCGACGTTTCTCGGTTCGCACTCGCAGTTGGAGGACTTGTCCGTCGTGTCCGACGCGCTTCTTCGTATCGTCTTGTTTTGGTTTCTCGGGCATCCCGAGTAGCGATCCAAGTTCATCTAATCCAGGCATACCGCAATGTAATTACTTTTGTCTGATGCGCACAGTACTTGCCATACCAGCAATCGTCGTTATAACGCTTGTTTATGCGTTAATCGTTAGCCTGCACATGATTCTGTGGAGGAATGGCGACGTCTATTTTGCCTATGCTCGTTCATGGTCGAAAAAAATACTGTGGCTAGCTGGAGTGCGCGTTGAGTTGCGTGGAGCACACAATCTTGTGCCTGCAGAACGATACATCTATGCCGCTAATCATACTAGTCTGTTTGATATCCCTGTAATACTTGCCTTTGTACCCGATAATGTTCGCATTATGTACAAGCAGGAACTGGAGAGGATACCCGTGTTTGGATGGGGCTTACGATTATCTCCATTTATCTCAATCAATCGTGAACGCAGCAGGCAGGCAGCCGGTACGTTGGAAGAAACCGTTGCGTCAATGCAAACTGGTAGTTCAGTACTGGTGTTTCCAGAGGGTACAAGAAGTAAGGATGGAGCACTCGGTGTATTTAAACGTGGTGCATTTACAATGGCAGTCCGCAGTGGACGTAAGATTGTCCCGATGTCGATTCATGGAGCTCACAGGCTGTTTGCCCCCGGCTCTATGCGTATCGTTGGGGGGAGTGTGGTGGTATCACTGCACCACCCCATTGACGTGCCTCACGAAGCGTCTCGGGAGCAAGAGAAGATATTGATGTCGGAAGTACGTGAGATCATCGCCTCTGATGTAGTTTCGCAGTCATGACCGTACAAGACATACATGCAATTGCCGAACTGGCACGCTTGCGCTTTACTGATGAACAAGCGCAGGTGTTTCTTGCCGAGTTTGAGAAGATCATTTCTGCTGTCAGCGTTATCAATAACGTAGATATGAGCAGTGTTGAGCCAATGACAGCAGTTACCCAACAGGAGAATGTGCTGCGCGATGATGTAGCAGGCCAGACGGTTCCTACCGCTGACGCACTCCGCAATGCACCGAAGAAGAACGAGGCCTTTATCAAAGTTCCAAAGGTTCTCGGATGATCGTGGGCATTATTCCTGCCCGTTATGCCGCAACGCGGCTGCCAGGCAAGCCCCTTGTGGACCTATGTGGCCAGTCAATGATTGAGCGTGTTTGGAGAGCTGCGCATGCATGTGCACAGCTTGATCGCGTGATCATCGCAACAGATTCTGAACTGATCATGCAGGAGGCCCAGCGCATAGGTGCCGAGGCCATGCTAACCGACTCCGAACTGCCGAGCGGCACGGACCGCTGTTATGCAGTTGCACAAATGCTGGATATAGAGCCCGATGTTGTGATCAACATTCAAGGTGATGAGCCTTTGCTTCAGCCTAAAGTGCTAACACAACTCGTAGACGCTCTCGTCGTGAGCAGCGCAGATGTTTCAACGCCCGTAACGCGGATCACAAACCACGATGACCTGCTTGATCCGAATGTTGTCAAGGTTGCAACAACTGCAAGTGGCATGGCTGTATACTTCTCGCGATCGCCTATCCCTTACCTGCGAGGTGCGGAGATTCGTCAATGGCTTGACTACCAGACTTACTGGAAGCACATTGGTGTGTATGCATACCGCATGGCTGCCCTTGAACGTCACGTGGCCTTGCCGGTCTGTGCCCTTGAACGTTCTGAGTCGCTGGAGCAGCTCCGACTTCTCGAAGCGGGCAGTCGTTTTGTATGCGTTGAAACCGACGTGGAATTTATCAGCGTCGATACTCCTGAAGATGCCGAGAGGGTGCGTGCATTTCTAGCACAACACCCTCTCTAATGCAATTATTCTTTTTTGAAAAGACGGCTACGTCTACCAGATAAACCACTCAATACCTACAGCAGGTTTGAGCAGACCAAAGGCCAACTCAGAGTTACCGTTAAGAGGCAATTCAATTGCAGAGAGCTGGGCGTAGATGTGCACGTCTTTCGCCGGGAAATACGACGCCCCAGCACCAGCAATGAGGTCCATCTTGCTTCCAAAATATAGTCGCTGTGTACCATCTTTTAACTGGGCCCTGTCAGAGATAAGCACAGATCCAATGACGAACGGATGAAAGTTTCCATTGTGTGATAAAAAGTAGCGTACTTGCGGCGCAATGGTAGGTGCAAACTTGCCGTCAATGTATGCCCCAAGCTGAAATCCCAAATGTACGTCTTGTCCGATAACATAGGTAAGGTTAGCCCCCTCTGCCCATCCTGTAGATGCCCCCAATCCGATACTCTCTTCTTTGGGCTGCGCATAGGCAATGATGGTTGCAAGTGTTATCGTGCAAAAAAGATATACTAGCCTCTTCATGAATAGATCCTCTACAATGGTATGTGATTGACTGCGTCCAAATATAGCTCTGACCCGTAACTTCGCAGGGCATTACAATTCCACATGAACGTGATCACAGTACACCCATACACAGCGTCGAACAAACAGGAGTGGGATGCATTTGTTGCAGCATCGAACAATGGTACGATGTTTCACATGCAGCAATTCCTCGATTATCATCCAGAGGGTAGATGGAATTGGCGTCATCTCATGTTTCGTGATGGTCAGAAACTGGTGGCTGTTCTACCTGGGGGCATCAACAAGGAGGGAGCATTCTGGTCTCCTACTGGTGCATCGTATGGTTCGATTTGTACGATGGACGCATCATTCGAGCTAACGCTTGCTGTGGTCGATGCATTTATTGAGTACTGCCGATCCGTTGGTATTCATGATGCATATCTGATACCAGCACCATTGATCTACACGCTCAACTACAGTCAGCACCATGAATATGCGATGCTCTACCGTAAGGCTGACTTTGAGTTGCACTATATCTCGCATGCCATAGACTTAAAGCACGGACGAGATTTCTTTGCGCACTTCTCTGTGTCTGCTCGCAGGAATATCAACCGCATTCTGCGGAATAAACGTATCTGTATTCGAGAAAGTGATGATTACGAAACGTTTCATCGCATCCTTGTTGAGAACAAGGCCAAGCATGATGCCAAGCCAACGCATACTTTGGAGGAACTCCTGCGTTTGCGCGAGCTGATGCCTGAGAAGCTTCGCCTAACTATGGTCTATCACGACGATATACCAATTGCTGGTTCGCTGCTGTTTTTGCCCAATAGCAAGGTGGCTTTATGCTTCTATAACATGCTTCTGTATGAATATGAGCATTTACATCCTGTTTACCTGATCATGTATGAAACATGCCAATGGGCCGTTGAGAGGGGTTTTGAATGGGTGGATATTGGTGTTTCTCAAGACACAAAGTCGGACAATCCAATGACGCCTTCCATTCACCTTATCAATTTTAAAGAGCGTTTTGATTCTCGGGGCATCTTGCGGTCTACATACCATCTGCACACCAGGTAACGTGATGCAGCACTGCGATGTTTTGTTGGTTGCACTCGCGGATATCACGCGCGATGCTCGAACTGCTAATCTTGCAGATGCACTAGCTAAACGTGGGCTCTCAGTTTTGGTGCTCGGTGGCTTCAGTGATCGTCTGGACACAACGTTTGAGAAAATCGTTTGGAAAGATCCTGGCGGACGAGCGCTGCGCAGGTGGTGGTCGTTAACGCGAATGTGTTCAACTTCAACGGTATCCGCCAAGATTGTGATTGCCATGGACGTGTTCGCATTGGCTGGATCTGCAGTAATTGCTGGGAGATCACGTGCTCGATTGTTCTATGACATGCGCGAACTCAACTTTGCTCTTGGACCACTGCAAGGGCGGGGCGTCAAACAAACGATTATCACCCGCCATGAGGAACGGCAGCTGCGCACTGTTGATACAATCATCGTTTCGGGCGAACTGGATGCGGAATTGGTTCGAGACAGATTTCGACTTGCTAGCAGGCCGTTGGTGCTCCTGAACACACCTCCGTACAAGGACGCAGTGCCTAGCCCCTTGCGCCAACGATGTTCGCTTTCGGAAAACGTACCTCTTGTTCTTTATCAGGGGGTGGTTCATCATGGGCGTGGCATCGCACCCTTCTTTGAGGCAATGAAGCTGATGCCGGATGTTCACCTTGCGGTGCTTGGTGATGGTCCTGCGCTAACCGAGCTTCAATCATGGGCCAGGCAGATGGGTGTTTCAGATCGTGTGCACTGGCTTGGAAGCGTGCCGTATAACGAGTTGCATTCCTACACCTGCGGTGCTGATCTAGGATTATGCCTTATAGAGCCGCTCTCGCTTAGCTATGAATATGCGCTCCCAAATAAACTGTTTGAGTACATGAACGCACGTATCCCATCGATCGTTACAGACCTACCAGCGATGCGCCAGCATATCGAGAAGTACCCTGTAGGGGGCTTGGTGCAGAGAGTCCTTTCTCCCGAAGAGATTGCACATGTAACGCAGACGTTGCTCAGTGGCGATGCACGGCGAGCGTGCATCAACGCATGTGAGTCGATTCGTGAGTTGTCGCATGAACATCAGGTTCATGTTGTATGCGCAGCAATTGAACATACTCTGCAAGCAAGATGATCTATCTGCTTCTTTTTATTCAACAGCTGATAGCATCAAGCACACACCTCGTTACCGATGACATTACAGAGATGTTGCATCCAATCCATGTCGTGCTCGTGCGAGGTCTCTTTACATGCAGCGCGTTTGCTTTATGGTTTGCCATTCGAAGAAGAACATGGAAGTCAGTACAACGTCAGGACCTTATGCTCATAGTTGTGCTTGGACTATTAAACATTTCCATCAATCAAGTGCTGTTTGTTTGGGGTGTCAAGTTTACTACCGCACCCAATGCATCTCTTGCATATGCACTCACCCCTGTCTTTGTTGTCTTTTTGGCTAGCATAGTTTATCGTCAAAAGGTTTCCATAAAGAAATGGATAGGCATTGTTACTGCAATCGCTGGTGCAGTTGTCGTGCTTAATGAACGGGGCCTGCAGGTGCTGCCTGAGCAATCGTTGGGCAACGTCATGGTTTTATGTGCCAGTATCTCGTGGGCGGCATATACATTTTACAGTCAGCAGCTTATCGAGCGATATGGTGCCGTTCAGGCAATTGCGCTCACGTTTTTTGGTGGAATGCTGCTGTATGTGCCATTGTGGATTGTAGCGCCGGTTCATGCGCCTTTTGACGTATTGACAGGGCGCGATTCTGCATCGGTTTGGCTTGAGTTGTTTTATCTCGGTGTTGTAACATCTGCCATCGGCTATGGGCTATGGTATGTAGCCTTGAGTAGGCTGCAATCAAGCAATGTGGCCGTTTTCAACAATCTACAGCCTATTCTTACCTCAATACTAGCGCTGATGCTATTCAATTTAGAGCCTTCCATAAGCTACATCGTTGGCGGCGTATTAGCTCTTGCCGGGGTGGTAATAACTCAGCGATCGTAGATACTGACACATGGCTTTGCATCCGTAGATTTGGGCAGCCATCTATCAACCTAAAGGAATCCACTATGTTGCTGGAAGCAAAACAAACTCAGGCTATCTGCATCGACATACAAGAGCGTCTCTTCCCGCACATACATGAATACAACGAACTCGCGCGACGCTCCGCAATCTTGATTCGCGGTCTGCAGCTATTAGAAGTTCCGATTCATGTTACAGAGCAATATGTAAAGGGGCTTGGTGAAACGATTCCGAGCATCCGAGAGGCACTGGATGAATACGATGCCATCGAGAAGATCACATTTAGTTGTTGTGGGTCTACGGATATCGAAGCCAACATCCTTGGCAGTAGCCGACACCATGTATTGCTATTCGGTATCGAGACTCATGTGTGCGTTTTACAAACTGCCTTAGACCTGATTGAGCTTGGCAGAACTGTGATTGTTGTCGAGGATTGCGTCTCCTCGCGTTCAGCAAACGATAAGCGGATTGCAATCGAACGCATGAGACAGCATGGGGCAGTTATTACAACAATGGAATCGATACTGTTTGAGTTCTTGCGCGAGGCTGGCACTGAGACGTTCAAGAAGATATCTGCACTGGTAAAGTAGCGAGGTGCGAAACATGGATGAACAACGTATTAGCTCGGTTCTGCAAGAAGAGCGAACGTTTGCCCCTTCTCGAGAGTTCTCTGAACGAGCTCTCATATCAAGCAGTAAGTCGCTAGCCAAGCTTGCGAAGTCTGCTGAACAGGATGTCGTAACCTTTTGGGAAGAGCGTGCCAAGGAGTTGGCGTGGTTCAAACCTTGGAAGAAGGCATTTACATGGAAACATCCCCATGCTCAATGGTTTGTTGGAGGCTCAACAAACCTTTCGATGAATTGTCTTGACCGTCACTTAGCAGATGCTCGCCGCAATAAAGCAGCCATCATTTGGGAAGGCGAACACGGAGAGCAGCGAACACTAACGTATCACCAGCTGCACAGAGAAGTTTGCAAAGCATCGAACATGCTTCGCAGTCTTGGCGTTGTAGCAGGTGACGTGGTGGCTATCTACATGGGTATGGTACCTGAGGCTGCTATCGCAATGCTTGCCTGCGCTCGCATTGGGGCTGTGCACAACGTGATCTTCGGTGGATTCAGCAGTGCGGCACTTCGCGAGCGCATGAACGACTCCAAGGCAAAAGTCTTGATCACGCAAGATGGAGCAATCCGACGCGGTGAAACATCGGGGTTAAAGGCAGCCGCAGACGAAGCTCTTCTGAAATGCAAATCAGTGAAGCACGTCGTGGTGCTGCGTCATTCAGGTGACAGCGTTGCTATGAAGGCACGTCGCGATGTGTGGTGGCATGAGCGAATGGAGACCGTAACAGCAGAATGTGAGCCGGAATCGTTGAGTTCTGAACACCCACTTTTCATACTCTATACAAGTGGATCAACGGGCAAACCCAAGGGTATTCTGCACACTACAGGCGGCTACATGACGCAGGTGGCCTATACGAGTAAGGTCGTATTCGACCTGCATGATGAAGATGTGTATTTCTGTACTGCTGATATTGGATGGATAACAGGACACTCGTATGTGGTGTATGGTCCGCTTCTTAATGGAGCAACAATCGTTATGTATGAGGGGGCTCCCAATTGGCCAGATGCAGGACGATTCTGGGACATTATCGAGCGGCATGGCGTAACAATATTCTACACGGCGCCAACGGCAATCCGATCATTCATGAAGTGGGGAGATCAATGGCCCCGTGACTACGACCTTTCTTCGTTGCGGCTGCTCGGCACAGTTGGAGAGCCAATCAATCCCGAGGCGTGGATGTGGTATCATACCGTGATTGGAGGGGAACGCTGTCCGATCGTAGATACCTGGTGGCAAACCGAAACTGGGGCGATTATGATATCACCGGTTCCTGGTGCAACCGTTACAAAGCCTGGAACAGCTACAAAGCCCCTTCCCGGAATCCAGATTGATGTAGTTCGCAAGGACGGAACGTCGTGCAAACCGAATGAGGGGGGGCTGCTGGTTGTTAAACACCCTTGGCCGTCGATGTTACGAACAGTCTATGGTGATGACAAGCGTTACGTAGAAACCTATTGGAGTGAATTCCCCCAATCGAAATCTCACCCAGGATGGTACTTTACAGGTGACGGTGCTAGAAAAGATACCTCTGGTAACATTTGGATTATCGGCAGGGTAGATGATGTTGTAAACGTAAGTGGCCACAGGCTGGGTACTGCAGAGATCGAGAGTGCCTTGGTCTCTCACCCTGCGGTGGCAGAGGCGGCCGTTGTGGCGCGTCCAGATACGGTGAAAGGGCAGGCTTTAGTTGCATTCGTTACGGTTAAGGCTACCCATGCGCGTGCAGATACTAAAAAGCTTGCGGCATTACTACGAGAGCATGTAGCGCGCGAAATCGGTCAGATTGCCAGACCAGACGACATACATTTTGCCGAAGCCCTACCCAAGACACGAAGCGGCAAGATCATGAGGCGTTTGCTACGCGAGATCGTAACAGGTGCAGTTGCAACAGGCGATACCACTACGCTTGAGGATGCCGCAGTTCTGGAACGATTGCGGTGATTGTCCTGTACCTATTTTTGAACCTATGAGCATTCGCAAAGCCGTTATTATGGCCGGAGGCTTTGGCACTCGACTTCGTCCGTTAACGATGTCGAGTCCGAAGCCCATGGTTCCCGTTGCCAATAGACCCATGATGGAACACATCGTGGAACTGCTAAAGAAGTACGGCATACACGATGTTGTATCGCTACTGTACTTTCAACCTGAGCACATTACAGAGTACTTCGCCGATGGTGTTGATCACGGTATATCAATGCGATATATGTTGGCCGAGGCTGACTTTGGCACAGCTGGCAGCGTGAAGAATGCTCAGCAGTTTCTCGATGAGCGATTCATCATCATCTCAGGTGATGTTCTTACTGACATCGATATCGACAAGGCTGTGGCCTTTCATAAAGAGCGTGGCGCTGCAGCAACAATCGTGCTAACGCGTGTAACAGAGCCCCTTCAGTATGGTATTGTGATGACGGATGCTGAAGGCCGTATCACGCGCTTCTTAGAGAAGCCAACATGGGGCGAAGTCTTTAGTGATACGATTAATACCGGAATTTACATTCTTGAACCCGAGGTCTTAGATCTCATACCAGCGAAAACAGAGTTCGATTTCAGCAAAGACCTCTATCCGCTTATGCTGCAGAAGGGGATGCCCCTTTATGGATATATCGCGGATGGATACTGGAAAGATATTGGCAATCTACATGAATACCAGTTAGCACACAATGATGTCTTGCGCGGGTCGGTCCATGTTGAATTCAAGGGGCAGTCGCACGATTCATACGTGCATGGTGCAGGGCTAACACTGGCGGCAACAGCAGCATTGGATGGATTGGTAGTGATCGGCGATAATGTAACAATTGGTGAGCATGCTCGCATACGTAATTGTGTTATCGGCGATGGCTGCGTGATTGGTCATGGTGCTGTTCTTACAGATACTGTCTTATGGAAGAACGTTCAGGTGGGCGACTACGCAGAGATCAATCATGCGGTTGCCTGTAATAACGTTACTGTTGGGTCGTTGGCCGTAATTGGCGAGAATGCCATTATTGCAGAAGATTGCGTTATTGGCGAGAATGCAAGATTGTTTGCCCACGTGAAACTCTGGCCGCGAAAAGTTGTAGAATCCCATGCAATCGTTACTCGCTCTATTGTACAGGAGGAGCGCTGGTCTCGTGAGCTCTTTACCGATGCTCGTATCAGTGGAATAGCGAACATCGAGGTGAATCCAGAGTTTGGGGCAAAGCTGGGCAGTGTGTTGGGCGTCTCGTTTGGCGTTGGCACTACCGTGGTTGCTTCTCGCGACGATGATCCCGTATCACGTATTATCAAGCGAAGCATCACAGCTGGTATCATGAGTGCAGGGGGCAATGTGTCTGACCTACAGACAACATCCATACCGCAAACACGCCAAGAGCTGAAGTCCGGAAAGTTTATTGCTGGATTCCACGTGCGCAGATCGCCACGCAATGAGCATCAAACAGATATTATCATCTTTGGACGTGACGGAAGGGATATACCCCCATCGCAGACAAAAGCAATTGAGCGCTTTTATTTTGGTGAAGATATTCGAAGAGTTGATCACACGGCTGTCGGACGGCTCACATTCCCAGAACGTTCAACGGCCATGTACATCGATCGAATGCTGTCATCATTGCATGAAGACGTTATCCAACAACAGCAGTTTAAGCTGCTTGTTGACTTCTCATTTGGGCTTGCTTCCACGGTGTTCCCACAAATTCTGGGAGAGCTGCAGTGTCGTACGTTGTCGATGAATAATTATGTAGACTCAGCTCACTTTGCTGATCCGCTTAGTGAAGTACTTGATGAGTCTGCGACCATCATGAGATCGCTTGGATATCAGATTGGCTTCAAGTTTGATCCAGGAGCAGAGAAGTTGGCACTCGTAGATGAACGTGGCGTGTGGTATACTTCTTTGCGGTTATTGACCATCGTTACAAAGCTTGTTCTCGAGACCTACAAGGAACGTGAGCCGTATGTAATTGCTATTCCCGTTCAGGCAACAGAGGAGATCGAGGCAATCGCCAAGGACTACAATGTAGAAGTACGGAGAATACGTAATTCACATTCGGCAATGATGGAAGCAACGAAAGACGCAAACGTGGCATTTGTTGGCGGCACACGTGGAGGCTTCATTTTTCCCGAATTCTTGAATGCCTCGGACGGACTCTATACAGCGGCAAAGATTCTTGAAATGCTGGCAAAGACAGGCCTAACACTGTCGGACCTCGACATGGGATTGCCAAAAAGATACCAATCCACGATGATGGTTAACTGTCCCTATGAGTCTCGTGGAACGGTGATGCGCCTCGCCATGGAGCACACAGAACGCAAGGATAGGATGCTGATCGACGGTGTGAGAGTTCGCGAAGGCAATTCAACCGTACTTTTGCTCCCACACAAAGAGGAAGAGCTATTCATTGTGACTGCAGAAGCCCCCAGTTCTCACGAGGCAGAAGCGTTGCGTGATCGCTATACTGCGTTGGTAGAAACATGGCGTTCAGGAAAGTAATATGGACATGAAGATCACAGATATCCTTAACCCAGCTTGCATCCGATTGAACATGGAGGCAACGAGCAAGTCTGATGTGCTCGTTAAGATGGTAGACCTCCTTGATGCAGGTGGTAAAGTACTCGATAAGGTTAAACTGCACAGTGTTATTCATGAGCGCGAAAAGTTAATGTCTACTGGCATCGGCAACGGAGTTGCTCTGCCTCATGGTAAGACAGATGCAGTTCAGGAATCAATGATAGCCTTGGCAACGCTACAACAACCCATAGACTTTGATGCGCTTGACGACAATCCTGTCTCAATTATTATTCTTCTTGTAGGCACCGATTCCAACGTTGGCCTTCACCTTCGTTTGCTTTCACGTATTTCACGTATGGTTGGTTCGGAGCAGTTCCGAACAGCGTTGATGCATGCCAAGTCAGTGGACGACGTGATGCTTCTGCTTGCATCGCAAGAAGAGGAACGTCTATGAGTATGCATGCTGTACGGGGTACCAAAGACGTGTTTGGCGATGAGATGCTACTCTGGCATCGTGCTGAGCAGGTGTTTCGGGAGGTAACGGCAGCATTTAATTATCGTGAATTTCGAACACCCATATTTGAACACACAGAAGTCTTCAAACGTGGTGTTGGACAAGACACCGATATTGTCGGTAAAGAGATGTACACCTTCGAGGATCGTGGTGGAGACTCTCTTACACTTCGACCTGAACTTACCGCACCGATTGTGCGTGCATGTATTGAGCATAGCCTATTGCACCATAATCCTGTGCAGCGGATTTGGTATGCTGGACCACAATTCCGGTATGAGCGGCCGCAAAAAGGACGCTATCGCCAGTTTCACCAGTTTGGTGCTGAATGCGTAGGATCTCCGCATCCCGAGGCTGATGCAGAAGTTATTCTCTTGTCGTATGAAGCGCTGCGCCGATTTGGCGTTACATCTTTCAAACTCGAGATCAATTCTCTAGGTAATGCGGCAGTTCGAGCGGCTTATCGTAGTGCTCTGATCGAATTCTTCGAGCATCACAAAGGCGAGCTGTCGGAGGAGAGCCAGAAGAGGATGTATACCAATCCGCTTCGTGTTCTTGATTCGAAAAACGAGAAGGATAGGCAGGTCGTTGCATCTGCACCGTTATTGCAAGACTATCTTGATGAAGAGTCGAAAATTCACATGACGTCTGTGCTTGCATTGCTCAATTCTGCCGGTGTACCATATGTGATTAATCCATATCTGGTTCGTGGACTCGACTATTACAACCATATCGTGTTCGAGTTTACGACAGATGCGTTGGGAGCACAAAATGCAATCGGAGGAGGCGGACGCTACGATCCATTGTTTGCATTGCTGGGTGGTGGCGATCAACCGGCAGTAGGCTTCTCCATTGGAATCGAGCGTATGATTCTACTGCATCAGGCAGAACACAGTCAAGAAGCATTGGTAGAGTCCGAACCACGTGGCGTGTACATCATTGCAATCGGTGATTCTTCGCGCGATACAGTGCATACACTAGCCGTGCAGTTGCGCCGTGAAGGAATCCATGTGGTAACCGATCTTTTGCGCCGCTCGATCAAGGCGCAGATGAAAGATGCGAACCGCGAGAATGTGGCATTCACCGTTATGATAGGAGACGATGAATTGGCAACAGGCAGTGCAGTACTTAAAAATATGGTCACCGGCGAGCAGCAAACAATCAATCAGTCTGCTGTCGTATCCGTGGTAAAGTGAATATGAATGATGAACGTATCGAACCGTCGATTGATCATGAATATCTGATCGATGTTGGAGTCGAGGTTGACGCTGAAACGCGGGAGCGTATGCTCGTTGTGCGTGTTCAAACCGTGAGAGAGTTCACCTCGTATGCTTACGACATAACGCTTCATCTTTCGATCAACGCAAGTAAGAATCAGGTGTTGCTCGAAGTAGGGGGCTTATCTATCCCTTCCGTTATGATGCCTGCCAAGGGCGGTGCTGTTTCTGAAAGTCGAGTTAAGCTCATGCCGGCCGGCACATATGAGTTTATGATAATCAAGAAGAATCGTACGCTCACTACAACATTGGCCGTTACCGATACAGGGAACGTGACGGCTATGCCAGCGGCCAATGCATTCGCAGCCATCAAACCATAGGTACATGGCAGATAAGTCACGATCCGGGCGTGTTGATCGAATTCGCATTTTTCGTGCGAGTGTTACCAAGTGGCAATTGAAACTGTCGCTAACGCTGCTTGGCCTTGGCATCATGGCAGCCGTGCTGTACTTCACGAAGCAGATAGTTGATCAACTTGCAGCCAATGAACGACGAACAGTTGAACTCTCTGCCAGAATCCTCAAACGCGAGTTTGAGAAGAATGATGCCACGGGGTATCTCTATTACATGGACCTGGTTACGCAGTTTGTCTACTTCCCTGTAATTCTTACCGATCCAGACGGACAGCCGATTATGGGCATTCGCCCAGGTACAAAGGATACAACGTATCAACAGTATGCGATCAATGTTGACATTGATGAGCAATTGCCTCTGGCTCAGCAGGAGCAGTTCTTGCAGGAGCAGATCGCGTACATGAGGGCTGATTACCCTGCATTTGACATTAAAGATCCATCTGGCAACGTGATGCTGAAGATGTACTATACCAACTCATCGATAGTACGTCAGTTGCGATACATGCCATTTGTTGAGATACTTATAGTGGCCTCGTTTATCCTTGTTGGCTACGTGGCATTTTCGACGATTCGCAAGAATGAAGAATCAAACATCTGGGTAGGATTGGCAAAAGAGGCGGCCCATCAGTTGGGGACACCACTGTCGAGTTTGCTAGCATGGCTAGAACTATTGCGGCTTAGTAAGAACGAGCCGGACCAAGTTGTTGCAGTTGCCGACGAAATGGGGCAGGACGTAGAACGCCTAAAAGTTATCGCGAACCGTTTTGCCAAGATAGGATCGCAGCCGAAGCTTGATCCAGCGAACATTGCATCGGTTATTGAATCGGTATGCCACTACTTTGAGACGCGCCTGCCAAATCTTGGCAAGCGCGTAACGTTGGTTCGGCAGCTCGACACTACTATCGAAGCGCGGATTAACGTTGAGCTCTTTGAGTGGGTTGTCGAGAATCTCATTAAGAATGCAGTAGAGGCCATGGAGCGTCAGGATGGCGTTATAACAATAGCGCTTAAGACAAAGCCCCGTGGTAAGATCAGTGTTACCGTTGCCGACAACGGTAAAGGCATGACGCGTAAGGTGGCAAAAAAGATTTTTCAGCCGGGTTATACTACGAAGAAGCGGGGATGGGGTCTCGGATTATCCTTATCTAAACGCATCATAGAAGACTACCATGGTGGAAGCTTATATGTGAGCGAAACACATGTTGGTTTGGGCACAACCTTCTGCATTGAGGTACCAACTGTATGAGTGGTGAACGACCAGAGCCATCAAACATCGATTGGTTTATCTTGCTGCCAATTGTTGCGTTGCTGTTGTTCAGCGTAGCATTTGTCTACAGCGCAAGCGCAACATTTGCAGACGTAAAAATGGGTTCGTCGGAGGGTATGGCATGGAACCATGCCATACGCGTGTTGCTCGGCCTTGGCATCATGATGCTGTTTGCTAAAATTGATTATAGAGTCTTCGAAAGAGCATCGTCCACCATCATGCTGGTTGCTTACGGATTCCTGTTCATGGTTTTAGTGATGGGGGTTAGTCAAAAAGGGGCAAGCAGATGGGTGCAATTAGGTCCACTTAATTTCCAGCCTTCGGAGCTGGCAAAATATGCGGTGGTGCTGCATACTGCCGTACTCCTCAGTGCTAATCAAGCTCGCGTGCGTTCCTGGCGCGAGGGCATGCTGCCGGTACTCATGTGGACACTGCCGGTGAGCGTTCTGATAGCTCTGCAACCGAACCTCTCGACAGCCACGGTGATTTTCCTCATCGTTACCGTGATGATGTTTTTGGCAGATGTGAAACTAACGCATCTGCTAACCCTTGGCGCAACGGGATTTGCTATTGCGGGTATCTATGCAATGACTGCAGAATATCGCAGGCGCCGCCTGATTTCGTTTTTTGGTGGCGAGGGGGCTCCCGCTGATGAAAATGTCCGCTATCAGGTGGATCAAGCCCTGATTGCTTTTGGTAACGGTGGATTCACGGGTGTTGGTCCCGGGCAAAGCCGTCAGCGCGACTGGTTCCTGCCCGAATCATATGGAGACTTCATATTCTCGATCGTAGGTGAAGAGTATGGCTTTATTGGCATCTGTTTCCTGATTGGTGCCTTCGCATTGATCATGTGGCGCGGTTACATTGTTACAAAGAAAGCGCCTGATGCGTTCGGACGTCTATTGGCCGGTGGAATCACTACTACCCTGGCCGTGTATGCCTTTGTCAATGCAGGTGTAACATGCGGCGTTCTGCCAACCACTGGATTGCCAATGCCGTTTATATCGTATGGTGGATCGAGCGTGTTTTTTAGTGCCATTGCTGTAGGGGTATTGCTCAATATTTCCTCGCAAGCTGGTGTGTATCGACGAAAACGACCTCTCCCAGATTCGTAATACCCTGTATTTTCAACGAATTTGTAGTATTATCGTAGCGCGATGCACGATTCAGCCACCAAGTTATACTTCTCAATAACCGAAGTATCCAAGATGCTCGGCGAGGAGCAGCATGTACTCCGATATTGGGAGAGAGAGTTCACGCAGTTGCATCCGCGCAAGAACCGTGCGGGAAATCGTATATATACGGAACGTGACATCGCTGTTCTTATCGTGATTCGTAAGCTGTTGCGCGAAGAGCGCTACACTGTAGCTGGTGCGAAAGATTACATCAAGGCAAATGGCATACCCGAGCATATCGCAGACGATCTCAAGCTTACCCTCAAGCCCCTTTCCACGACCGAGGTTGCAGCGCAGGAGAATCCGCATACAACTCCAGACCCCGAAAGAATGAAGCTTGCCAAGGAGTTAGTGCAGGAACTGCGAGATTTGGCAGCCGCGCTGCGCGTGCAAAAGCCATAAACGACCCTGCAATTGGGGCTGCTTTTCGTATATTCGCAGCCCATATCACGGTCCCGTGGTAGAGTGGCTATACAGAGCTCTGCAAAAGCTTGTACATCGGTTCGAATCCGGTCGGGACCTCTTAAACGATTCAATATCACGTAGAAAGAGTATGGCAACAACAGCCGATCTCCGTGTAGGAGCAGTCATCCGTCATAACGGAGAATTGTGCGTCGTTCTAGAGTCCATCCACCGTACACCGGGCAACTTGCGCGCCTTTTATCAGGTTAAAATGCGTGTTATCAAAACCGGTAAGCTGCGTGAAGAGCGTTTTCGCTCTGGTGAGACAATCGAGTTCGTCCGCGTAGAAACGAGAAATTTCCAGTATCTGTACAAAGATTCTGACATGTTCATGTTCATGGACCAGGAGTCATACGATCAGATTCCGGTACCTGCCGAAATCGTTGGCGATGGCGCAAAGTTCATGAAAGAGGGCATGGAAGTACAGATTGCCCGCGACGAAGCAGATAACGTGGTACAGGTAACGATGCCAAACCACGTTGCAGTGCGAGTTACAGCAACCGAACCAGGCGTTCGTGGTGATACTGCAACAAATGTGCTCAAGCCGGCAACCGCAGAAACAGGGGCAACCGTTATGGTGCCGTTGTTTGTAAATGAGGGCGATTTGATCCGTGTAGATACATCGAACGGGTCATATATGGATCGAGTAAAAGAATAACAGCGAATCAACGAGGAGGATCTTATGGATCTCAATTATCTCCGTCGTCTACTGAGAATATTCGATGAAAGCAGCGCTACAGAGCTAACGATTGAGGAAGAAGGATTATCAATTTCGTTGGCAAAAGGGGGCACGCAGCTTCACGGAATGATGCAGCCAATGTACGGAATGCCACAGATGGCACCGGCAGTGGTTGCAGCGCCAGCTGCGCCTGCCGCTCCGGCAGCATCGGCTCCAGCTGCGGCTGCGGCAGAGGATGCCAACCACAAGGTATTGTCTCCAATCGTTGGAACATTCTATCGGGCTCCATCACCTGATGCTGATTCATTCGTTCAAGTTGGGCAGCATGTTAATGCCGGCGATACACTATGTATTGTCGAGGCCATGAAGCTCATGAATGAGATCGAGTCCGACGTTTCCGGCACGATCGTCAAGATCTTGGTTGAGAACGGACAGCCGGTTGAGTACAACCAGCCAGTGTTCGTTATCAAGCCGGACTAACCAAAGGACGTCTCCACATGATCAAGAAGTTGCTTATTGCCAACCGTGGCGAGATTGCCCTGCGGATCATTCGTGCTGCCAAGGAACTCGGCATCAAGACCGTTGCCGTGTATTCCGAGGCCGATCGGGCATCTCTGCATGTGCGTTTTGCAGACGAAGCCGTGTGTATCGGTCCGGCCCAGGGTAAGCTCTCGTATCTGAATATACCCTCGATCATTGCAGCAGCAGATGTAACAAATGCTGACGCGATTCATCCCGGGTACGGATTTTTAGCAGAGAACGCAACGTTTGCAGAGATCTGTCACGATTGCAACATCACGTTCGTTGGACCAACCCCCGATGCGATCGTTCGCATGGGCAACAAGTCCATTGCCAAGGACACCATGCGCGCCGCCGGCGTGCCTGTGGTTCCTGGTTCGGACGGTATTGTAGCAACTATTGACGATGCCCGCATCATTGCTAAAGAAGTTGGCTACCCTGTCATGATTAAGGCCGTTGCTGGTGGTGGCGGCAAGGGTATGCGGTATGTAGAAACAGCCGACGAGCTTGACCGTGCATATGCTACAGCACGGGGCGAAGCAGAGGCTTCCTTTGGTAACGGCGACATCTACATTGAGAAGTTCATTGAAGAGCCACGGCACGTCGAGATCCAAGTCTTTGCAGACAAGTTCGGTAACGTGGTGCACCTGAACGAGCGCGAATGCAGCATTCAGCGACGCCACCAAAAATTGATTGAAGAAGCCCCTTCTCCGATCATGACCCCAGAACTTCGCAAGGCTATGGGCGACGCATCGATCACGGGGGCAGCCAGTGTGGAATATGTGGGCGCTGGGACAATTGAATTCCTCGTTGACAAGCACCGACACTTCTACTTCATGGAAATGAACACCCGTATTCAGGTGGAGCACCCGGTTACGGAGCAGTCTTCTGGCGTAGATCTGATCAAGGAACAGCTGTTAGTTGCTTCTGGCGAAAAACTCACGCTGCAGCAGCGCGACCCGATCATGCATTCGATCGAGTGTCGGATCAATGCGGAAGACCCACACCATGATTTCCGTCCGTCCCCGGGCGTCATTCAGTCATTGAACTTTCCGGGTGGACCCGGCGTTCGAGTCGACTCGCATATTTATCAGGGATACACGATTTCGCCGCATTACGACTCAATGGTAGCCAAGCTTATTACCTTTGCTCCCACGCGTGATGGTGCAATTGCTAAGATGCGCCGCGCACTTGATGAGTTCGTGATCGAGGGTATCCAGACCACGATCCCATTCCATCGCAAGATGATGGACAATAGAGACTTCATTGCAGGAACATTCGACACCAAGTATCTCGACACCCACGATTGGAAGGCCTAACCATGAATTTCCCAGCAGATCTTAAGTACACATCAGACCACGAGTGGATTCGCGTAGAAGGCGACGTTGGAACCGTGGGCGTTACAGACCATGCACAAGGCGAACTTGGTGATGTCGTTTATATCGACATCCCGGATGCATCGGCCACTGTTGCCAAGGGCGGCACGTTTGGATCGATCGAGGCCGTCAAGACTGTTGCAGATCTCTACTCTCCAGTCAGCGGACAACTCATCGAGGTAAACGATGTAAATGCAGCACCAGATACTGTGAATAAGGACCCCTACGGAAACGGCTGGCTGGTGAAGATCAAGCTCTCTGATCCATCGGAACTCGACGGCCTCATGGACGTAGAAGCATACAAGGCGCTTGTAGGAGCGTAAGGAGAGTGCCGAGCAGCGGGCAGCGAGCAGTGAAGATCATCTAGGGGCGAGCCGGTGGCTTGCCCTTTTCATTTGTGTTTATCCTCGCCCCCCTTCCAACAATGAAAAAAGGCGCACTGGATTTCTCCAATGCGCCTTGTCTATTTCATGTAGAGTAGCTGCTCGCTACTTCCCTTGCTCTGCCTTCACGGCATCCTTGAGGGCTTGTATGATCTCATTGAACTTGTCGGCTTCGGCACCCTTGAGGCTACCGCGCTGCATGAGTGTGAACATGTTCTGTGCTTGTTCGATCTTCATATCGAATGTGATTGCATCGTCGTCCTTCTTGCCAGCTTTCGTTGCAGACTCAATTGCGTCTGTAAGCACCTTGCGTGTATCGAGGTAGGCATCTACCTCTGTGCCGCGGATCTCGATACCGCCGAGGAACTGAACCGACGCCTTAACATCGATAACCTTCATCTTTGGCTTGATGCTCGTTGGAGATTGAGCAGCTGGCGTAAGGCTCTGAGCAGATAGCTCGAACGAGCCGATGAACAGAACGGCAACAATGGCCGCAATTGAGAGATTCTTCATGCTGTAGATGGAGAATGTGTGAAAATGATTGAATTGCACGGAATGGTCGTAATATAATGAATTTTTTGCGCTGTTACGTCTGACGTAGTTCACGGGGGCGATATTGTAGGGGTAGGGGTCTATGTGTCTATGACAGGTGTACAATTGAGTAATGCTGCTTGATAAGTTAGATACTGAGTTGATGCGAATCAAATAGTAGGGAGTAGACAGATTAAACCGTAGACATAATAGTTATTCATGAATCGTGTAGACGATCCCAGGCTGTAGGTAATGACATATATGATGTAAAAAAGTCGATACCAACAATGAAAAAGTACTTGCACAGATGCGAAAAAGACTTATTTTTGCTCAAGAGACACTTACGCTTGGCAAGAATTCGGTAGGCATGCAGCATAACTCATAAACTGATCACGCTTCGGGGAATCTGCTCCCAATGGCAAAACGTACAACCACCAGAGTAACGCAGCGCCTCCTCCAGCTGGACCAGCAAATCGCAAAAGCGGTGCTGGGCCTGAAGGACTATAACCCTGCAAACAAGGAGTTTACGAGCCAGAAGTTGCAGGAAGCGCTGAAACAGGTAGAGGAAGCTACGGCTGCCGAGCATAAGGCGGCTGAGGTCTTAGCGAAGGCCAAGGAACGGTCTGCCAAGCTTGAAAATGCATTTCACGAACTTGTCCTTGGCGTTAAGCGTCAGGTACTAGCGCAATACGGAGACGACTCAGACGAGATCACAAGTCTCGGTATGAAGAAGAAGTCTGAACGTAAATACGGCAGACCTCGCAAGAGCGCGCAACCAGAAAAATAGAAATCTCGGCCCACGACATGCCAGGGGAAGGCATGCAGCATAGAGAGGAACATCGCATTTCTGTGGGAAGGATGCGAAACACAACGGTCGTCCATTGGACGACCGTTTGTGCTTTAGAGCATCGAACAGCAAGTACCGAGCCATCGGCTCGCCCTTACATCATGCCTATTCGCTGCTCGGCACTCGCTGCTCAGCACTCGCTGCTCATTCTGCTGCTTCTACCGCTGCGTACACGGCATCGTAATTTGGTTCGACGCCCGGGTTGGCAGTGACTTCTGCGAAGGAGATTGTGCCGTTTGTGTCGATCACGAAGGTTGCGCGTACTGAACGTGTTAGGCCTTCGATGCCGACAAAGTTGTGAAGTGCCACATCGTACTTGTTGATGGCGTCAAGGCTCCAGTCCGAAAGGATTGGGAAGTGCAGGTCGTTGGCAGCTGCAAAGGCCTTGTTCGAAAATGGCAGATCTGCTGCAACGCCAAGCACGGTTGCATTCATGCTGTTCAGGCGCTGAAGAGCCCCTTGAAATGTGCAGAGTTCGGCTTGGCATACGCCAGTGAATGATGCTGGGAAAAAAGCGAGAACAACCTTCGTGCCTTTGAGAGAAGACAGTGTTACTGGCTTCATGTCTGCATCGAGAAGGGTAAAGTCTGGTGCTGTGGTTCCTACTGCGAGGGCCATGGCAATCTCCGAATAAAAGGATGTATAAAAGTTCTTGCGAGTAAGGACTGCAAACGTACGGATTGGCAGCCACATTCTGCCGCAGCATGAAGTTTCCCTGTATATATTGCGAGGCCGACAACGGATTGTAAACTAGGGGAGACGCTCATGGCGTTTGAATTACGGTTTCGTAAAGATATTTCGCAGCTGCAGAGTGATGTAGCTCATAGCACCGAGCTGAAACGCACGCTTGGTCCAATCAACCTCATCAATCTGGGCATTGGTGCAATCATCGGTGCCGGACTTTTCTCGCTTACCGGGATTGCTGCCGCCGAACATGCCGGACCCTCAGTTTCGCTGTCGTTCGTGATCGCAGCCATCGGCTGTGCGTTTGCCGGACTCTGCTACGCCGAGTTCGCGGCGATGATCCCTGTTGCCGGTAGCGCCTACACCTACGCCTATGCAACCATGGGCGAGCTGTTTGCGTGGATTATCGGCTGGGACTTGGTACTAGAGTATGCCGTTGGTGCGTCTACAGTGGCCGTCTCGTGGTCCGCATACCTTGCCAAGTTCTTGGCATACTTTAAGATTGCGCTTCCTGCGGAGTTTGCGATGTCGTATTGGCAAACACCGCCCGATGCTGCTCAGCATGGCATAGTCAATCTACCAGCAATGATCATTGTGTTTGCAGTGTCTTTGCTCCTCATCCGCGGTATTCAAGAATCAGCCCGCGCGAATGCATTTATCGTTGGACTCAAGGTTTCAGTTGTTATCATTTTTATTGGTCTGGGCTTTGCCTATATCAATGCAGACAACTATGCAGAGTTTATTCCAGCGAACACAGGCTCATTTGGTCACTTCGGATGGAGCGGCGTGCTTAAGGCAGCTGGAATGGTGTTCTTTGCTTTCATCGGTTTTGATGCTGTATCAACAGCTGCGCAGGAAGCCAAGAATCCACAAAAGGATATGCCGATTGGCATCCTCGGCTCGCTCGTGATCTGTACAATTCTTTATGTTCTGTTTTCGTTCGTGATGACAGGTGTTGCCAACTATAAAGAGTTCGCTGGTGTTGCAGCTCCGGTTGCTGTTGCCATCGAAAAGATGGGTGTGTCGTGGTTGGGACCAGCCATTAATCTTGCAATCATTGCTGGCTACTCCAGTGTAATCCTTGTGATGTTGCTGGGTCAGTCTCGCGTGTTCTACACGATGTCGAAGGACGGCCTGCTACCCAAGCTCTTCTCGGATACGCATCCAAAGTATAAGACCCCATGGAAGTCAAATCTGCTCTTTGCATTTGTCGTAAGCCTGTTTGCAGGTTTTGCGCCTATTGCGCTCGTAGGTGAGATGACCTCCGTAGGAACATTATTCGCCTTTGTGGTTGTGTGTGCAGCAGTGCTTATCCTGCGTTACAAGGAACCAAACCGCGAGCGTCCATTTAAAAGTCCACTCGTACCACTTATCCCAATTCTTGGCATTCTCTCGTGTGGTGGCTTATTGGTTTCGCTGTGTGTAAGTGATTACCTCCATGCAATGCGTCTCGTTGTATGGCTTGCTATTGGCCTGGTTTTCTACCATATGTATGGAAAGAAGCATTCACTTGTTCGTAAGGCTCAGACATGAGTTTCCGCCGTTCACTCGGACTCTTTGACTCTACAATGATTGTCGCCGGATCCATGATTGGGTCCGGCGTTTTCATAGTAAGCGCAGACGTCGCTCGCACCGTTGGCTCACCAGGTATACTGCTTGTTGTATGGCTTATTACGGGGCTCATGACTCTTATAGCAGCGCTCACGTACGGGGAACTTGCAGGGATGTTCCCTCATGCTGGCGGACAGTACGTTTACCTTCGCGAAACATTCGGAAGGCTTCCGGGATTCTTGTATGGATGGACGCTCTTTACAGTAATTCAAACTGGTACGATTGCAGCTGTTGGCATGGCCTTTGCCAAGTACACAGGGCAGTTGTTCCCGCTCGTTAGTGAGTCCAACGTTCTGATATCCCTTGGCCCCCTGACTGTTAACAGCGTTCAAGTGCTTGCAATTTCAAGCATCGTTTACCTGACTGCGCTCAATGCTCGTGGAGTTGCCTTGGGTAAAGTGATTCAGAATGTTTTTACATCAACCAAAATCATCAGCGTTGTCGCAATTGCAGTTGCAGGATTGGTGTACGGTTTTAGTTCTGGAGCGATTTCATTGGACATGACAACGCTTTGGACTGATTCTATCACGCCGCTGTTACCCCAGCTGTCCGAAAAGCAGTTGCAAGACTATGGTTTTACCTCTCGCATGGGAATGCCGTTCCTTGCTGCAATTGCTGTAGCAATGGTTGGAACGATTTTTTCGAGTGATGCTTGGAATAACATTACGTTTGCAGCCGCTGAAGTACAGGAACCTACCAAGACCATACCACGTGCACTCACAATCGGCGTGGTGTTGGTCACGGTGCTCTATCTTCTCACCAACCTTGCTTTCATAACAGTGATGCCGATCGGCATCAACCCCGATAGCCTCTCTGCCTTCGAACGAGGCATTGCATTTGCAACAACCGATCGTGTTGGTGCGGCGGCGGCGGAGGTGATGTTTGGTTTGTCGGGCGCTGCGATCATGGCACTTCTCATCATGGTCTCGACGTTTGGTTGCAATAATGGCATTATCCTTAGCGGTTCACGCGCGTACTATGCGATGGCGCAGGATAAGTTGTTCTTTGCTAAGGCTGCTGAACTCAATGAGAATGGGGTGCCCTCATATTCGCTTTGGATGCAAGCTCTGTGGGCATGCGTTCTATGCCTGAGCGGGAAATATGGCAACCTGCTCGATTACGTTGTGTTTGCTGTGCTGTTGTTCTACATCACGACAGTCCTTGGTGTCTTCAAGTTGCGTCGCACACATCCAGATTTGCCAAGGCCAATCAAAGCAATTGGCTACCCCATTCTTCCAGCATTATACGTAATAGCGGCTGCCGCTATTTGCATAGCGTTACTTGTCTATAAGCCTAACTACAGTTGGCCTGGACTCGTGATTGTAGCAATTGGCATCCCAGTTTACTTTATCTGGAATCGAAAGAGATAGGTATGGGGTAAACCTGGGTACCAGGGTACTATCTGGTGATGGTCAGCGGCTGGGTCGATGACTGGTTGCGGGCCCTGATTACAACGCGATAGCTGCCAGATGCGATGTTGCTGACGTCGAAACCTATGTTGTGCGAGCCGGTTGCGAGGTTATCGAACCGTTGTGTTTGTATGATACTTCCGGTGATATCAATGATGTCGACTGAAACAGGAGTATCGACACCAAGTGTAAGGGCAATATTAACGGATGAGGATGCGGGGTTGGGACCCACGGCAATGTTGAATGTTTCGTTGCTGTTCTCCTCTGCAACATCTGTAGTAACTACGCTTGCAATACGCCCCTTACCCGTTTCATGGTAAGCTCCGCTTGCCAGCTCGCGCAAAGCCAATGTTTTGACCATGTACTCAAGCTTTCCGTCGTTTACGATCGAATCTCTGTATGTAAGCATCGTTGTCATTGTAGGCGTTAGCTGCGTCCACTTCTTCGTTCCTGCCTTTCGTCGATACACGAGATAGCCCGCTGCTTCTGGACCAGGAGAGTTCCACGTGAGATTCACGATGTTGGGATACTCTGTTGCAGCGGTGAGAGTTGCGACAGCAGGAACTGGCTTGGTGGTTGCACGCAGCGTTGGGTCGCCCATAAGTGCTATGTGCACTTGACGATCGCCAACGGAAGCTATGCTATTGCCCTGGGCTGTTATCGAAATATTTGGGATGTAGTTTCCAAGCTGTCCGCCAACAATAGTCTGATTGTTTTGCGAGATCTTCGTTCCGTAACCAATTGTCTCTCCAAGCGCCATATGATGGATGTACCAGTGTGGACGTCCCGACCAGCCGCAGGTGAGAACGCGCGGATTTGATGCAAGTGTAGCGCGCATAAAATTATTCTTTGTGTCCCAGTCTCCGAAGTAGCTGCCAAACATCATTGTGAAGACTGCATTTACTGGCTTTGCAGCCATGTCTGTGGAGCTCCCCACGCCCCCTGCAGAAACATCAGTGCCACCACCGCAGCCGTAGGCAAGTAAGTAAACGTTAGGACCGGCCAAATCGGTGAAGATGTCGCCAGCACGAACGGTAGACTCGCCACCAAACACAGGGAACGTTCTCCATGCACTTGCTGCAAAGACCTCTCCATACGTGCCGAAGTTGTCGTCGATAACGCCACCAACTGCTACGTTCCATTGATTCGAACGATATTCATGATTCTTCTTGAAGTACGCTCGAAGTAGGTCTAGCTCGCTTGTGGTAAAGGCCGGAAGATTGTAAAAATCTATACGACCGACTGGAATGTCGATATCGGTAGAAAACTGACTCTGGTCATACTTGCCATCTCCAGGTACGTTGTTGTTTGAGGGACGGCTTGTGTTTGCTTGGTTGGCAATACGATCGGTGTAGTTGCCATTATGATCCCCGTAGATACCATCAGCAGGCCATGCGCCAACATGATCTGGGTGCCCATCTGGGTAAATGGTGCCAGAATACGGCACCGGTACACGGCCGACAAGTATGATTGAGGCAAGGTCCTTTGGCCCACTGTCCCATTCTTCCTTTATCACTGCCCGTGTTCGCTTAACGCCATTCGAATCAAATGTCTCGGCACGCGGCACGTTTCGAATGGTTACCTCCCAACCTTCGTTCTCAAGGTCACTTTGGAACGTTGCAAGTTCTTTCGACAGCGCGCCGCGGAGTGTTGAATCAACTAACACGAGAGCGCGCTCTCGCGGTGCTGCCGGTGCCTGTATGCCCGTAAAGATGTATCCGGTGGCATAGTACTCTACAACCTTTGGAGGAGAAGCATTATCCGACTTTTTAACATATCGCATCAGGCGATATTCATATGCTTCACCAACTTTTACCTGTTTGTCTGTCCATGACTTGCCAGTGCCAACAACTGAATCGAGAATGGTTGCTGGGAACCTCAGAGTCTCCTTGGTTTTGCGGAAAATATAGACCACCTGCTGGTTTGGATCTTGGTTCCAAGACAATGTGATCGAAGGGGCTGGCGCAGCAGTGGAGGTAGCAGATACCATAACAGCAAAGTCCTTTGGACTCTGGCCAGAGGCATTTGTGGTAACGAGTGTAAGGTATACAAGAGCTACCAATGGGGCTATGCAGGATTTCAGGTTCATGGCTATTGCCTTATGTAGATTTTGTGCAAACAACTGCGTGAAAGTTACGACGAAAATCCACGTTTTCATGTGGTGAGTTCGTATCTTTTCTCCGGCTTCATCTTGTCAAGAAACGCCTATGTATATGGTTTTACGCCTTCTCATCTTGATTGCAGTTTGCGGCTCGGCCTCTCAGGTCTGGGCGCAGTTTCCAGCCGCCTGCGATTCTCGCAAAGAGTGTGTTGGCCAAGCGGTATCGCTGACGGTAACCTCTGGTCGAAGTCAGCATTTTATCGAGCTGCAGAAGAACCCAATTAAAATGCGTCAGCCTGCGCTAACGTTCGAGTTATGGGCTAAGATCGACAAGCAAGCAGGGCAGAAACAGTACATTGGCGGCCTTTGGGGCCCGAATAGTGACTTCAACGATGTCTTTATACTATATATAGATCAAAACGATCAGCTTACGTTCGAAGTAAATGGCGACGATGGCCCCCTGCAAAGTGTAGATAATACGATAGCGCGTGCCGATGCATCCGCACTCTATGGGGCGTGGCATCATTATGCTGCTGTGTTCGATGGGGCCACACAAAGTGTGTCTCTCTATGTTGATGGCGCTCTTGTTGCCGGACCAATTCGAAATGCTAGCCATCCGGCAAGCTACCTGCGTCCGCTCGATCGGGGAGATCTTCCACTTTTGATCGGATCATTTAATGGCGTAGCCGACAATGCAAATCTCAATCGCACGCTAAAGGGACTTGTTGATGAAATCCGTATCTGGGAACGTGCACTGGATTCTGCAACGATACTTTGTCAAAAGGATCGCTCACTGAACGGGAACGAACAGGGGCTGCGTGTTTACCTGCGGTGTAATGAAGCTGTAAACAACATTACATCGTGCTGCGATGCAACGGGTAATGGTCACACAGGCTTGTTGCGCTCGGGAGCATCAAATCAGGCTGCGGGCAGAACGGTTCCCAAAACACTCAGCGTGGTGCCGGCTAGTGTTGTAGACACGGTGAAGTGCGACTCCGTGACATCTTGGACATTTACCGTTCGTGATAGCGCACGCTGCGGAAGTGGCGCTTCGTTTGTGATGACTGGTCCGGATGCCGCGCGATTCCGTGTTGCACCTAGCTCAATTAACTTCGTTCCCGATAGTGTGTACACAGTTACGGTTACCTACCAAGGTACGAACGTTGGAAAGTTTGTCAACAACCTAGAAATCAGACCAACCAACCGATGTGGTCTTCCTAATACTGTGGTAAAGCTGGACCTTGTGCGAATAACAGAAACCGGTGTTACACGCGGTTCGTTAACGTTTGATACGCTGTGGGTAGGATGCGTTGACAAGACATATATAGACTCCACCTTCCAGATCTGTAACACGTCTGATCAAGTTGGCCAGCCACGTACACTTACGATTCAAAGCATCTTGGCAAAGGAGCCTAAGAGCTATCAAGTTGTGGGCGTAACATGGCCGATTCAGGTTCCTCCCGGACAATGCACAACTCTTACTGTGCGGTCTTTTGTGCGTGACACAACAGCAGACTATCTCGATACACTTGAGATACGCACCGATGATCGGTGTCAGCGAACTCCTATTCGGATGCCCATCATAGGCCGAACTCAAGAGGTAATCTCTATTAGGAATTCCGGCGGCACACGCAGAATAGATACAATGCGGTTCGAGCCTACATGCCCTGGCCTCTTGAGTGCCCCACAGAACTATGTGTGGCAAAACCTCACGTTAACGCCAATGCAGATTGACACAATCATTCTGCCAAAAGACTTCACACATTATCGAATACGGTTTCCAGCCATTCTACAACCGAAAACTGGTCAGTCTCCAATAGCAGTGCGTTTCTTGCCACGCCAGCCTGGCTTTGTATTCGACTCAATCATCATTAAAACGAGTATCCAGGGCTGCAACATCGAGAAGAAGATTTACGTCAGCGGTCGAGGTCTCGATAATAAAGTGGAGTGGTCGATCAATGGACTTGTTGACTTCGGGAACGTAATTGTAGGGCAGCAGAAGACTATACAAATCCGCGCCCGCAACAATAGTGAGTTCGATGCGCTCAGTGTTGCACTCTATGTTGAACGGGGCGAGTCATTCGCTTTGCTCGGTGGAACAGGGCGAACAATCCCGCCTGGAGACTCTGTCTCGATACCTATCACGTTTCGTCCGACAGACTCACTTGATTACATCGACAAACTGTGCTTGTTTGAAACACGTTGCTATACAGTAGACTGTATCGACCTACGCGGAAAGGGTGTACTAGAAACGTTCCGCTTCCAGCCCCTTGTCATGGAAACACAAAATGTGATTTCATGCCAATCGCGGGAGGATTCAGTGTTTATTGTCAACCTCACGAATTCCGCACGCACCATCGATTCACTCCGCTATGTTGATCAGAGTGGGGGAAGGTTGGTGATCATCGATCCTCCAGGTGGGATCGATGGCAAAACATTCACGATACCTGCTCGAGGCTCTTTGCGGATTGGCACCAGATATACGCCGAATGATCCATCGCGCGACCGTGCAGACCGCGCATACATACGCTTTAGAGATGCTTCACGAGCAGAATGGCAGGTTCAGCTTATCGGTACTTCGGTAGCACCAAAGATTTTCATTACGGCACTAACAGCTTTTGGTGTTGTGGAAGTGGGAGACAGCAAACGTCAACAGCTCATTCTCGAGAATACATCATCATTACCAGTTCGAGTAGACTCCCTGAGCATAGGTGCCGGGTTTACAATCGTTTCCACAAGCAGAGCGATACCGCTTATTCTCAATCCGCGCGATTCTATTCGCATCGAAGTGGATTTCCGTCCCACTGCGGCTACGGATTACTCAACAAAGCTTACAGCGTACTCATCAGATCCGTGCACTGTGATTGGTACGGGGAATTTGACCGGACGTGGTGTGATCATAAAGCTGGAAAGTGCGCTGAGTCTTGTGAATTTTGGTTACACACGGCCGTGTGAATGCATCGAGCGTACTATTGAGATGCTGAATGGATCGCAGCGTTTCGATATGACGATTGATTCAATCTGGATCGATTCAGTTGGTGTACCAGGCGGTAAACCCCAATTCTACACATGGCGGTCGAAGTTTTCACCTAATGGTACCACACCATACAAAGTGCCACCTGGTGAGCGCGATACGGTGATGATCACCTTCTGTCCACGCACACCTGCAGACAGCACGCTCATGGAATGCCGCGCTGCCATGCACATCAAAGCCTACGGCTCGCAATGGAGCAATACACTCGAAACCTTCCTCATCGGAAAACGAGCACTCTCGTTTAGGCCAACCCCAACATCAAGGCAATTCCCATACGGTGTTATTGATGTTTTGAGCCCTACGGCACTATCTGTTGTGCTCAAAATTCCGGATTACAGGTTGAATCCATCTCAAGATCAAGTTGTTATCGACTCAATTACCTTTGAGCCCAATGACCGTGTCTTCTTCTTAACTGCGCCAACAACATTCCCGCAGACAGTCAATCCTGGAGACTCGCTCGTTGTGCAATTCAAGCAACGTCCGCGTGCGCCTAAAGACTATCGCGCTCGTATGAAATTCTGGTTCAGTAAGCCATGCACCGGTTGGGACACTACCGTGCTTGTTCGCGGAGGAGGCTTCGCTCAAACGAAAGGTCTGCAGTTTACGTATGATCCCAAGAGACAGGTGCCAGATACGTTTGCCATGATTTCGTGCGACACATTGGCAGTGCCGATCTACAGCTCCATCGTCATTGATGCATCGGTAGTTGATATCGCTATGCGAGTAGATTTTGACTCAACACAGTTGCATCTGTTAGACATTACGTCGCCCCTTACCGGGAATGAATGCTCATCCGCAACTGGAGGTATAAAGTTTAATTCTACGATTGCAACGTCGCCATCGCCATATGGAGGGATCAACGTCAAGCTCAAAAACTTCTGTGGCATCGACTCATTGAGTCCGTTTGCTACCATGCGATTTGTAACGCTCAAGAACAACCGAGCGAACAGTAAGCTAACAATTGATAGTATCAACTTTGACACTGAAGATGTCATCCTCTATCGCCTTATTGCATCTGGAGACAAGGGTACAATATTGGCTTTGAAGTCAGACATCAATATCTCACAACCTGTGCAATTCGACTCAGTTCGCATTCTCGAGTGTGCAGACAGAACGCTAACGGTAGTCAACACCGGCGATGTAGCCAATGCGGTTAATTCATTGATTGATCTTCCACGTTATACGACGTTGGTTGGCAGTGTTCCCGCTATCGGTGATTCGGTTCAGCCGGGCGATTCGGCTATCGTAACGTTGCGATTCTGTCCACGCAAAGAAGCAGGCATTGATACCAACGTGACTGTCGTCAGCTCATATCCTTGTGAAGTGCGCGATACGACAAATGTTAAGGGCTTTGGATATGCTCCAGAGTTCTCGTTGTTCATGCTACCAACGCAAAAGTTCTTTGTTAGCGATACTATCAAAGGGGGCATTGGAGATACTGTAGACATCCCTGTGATGGTAGACAAGGATGTATCTGCCACATACAATGGTGTTGAGTATTGGCTCAATGGTCTGAATTATGATGTCCGGTTTACCTATTCACCGCGAGCACTCAAGTATCTCGGTCCATCCTCGATTTCAAAGCCACCCAAGACAGCGATAATGTCGGACACGCTGGGAATAATCAACATTGCCGTTCGTGGTGCGGACACGTTGCGTTCTGGACCTATAGCATCACTGCGATTTGTAGTTGCGGTGCCCGACGTCTCGCAGATGGATGTCATGGTTGAGACTAACGGCTATACATCAGATTCGCTGCAATTCCTCGATATCGTGCCGGCAGGTGGATCGAGTCCATTTGTTACCGCTGGTAAGTGCAATATTGCTGTCGTGAAGTTTGCCAGTGTAGGACTTCCGCGTTTGCTTGTGCACCCACAGCCCGCAATAAACAATGCCTTGGTTACCTTCCGTATGCAGGAGACTGTTCCTGTGCTGCTCGAGGTGGTAGATGCTCGTGGAGTTACAGTTGAGACAATGCTGGACGGAGGCGTAACGCTCTCCGGTGGAGATTATGCGTTGAAGTTCAATACAGCCAGCTATCCAGCTGGATTGTATTTCATACGCATTTCGGCCGGAGTATTCCAGTCTACAACACCTCTGATGATCGCGAAGTAGTCTGATGCGTTCATACGATGCCATTATCATCGGCGCTGGTGCCGCAGGGCTCTTCTGCGCGTTTCAGGCTGCGGCCTGGGGTAAGAGAGTTGCAGTAGTTGAGCATAATGAAAAGCCGGGGAAAAAGATCCGGATTTCAGGGGGCGGACGCTGCAACTTTACAAACCGGGTTGTTACGCATCAGAACTTTTTGTCGGACAATCCTGATTTTGCGAGATCAGCTCTTGCTCGTTATACACCAGATGATTTCATCGCTCTGCTCGAGGCGTACAATGTCTTGTGGCATGAAAAGACACTAGGACAATTGTTCTGTGATGATTCAGCGCAGCAGATTATCGACATGCTCATCTCTGAATGCGCTAAGAACGCCGTAGACATTCATTACGGCATACAGGTTCAATCGGTGCTTTTCAGCAATACATTTAATCTTGCTACAAGCGCCGGTGAGTATCAAACCGAACAGCTGGTAGTTGCTACAGGTGGGCTTAGTATCCCAACCTTGGGGGCATCGGACTTGGGTTATCGAATTGCAAAACACTTCGGACACAATGTCATCGATCCCAGGCCGGCATTGGTTCCATTGACATTTTCTTTGTCCTCATGGAAGAACTTCCAAGGCATTTCCGGTGTAAGTACAGAAGCCATCGTAAACACTGCCGCGGTCTCGTTTCGGGAGAACATCCTTTTCACGCACAGAGGTTTGAGTGGCCCCGCAATTTTACAGATATCTTCATATGCTCGCAGCCATGAAGATTTCTCTATAGACCTACTTCCAAACGTTCGGACAGAAGACCTTGCACGTGATTTCCCTTCCGAGAAGCGTCATCTTGCGACACTTTTACGCGGACATCTTCCTCAACGACTTGTCGAGGTATGGGAAGATGACCGCCTGCACGTTCCAATCAATGAAGTCCCGCGTGCACAAACCGAGGCGGCACTGTGTGGTATGCACAGTTGGACACTCAAGTTTGAAGGTAACGAGGGGTTTGCAAAAGCCGAGGTAACATCAGGTGGTGTAGACACTCGTGAGCTGTCTTCAAAGTCAATGGAGAGTAAACACCAGAAGGGGCTCTATTTCATCGGCGAAGTTGTAGATGTTACCGGATGGCTTGGTGGATACAACTTCCAGTGGGCCTGGAGCTCGGGATTCGCGGCAGGTAGTAATATCAGAGCATAGATCGGTCAAAGCGCAGTTCGTAGGTTCCTTTGATGCCCTTCTGCAGTGCCTTTGTGAATACTAGCTGCGCTATCACAGCAGTGCAGTCTGGCATCGAAGAGAAGCATAGCTTGGCATACGCTTGCATTTGAGGTCTGTAATGGGTGCCGTAGAATTCCAGATCTCCTGCATCTCTTATAGCAGAGGTCTTCCAATCAAGTATTCGCACAATGCCATCTGTCAGTGGCAAACGCACATCAAGGACCCCATATAACAGCGATCCACTGTCGAGCATAACTAACTGCTGCTCTATGCGTGATTCTGGGATCAGATGGGCGATATCACGTACTACGTCGGAGCGAAGTGTTGCAAAAACCTCGAGGGCTATGCCGTGCGTCTGCTTTCGTGATAGTCCAGATCGGCGCAGGAGACCAACGATCATCTCCATAAGCTGTTCATCATCAAGCGCCAATGAAGCCTTTAGTGCCGATGCCAAGGTCTCATGAATAGTTTTTCCAATGTGGGCGCTCGCTGCCGGGTATGAATGTGCGGATATGCTGGTAAGCTGTGTGAGTTCGCTTGCAGTGATAGCGCTTATTGGTAGATCACTGATGCTATGTGATTGATCAATGGTGATTGGAGAAGAGTTGCTTTGGTGTACGTAATGCGATGCGTCACCTTCAATATCAAGTTTCAGGTTGGTTGCTTTCCCATAGCTGGAAACGCCCAGCATGAGCATGTCTGCAAGGCTTGACGATGATGTAGCACCTTCTGCATGTGGTAGCGAGAGAATGAGCTCATGTTTTGCGCGAGTTAAAGCGACATAGAGCAGTCGCTTATCTTCAGCACGCTTGCGCTGTTGCGCAATAATCTTGTTACAGAGATGCGAAAGGCTGGGTGGAATACTGACAATCTCTACAGGATTATCGATGTCTCTATGTGCTTTCGGCATCGAAAGAGTAAGGCCAATCTCTGACGTCTCGAGAGCGGTATCAGATCTGGAACTGCTTGCTAAACCGGCTAAGACTACAACGTCGAATTCCAGCCCCTTTGCTGCATGAAGAGTCATAACATGAACTGCATCATCGTCACTGAGAACGACGCCTTCTGATTCGGTGTCGGAATAGGGAACAGATATTGCCTTTCCAATATCAAACGGCGACATCGCACTCTCATGTGAGAGGTCTCTGCAAACAGCAATCAGTTTATTAACGTTTGCTACCATTTGCTCTCTACGCTCTTCATTGGAAATGGTGGCATACCAGCCTGTTACCTCAAGCATGCGCTCGAGAACTCTGTGCACAGGAGTGTGGCGCAGTTGTTCATTGAACTCCTGCAAAAATGAGTATGCACGTCGCTGATTAGATGTGGCATGTCCATCTCTGACTAACACGAAAAGACCATCATGTATGCTAGATGAACTGCCTTGTAACGCCGCGGACATAATGTCTGTATCACTACACTTCAGAATTGGTGAGCGCATCACGCAGGCCGTTGCTAGGTTGTCCCATGGATCTAGGCAAGCAATGAGTGCGTTGCGCAAATCTGCCACCTCGGGTCTGCTATAGAAAGCACGGCCACCATATATGGTGTATGGTACACCGCGAGTACGAAGTGCAGCAGCAACATGTGCCTTGAGCTCATTCTTAGGAACCAACACAGCAATGTCCTTTGGACGGAGAGCGCCGGAACGATTACGATGCAATGCATCAACAATTGCACAGGCTACTAGGGTGTATTCATCTGCATCACGTGAATCATCTGCCTCTTCGGTGGAGGCAGAGCTGTTGAGTATGAAGACACGGGCATGATCTGGTGTCGAAGGAGTGTTTTGACCTGCTTTAAGGGGCTCGTAGTCAACATCGTAGCCAAGATGCCCAAGCGGGCCACGCAGACTCTCGTGGAAGTATGTTGCACAGATCTGGTTTACGGCATCACACAAATCTGGATGCATGCGAAAAGAACGCGAGATCAGCCTCATTCCATCATCGTGTGAAACACGCGTGTTGGATGCAGCAATAGCATGACGTGCTTTACGGAACAAGCGAACATCTGCATTGCGGAACTGATAGATACTTTGCTTGTCGTCCCCCACAACAAAGACGGTAGGCCCCTTTTCGGCAGGCATTACAAGGTCGGGTGCAAGTTGTTCGAGAATGTGAAACTGTATCGGATCAGTATCCTGAAACTCGTCGATCATGATATGGGTAATTCCACTGCGGACAGACTCACGAACATCTTGGTGTTCTAAGAGGTGAATCGTCTCATGGACCATATCGTCAAAATCGATAACATTTTGCTCGCGCTTAGACGATGTGTACAACTCTTGAGCTGTTATCCCGAGCCTGCATGTGAGCTGCACAACATACGCTGCGTCCTCTTCGACGTTGTTACTGAAGGTAGATGTCAGAGCCTGAAGATATAGCTCATCAATCTCGGGTAAGTCTGGCAAAGCCTCAGCCTTCTTTGCGTCTTTGTCCACTTTGCGCTTGTTGAAGGCAAGGGACTTTGTCAGAAAGTCACTGCGCAAAGCAAGAAAATGCGCCTGTGCTGCTTCTGAATAACCGTCAGTCTCCAAGATTGACAAAACTGCCAAGCACTGACTATAGCAAGCCTGATAGCAAGCATACTGTGTTAGTCCGCTGAGTGCATCAGCGATTCTTCTGATAACTGCTGTTGCTACGCTACACTGAATCGTATTTGTATAGCTGCGTCGAAACTGAACTATTTCCTCGATAGTTCTTGCAGTTGTTGACATCGCCGATTGAAGTCGGGATCTGTCCCTGGCAATGGCCGTAACAAGGCGTTCTATTGTCTCAAGTGAAACATATTCGATAGCACGAACGAATTCAGTATGCAACTCATGGTGTGGATCGGCAGCTGCTCGTATGGTGCTAGCAACAGCATTGGCCACAAGGAAGTTTGCTTCACGGTCGCTTGCATCGCGAACATCGTAACGCAGGTTAACAACATCTGCGTACTGACGCACAAGGCTGGCACAAAAGCTATGGAATGTGCTTATCCGAGACTGTGAAAGTGACGCGGCCACATAGCGTAATCGAGAGACAACCTCTGTGTCGCTGATATCAACGGCATATGAAGCACGTTCATGAGGATCAGAAAGTAACTCCTCGACCCGGTCGTAGACACGTTCTCGCATCTCTGCCGCTGCAGCCTTTGTGAACGTGATAGCAACGACTTTGTCAACAGCAATACCGTCAACTACAATAGCTCGTATAAACCGCTCGATGAGAATCCTTGTTTTTCCCGATCCCGCACTCGCAAGAACAGCACAATGTAGGTGCCTGTCTAAAGCGGCAAGCTGTTGTTCGGTAAGTGCATGCCCCATAGATCTATCCTGCAGGCAACAGACATGTCGTACTCCACCGTGCAGGGTTGCAGTACTGCTGAGAGACATGATGAACATCTGCGAGTGTTACAGACTCAAGAGCTTCTATAGAGGCTATTGGATCTTCAGGCTGCCCCTCCTCCATGACACCTTTGCCAAGCAAAGTCATGCGGGACGTTAGGGATTCTAGCGACATAAGCTTGCTCGCGCGAAGTTGAGCAAGTGCACGCTTGCGCTCGGATGCAGTAATGCCTTGATCTGCGAGATCAGACAAGATACCAGTTACATGTCGTTCAACGCTAGTACGTTGCGCCTCATCAATCCCGGCATAAATAGCCATGATGCCACAATCCATGAAGAGCTGTAGCTGAGAGTATACTGAATATGCAAGACCGCGTGTCTCGCGCAGTTTAACATTGAGCCTCGAAGACATTCCGTCGCCCAAGACTACGTTGAGAATTTGCAATGCATACGTATCTGCATGATGATAGCCAGTTGTGGGTACCTGCCATAATAGATGAGCTTGTTGCATTTGCTTGCGATGTTCTGCATGTGAACTCTTGCCATGTAAGGGGGCTTTGCGTGCTTGTAACTTTCTCTTAAAAGTTAGCTCCGATGTGAGCGTTTCAATATGTTCTGCCAGTGCATCGATATCATGATTACCGCTGATAGCAATCACCATGTTAGCTGCATTGTAGAACTTGTTATGAAAACGTGCTAGGTCTGCGCGACGCAGGCGCTCAACATCCGTGATTGTGCCAACAATCGAAGACCCGATTGCATGTGACGGAAATAGCTGACGTTCACCCAAGTCGAAAATGTGTTCTTCAGGCTCATCTTCGTACGAGCGAAGCTCCTCGATGATGATGTTGCGTTCCTTTTCGATATCTGCGTCATGAAAGACAGGGTTGACAACAACATCAGTTAAGGTAGAGGCAACATCATGGAGATGATCTCGGAGGGTGCGAACATAATAGCACGTCTCTTCCTTTGTGGTATAAGCGTTAGCATATGCACCCCGATTTTCGAAGTCACGAGAGATTTTCGATGTGCTTCGCGATGCGGTGCGCCGGAACGAGGTATGCTCTACAAAGTGAGCAATGCCTGATCGGCCACGTGGCTCGTCGCGGGTACCCGCCTTTACCCAAATGCCAAGTGCGCATGAGTCTACTGTATTGACATAGTCAGAGACAATCCGTATACCGTTGGAGAGCTTCAGCTCGGTGGGTGCTGTCCATACCGACCGTTGTGTGTTTTTCATAGTCAGCGAAAATAACCACCATTACGCTTGCCCTTACGGCTGATGCTGATAGCAGAATCGGGCAGGGGGCTTTACAGTTCGCTTACACCGATTTCCTGCCTTGGTTGTGCTCTGACACTGATTTGACGTTACTGTAGCCGGCATTGGTCCCGGTTGTTGTGGCAAGCGCGCCTCAGGTAGCTTCGGAAGATTGCTGGGCCGGGTAGTAACCTCGATGCCGGTGATGGGATGAATCTCCCACGGAGAGCCCCTCCATATTCGTGAGTTGCCAGAGCCTGCAGACTCATCGTCATGCATTGCATCGTAGAATGCCCATCCTCTAATCTTTACCCATCGCCCCTTATAGTTGTCTAGCAATGACTGCTGCGACCAATCAATACCGCGCTGTTTCATAATACTGCGAAGTCTTGGAGTAACCTCTGCAACGAGCAGGTGCTCTTTATCGCCGGTATGCATTGGATTTATCGTAAGCTCAAAATGAGCATCTCTGTGCCATGGATCTTTAGCGCCACAATTAACAGTCTCTACTGCGCCAAGTTTTATTTCTTCTACATAGGCAACTATCTCAACTGCATCGCCTTCACGAAAAGCCGTAGGGTTTTCTCTGGATGTAAGCAGAGTTACAAAGTCAACGTTTCTATTAATCTGCTTATCCGTAGGCAAATCATATCGGTTCTTTTTCACATTCAGTACTCTGGCATCTGAACGTTGAGCAGAACCTTCCATGCCGCACGTGTCATAGACACTCTGCGCACTCAAGCACGTGCATACGGCTACGAATGCAAGCAGGTAGGCAATCATGAGATAGCAGTTACGGACCACGATAGCTCTCTTCCAGCCCACATCGGCACGACCGAACCATACAGTTCGGGTATCATCATTGCTGTCTTCGACAATGTTATCGTCTTTGCTGGTGGTGTTAGCTTATACAAGCGTTGTGCATTATCAGATACAAATGCCTGCAGATTCGCAAGTGCGTTGTGCCGCTCGAACAGTTCTGCGAGCATTGGTAGAATAATGGGTGCCGTAAAGACTCCGGCAGCACAGCCTGGACACTCTTTCTTGTCGCGCGGGTGAGGTGCAGAATCACTGCCGAGCATCAACTTCGGGTGAGCGCTGAGAGCTGCTTGTAAGAGGGCATCTCTATCTTCTGGACGCTTGGCGATTGGCTTGCAGAAAAGATGTGGCTGCAGCATGCCCCCTGCAAGATCATCAAGCGTGATAATCAAGTGATGAGGTGTTACCGTAGCGCGTAGATTTTCAAACTCATCCAGCAATCCAACAGCCTTTTGTGTTGTAATGTGCTCCATCGTAATGCGAAGCCGTGGCCAGCGTGTGGCCAAAGCACGGTACACCTCGCAAAACTCATCTTCACGGTCCATCACAAATCCATGGGTCTCGCCATGCACCAACAGCGGAATGTCTAATTCCTGCATTGCATCAAATACATGAGCCATAGACATAATCTCTTGCACGCCACCATCACTATTGGTTGTTGCTCCTGCCGGGTAGAGTTTGATGCCAATGATATGGGGCTTTGCAAGCTCCAAGTCCTGGGCCGTGTAATCACGAAAAAACAGCGTCATGTATGGGTCGAACGTATGCCCGACACATGCCTGTTGAACTTCGCTCGTGTACCAATGCAGGCGGTCAAGATTATCAACTGGTGGTAAAAGGTTTGGCATGATCACGCCCCCTGCAAAATGCTGAGCAGATAATGGGGCAACTACCTTCAACATTTCGTCTTGTCGAAAGTGAATGTGCATGTCCAGAGGGGACTGGAGAGTGATTTCCATCATGCGTTTGTGTATCGTGGAACATCGCTGATTTGTGCATACGAGCCATCGCTGAGCATTTGTGTGCAATATGCAACGTTGCCATTGGTCAAGAGAACAAAAGGGGCTTTCAGTTGCAGATTATACCATGCTGACTGTCGCACGGTGTCCTCGGTAATCTTGATTCCAGGTGCCTTACATTCTACGAGAAGAAACGGGTGCAACATGGCGTCATGCCAAAGCAAATCGTAGCGCATACCACCAAACTTTGTGGAACGTTCAATACTGCATCTGCCTATTGGGTAACCGAGTGAGAGAAGCCAATGAAGGCAATGTTGTCGGACCCATTCTTCAGGTGTTAAGACAACGTAGGATTTACGCACAACATCAAAAATCTTAACAACACTGCCATTCTGGGATAACCTCATCTCGAATGACGGGAATATCAGGGGCGGAAGTTGCTCGGATGTGGACATGATGGAAGTTAACGTTGACCGGTACGACGAACATCTCTCGTCTTTACAAAGAGCAGGTAGGATAGAAACAATATCGCAATAGCATTAGCCCAAATGATGCTGATGTCTAAGCGAATCCAGCCGTAGATCAACCACAGCGTTGTGCCGAAGAACATCAGAGAAACCATGCCTAAGCTCAGTTGATCTACCTTCCCAGACTTCCACACTTTTATCGCCTGTGGAGCCAAGGCGAATGTTGTGCACGTACCGGCAATTAATCCCAGCGCAGCCGTTAAATCTAGTTCGGGCATGGTAGCAGCCCTTCAGTAGTTCCCCGATACCCTTGCAGCATATCACCGACAGGCATCTTTCGCTTTCCAGGTAATTGTATCTCATCTAATGAGAGTGTACCATCGGCGCAGCCAATGAGGAACTGCGAATCCTTGATTATCCATGAGCCAGCAGGAAGGGCCGAGTACGTCGCGTACGATGCACGGAAAATCTTGAGTACATCTCCATTCCACATTGTCCATGCACACGGCGAAGGCGAGTGCGCATGGATGAAGTTGCGAACTCTGACGCGGGATTGATCCCAGTTGATATCAGCTGTCTCACGGAACACCTTGGGTGCCGGCGTTGCTAAGGTGTCATCCTGTGCATACGGTACAAGTGTACCCTGAATCAGTCCGCGTGTGCTTTCACAAGCACATGCAGCAGCCATAGGCATCAGTGTTGCATAGAGTTCGCCAGTAGTTGTTCCGTCTGCAATGGTGCAGCGCTCCTGCAACAGTATTGTTCCGGTGTCTACTACGTCGTCGAGTAAGAACGAGGTTACACCAGTCTCCGTATCGCCCTCTAAGATGGCATGATTAATTGGTGCTGCACCACGAAAACGCGGTAGAAGAGAAGCATGCACGTTGAACGTACCTTTAGACGAAAGCGAAAACACCGATCGCGGCAGGATCTTAAATGCGATCACGCAGATCACGTCAGGCTGCCGTCGTGCTATCTCTTCAGCAAAAGCAGGGTCTTTCAGTTTCTCAGGCTGCAGAATATCGGTAATACCGAGATCGAGTGCAGCTTGTTTCACTGCAGATGGACTTACCGTTAAGCCACGTCCACGGGGCTTGTCAGGTATGGTCACAACGGTGCGCACACCAAACTCCTTATGCAGCGCCTGCAGCGCCGGAACGGCAAACTCAGGAGTTCCCATGAAGATGATGTTGCTCATCAGCCATGCACCGTAGGTTGATTTGCAAGCCCCTTCACAACATCTGCTTCGTAGTCGGCGAATTCCTTGATCCGCGCACGCACTTCTTCGACAGGGAAGTACTCTCGCGCGATGTCCGTGTATGCGCGATAGTGGCCAGCCTCGCTTGCAAGCAGCGACCCGTACATCTGACGCAGTTCATCGGTTGGAGCATGTTTAGAGAGTAGAGAAAACCGCTCGCAAGATCGGGCTTCAATGAACGCACCCACGATCAATGAGTCCAGCAGACGCTTGGGCTCGCCTTGGCGAACAAACTTGTGCAGAGCGTTCGCGTATGGATTGCCAACGTCCTTGCTCAGTGTAAGGCCGCGCTTTTCAAGTTCCTGCATCACCATATCAAAGTGTTCGAGCTCTTCCTGAGCTAACGCAATCATATCGCGGATTAGGCGCATACGTTTGGGGTAGCGTGTTATGAGTGCGAGTGCAAAGGCGGCAGCTTTCTTTTCGCACAATGCATGGTCGACCAAGATACTCTCGGTATTTGCGCATGCAACATCGATCCATTCGCTGTTTGTTTCAGATTGTAGACAAAGCATATGGCAAAGTTAGGGGGCAAGCAGGCGTATCGTGCGTTCAACGAGGGCTGAGAATGTAAGATTATCAACTGGTGCCTGAGTATTCAGCCACGTAGCTGAAAGTGCGAACCACTTGCCGTCGTAGTTCTGAAGCAGGTACGACATGTTTATCACCCCAGTCTCGGAGCCGCCCTTGTAACAAACGCGCTTCCACTTGCTGCGATCAAGTTGAAGCCCTGGATTGATCTCCAGGATGTCAAGTGCCGCCGCACCCTCTTTCGTAGACGAGGCGATGCGGAACCAATCAAGCGCGCGAACGAGCTCAGCAGTAGAAGCAAACCACTCAACGGAGTCGGGCAGAACGGGAGAACTTGACAGCGAGATATCAGCGAGATCAAATGTGTCGGTCACGCGACGCAGAATCTGACGTCGCTCGGCTGGCTCTGCAGATGCATAAGCGCGGGCTGCTTCAGCATTGTTTGTGAATTTGAGAAGGAACATCTCACGTGTCGACAAGAACGGATCGTTTACCTCAGGCGCGCTGTGACCCATAAGCGCTTGCTTACGTTGAACGGCATCTGCGCCGAGAACGTGGAGCAAATGGTCGGTTGCTGTATTGTCGCTCACAGAGATCATCTGGCACGCCAATGTATGAAGCGTGATTGGCGATCCGTGAGGCCATGTATGCAGTGAACCCGATGGAAGTGAAAACAATGATGAGTCGATGCGAGTTACCTCTTCCCACTTGTGCATCGACGTAACTAGCTCTCCCAGCACATACAACTTGAACGTCGAACCAATCGGTAGACGTTGGCTCGAAGCATGAGCCGCGAGTGTAATACCGCTGCTGAGATCTGTAACCATAAGCGACGTCGTACCGGGCAGCGCCTTAAACTCCTCGACAACACTGTTGATGTTTACTGTCGGTTTCACCGGTGGACGTACGTAGAGACCAGCAATCTTATGTGGCGGTGCCGCTTCTACAGTAAGCGTAAACGGAATTAGCCAACCACTTGTCGTACTGCCTTCAGCAAACACCTGATACGATGAACGTTGATCGCTGATGCGGATACTCGAACATGGACCAGATTCTGAGGTTACCTGATTAACGATCATCCGCAGTTGCATTGGTGGCACCTTTTCGAGGAACTGTGCCGTGAAGATCGTGTCGAACTGCACAGGTTTACCGGCAAAGATTGCGCAGACGTCGTTGAGCCTCATTGTGAGATGGGGCTGAGACAGCGATATGCCAGCAGATGCAATCATCACTATGAATAGAACTATCAACTGCATGGTCACCTTTCTCCGCATGAACTCAGCGAAAAACATGTTCGAGCAGACAAGACGTCTGCGACTGTGGAGTCTTAAGCAGAATTGCATAGCTGCCTGAAGGAAACTTGCGTAAGTCAAGCTCTCGCTCCTGTACGCCTGATTCTGCTGTGTCTTCGGCAATGGTAAGCATCTTGAACATGCCCTCGTTATAGAGGTGTATCTCGATACGTTGCAGCTCGGGTACGGTATAGCGTAGGCGATAAAATCCAGTCTTGCCGGAAACAGGTAATACATTAATCTGTGGGAGCTTCATGTCGCGACCTGAACTCAGTTTCGCCTCCGAGGTACGAGGGTAGTAAAACAACGGTGCTTCCTCGCCGCCGTTTTCCCGCTCAGATGTGGCGTAATATCCCTTATCACCTGCGTCATAGCACACTGCCTCACCCTGCAGCTCGGGTCCGTAGGGTATACGTTTTCCTTCGCGCAGAAGCGCTCTCCATAGGGGCTCCTTAGGATTTCTTGTCCACTCCCACGCCTTGTGATAATTCTTCAGGATCACAGTGTTTCCGTTAGATGCAACATCACCAGCGGTGATCAGCGTAAATGGCAGCTCGCCACGAAACGAGAGTTGCGCAGGAGATGTCTTAAGCGCATCACAGCTGTAGATCCGAGCTTTTACGTCGCGCTTGGTAACGATAACGAGCTCACCTGTGAGGGGGTCTACTAGCAATGCCTCGGCATCACGCGGGCCATCGGGATAGGTAAGCTCAAACTTTTCGATCTCTGATGCAGGGATTGTAGATGACGCAAAGACATCAGGCTCGGCAATGCGGTAGATGGTCACAGTCATGCGCTTTGCATTGTTGTCGCCGATGTCAGCAATGTAGATCACCTTAGGCGCAGTGCTCGAAGAATCTGGTTTGGCCCGTGGCATTGTAATGGCAAGGTCTTCCCAGTCTACATTTACGGCACCGGCTAGTTTGTGTTTTGAGAGCAGCCCCTTGCGTATGTCAACAGCGTAGATAATCGGTTCGTCTCCCGAGTCGTTGATCATCCATAGCACGAAGGGCTCGCGACTCTGTACCATCCCAGATACCTCTGGAAGATGGTCCTTTGGCGTGTGCCCCACAACAAAGGGCCCCTCATAGGTCTGCTGACCTACGCATGCAGTTGTTATGAGCACGCATGTAAGTATGACGGCAAGACAGATCTTCATCTTACCCTACGATGAAGTTCACAAGTTTGCCCGGGACGACGATCGTTTTCTTGATCTGCTTTCCGTCAAGGTGCTTCTGAACATTTGGATCTGATTTTGCAAGTTCTTCAATCGCTGCTGCATCAGCATCTGCCGGCACGATCATCTTCCCGCGAATCTTCGAGCTTACCTGTAGAACAATCTCGATCTCGTTCTCAACGAGCTTCGCTTGATCATACTCCGGGAATGATGAATGATGAACGGAACCATCATGACCAAGAACTTGCCAGAGTTCCTCGGTAATGTGAGGTGCGAAAGGGGCTAAGCACTGCACAAACGCCGTCATGGCCTCATAACTGCGCTGTTCAGCTTTCGTAAACTCATTGACAAAAATCATGAACTGCGCGATTGTCGTGTTAAAGCTCAGGTTGTAAACATCTTCGTGTGTCTTTTTGATAGTTGCATGAAGAACACGGTCAAGCTCGGATGTGCTTGCCCCCTTCACAACAGCAGGGGAGAGTGTCCCTTCTTCTGTGACCATCATACGCCATACGCGGTCAAGGAATCGCGTGATGCCGTCGATGCCGCGAGTATTCCACGGCTTTGAGGCTTCGAGCGGACCCAAGAACATCTCATATAAACGAAGCGCGTCAGCTCCGTGGCTGGCGATCACTTCATCGGGATTCACGACGTTCCCGAGAGACTTGGACATCTTACGTCCGTCTTCGCCCATAATCAATCCCTGGTGGAACAGCTTCTTGAATGGCTCCGGCGTCGAAACATATCCGTAGTCAAAAAGAATCTTGTGCCAGAAGCGTGCATAGAGCAAGTGCAATACCGCGTGCTCTCCGCCACCAACGTAGAGGTCTACGCCGTGGTTGCCCATCCAGTATCGCTCGTTGTCTGGAGCGCAGAATGTTTCACTGTTGTGCGGATCAGCATAGCGCAGATAGTACCAGCACGAGCCTGCCCACTGAGGCATGGTGTTCGTTTCGAATCGCGCACGCTTGCCTGTCTTTGCATCAACAAAGTTTACCCACGATTCGACTGTGGCAAGGGGCGATTCGCCCGTGCCTGCTGGCTTAAACTCTTTTACATCAGGCAACAGCAGCGGGAGCTCATCTGCATCAAGTGCGCGCTTGGTACCGTCTTCGAAGAACATGATCGGTATAGGTTCGCCCCAGTAGCGCTGACGTGAAAAGAGCCAGTCGCGCAGGCGGAATTGTGTTCGCCCCTTTCCTTGACCTGTAGACTCTAGCCACGCGATGATCGTGCGCTTTGCTTCGTCGGTTGGTAGGCCATCGAGCGACACTGATGCATTTGCTGAAGCCATACCAAGGCCGTACGTGCTATATGCTTCTGCCGCAACATCAATCGAACTACCATCGGTTGGCTGAACGACCTGCACGATAGGCAATCCGAATGCAGTTGCAAACTCATGGTCACGCTCATCATGTCCGGGTACGGCCATAATGGCGCCTGTGCCATAGTGCGCAAGAACATAGTCCGCCACCCAAACCGGCACGTCGCTACCCGTTGCCGGGTTGACGGCACACGCACCAGTAAACACGCCTGTTTTTGACTTGTTGAGCTCTGTACGCTCAAGGTCGCTCTTGAGTGCAGTCGCTTCCTTGTAGGCAAGTACTTCGCTGCGTTGATGCTCCGTTACAATGTGCTCTACAATCGGATTCTCTGGTGCCACTACGAGATAGGTAGCGCCAAACAACGTGTCAGGTCGGGTAGTAAATACAGTTATCGAATGATCGCCGCCCGCAACAGGAAAGGCAACCTCAGCCCCCTCGCTGCGTCCGATCCAGTGACGCTGCATCTCCAGAGTAGACGATGGCCAGTCGAGCAGCGCGAGGTCTTCTAGGAGGCGCTCTGCATACTCAGTAATGCGAAGCATCCATTGACGCATTGGTCTGCGTTCAACAGTGTACCCTTTGTCCTTCCATTCATCGACTTCTTCATTTGCAAGAACCGTACCGAGCGCTTCGCACCAATTCACGGGGCTATAGGCGATGTAGGCAAGACGGTGGTTGTCTTTGAAAGTTTCGATCTCGAGTGGGTCCGTGATGTCCGATGGAATCACAAGCTCATCGATGGAACGCGCCTTCTTTGCGGCACGGTCGTACCATGAGTTATACATCATCAGGAACATCCACTGCGTCCACTTGTAGTATCCCGGCAGCGTGGTGTTTACTTGACGAGACCAATCGTAGTCGAAGCCGATGGCATTGAGCTGACGCTTAAACGTCTCGATGTTTTTCTCAGTTGCAATCGCGGGATGGATACCCGTTGTCATGCTGTAGCGCTCGGTAGGCAAACCAAACGCATCAAAGCCCATCGGATGCAACACACTGAAGCCGCACATACGCTTATACCGGCTAACGATGTCGGTTGCTGTGTAGCCCTCAGGGTGGCCAATATGGAGTCCTGCTCCCGATGGGTAGGGGAACATATCGAGCACGAAATACTTCGGCTTCGATGGGTCTTCCGTGACCTTGTACGTATGGTTGGCAGCCCAGTGAGCTTGCCACTTTTGTTCGACTACAGAAAACGGGTATTGCATCCGGCAAATATACGGGGCATGGCCGCCCTTGTTTATGTTTGCACCCGTGGAATACGTACATCTTGGCCGCACTGGTGTAAAGGTCTCTCGCCTTTGCCTTGGAACAATGAATTTTGGATACTGGATTGAAGAGGAAGACTCATATCCAGTCATGAGCCGTGCACTCGAGCGTGGCATCAATTTCTTTGACACAGCCAATGTGTATGGCTGGGACAAGGGTAAGGGGCGCACCGAGGAAGTGATTGGTAACTGGCTAAGCCAGGACCCCACTCGCCGCGACAAGATCGTGCTTGCTACCAAGTTCTATGGCCAGATGGAAGATGGCATCAACAACCGTGGTTGTTCTGCCTATCACATCAAGAAGGCTTGTGAGGATTCTCTGCGTAGACTCAAGACAGATCATATCGATCTGTATCAGATGCACCACATTGATCGTGCCACGCCTTGGGACGAGCTCTGGCAGGCGATGGAACAGCTCGTTCGTGATGGAAAGATTCTGTACGTAGGCTCAAGCAACTTTGCAGCATGGAACATTGCACAGGCAAACGAACTGGCAAAGAACCGCCACTTTCTTGGCCTCGTGAGTGAACAGTCTGTGTACTCGCTGCGTAACCGTCAGATTGAACTCGAGGTGCTTCCTGCCGCCAAAGCGTACGGCATGGCAATGATTCCATGGAGCCCACTAGCAGGGGGCTTGTTGGCCGGCATGTATTCGAAAACTGACGCCGTGCGTCGCAAGCGACCGCAGTTGTTGGAGTCTGCCGAGAAACTCCGTCCACAGATTAATGAATACGAGACTTTGTGTGCAAAGCTTGGCCTTGATTGCGCCGATGTTGCTCTTGCGTGGATCGCGCAACGTGATGGTGTTACATCGCCTATTATCGGACCGCGCACAGTGGAGCAACTGGATGCGAACGTTGCGTCATTAGGCATCATGCTCGACGCCGACACACTAGCCGAGCTTGATCGCATCTGGCCGGGGCCAGGCAATCAAGCGCCAGAAGCATACGCTTGGTAGTTACAGTCGAATACGAGCTACACCAAACACGGCCGAGACCACTGGGTCTCTGTCTGTGAATAGCGATCTGATATCGAGGGTTGATACACCTAGCTGCCATCTACCATGAAAGACAGAGAACATGGCCGACATAGGAATTGTGGTACCCATGCTTGCTCCATGGGCAATGCCCATGCCAACGTTGAGCCAGTCTTTCGGACGCCAATCAACACCACCGCTGAAAAGATTTTGCTGAAGAGAACCGGCTACGTCGTTTAGCGCAATAATGCAGTCTATGCCGTAGGTCCAACGCTTATTCTGCTGCCAAGACGATCCAAACCGCAGACGTATAGGTAGGTCTGCTTTGGCAGACAGAAGGCCATTCCATCGAAAATACTGTCCTTCTCCTGTAATCTTCGGTGCTTCCTCGAAGAGGTTGTAGCTGTCAAAGCCCTCGCTGCCGAGGCCATTGAGAACGGTATCGCTAGCGGCAAAGACATTACCGTTGTAGGTTATCGTTCCTATGTCAATCACAGAGCCCGAAAAGGTCCATTCATGATACTGCACAGTAATGCCGGCATCTAATCCATAGCCAGTACCAATTGGTACAAGAGCGGTGCCGCCGATTGCAGATGGGGTAGTAGCCTTGCCGTAGTTGATTGCGAAGTATGGACTAAGTGCACTTTGTGCAAGGAGATTACCTGCAGAAACCCTTGCTTCCAAGTAAGCGTATGACTGAAAAATCTTGGGTGATACGCCCATGTACAACGCAAGGTTGTCGTCGCTATAGAGTTGAAGTCCGTACGAAACAGCATACTCGCGCAGCCACGACATCGATAAAATCGTACCATCAAAAAGTTTAGAGAATGGCTGAGGATTACGTGCATAACCGATTGTATCTCCACGCCAATTGAGAGCCGTTGAATCGAAATAATCAGAGTGACGTCCTTGAAACATAAGTTTGGCTGCCTGTTCGTTGAGAACAAACGTTCCGTTTATGCGTTCTCGTACACTCATAGCTATACCCCCAACTGTCTCGTGCTGGTAGGCGATTGCAAACGGCATGATATCGATATTGAATCGAAGACCTTTTCCAGCAAACACTCTCGCCGCTTCGCGTTTATCTTCCTCTGTGAACTTGACAGCACTTCCTCGCTGCAGCAAGATGTCGATCATGCCCGACTTTGATAGGGCATCGCTGCGTATTGATGCGCCCCCTTCACCGAGGCCAACAGAAAAAGTTTTTCGAGAATATTCAGAGCCGCTCGTAAGTGGTGTAGAGAACGAATAGACATCTCTCTGTGGCACGACTCCCAAGTTTGCAGGGTTGATGCCTACACACTGGTAATCGGTTACAACTGTAGAAAGGAAACCAGCATGCCCGATGCGTGCATAGTCCGATGCCTCTGACTGTGCGAGCAGGGTAACTCTTGCTAGCAAGAGCGTGCAATACACTACCGCATGCAGCAAGGACTTCATTGATGCGTTATAATCCTATCGATCCATTCGGCGATGCGCACGGCTTCGGCCCCATCATGAAGAGTAACGGCGACGTCACGTCCACCCCGTATGCTCTCGACAAATGCTCGTTGTTCTTCAAGAATCGCATTAACCTGAACCGGAGTTGGAGCATCATGCACTATCACTTTATCTCCATGCTCCGTTGCGATCTGTCCCAATGGTGTGTGCCGGTCAGGGTCGATCATGGACATATCAATCAACCTGTACAACTCCGCATTGCCAGTTGCCATATCAACCGAAATATACCCATCGCGCTGAAAGAGTCTGAGCTTGCGCATAGGCTTCGCGCTGATTCTAGAGGCAGTAACATTTGCCACGCAGCCATTAGCAAAACTCAGGCGTGCATTGCAGATGTCGGTTGTATGTGTAAGCACGGAAACGCCTGTTGCTTGTATGCCCACGATTTGGGACTTCGTCATCCACAACAACAAGTCGATGTCGTGGATCATCAAATCATGAATGACGCTCACATCTATTGCACGGGGCTTGAATTGCGCTAGTCTGTGCGCTTCAATAAATAGCGGCTCTAGCGTAAATCCCTGAAGAGAACGCAGTGCTGGATTAAAGCGCTCAACATGCCCTACCTGAATAATCCTGTCTGTTGCAGATGCCCTATCAACAAGCGCTTTGGCTTGCTCATACGTAGCTGTCACAGGTTTCTCGATAAAACAATGGAAACCACGATCAAGGCACTGAAGCGCAACATCGTAATGAACAGATGTTGGTGCGGCGATAACGACAGCATCCACCTCTGGCATGGCAGCAACATCTGAATACCACGTAGCCCCGTGTTGGTTAGCAACGGTTATCCCTTGGAGCTCATTTGGGTCAACAATGGCCACAAGTTCTACATCATCTTGCTGCTTCCAGAGCTTCGCATGAATCGAACCAAGGTGGCCTGTGCCTATAACTGAAATGCGCATGAAGCGAAGATACAGATGACAGATGACAGATGACTCGCTACTCGCTAGTCGCTGATCCTCTTGGATGTGCTTTCCGATATGCGTCCTTCAAGCGTTCCACACTAACGTGGGTATAGACTTGCGTTGTTGAAAGGGAGGAGTGCCCAAGCATTTCGCGCACGGCGCTAAGGTCTGCGCCGTTATCTAGTAAGTGTGTTGCGAAAGAATGGCGGAGAACGTGTGGACTCTTTCGCTGTGACTCGGTGATGGGGCCGAGTGCTGAGCGAACTATGCGCCATGCGCTTACGCTGGCTAGGCGTTTGCCTCTGTCTCCCAGAAACAATGCTGCTTCTTCGGATGCTGGACAAAGCTCTACTCTGCGAAGTACGAGTTGCTCGAGAATCTCAATGCTCTCGCGTGTTACAGGAACGATGCGCTCTTTGTTGCGTTTACCGAGAACCCGCACCGTGCGCGACCGTGTGTCGATATCGCCAACGTTGAGTTGCAGTGCTTCGCTGATTCGCAGCCCAGAGCCGTAGAGAATCTCACATAATGCCCGATTGCGAAGCTGTTTGATGTCCGAGAGATCAAACGTTGCCCATAGTGCTGCAGCTTCAGGTGCTTGCAAAAATGATGGTAACTTTTTTTCAGTTTTTGGGGACGGCAGTGTAAGAGTTGGATTTCGCTCAATGATTCCCGATCGCAGGAGGTATCGAAAGAAGCTGCGCAGTGCTGCAAGTTTTGCGCGAAGACTTCGTTTGGCAAGCCCCTTGTCATCAAGCCAGCCGAGAAATGGACGAATATCTGCTTCTACGATATCCTGAACGGGGGGCATCGCACCGTATGTCTGGATCAGGTATTCTTGAAACTGCTCCAGTGCCGTAGCGTAGGCAACAGTTGTGTGGGCACTAGCAGCCTTCTCTACATCGAGCGCTGTGAGGAATGATCGTACTGCTTCTGCGAAATCCATGGCCGAACTTACGGTATATTTGCAAGTTCAAGGAGTTTCAACATGTTGCGCATCAGAAACTATATCAACGGTAGGTTTCACGACCCGGTAGGGGGCGAATGGATCGACAATGTCAATCCTGCCACCGGCGAGGTTGCCTCCCTCATCGCCCGAAGCCGGGTCGAAGATGTAGAGCTTGCCGTCGATGCGGCAAGGAGTGCTTTCTCTGCCTGGTCTACCATGCCAGCAAAGGGTCGGTCTGAGATCATGCTGGCTATTGCTGACAAGATTAAACAACATGCAGAAGACCTGGCACTGGCCGAAACAAACGATCAAGGTAAACCTCTATGGCTATCGAAGGCGGTTGATATTTCGCGCGCTGTAGACAACATGTCCTTTTTTGCTACCGAGATCCTCCATACGCGAACTGACGCATATCAGACTGATGTGCATGTGATGAACTATACGCTGCGGCAGCCTCTAGGTGTCGTTGGCTGTATTTCTCCGTGGAATCTTCCATTGTATTTGTTCACATGGAAGATTGCGCCTGCACTAGCAGCAGGTAACACAGTTGTTGCAAAGCCGAGTGAGCTAACACCAATGACAGCATTTCTCTTAGCAGAACTGTGTATTGAAGCTGGATTGCCGCCAGGTGTGCTCAACATACTTCATGGGTATGGTCCCGAATGTGGAGGCGCAATTGTTGGTCACCCCGCTGTCAAAGCGATTTCGTTTACTGGCGGTACCTCAACTGGCAAGACCATTGCTTCGATAGCAGCACCGATGTTCAAGAAGATGTCATTAGAACTTGGCGGAAAGAATCCCACGATTGTCTTCGACGACGTTGATGTTGCACATACGGCGCGGCATGTGGCGCGTGCGGCATTTACGAATCAGGGGGAGATTTGTCTGTGTGGATCTCGCATTCTTGTGCAGCGAAGTATCTATGATGCGTTTCGTTCAGCAATGATTGCGGAGACCCAGAGATTTGTTGTTGGCGATCCGCTTGAAGCAGACACTCGTATGGGCGCGATTGTAAACGAGGCGCACATGAACAAAGTACTCTCCTATATTCAGCTAGCGCTGGAAGAAGGTGGTACTATTCTCACAGGCGGTCGGCGCAAACATGTTGATGGGCGCTGCGCGGGTGGTTTCTTTATCGAGCCCACGCTTGTTGAAGGCCTATCCGGCACGTGCCGCGTTAATCAAGAGGAAATCTTCGGTCCGGTTGCAGCATTGATTCCTTTTGACACCGATGAAGAGGCAATAGCCATTGCCAACAGCACAGAATATGGTCTGGCTGCTACTGTCTGGACAACGAACATTCAGCGGGCTCATGGGACAGCCCACAGACTCGAATCCGGCATCGTCTGGATTAACACATGGTTGATGCGTGACTTGCGCACACCATTTGGTGGCATGAAACAAAGTGGCGTAGGACGTGAGGGGGGAACCGAAGCACTGCGCTTTTTTACCGAACCAAAGAATATCTGCCTGCAGCTTTAGAATGAGGAAGTATGGAAACAACAGTAATCAACTCCGATCGCGCACCTGAGCCCGTTGGGGCATATCCGCATGCACGGCGTGTTGGCCATCTACTCTTTTTAAGCGGTGTGGGGCCCCGTGAGCGCGGCACGAAGGTGATACCAGGGGTTACGCTTGCCGAAGATGGTACAATCATTGATTATGATATCACTGAGCAGACTCTTAGTGTATTCCGTAACATCCGTTACATCCTGGAAGATGCAGGGTCTGCCTGGGAGAACATTGTAGACGTGCAAGTATTCCTCACAGACATGAAGCAAGACTTTAGAACATTCAATGCATTGTATACTGAGCACTTCGCAGGTGTCAACGCATGCCGAACAACAATCGAGATTGGCGCATTGCCAACTCCCATTGCTGTAGAGCTTAAAGTGATCGCAACGATATGAAACGCAGAATTTTATCGCTGTTCGCAACACTCGCGCTGTTGATTCTTGGACTGCAAGCGCAGCCTACAGTTTCATACATAAGTCCAGATATCTGCGCACCTGGCATGGGCGTTTACGTTGAGTTTGTTGCACCAGTGGGTTCAGTTGGGATATATGGTGCAGATCAACTGCACCTGAACACCCAGGGAAGTGCCGTACGCATTGAGTGTGTGCGCCCGCAAGATTCACTTATGCTTGTCCGCAGTCCACTTGTTGTCTCCTGGTCGGGGCGTCTGATATCAACAACATTTTTTGTGCATCCATCCGTTGTACCAAACTCGCACGACTGGACGCTGCTACAATCCCAGTTCCGGATTCCTGTGCGTGTAGTAGTAAATGGTGTCGCTTCAAATATCGATACCATCTATATCGTTAAGCCATGGCCATTAGGAAACGTTAGTGGTCTGTCCGACAGAACACTCGGTGCTGGGCAGCTTGGCAGACGCTCCCGCCGCGGTGCAATGATCGTTGATTCACTTGTACTCGGAACCGGCACCTACATCGTGTCAACAGCCGACACAGATCCAATAACTGCTGGAAATCAGGGGTACCTGCCGTTTACGCTCATCAGTCCAGGAAGAGTTACCAGCACTATGACTGCTGATCAAACATCGATTGATGCCTCAGGAGTTGGAATCATGGGTGGCCCTGGTGGCGGCGGTGGCGGTGGCGCGTTCTCGAACTTCAATATCTCAGGCAACAGAGGCTCTGATGGTGGCGATGGTTTTTCAGGGGGCGGCCCAGGCGGTTACAATTTTGATCGGTCACGTAAGAAACCTGGAGCTGGCAGTGGCGAGTCGCTTGCGGCATCGAACACAACAACACGTGGCTCTAGCTCTCTCAATGGCGTTACAGGTGGTGAAGTAACTACCTCATTTGAAAATGCTGGTGGCGGCACAGGCCATCCATTTGGACAGAGCGGTGTTGGATGTAGCGATCGTCTTACGTGTAATACCAGTGGGGCAAACGGGGGTGGATCTGGCTCTCAGGAAAGCAAGCGCGGTGGCGGTGGTGGCTACGGTACCAAGGGTGAGACGGAAGCAGGGTTTACCAACGGAGGTTATCAGCACGGCAATACGTGCATTGTTCCTTTAGCAGGGGGCTCTGGCGGTGCGGGCGGTAATCCTGAGTTTGCAAAATCAATCGGTGCGAGCGGTGGTGGTGGCGGAGGTGCAATTTCCATTCATGCAGCCGATGTAACAAACATTACAATACGTTCGCGCGGTGGTGTTCCACAACGTCAAGCGTTGCAAGGTGGATGTGGCTCCGGAGGAGGAGTTGTGATAGGAGTGCGCACCACTGCGAGTCAGGGTCTGGTTCGTGGCGACATCGCCGGTGGTGTCGATCCAACTGCTGGTGATCCGCACCTAAGTGGTGGCGAAGGTCGCATGCGGTATGACGGACCCGGAACTCTTGCAAGTGCTGCGTTCAATGGTCCAACGATAGTCGCACGAAACAGTTTCCCTCGCGCAAGCCGGATAGAAGGCACACGCTCTGCTAACCTACTTTATGTTTGGATTCGTTCAGAGAATGGGCCGTGGCAGCAGGCAATCTTGCCACCATCATCGCCTCCATCACCTCGAGCGTGGGCACTCGACTATGTCTGGCCTGGTATCGACTCGATCTTTTACGTAGTCGTTGGTCAAGAGGTAGTTGCTCCGAAAACTACGCCGTACGCATTCGAGCCAAACGTTGTGTTTTCGCAGTCAAGCTCAACGGTTGTGCGTGTAGTTACAACTGCACCAATACTCGTGGACAGCTTAAATCTCGGAGCTCTCACGTGCCGAGGTGTTGCAGTCATAGACACAATCTGGATGCGTAACCTCACCACGAGCCCCATGACAATTAACTCGCTTGCAATGGTACCGTCAGCTGACTGGTCGGTTGTCTCTTCTGCAAGTAAGAACCCAATACCCCCAGCAGATTCTGCGTTCGCAGTGGTTCGGTTTAGTAACGCAATCAGTTTGCCACCTGGTAAAAGAGATGCCGAGCTGGTTGTAACGTTTAATGATACGATGACAGTGCGTTCTCCAATGAGGGCCGAAGTAGGTGGGATCACCATAGACTATATATGGAGGGGGCTTAACAGAGATACAATCGACATCGGTCGTGTCTGCATAGGCAAACCCGTAACCGAGCCAATCACGATTCGGAAGATTGGCAAAGGCCAATTGACAATGACAAGCTTTGCAGCAAATGATGGTGCAGTAATCGGAGTAACCGCCAACACACCAATCGCACTGAACGACTCAGTGAGCTTTGGATACGTACTCGTCAACTTTACAGCAAAGCAACTGGGTACGTACATCGTGCCAATCATCGTCAAGTTCGCTGAATGTTCTACAAACGACACCATTTGGGTAAAGCACGTTGGAGTTGAGACATCCATGTCATTTGTCGGCAATGGTCAGTTCGGAGACGTTCGCATCGGAGCTCGTAAGGAAGCGATATATGAAGTTCGCAATACCGGGTCTAGCGACATAAGCATCTTCAGACTTCCAACCTTGCCGGCCCCTTTCAGAATCGTTAGTTCTAACCCAGTGCCGCCTGTTGATTTAAAACCTGGACAGGCTATCACATTGACTGTTGCCTTTGAACCAACCGCAGTTGGTACCTACACGCATGTAATGCGACTCGTTGGAGACTCGACATTTACAGCGTGTGTGGATTCACTAAATGTGCCACTTGCTGGACGTGGCGTTGCATCAACTGTCTCGCTTTCGCCCACATCTCTTTCATTCCCCGTTGTTGCTGCTTGCGATAGTGTAACCGAATGTGTTGTTGTAACAAACAATGGCACCACACCGATTACATTGTTGTCGCCCCCGGTGATCAATGGTATACACGCAAACAACTTTAGCTGGAAAAGTGGTCCTAACGGAGACACAACACTTGGCGCTGGAGCTTCCGTAACGTATTGCGTAACAATGTTCGGCAGCCTTGGTCCCGATGGTGTGAAGAATGCAACATTCTCTATTCGCACCGATGATCTCACGCTGAAGACACTTAACGTAGGACTAAATGGACAGCGCACAACAGTGAATCTTGACGGATCTCGGATCGTTGATATTGGTTCTGCACGTGTTGGTACTCAGGCATCAATAACACAGACGTATACAAATACGACTGCTCTGCCTGTTCGTATTACAGGTAGTATCTCGTCTGCTCCAGCTCGCATATCGGCAGCATCCGTACCGGTTACCATACCAGCTGGTGGTAGCCAGGTCTTCACGTTCACATACGTATGCACAGCAGAAGAAACAGTTACCGATACCATACGTTTTCTCATTGATGAGCCATGTGCAGATACGGTGATCGTTGTTACGCGAGCACGTGGTGGTGTCGAATCGGTGAGTGCCTCGCAGAAGATCAACTTTGGTATTGTTCCAGAGTGTGGTGTGCGCCAGGACAGTGTTGTTATTGTGAATAATGGCAGCCTACCCATAGAGCTTATTCGCTATGGCGGTATCACTGGAACGGACGCAGCATCTTTTGCCTGCACAAACCCAGGTGTCGTGAATAATCAGGTGCTTGCCCCGGGTGAGCAGCGTGTGCTGCGAATCGTGTTTGATCCATCTGCATCGACAGATGGACCGAAAACAGCAATCGTAACCGTTATTGCTAAGGTTAATGATACACTCGTGGGTATCAATACCGAGTTGCGCGGCGAGAGGCGCACATCACTTCCAATTAATCCACAAAGTATAGTGTTCGGTGCAGTGAGTATTTCTGCGTCCAGCACGCAGTCGCTAACACTATTTAATACAGGCGTAGAAGAGCTTAGAATTACTTCCATAGCCATGAAGTCTGGAGCAGGCAGCGTCTACACTGTTAGATCGGTACCTACGGCTCCCGTAAGCATTATGCCAGGTGGTTCAGTTGATCTGGCAATTGAGTTTCGGCCAAAGGATCAGCTCTTTTACACAGACTCGATGATCATTCAACTTGATAAGCCCTGCCGTGAAGATCGCGTAATCGCAGTATCTGGGACAGGTCAGGTTGTTATCGATGTGGTGTTGCAAGCTCCAACTCGAATTCTTGATCCTACATCACGTGATATTCGTTTGCCCATCGTGGCGAGTATCAAGGGTGAGGCTACCAGGGTTGATAGTGTATCGCTAGACTTTACGCTTCGCATGCAATCGTCACTTTTCCATGTTCAAGGAGTTATAGGAGCAAGCTTGCTTCGACACGAAGTTGTAGGTGGTTATACCGAGTTAGATGTTCGTGTGCGTAACGGGATACTTGATGGGTCTAACTACGTAATCTGCGAGTTAGTCGGAGATGCAACCTTGGGTCCAATCGATTCTACGGATATCATCTTTGACACAGCCGACATTGTCATCACATCGGTAACTCCTCGGCTCTCAACTTCCAATGGCTGGCTTGTGAGCGATGTTTGCGAAGCTGGTGGAAAGCGGCTTGTGAACCTTGCTGGTAGATTGGCTATGCATGTGCAGCCTAATCCTATGGTTGAATCAACACAGATAGTAGTTGATACGTACGAGCGAGGGATGCACTACCTTAGGCTCGTTGATGCTGCTGGACGGATTGTTTGGACAGCATCATGGACGTCTGAGCCCAACAAGCATGTACATGTTGAACAGCTGGATGCAGACATTGCCGCAGGATTGTACTACGTGATTCTTGAATCGCCAACGCGCAGGCGTGTTGAGCCCCTTTCAGTGGTGCGCTAACAATGAAGCAGAGAATTATCGGTCGATTAATCGTTGTCTGTGCACTCTTAATACAACTTGCTCAGTCATCAATTGTGTCGCATGCTCAGGATAAATATGTAGATGAGCAGACAGGGCAGTCGATGTACCTGCGATATCGAGTAGGGGGCTACGCAGGAGCACTCTTCAACATGTACAACGTAGGTTTCGGAGCTCTTCCCGGATATGTTTCATGCTGTTCAACATTTGACAATACAGTCGCGCCCAATTTTGCAGTTGGAGCGCTCGCAGAGTTCAATGTTGCAGAGTCGCTAGTCCTGGATGCGCGCATTGGATACGGTGGATTGTCTTCACGTTTTGAGCGTACACAGCTGATAGGAAACGAGCCAGTTCTTACAGATGGAATTGTTGGAACGGCCGACAGACGAGACATTAATGTTCAGCATAGTCTTGATGCTACGCTGTCGATGCTTTCGATAGAACCAACACTGAGATATTCGCTCGACAAGAAATTATCGCTGCTTGGGGGGCTGCGCGCAGGGTATCTACTTAGCCCAACGTTCTCACAACAGGAAACGCTGATTTCCCCAGAAGGATATGTGTTCATTGATGGAAGCGCAATACGCAATCAGCAGTCTGGACCGATACCCACTGCTGCAACGATGACAATGCATGCAGCTCTTGGAATACATTATGACTTGTGGCAAGGGGCTACGTATACATTCGGATTGGATGCGCGGTACTACTACCCAATCAACAGAGTTGCAGATGTTGATTGGACTGTGCACGCACTTCAAGCTGGCGTATCTGTTGCTTGGGGTGTCTTTACCCCCGGCGCAGCCATCGAGCGATTTGATACTGTGTATGTCAGAGATACTACAGTGCTGATTGCCAAGGGTATATCAGTTGAAACGATTAGGTTGGATAAACAGAATGTTACTGACAATACGCATAGGGTGGCAGACACAGTCTATACAACTACCACAATTGCTGAGTCTTATGTAAAGCGCATACCTCGCCCCTTCGATCCAGGCCTTACAGTGAGGTTAGAGGGCAGAGATGGAGATGGGCAGCCAGTAGAGACTTCTGTGCTTCGTATCGAGGAAATGGACGTTATCGAGAGTTATCCAATCCTTCCGGAGATATTCTTTGCAGAGAATTCTTCGAGTCTTTCACAGACCACGCAACAGATTCTTGATGAAAACTCAGTTCTCAGTTTCTCGACTTCGCTTCTTTCGCGTAATCAGCTGTCTGTCTACAACAATCTTCTCAATATCATCGGACAACGGATGAGTCTGGATCCTGAGACAAAGATTACTGTTGCTGGTTACGGGAGTAATCAAGGGGTGGAGCAGGGCAGCAAGGAGATTGCTCGTGCCCGTGCCGAAGCGGTACGCTCGTATTTGATACAAATGTGGGGAATTGAGCAACAGCGCATTACCCTTCGTGCAGGACTTCTTCCGCCGCAGCCTGCCAACTCTGCTACTCCAGACGGCCGTGCCGAAAATCAGCGTGTCGAAATCACGCCCAACAATCTTACCTTGGTGGAACCAGTAGAGTTCCGTGATAGAGATCTAACGTACACGCCTAAGATGCTGGCCATAAAGCCTACGATCAAGGAAATCGATGAGGTTGCATCGTGGAGATCAACGCTGAGACAGGGAGTAGTCCAGCTAACTTCGGCACAGGGTAACACCGATTTCAACGAGGTACTTTGGAATCCCGCTACCATGCAGGCACGACCGCGTCGTAATTTACCGTTCATCGCCTCGTATGCTGTTACAAATGCTGCAGGTACAGAAATCGAGGTCCATGACACATTGCCCGTCGATTACGTTACCCTACAGATGATTCGCTCTCGGCGTGAGGAAGGCAAACTTGTAGAGCGGTACTCACTCATTGTCTTCGATTTCAACAGTGCCCAATTGAGTCCAGCAAATCAGCGTACAATGCAAAAAGTTAAAGAGCGTATTCAGCCAGATTCTAAAGTTCGCATTGTTGGATATGCTGATAGAACTGGTAATCCAGAATACAATCGGAGTCTTGCCCGCAAGCGCTGTCTTGAGGCACAACGTGTGCTAGGTGTTGCCGACGACCGCGTGCAGATCGATCCGATTGGCTCTGATGCGTTGATTTACAACAACGATACGCCAGAAGGTAGGTCGTATTCACGCACGGTTCAGATAGAGATCGAAACGCCGATCAAATAGATGACTACGATGAGTAAACTAGTTCTCGTGCTCGTGGTGCCCCTTGTGCTTGTAGCATGTGCCAAAGACGGAGCGCCCGAGGGAGCATTGCGTGTAGCCAAGGGTGGAGGCTTCTATGGTGGTGTGTATCGTCAGAACGAGACCGGTGAGCTCCGTGGACTCGATCCTGCGGGCCTCAATGATGTTACCTCTGGGCACATCGCCATAAACATCTATGATCAACTCATAGAGTTTGATGCCAACCTGAATATTGTTCCCGAGCTTGCAACATCGTGGACCATTTCCGATGATGGTACAACGTATACGTACAACCTTCGAAGCGATGTGTACTTTCACGATAACCCGTGTTTCCCAAATGGTAAGGGGCGGCGCTTTACAGCGCACGACGTGAAATACTCGTTCACGAGAATTGTAGACGTGCGCGAGCAAACGCGTAACGATGCATATCTGCGAGACAAAGTTGTTGGAGCAAGCGAGTACTACGATGCAACACGCCAGGCATATCGCATAGGTACTGCTCCTGCGATCAATGGCGTAGAGGGGCTACGGGTAATCAACGACACAACATTTCAGATTGTTCTCACAAAACCCTTCGCCCCCTTCGAGTATACATTGGCTCAGCCGTCATTTGGGATTGTACCCAAAGAGGCAGTGGCGTACTATGGTAAAGACTTTTTTCAACATCCCGTTGGAACAGGGGCATTTCGGTTTGTCGAGTGGACGCCAGACAGGCAATGTGTAGTTGAACGCAATCGCTCGTACTGGTCACAAGATCAGTTCGGTAATAAGCTTCCGTACCTTGATGGGATACGCTTTTCGTTCATGAAGGATGACAAGATGCAGCTTCTCGAGTTTGCTTCGGGCAAGCTTGAGGAGAGCTACCGTATACCGAATGAGTACTTCGCCGATATCGTAGACGAAAACAAGAAGCCGCGAGGCCGATGGTCTAAGTTTGTTTTGTTGCACAAGACCGCTCTTGCAACCCAGTATTATGGGTTTCTTACAACCGATCCGTTGATGAGGGATCGCCGAATACGTCAGGCATTGAACTATGCCGTCGATCGCAATCGTATCATTCGTTACGTTTTAAAGGGTCAGGCATCTGGTCCGGCTCACCATGGTCTCGTGCCACCATCAATGCCTGGGTATCACACGGATAGTATTGTGGGATATTCATTCAATCCCACGCGCGCCCGCACGCTGCTAGCAGAGGCCGGATATCCAAATGGTAAGGGATTCCCTGCACTAACTCTGCAGCTGAATGCAGGGGGTGGACGCAACATGTCCATCGCCGAGGCAATTCAGGGAATGCTTAAAGAACACCTCAACATCGATGTACGCCTAATGCAGGTAGAGTTTGCTCAGCACCTTACCGATATAGACAAGGGCAAGGCCCCATTTTACAGACTTGGTTGGGTGGCTGATTATCCAGACCCCGAATCATTCTTGAATTTGTTCTACGGAAAACTTGTACCGAATGATGGTGAAGATTCACCGATAAATGCTGTTAGATATCAGAATCGAGATTTCGATAATCTTTTTGAGCAAGCGCTTTCCACTACAGATCATGCAACACGCATGACACTATATTGGCGTGCAGAGCAGATTGCTATCAACGATGCACCTATGCTTCTAATCTTGAATGACGAAGATTATCGTTTTATCCAGCCCTATGTGATGGGCCATCCTAACAATGCCATGGATAGAACGCCTCATGAGCGAACGTGGTTTGATGCGAGGAAAATCAATTACTAATTACCAATTACGAATTACCAATTACGAATTACCAATTGCCAATTACGAATTACCAATTACGAATGACGCATGGCCGTCTTTCCCGCGAACGCGGGAAACCACTTTTAGAGTGCCAAGAGGCGAGCGTTACTCGTCATCATCAACTTCGAGGTCTGGGATGTGGTTGAATGCGATGCGCATTGGTGCGCTGCTTAGGGCATTCCAGGCGGGCCCGAGGTAGACGGTGTTTTTTCCGTACTTCTTGTTGATCGCATCCAGCGTGTCGTTGAGTGCATTTCGTGCGGGCCCTACGTTCTCAAACATCGGCTGCGGAATTGCATCGAACGGCGCAACTTTGTTGAGTGCAAGAGAAACTTTGAGGGGCGTGCCATCTGGTGGCAGCAGATCAAGCATGGAGCTCATCACAGATGTGAGTTGCACTACATCTTGCGTTGGTGTTATGTCTCGTTCATCCTTCCAACGTCGCCCATCGAGATATCGTAGCCGAATGGCGAGTTGTCCGGTGGCGAGGCCATACTGACGTAAGCGCATTGCCGCTTTTTGCAAGAGTCGATGCATTACACCGCACGCCCCTTCACGGGTGCGCAGCTCGGGTTCGAGTACATGGGAATGTCCGACTGTACTTTTGTGTGTCTCAACGTAAGGTACATCCATTCCTCGAAGGCGTTGAAACATGCGCTCTCCTTCGATACCGCCCCAAACATCACGAAGTTGTTGTTCCGATGCATTGCAGAGCATCTCGACGGTATAGATGCCATATTTCCAGCAGCGCTCATACATCTTGCGTCCAATGCCACAGAGATCTCGAAGTTCGAGTTGATAGAGCGCATCTGGCAACTCATGATTGCGCAGGATTACAAGCCCATCAGGCTTTTGCATATCAGAGGCCGTCTTTGCTAGATAGTCATTTGGGGCGATGCCGATGCTGCAACGAAGAGAGTCGCCAACATTGGTTCGTATTGCACGCTTCACGTCGTTGGCCAGCTGCACAGCTCTGTCCTCGGCTCTCATCGAGCCTGTGAGCTCGCAGACCATTTCATCAATTGAGTTCACGCGCTTGACGTGCATCACGCGCTCTACACAGTCGATGATCTTGTGGTGATACTCAACGTAGAGGGTATGCCGTGCCTGCACGAGCACAAGATCTGGACACCTCTGTTTGGCCTCCGAGATCATGGTTCCCGTCTTCACACCAAACCGCTTCGCCTCATAGCTGGCTGCAATCGCACAGGTCGTATCAGCCATGACGGGTACCACCGCTACGGGACGTCCGCGCAGCTCGGGCTGCACTTCCTGCTCAATTGAAGCGAAATACGAATTGAGGTCTATGTAAAGAGATCGAAGCATTATACAGGATGCATCATTTCAATCATTCCGACCATTCTCGGTGGAGGCACTCCTCTGTTCAGGAATCATCACGATATTCAATTCAATCTTTTGGATTCAACATCATTTGCTTCAGGGCTGGTGCAGGTTCACTATGCGGTTCAATATCCACATACAGTATCCTCCAGACAATCAAAATAAGGATGCGAATTAGAGAATATTTTAACTATTTTGACACCATAAATGCTGTGTAGTACTCTATTGAGTATTACATAATTCTGTTAGCAAGCCAAGTTATGCGGCTTTCTAACATTACTTTTTTGGAGTCAGTATGAAAAAGAGTATACTCAATACTATTTTTTCTTTCTGCTTGGTCATGATGCTTTCAT